>Ga0307508_10000418_pt1 | contig 50590 bp, 55 predicted proteins | sample 9_EM_MG_FD_203089 | JGI IMG/M metagenome (GOLD analysis project Ga0307508, IMG submission 203089) | Populus trichocarpa ectomycorrhiza microbial communities from riparian zone in the Pacific Northwest, United States - 9_EM | ecosystem: Host-associated > Plants > Roots > Unclassified | place... | reverse complement strand
GCGCAAGGCGCGCGAGCGTGAAAGACCGGCGAACCACGGCTCGCCGGCGAACGACGTGCCCACCGGCAGGAAACGCTTCGGCTCGGCCCAGACCACGGCGCCGTCGATGTTCAAGATGCCGACGCCGAGGTTGAAGAAGGTGCTGCTGCCGTGCGAGACGCCGAGCAGGCTCTGTTCGGGCTCGAGGTTCTGGTCGAAGAGGTCGACCTCCGAGCGCAGGCCCAAGCGCCTGAGCTCGCGGCTGAGCAGCTCCAGGTGATTCTGCAGCGCGTGCGCCCGATCTTCGGCTTGAACCAGGACTTGCTTGCGCAGCTGATCCTGAGTGTGCGAATGCTCCGTATAAAGCAGCGCGCCGAGCAGCGATAGAGCCACGGCCGAGGCGGCCGAGTAGATGCCGACGGCCGCGCGCCCGAGCCGCAAGTGGGCTGCGGCGAGCGAAGGAATCGCGGCGTCGGACATGCCGCGGCATCGTAGGACCGAAGCCCTGGGCCGGGCATAAAAAGGCGCGATGCTCGCGGGATTTGGTGGCATGCTGAAGCCCGCTTGATCACCATGAAGACCAAGTACGCCTTGAAGGCGCTGGCGCTGCTCGCGTCGGTGCCGTCGGGCGAGCCCGTGCTGATCGCGGACATCGCGGAGCGCGAGGATATTCCAAAGAAGTTTTTGGAGGCGATTTTGGCCGAGCTGAAGCAGCACGGCTTCGTGCGCAGTCGCAAGGGGCGCGGCGGCGGCTACCTGCTCGCGCGCAACCCGGACACCATCACGCTGGCAGCCATCGTGCGCGTGCTCGACGGCCCCATTGCCCCCGTGCCATGCCTGAGCCGCACGGCGTACCGGCGCTGTGAGGGCTGCAAAGACGAAGCAACGTGCGGCGTGCGGCTCGCGCTCAAAGATGCGCACGCCGCCAGCGTCGCCGTGCTCGAGAGCACGACGTTGGCCGACATGGTGAGTCGCCAGCAGATGGCGTCGTCGCCGTCCGCGCTGCGCTACAGCATTTGAGCCGGCAAGAAAGAGCGGGCTTGGCCGATACGCTGGTTTTCAGGTGTGACGCGAATCCGGAGACTGGCTTGGGCCACTTCGCTCGCTGCCGCGATCTCGCGCGGCTGCTGCGCCTCGAGCGACCGGAGCTGGGCGTGGTTTTCGCTGGAGACTTGAGCGCTTTTGCCAGGAATGTGGCGGGCGAGCTCGGCTTCTCGGTTTTCCAGATGGCTGCGGGCGAGGCACTGGTCCCCGCGCGCCTGAGCCAAGCCGGGGGGCAAAAGGCCCGCTTGCTCATCGACAGTTACCGGCTCGACCGCGCGGCCCTCGCCGTGCTCGCCGACTGGCCCGCGCCCTGGGCGGTTTACGACGACTTCGGCAAGTTCGACTACGCCGGTTGTCCGCTGGTGATCAATACGCGCGTCAGCGCCGCGCAGTCGCACTACCGCGCGCGCGAGCTGGCCCTGGGGCCCAGCTTCTTTCCGGCGAGCCCGGAGCTTTCGGTAATTCGCGCCGAGCGCGCGCTTTTGTCGCCAAATAGCCCGCTCGAGCGCGCCCTGGTCTTCATTGGCGGTCGCGACATATTCGGCGTCGGCCCGCGCTTGGCGCAAGCGATCGCTGAAGCGTTTGCTGCCGTGCGGGTCGTGCTGGTGCAAGCCGAGCCGCTCGACTTAGCAGAAGGGCGCGTGGTGTGGCAGCCCCTCGGTCGTGAGCTTGCCCCGCTGCTCGCCCAAACCGAGCTGGTGATCGCCGGCGGCGGTCGTTCGAAGTACGAGGCGAGCTACTGTCTTTTGCCCTGCGCATCGGTTTCTCAGACCGCGGAACAGGCCGTGGACACGGCCGAGCTGGCCGAGCAAGGACTGTGCTGCGACTTGGGCATGGCCGAGGACTTCGACGCGGCACGCGTTGGCGCGACTCTGCTCGACTTTTGGCGAGCCGAACGGCTCACGGCTCTACGCGGAGCCCAGACCCGCCAGGTCCCGGAAGACTCGGGCGCGCGGCTAGCTCGGATAGTGAGCTCGGCTCTAGCGCTTGCGTGACGTACTTCTGGCCAAGCTCGAAGCCTAAGTTGGCGACCACGTCGACGATGGAGAGCCGCGGCTCGAAGGTCGTGGCCGCGCGCTGGGGGTACGGCAAAGGCTCGAAATGCTGGTACTCGACGCGCACACCCGCGGGCTCGAGCAGGCCGTCTTCGGCGATGTAGTCGGCCGAGCCGGGGGGGCTCAGGTAGTCACGCTCGCCGAATTTTTGCAGCAGGCTCACCAGGCGCGCCGAACGCTCGCCTTCGGGCCCAAGCTCGCTCGACCGCAAGAATTCGCTCGCGACGCCGAGCGCGCGGCATAGCGCCAAAATCAGCTGCATGTTGAGGTCTTGCAGCTTTTCGAGGCACGGATCTGACAATACCGGCAGCACGACCTCGAGCAGCTCGGGGCCGTGCGGGTGCTTGGCGTACGCCTGCTCGAGCAAGCGCTGGTGCTTGCTGCGGAAGTCGCCCTTGGCCAAAGCTACCTCGCAGATCAGCTGATTGCGCGAGCCGGAGGTGGGCGCCGTGATGAAGTGCACGCGTCCCTGCAAGAGAATGCGATTGCGCGTCTGCCACGAAGATTTTTCGAACTTGACGTCGTTCAAGAACACGAAGCGCTCTGCCCGGTGGATCAGGTTGAAGTAGCCGGCCCAAGGCAGGTACGTCGGCTGCATGATCGCCGTCGTCATTTGAAGAGGTACATCGAAAACTCGAACGGAATGCTGTTCGGTTTCACGAGGTAGTCGTGGCGGAGCGTCAGCTTGGGGGCAACGTGGCGCTTCAGGTGATCGAAGAGCCGCAGCGGATCGCAGTAGTACAGGCCGGCGTCCTCGTAGTCGACGTAGCTGGATAGGGCGTTGAAAGCGACGGCTTTGCGCGCGGCGCCGAACATCTTGGCGACGCCGGCCGTGAGGAAGCCCCAGTTGTTTTCGATGCGATTGTTGAAGATTCCGGAGGCCACGACCACGTCGTAGCCGGTCGGTAGCGGCTCGCGCGTGACGTCGAGCTCGGCGAAGCTGGCGCGCCCGTCGGCTGCGTAGGCTTTCCGGGCGTGCGCGACGAAACCCGGTACGACATCGAGGCCCAGGTAGCGCCCGCTGAAGCCTTTCTCGCGCCGCAGGTAGCCGAGCAGGTCGCCCAGGCCCGACCCCAGGTCGAGCAGCGAATCTTCCGGCGCAAGCAGGTCGCACAAGATGTCGAAGCGGCGTTCCTGCGTCTCGCGCGAGCTCCACTGCACCGCTTGGTGGCTCGCGCCAAAGCGGCGGTAAAGCTCGCTGTAGTGCGCCTTCAAGTCAGCGACCGGCGAGTCGAGCTCGGTCACGCGACGATCGCCTCGGCTTGGCTGAGCCCGACGACGTGCTCGAGCCCGAGCGGGGTGCCGCGCTCGATGGCGCAGGCGGCGGGCTTGCCCAAGACCAGGTCGAGGTAGTGTGGCGGCAGCCCCTGGCCTGGACGGATCGCGCGCACGTTGTGCGGACCGAACAGCTCGCCTGCGCGCACGTCCGCGACCACGAATAGTGAGCGGCGGAAGGCTTGAATTTCCGCTTCGCGGCCCTTGGCTTCGTAGCTCGGGCTGCCGAGCGCTGCTTGAGCTTCGCGCACGCCTTTGACCAGCTCGGCGAACTCGCGGGGTTCCAGTGAAAATTCCGCGTCGGGACCGCCGTCGGCGCGCCGCAGCGTGAAGTGCTTTTCGATCACGTGCGCGCCCAGCGCGACGGAAGCAATCGCGACTGTGCTGCCGAGCGTGTGGTCCGAGAGGCCCGAGATCACATCGAAGCGTCGCGCGATGTCGGGGATCGTGCTGAGGTTCATCTCGGCCGGGCGTGCCGGGTAGGCGCTCACACATTGGAGCACGATCACGTCCGGCGCTCCGCCTGCGCGCAACGTAGCCAGCGCCAGCTCGATGTCCGTGACACTCGCTGCGCCGCGCGAGATGATCACGGCCTTGCGCGTGCGAGCGATGCGACGCAGCAGTGCTACGTCGCCGATTTCGAGGGAAGCGACCTTGTAGAGCGGCACTTGCAGCTGCTCCAAGAAGTCGACGGCGGTCTCGTCGAAGGGCGAGCTGAACAGCGGCAGGCCACGAGCCTCGGCGCGAGCTTTGAGCTCCGCGTGCCACTCCCACGGCGTGTGGGCCTTTTGGTAGAGGCTGTACAGCGTCTCGCCCTGCCAAGGACCTGCAACTTCGACCTGAAAATAGGACTTATCCGAGTCGATTGTCAGCGTGTCGGCCGTGTACGTCTGCAGCTTGATGGCGTCGGCGCCGGCCTCTGCCGCGGCATCCACCAGCTCGAGCGCGCGCTGCCTGTCTTGATTGTGGTTGCCGGAAAGCTCCGCGACCACGAACACCGGATGCCCTGGGCCGATGCCGCGCGGTCCGCGCGGCGTCTGAATCGTGATGGGTTTCACGACGCGGCCTCCTGAACGAGCGCCGGCACGGCGGTCTTGCGGTGTCGATTGAGCGCCGCAAGCTCTGGGTGCAAGAGCAGATAGCGCACCGCTTGCTCGCTGGTCATGTCCGGGTCGACGGCCAACAGCGCCTCGAACAGCGCGGCGTCTTCGGGATAGTCGAGGGTGAGCCTCAGCTCGGGGTGCGCGAGCTCGCGAGGTGCAGCCAGTTTTCGTGCGCGAAATTTCGAACCCGCTCGGTAAAACGGCAACGTCACGTGCTGCCGGTCGTCGCCAGTGAGTTGAGCGGTGTCGACGGCATCGAAGGCGGCGCGCCGCACCAGCTCCGGCGCGAGCCCGCGCGGCAGCTCGTCGTCGGCGAAGTACAGGTAGTCGAGCTCTGCTGCGCGCGCTGCAAACAGCGCGTCGCCGAGTAGCTGGCTCTGCAGCGGACAATCGGCCGTGATGCGATAGAACCACTCGACTTCGCCGTGCCCTGGCAGCGACAAACTCAGGGCGAAGCGGGAAAAAACGTCGCTCAGCGAGCCGCGCACGCAGCGCGCGCCCAGTCGCTCGCATTCGCGAGATACCGCGTCGTCGGACGGGTCCGTGGAAGTCGCAACCAGGACCTCGTCGCAGTAGCGCCTAGCGCAACCGACGACGCGCTCGAGCACCGACCTTCCGCCGAGCGTCATCAGTACCTTGCCCGGCAGACGTGTCGAGCTCAGTCGCGCTTGCACGATGCCGAGCGCGCGCATCAGGCGCTCTTTTGCATCCCGCGCAATAGGTTAGAAACCGCATCGGCACTGAGCAGGAGCTCGGCGCGATCGGAGGTGTAGGCGTAGCCCAAGTCGAGCGGTTTGCCCGGTGACTCCGGCTTCGACCAGCTGGCAAACTCCGGCTCGATCACCAAGAGTGGCCCAACGTCCCGAGTGCGCGGGCACTCCTCCGCGGCCAGCAAACACTCGTGGAGCTTCTCGCCCGGGCGAATGCCGATGACCTCACGCGGCACGCCGGGCGCGAGTGTTTCGGCCAGCACCTGCACGCTCGCGGCAGGCAGCTTGGGAATGAAGATTTCGCCGCCCTGCATCAAATTCAAGGCCTGCATGACCAGCTCGATGGCGCCGTCCATGTCGATCCAAAACCGTGTCATGCGCTCGTCGGTGATGGTGATTTTGCCCTGCGCGCGTTGGCGCAGGAACAGCGGAATCACGCTGCCGGCGCTGCCCATCACGTTGCCGTAGCGCACCACCGAAAAGCGCGTCGAGCGGTCGCCCGAGTAAGAATTGGCGGCAACTAGCAGCTTTTCGAGGCACAGCTTGCTGGCGCCGTACAGGTTGACCGGGGCCACGGCTTTGTCCGTTGACACACCGACGACCTTTTCGACGCCCTGATCGAGCGCCGCTTGAATCACGTTGACGGTACCGGTCACGTTTGTGTTGATGGCCTCGAGCGGGTTGTACTCACAGATGTGCACGTGCTTCATGCCGGCGGCGTGGACCACCACGTCGACGCCGCGAAACGCCAAGTTCATGCGGCTCGGGTCGCGCACATCGCCCACGAAGTAACGGATCCGCGGGTCGCTGAACTCGGCCTGCATGGCGTGGTGCTTTTGCTCGTCACGCGACAGCACGATCACCTTCTTGGGGTTGCCGCGACTCAGCACTGCCTTGGTGAAGGCGCGCCCAAAAGACCCTGTCCCGCCGGTGATCAGCAGGGTCTTTCCATCCAACATTTTGTAGAGCGGCAGCATGATTATGGTCCCTTTGCGTACACAACGGCAGTCGTCCGCCGCTCGATAACCTCTGAAACACCCGCGAGCACGCGCTCGACGTCGGCGTCCGTCAGCGTGGAATACATCGGCAGGCTGAGCTCGCTAGAGTAGAAGCGGCGCGCGTTCGGGCAGTCCGAGCTCTTGCGCTTGCTGTAGTAGGGTTGGTCGCAGACCGGAATGTAGTGCACCTGCGTGCCGATGCCGCGCTGCTTGAGGGCGCTCATCACGGCCCCGCGTGTCAGGCCCAGGCGCGCGAAGTCGATCAAGACCGGGAACAAGTGGTGGGCACTGTGTCGGCCTTGCGGCAGCGGCGTGCAGCGTAGGAGCAGGGGATCGAGTCCAGCGAAACCCGCGCGGTAACGCTGCGCAATCTGCTCGCGCCGCCTGAGCCAGGCGGGCAGTTTGTCGAGTTGCGAGATGCCCAGCGCCGCGCCCAGGTCGCTCAGGCGGTAGTTCCAGCCGAGCTCCTGCATGACGTAGCCGTAGTGGCCTTCCGAATCCGGCGCTGGTCGACGCTCGATGCCGTGCTCGCGCAGCCGGTCGATCTTCTGCTTCAGCTCGACGCGGCGCGTGCTGACGGCACCGCCCTCGGCCGTCGTGATGTGCTTGACCGGATGGAAGCTGAAGGTCGTCGCGTCGCTCAGCGCGCAGGCTCCGACGGGCGTTACGCCGATGCGCGCGCCCAGGGCGTGCGCGGCGTCTTCGACCAGCCAAAGACCGTGGCGCTCTGCGATGGCCCGCAAACGCTGCATATCGGCCGGAAGTCCCGCGAAATGCACCGCGACGATGCCCCTCGTGCGCGGGCTGATCAAGGGCTCGACGCTGTCGGGATCGAGGTTGCCACAGTCGTCGACGTCGCCGAAGCTGACTTCGGCGCCCAAATGGCGCGCGGCGTTGGCGGTCGCCAGAAACGTGATCGGCGAGGTGATGATCTCGTCGCCTGCGCCCAGGCCCAGCGCAGCGTAGGCCAGGTGTAAGGCCGCCGTGCCGCTGGAGACCGCGCTCACGTGGGGCGCGTCGAGGAGGCTCGCTAGCTTTTGCTCGAAGCGCCCGACGCTGGGACCTTGCGTCAAGTGGCTGCCCTTCAGCGCTTCGACGACGGCCCGAATGTCGGCCTCGTCGATGCTCTGCCGCCCGTAAGGCAGAAATGCGTCGGTCACGCTGCCCTCTTGGTGCGCTGCAGGGCTTCGCTCAACGCCGGACGCGCCAGGAGCACGGCCTGCTTGATCGCCGCGTAGAGAGCGCGGCTGGCTTGCAGCGACTCAGCCAGACTGGTCGCGTTGGCCCCGGCTTTGCGCGCGCGCTCCACCTCGGTGCTGGTCAGCGCGACGACGAACGGCAGCTTGCGTACGGCCTGGTTGAGCTTGAGCTCGGCCTTGTCCAGTCGCTCTAGCTGATGCGGTGCGCGCTCCACCTGGTACGAGATGCGTTCGCAGCGCTGGGCCTCCTCGAGCGCCTCTTGGCCGGCCTGCTGCAGGCGCTTGATATGACGTTCCACGCTCTGCTGGCGCTCTCTCGGAGTTGAAGACGCTAGGCAAGCGTCGAGCTTCGGCGTGGCGTCGAAGGGGACGAGTGCAAGCTCCGCTGCCAGGTCAGAGAGCCGCGCTTGCTCCATGTTGTCGATGCGTGCGCCACCCTCCGTGCAGTTCAGCAGGCGCACCTGGCCGGCTTGCTCGCCCGCGGTTCGGCCGAGCCAGCGCCGGTAGGTATCGAATTGAACGGAGGTGAGGACCTCGCCGCCGTGGAAGCCGGGCACCTTGATGAAGTGCTGGACCGCTGCTTGGCCGTGCTTGGCGCCGCCACCCTCGTGCATCGCTTGGCGGAGCTCGGGGCTCAAGTTCTCGAACACACCGACGCCGTCCGAAAGCTTGATGCGCGTGTCGCCGTCGGGGGCGCTCGGGATGTAGTACTGCTCGCCGTCGAGCGCTAAGTCTTGGCCGACCATCGCGATCGGTCCGGCACCGAGATGCAGCGCCAACGACAGCGCCACCGTGGCTACCGAGCCGCCGCCAGAGAGGAAGGCCTGTTGTTCGAGGCCGGCCAGCGTGGAGGTGTGAATCTCGTGGATGGCGCTGAAGAAGAAGCAACGGCTCGCCTGTAGCGCGCAAACGGCGGGGTGTGCAGCCACCTCGAGAATCAGCGCCGGCACGCCGTCGAGCAGGCCTCCGTCCAGCTGGTAGGCGAGGTCCAAGGCGTCGGCCACGATCACGAAGTGCGGCACGATGCCAGCGTCTCGCAGCGGCGCGAGCGCCCGATTGCCGGCGATGATCAGCACGCGATCCGCGATTTTTGCGAGGACGGCGATGTTCTTGGCCAGCGAGGGGCCGGGCGAAACGAGCAGGCAGGGCATGCCGGCGAAGGCGCCCTTCAAGCACTCGACGCTGGGCCAGCGTGCCAGATACGGCAGATTCGCGAAGGCGTGCTTGACCCAAACGGCGCCGTAGGACGCGAAGGTCGCGCGGTTCATGCCGCCGCCCTCGACGGTCTTCTTGAGCGTGTCGAACTGTTCGTCGTCCACGCCGCTGGGCAGGCGTCGCAGCGAGACGCGTCGCACCGCTGGCTCGAAATCCAGAACGTGTGCCACGACGTCGGGCGCGCTCGCAGCCACTCGCGGCATGCCCGGTGGCGCCTCGCCGGTCGGAGCAAACACCACGACGCGTCGGACGCCCTGCCGCTCCAGCTCAGGCAGCCACGCAGCGGCGCCGCTGCCTGCGAGCACCAAGACGTCGTGCTCGCGACTGAAGTCTGCTGGTAGAGCTATGCCGCCTTCTGCGAGCGACGCACTGACCGATGCCTTCGCGTGGGCGAGCATGCCGGCGGCGCTGCAATCCCTGTACCAAACTGGGGCACGCGAGGCTGCGATGCCGAAACCGGCGTCGCGAGCTCGGAGCGCGCCCGCGGCGTCAAGCGCTTGACGCTGTGCAAGCCAAGCGACTGGCTAAGGGCCCGCGAAAGGCTAAGAGCCAATCCTAAATCCCTCCCGTCGCCCGCCCGCGGATCCGCGTCGCATGCCGTCGTTGCTCCTTCTCGGCGTACTTCAGTACGCCTCGTCGTCGCGCCTAGGCCTGCTCGCGCCTCCTTGGCGGGCTCGGTCCGGGTTTTAGGACTGGCTCTAAGGGCCCGCGCCTAGTCCGCGTCGGAAGCTACAGTGGCCGCGAGCAGCTCGCGGGCGCTTTCGTCGTTCGGCGCAAGCGCTTGGGCGTGCCGCGCCTCGAGCGCGGCGTCTTGACGTCGACCGTCCGCCAGCAATAGCCAGCCGAGCGTGACGTGGAACTCCGGTCCGAACTCGTCGCCGTAGGCGCGAGCGCGGTCGAAAGCGCAGATGGCGTAGTGATACTCGCCGCGCGCAGCCGCGGCGCGCCCGAGACAGGTCACGATACCCACGTCGTCGGGAGCCAAATTCACCGCCACGCGCCAGGCCATGAACGCCTCTTGGTGCTCGAGCCGCTCTCCGACGATGGCCAGCGTTGCCGCGGCCAACGCGGAGGCCGGCTGAGCGCGCACCGCGTCCAGCGCGAGGCGCAAAGCGTCTTGGTGCTCACCGACCGACAGCGCGATGCGCGAAAGGCCGGTCAGCGCGCGCGCGTCCAGCGGATCGAGAGCGCGCGCTTGAAAGAAGGCGCGCGCCGCCAGGTCGCCGGCGCGTTCGGCCATCGCCAACTCGCCTTGGGCCAGCAAGACCTCCAATGCCAAAGCGCCGCGAGGGGTACGGGTTCGTTCGAGCAGCTCGCGGGCCTCTTTGAAGCGATTTTCGGCTGCCAAGGTGCCCGCGATGCTCAACGCTTCGAGCATCGGGTCCTCGACGCGCCGGGCGACGCAGGCCACGAACGTACCGGCCGTGCACAGCCAGCCGTCGATGACGAAACCGGCGCGCGTCAAGATGGCGCCGAGCTCTTGTTTGGTGAAGGCGCGCCTGGCCGGTGCGGTCAAGCGCTGCGCCAGGTGGGCGAGCGGCTCGGCGATGATCAAGCTGGCCCCCGGGGCCAAGCACTCGCGCACGTTGCGCAGGAAGCTTTCCGGATCGGCGACGTGTCCCAGCGTGTCGGCAACGACGGCCGCCGCCATGGCCGAAACCGGGGCTTCCGCGCATAGATCTGCTTCGACCACGCGCACGCCAGGCGCAAATTCACGGATGAACTGCGCCGCGCCGCGATCAAGCTCGACGGCGACCACCTCGTGCCCTGCGCTCTGCAGCGCGCGGGCGCCTTCGCCGGAGCCAGAGCCTGCGTCGAGCACTGGTCCGCGCGGTTTCAAGTCCTCGATGGCCGCGTAGAACGGAGCCGTGCTGGGCGCGCCGCTTTGAAGCCCGGGGTAGGCACGCGCGCGCGAAACGTTCACGGGAACGCGGGCGCCGCTCTTGAATTCGGCCATGAACACGCCCGTGCGCAGGTCACCGGCGTAGCTGGGCGGTGTAGTCGCCATGTGGGGCGCCGCGGCGGGAACGCGATCGGTGCTCATCGGTTGGCTCTGCTCGACGGCGCCTTGGCTGCCTCGGCCGCGCTAGCTTCGTGCTGCTCTCGTACCGCTTGCGGAACTGCGATTTGCCAGGCTTCGCGTAGCGGCGTAAGCACGCGAACGACCTCCTCGATCGAGCTGGTCAGGCCCTTGCGCGACGCCTGCATCACGCGATCCATCGCGAAGCCGTATAGGGCCTCCAGGTTCGCGCACAGCTCGGGCGCGAGGCTGTGGTCGAGCGCGATGTAAAGCTCGGACAAGATGGCGTAAGCCTTGGAGAGTAGCTCACGGGCGCGCGCCATCTCCTTGCGCTCCATGCAGATTTTGGCGCCGTTCAAGAACCGGAACAGGCCATCGTAGAGCGCCAGCAAGAGCTCGCCCGGGGTGGACGTCGTCATGCGCACTTGGCTGTAGCGCTGGGCGGCGGATTCGACTGCGGCAAAGGGGGTTGTCATGGCTCAGACCTACCCAATCTTCGAGAAGTAGCTGGATTGCGCGTTGTAAGATGCCACTTGGGTATCCATGGCGGTAAATTGCGTGCGCAGCATGTCGGCGTAGCGGTTGATGCGCGTCTCTTGGGCGTCGATGCGGTCTTGCAAGCTCTTGACCTGGGTGGTGAACGCCGTGCTGCGGTTGGCGATCAGACCGCTGTCGGCGTGCGTGAACAGATCAACGGCCGAGGAGATCACGTCCATCACCCCCTGCGCGCCGCCGTCGGCGCCGGCTAACATTTTTGTGACATCTGCGGCGTCGTTGGTCAGAGCCGCGGTCAGCTTCGTGTTGTCGAGTGACAGATGCCCGGTCTTGTCGACCGACATGCCGATCGAGCCGAGCGTGCTGTACTTGCTGCTGCCCACGGTCATGGTCTGGAGCGCGCCGGACAGGCGGTTCTGAATCGAGCGCAAGATGGAGTCGCCGGCCAGCAGGGAGTCGGTTGGCTTGATGCTGCCGGTGCCGCCCAACATTTGCACCTTGCTGACGACGGCGTTGTACGAGTCGACCACCGCTTGCAGCTTCGTCTGCAGCGCTGATGGGTCCTGGTCGATTGTGACTGTCACCGGATCGGTCGAGGTCGCCGTCAGCGCCAAAGTTACGCCGGGAATCGCGCCGGCGATTTGATTGGTGGCGCTCGTGACCTTGAAGCCGTCGAGCGTGACCTGGGCGTCTTGCGCCTTTTGAACTTTGTTAGCGGTGGTGTTGAAGCCGAATGTCGTGCCGGTCTCGGTGATGCTCAGCGCGTTGGCGGCGCCGGTATCCATGCCGCGTAGCTGAATGCGGAACGCGCTGCCGTCGTAGAACGAGGACGCGGTCACGCGTTGGCCGGAGGCGTTGATCTTGGCCATCACGTTGTCGATGGTGTCCGTAGCCAAAATCGAAATGTCTGTCGTCGCCCCGCTACCGACGCCGATGCTCAGCGTGCCGGCCTGGCCCAGGGCAACGCCACTGCCGCCCAGGGTGTTCGAATAGGTTCGCTGCTCTTGGGCAAGCTTGTCGACCGTGAGCGAGTACTTGCCGGAGGTCGCGAGTCCGCTGGCGCTTGCCACGACGGAGGCGCTCGACGAGGAGGCCTTGTAGCTGCCGACCTCGGCGGCCGTGTCGAGCCCGTCGCTCGCGGCCTTGAGCTTGGCCAAGAGCCCAGAAACGCTCGACAAGTTCTGGATCGAAGCGTTCGTGCTCGTCAGCTTGCTCTGGATCGGCTGCTCGCTTTGGCGTTCCACGCCAATCAGCGAATCGACCAGGGCGTTGGTGTCGATGCCGGTGCCGACGCCTAAACCAGTCAGTGAGACAGTGCCAGCCATTACTCAGTTCTCCAGGGCAAAGCGGGAAAAACGCAGCGGGCGGCGCGCCGGAATGACTCGGTTCGCGCCGCCCCAAAGCGTCCCCACCGGATCAGTGACCGAGGAGGCCGAACGCCATCTGCGGCAGCTGGTTCGTTTGCGCCAAGATGGAGACGCCGGCTTGGCTCAGAACCTGGTTGCGGGACAGGTTCGAGGTTTCCGAGGCCACGTCCACGTCGCGGATGCGTGAGTTCGCAGCCGAGATGTTGAGGCGCATGGTCTGGATGTTCGAGGTCGCGACGTCGAGCCGGTTCATGGCCGTACCGAACTTGGCACGGTAACCGGAGACCGAGTCGATGGCCGAGTCGATATTCGCGAGCGAAGCGAGCGCGTTGGTCGCCGTGTCGACCGCAGTCGACGTCGCAGTGACCAGCGTGGTGAGCGCCACGCCGCCGAAGTCCACGTCGATTTGGTCCGTCGCGACGTTGTCGAGGCCGACCTGGAACTTCACGGTAGCCACGGTGTTGTTCAACAGCTGCACGCCGTTGAACTTCGCCGAGCCCTGAATGCGCGTGACTTCGGACTGCAGAGACGAAAATTCCGTGTTCAGGTAGCCGCGGTCGGTATCCGTGAGCGAACCGTTCGAAGATTGAACGGCCAGCTCGCGCATGCGGCCCAAGATGTCGTGGACTTCGCCGAGAGCGCCTTCTGCCGTTTGCGCCATCGATTGAGCGTCGCCCGCGTTGCGTTCCGCTACCGTGTAGGAGCGGATCTGCGACTTCATCGACTCGCTGACGGCAAGGCCGGCCGCGTCGTCTGCCGCAGTGTTGACTCGGAAGCCGCTGGACAACTTCTGAAAGCTGCCGGCCAGTTGCTTCTGGCTGACTTGGAGGTTCTTTTGTGCTGCTAAAGAGGCAAAGTTGGTCTGAATTACTAGGGCCATGGAGATTCTCCTTCTTGGAGGTCACAGCGCGGGTTGTGCGCTGTGTCGGGGCGTCATTGCCCGTCGGCCCAAGTGAACGGAGAACTCTCGCCAGGCTTGAACGGAAAAGTCCGTCACCTAGCCTAGTTAAGTAAGCGCTTGTCCTACCTCCCAGCGAAAGTGACGGGAAATCACCTCGGAAGTGTGAATGCCACTTCCGAGGTGGGTCCCTACCTGACACCGAGGCTGCGATCATTGCCGGACTTTGAATTAGTGCTGGAGCAACTGCATCGCCATCTGCGGCAACTGGTTGGCCTGCGCGAGCACCGAGACGCCGGCCTGGGCTAGCACCTGGTTACGCGACAGTTGGCTGGTCTCTTCGGCCACGTCCACGTCGCGGATGCGCGAGTTGGCGGCCGACAAGTTGACACGCATGGTTTGGATGCTCGAGACGGTCACGTCGAGGCGGTTCATGGCGGCGCCGTACTTGGCGCGTTGCGTCGAGATGATGTCGATGGCGGCGTCGATGCGACCGATCGAGGTGAGCGCGCTGGCGGCGGTCGCGCCGGCGACATTCGTGGTGGCAGCTAGCAGCTGCGTGAGCCCCAAACCGCCGAAAGTCAGCGTGATTTGGTCACTGGCCGTGTTGTTGAGGCCGATTTGGAAGGTGACGTTCGAGCCCGCCGTCGCAACGAGCGCCTTGCCATTGAACGTCGACGAGCCCTGGATGCGGGCCATCTCTTGCTTGAGCGCGCTGAACTCCGTGTCCAGGTAGCCGCGATCGGTGCCGGTCATCGAGCCGTTGGAGCTCTGAATCGACAGCTCGCGCATGCGACCGAGAATGTCGTGCATTTCGCCGAGCGTGGCTTCCGCCGTCTGCGTCATGCTGACGGCGTCGTTGGCGTTGCGTTCCGCCATCGAGTACGAACGAATCTGCGCCTTCATGCTTTCGCTGATGGCGAGACCCGCGGCGTCGTCGGCGGCGGTGTTGATGCGGAAGCCGCTGGATAGGCGCGCGAAGCTTTTGCCGAGCGCCGCTTGGTTGCGCGCCAGACTCTTCTGCGCGTCGAGGGATGCTACGTTTGTGGGTATTACGAGTGCCATTTGATGTATCTCCGTGTGTCAGGTCATGGCGCCGAAGCGCCGAAGGTGTGAAGCAGCCGTTCGAGCTTGGTCTCGAGCTCACGCGTGCCGTCTTCGATGGCGCCCGCCATGCGCGCCTCGGCTCGGATCCCGCTCTCGGCGCTTTGCCGGCTTTCTAGCTCGGCGCCGGTTTCGCGCGTCGCGAGGTCGACCGCGGCCCACGAGTAGGCGTCAACGAACGGCGAGCTGCCGACAGCGGCGCTCAGACCTCGCTCGGCTTCCTGGAGCTTGGCGAAGGCGCGGGTGATGCCACGCGGGTCGTCTGTGCCGACGGCTGCCTCGGCAGATTTCGCCAGACGGCGGACGCGGCGCGCGGCATGGCGGGCGCGACGCGCGCCGAGCAGCTGCTTCTCGGTCCAAGTCGCCAGCTCCGCGTACGTGAGCGGGGGACGCTCCTTCGCGGCGGCCTCGGCCAGCGCAGCCGGCGTGATGTTTCGTTCCGGCAAGCCGGTCAGCACTTCGCGCAGCTTGAGCTCTTCGAAGCCGGCGACGCGCGCTCCGCCTTCCGTGGCGTTGACCAAGCGCTGGTCGGGGCGGTCGTGGGCCAGCACCTCGGCGGCCAGCTCGAACCAGCTTTGCACCGCGGAAAAGCCGATCGATGAGCTGACGCTGCCTTGGCCGCCCCAAGCCGTGACGGTTCGCAGCGGTTCGCTCTGCGGCAATTTTCCGTTCGCTTGTGTTAGCGCGGCCGAGCGCTGGTGCTCGAGCATGCTGCCATCGGCCGACACGCTCACGCGCGAGCCCTCGTACGGCGTGCCCTTGGCGTACGCCTGACCGTTGGTGTAGGCGAGATCTTGGCCCACCAGCACGATCGGCGAGCAGCCCAAGCGTTGTGCCATCGAGAACGCCAGCGTCGAGACGCTGCCGGAGACCGCCAGGCCGTGAGCCTTGCCCAGACTCACCATCGGCGCGAACTGCGGCAGCGCTTCGTAGACGGGCAACAGCGGACCCTTGCCGCAACGCATCGTCTGCGGATGCGCGGTCATGCTGAACGCGCGCACGACCTGATCGAGGTAGGGGATTTTCTCCAGCAGATGCGAGAGATCAATCGACTCCATGCACGCCAGCACCTGCGGGGTGACGCCGTGTGCGGCCAGCGTCAGCGCGCTGGAGTTCACGGCAAAGACGAGGCCTTTTTTCGCGGCGTCGGCGAGAAGCTCGGCGTTCGTGCCAAGCGACGGACCAGCGCCGACGATGAAAGCGGGAACGCCTTTGTACTTCTCGGCGAGGCCCAGAAAACATGGGGAGTGGGCGAGTAGCTCCAGATTCTCGAGCACGTCGGATATCCAGTCGCGCGCTCGGATGCGGTGCGTCGCATCGTTGACGAGCCGCCGCTGAACAAGCTGGGTAACCGCCTCGCGCAGGTCGCGATCTTCGCGGTCATAGAGGTCGCCGTAGCCGGGAGTTGAGATGAGCGTGACATTGTCTCGATTTCCGCCAAAAGTCGGCCAAAGCTGGGTGAGGTCGTGCGGTGTGCACACGATTGGAAAGCCGCCGAGGTCGCTCGGGCCCACTTCCAAAGCGCGTCGGCAGAGCCCTGGATCGGGCTCGTAGATCAGAATCGGCGCATCGGTCATGGCTCGCAGGGCACGCGCCGTGTGGCCAAGGCCCAAGCCGAACACCACGTAAGCGCAGTTCTTGGGACTCTCCCGGATGGTGCGGTTGAGCCAGAGGTCGTCCGACGGGGTGCCCAAGAGCGCTCCGCGGTGACACAACACTGGCGTGCCGTCGGCTTGATGCAGCACCTCGCCTTCGGCTTCGGCCGCTACTACCCGCTCCCGCGTGCGGTCCCCGAGCCAGAGCCGCTCTAAATTCGACTCCAGAAACGCTCGGCTTAGATCTCGAGCGGGGGTAGGGGCGACGCCGTCCATGGTGTTGGCGCAAGGTCCTTCTCATGTTCCATGCCAAGCCCCAGCGAGCGGCTTTCTTGCGAATTTTGCCGGCGAAAACGCTAGAGGCGCCGCGCGCGTAGCCGATCCACTGCGTCTGAGCGTTGACCCCGCTGCGCCACGGCGCTGACGCCGCCCGAGGTGCGCGAACGAGCGTTAAGGTTTGTCCACTTCGGGTCGTTCATCGGCGTGAATGAGCCCGTCGACCGACGTCTTGTCCAGGGCGACTCCTACCCGGCTGATCTGCCGGGCCGGGCGCTGGGTACTCGAGCTGACTCGGCTCGAAGCGGTCGACCGTGACGTGTTTCAGCCACGGCTGACGCGGCTGGAGGGCCCGGATTCGATTTTGGCGGCGCTGCGCCGCAGCGACGAAGGTCAACACTTGGTAACGGCAGCCGCGCAGCTCATGCGCAGCCCGCGCGCCGAGGAAGACCGCGCCTTCGAGGTCAGCGAGGGCGACTGGGTCCCGAGCGCTGACTCGGCCTTGCCCACGCGGCGTGAGCAGCAAGCCGAGTCCGATGCGGTGGACACGAGCCTGGTGCTGGCCGAGGTTCGCGCCGAGCTGGCGGTGCTGCGCGCCTCCCACGCCCGCCTGCGCGACCGCGTGATTGCGCTCGAGGCGGCCCAGAGCGGCATGGCGCCGAATGCTCGGCTGCCGCGCGGTAGTCGCGGCCCGCGTCGTCGAAGCGAACCGCCGCCGGCGCTGAGCCCAGTCGGCGTCGGCGCGGATGCGTTCAACAACAATCCCGGATTCGCGGCCACCCAAGCCTCGCCGGGCCTGGCCGCCGCAGCGGTCGTGCCGGCTGTCAGGCCTGGCGCGGCGGCTGGCGCTGGCGCGCAGCCCGTGGCGGCGCATCAATCCTTCGAAGAGCTGGCCAAGTCGCTGGCGGGCGAACAGCCGCTCCCGCTGCTCGCTCTCCCCACCTTGGCGAGCCTGGCCGATTGCATGAGCACGCTGATGGCGACCGCGCCCGCGCTCGCGCTGGCCCCAGCGACTGCGTTCGAGCAGCTCGACCGGCCGCACGGCTGCAAGCTTCTCGACAACGAGGGACGCGAGCGCGGTGCCATCCTGTTGGATTTGAAGGCCGCCGTGATGCTCGGGGCCGCGCTGCTAGCCGTGCCGGAAGACGAGGCTCTAAGGCAGGTGCGGGAAGATCAGCCGAGTGAGGACGCGCTCCTGGCAATGTCCGAGATCTGCAACAACCTCACCGGCCCGCTGAACGCCGTCGCGGGCAATCAACATGTGCGTTCGACGGGGCTGACAGGCGTCGATGTGAGTGAGTTACCAAAGCCGCGTGCGCGCCTGGACTTGGCCGCCGGCGGCGGGCACCTCGTGCTTGCGTTGTTCTGAAAAAAACGCGGACAGGCTATATAGGAGGCTTAGCTGCGGCCGTCTTCACGCCACAAGAGCCTTCCATGCTTAAACGTTGCCTCCACGGGCCCGCGCTGCTGAGCGGGCTGCTCCTGCTGGCGAGCGCACGAAGCGCGCTCGCCGAGCCCGTCGCCGCGGCGACTGCTCCAGCGCCGAGCACGCCTCCCGCCGCTGCCGCGCCGGTCTCGCCTGACAAGTCTGTCGCCGCCTCGGCTGCGGCTGCGGACGCGAGTGAGCTCGCGCGGCTGCGCACGGAGGTCGAGGCAACGAAGAAAGAAGTCGCCGACCTCAAGGCAGCGCAAGAAGAAGCGGCGGCCGCGTCACCTGACGAGCCCGTGGCGGAGCAAGAGAAGCTGAAGATCTATGGCTTCGCCGACATGGGTTTTCAGTACGTGCAGATCAACAAGCAGGGCCTGCTGGCCAACGTCTACGACGTGAACGAGCCGGACTTCGTGCTCGGTAACCTGAACCTGTACTTCGACGCGCAGCCTGTCGAAAACTGGCGCGGCTTGGTCGAGGTGCGCTTTACCAACGCCCCGCAGGGCAAAATCCTCAATTTTGGCGGGCTCGGCGGCGGCTTCAAGCGCGCCGACACCTTCACCGACGACTCGACCGGTGCGGCGCTGAACGCGCCGCTGTGGGGCGGCAGCGTCGTCATCGAACGAGCGTGGCTCGAGTACAACAAGCTGCAAGCCCTGAAGCTGCGCGTCGGCAATTGGTTTACGCCCTTTGGCATCTGGAACGAAGATCACGGCTCGCCCACGCTGATTTCGTTGGCCTGGCCGCAGTTCATGACGCAGCGCTGGATGCCGCTGCGTCAAACGGGTCTGATGGCTTACGGCAACACCTTCGCCGGTAGCTGGGAGCTCGGCTACGCCGCCACGTTGAGCAACGGACGGCAGGAACAATCCACGCTGAACATCGACGGCTATCTGGGCTACGGCGGCAGGCTGTACGCGCGCCGCGACACGGGCGAAGTCAACAGCACGCTCGGTGTTTCCTTTTTCACAGGCAAGACACGCGACAAGAATGTTTCGGTCACGAGCGTAGATCCGCTGACTTGGCGTACACAAGACAGCTACGAATACAGGGAATACGTGATGGGCGCCGACGCCTCTGTCGACATCGGCAAGACCCGCATTCGCTCCGAAGCCGTGCTGCGCCGCCTGACCTACACGCCGGGCAAGCACGAGTTGCTGCCTCAGAGCCTGGCTCCCGGAGGGCAAGCGCCCGACAAATGGGAGCACAGCATCTACCTGCTGGTCGCCCAGCAGCTACCCTGGAAATCGCTCGACATGTTCGAGCCTTACCTGTGGGCGGAGGCCTTTCAGACACCGACGCTGGTGGGTGACGGCACCTTCGTCGGCTCGGTCGGCTTGAATGTCCACATCAACTCCGCCGTCACCTGGAAGAACCAAGTGGCGCACGTCAAGTTCTTCGATTGGCTGTACAAGAGCCCGTTCGGCAATTCGAACAACGACATCAACCAATTCTACTCACGCCTGGTGATGGCGTTTTGAGCATGAAGACGCGTCGCATCCTGCTGCTCAGCCTACTGCTCGCCGCGCCGGCGTTGAGCATCGCCCCTGACTCGGTCGCGGGCGGAGACGTGCTAGCCGTGATCGTCAACAAGAGCAATCCGGTCAGCTCGCTTTCGCAAGACGAGCTGCGCCCCATCTTTCAGACCACCAAGAAATCGTGGAGCTCCGGCGAAGACGCCGCGCCCATCAACCTGCCCGAAGACAACCCGCTCAGAAACGACTTCGATCAAGCCGTCTTGGGTCTCGATCCGGAGCGGGTGGCGCGCTACTGGACGGATCGCAAGGTGCGCGGCGGCGCGCGCCCGCCGGTTCGAGTTCCGACCACCGCTGCCGTGCTCAAAGCGGTGGCAGCCAAGGCCGGCGCCATCGGCTACATCAGGCTAACTGAAGTGAATCGCAGCGTAAAGGTCGTCGCCAAAATTAGCGGCGGGAAGCTGAGCGGCCCGTGAAGGAGTCCAAACGCGTGAAATCTTCCCATTTCGGGCTGCGGCTCTCGACCGCACTGGCGTGCTTCGGCCTGTGCGCGCTCAGCACAGCGCTAAGTTGCAAAGACAGCGACCCGTGCGACGCGGGTCAAGAGCTGGTCGGCAGCGGTTGCTTTCCGATCCCCCCGTCGGGCGGCGCTCCCGGCGCGGGCGGACTCGGCGATGTAGCCCCCGGCGGCGCCGGCGCTAGCACGGCTGGCGCGCCGAGCGGTGTCGAATCCCCTGGCAACCCTGACGCCACCTTCGGTACCAAGTGTCAGAGCAACGCCGACTGCGGCGGACCCGCGCCAATCTGCGCCACGGACCCGCTCTTCTACTGCACGCAGATCGACTGTCAGGCTGGCGAAGCGAACGCCGCCGTGTGTCCGGACCAATGGGTGTGTATCCACCTTCCGCCCCAGCCCTCGGCGTGCGTCAACTCTCAGAGTCTTTGACGCCACCGGGCAGTTGATCGAGCGAGGTGGTGGCGGCCGCGCGATTGGCGTCGGCCACGTCCTTCGTTTCGCCCCGCAAGATGGTGCAGCTGGTCGGTGCGACGATACCCAGCTTGACGATGCCCTTGGAGAGCTCGGTGATGATCACTTCGACATCGTCTCCAATCAGGATGCGTTGTCCCTTGCGCCGAGCGATGATGAGCATGCCGCCATCCTACCCGTGGACGCTTCCGGCCGCCAAAAACCGCGAAACGAGACAACCGCCCCAGGCGGGGAGCCGAGGAGGATTCGATTGATCAGGCGGGGGGATGGCCCGTTTCAGGCTGCCCAGCTGGGCAGCCCGACCACAAACTCGGCCTATCCCCAATCCGCCGCGTGCTCGACCGACCAAGTCTAGTCGCCCCGTCGGTCCGCCGCGCGGCCCTGCTCGGCGCTCGCTCGAATCAGAACCGATTCGTACTACCTAGGTCGAGAATCTGCTTCGAGACGGCGATCGCGCGGTCCAGGGTTTGGCCGAGCGTGGTGACGCGCGTGTAGGCTTCGTAGGGGTCGGCGGCGCCAGCGGTTTGCGCGGTCTTTTGCTGCTGCGTGTCGAGCGAGCTCAGCACGGTTTGGCTGGCGTCCAGTTTGCTCAAGATGAGGCCGGCCTTGGCGCGCGCGTTCACGAGCTGATTATGCGACAGGTCGATGGTGTCCACCGCTCCGCGGATGCCGGCCTCGTCGTTGCTGGCAAGGGCGGTGGCTAGGCTGTCGAGATCGGCGAACACGTTGCGCCCGCCGGCCACCACGAACGCATCGCTGCCGCTGGTGCTCACGGCGGTCGGCGTGCTGTTGCCGATGGCGACCACGTGCGTCTGGTCGTTGCCTTGAAACACGCCGTTGCTGTCGAAGGCCGGGGTCGAAACGTCGGTGCCCGAGTACAAGTAGCCGCGCGTGCCGCGCGTGTTGGAAAGTGAGAGCAGCGCTTGCTTGAGCCCGCTGACTTCCACGCTCATCGCCGAGCGATCTTCGGCAGTCAGCCCACCGTTGGCGCCCTGCAGCGCCAACTCCTTCAGACGCACGAAAATGTCGGAGGCGTCCGACAGCGTGGATTCGGTGAGCTCGGCGTCGCCGCGCACGGTGTCGATGGTCGAAAGCTGGGCCTTGGTTTGGCTCGAGCTGGCGCTGAGCCGGGCCAGCTGAGCCGCAGCGATCGGGTCGTCCGAAGGCTTGCCGACGCGGACGCCGGTGGAGGCTTCTTGCGCGGCCTCTTCGTGCTGCGTGTTGATGTTCGCCAGGTTGGCGAGCACCTGCGAATAGCGCATGCCCTCGGTGACTCTCATTTGCCGATTTCGTTGATCAGGGTTTGCATGAGCTGGTCCACCGTGGAGAGCACCCGGCCGGCGGCCTCGTAGGCGCGCTGATACTTGGTGAGTGAGACCATCTCTTCGTCGAGTGAGACGCCGCTCATCGACTCGCGCATGGTCTGAACCTGAGCTTTGATGGCGTTTTGTGTCTCGACCGCCTGCGCGACGGCGGATTTGCGCTGACCGATGTCGCCGACGATGTCGCCGTAGGTTTCCGCCGCCGTGCGCCCGTCGGGCAGGGCGGTGTTGAACACGTTGGCCAGCGCCACGGCGTTGTCGGAGCCGCCGGGCAGGCTGGCAACGTCGCCGGCTGCGGCCACGGCGGCCGGATTGCCGGCGACGGCCGCGCCTAAGCGAAGGGTACGCGCCGCGTCGCTGAGCGTCGGTCCGACGTCGAACAGGTTTCGACCGCTCACGCCGTCTTGACCGAAGCCGGCGGCATGTTGTGCGTTCACGGCGTTGCCGACGTCGAACACCAACTTGTCGAGCCTGTTTGCGACCTCGAACAAGTCGACGTCGCGCGTCTCTTTGATGCCGGCAAGCTTGCCGCCGGTCAGAAACTGCGTGACCTCGGTGCTGCCGCCGCTGCCGTTGTCGGCGTTGATCTTGAGCGAGCCGTCGGCCGCCAGATCGACGCTCAGCGCGCGGGTATCGGTGCCGTCGACGATCGAGGTGCCGGAGGCTTGGACGATGATGCTGCCCTTGTCGTCGGGGATCGTGCGCACGTCGACCAGCTCGGACAGGCCGAGCAGCAGGCTATTGCGCTGATCCTTGAGATCGGCGGCGTCTTCGCCCTGGGCTTGGGCCGCCAAAATTCGGCGATTCAGCTGGGCAATGCTGGCGGCCTTCTGGTTGATTTGCTCGGTCGTGGCTTGCGCCTGTTTGAGCAGATCGTTCTTGGTGTCCGAGAGCGAGCCGGCGATCGCGTTGGAACGATCGGCGAAAGCTCCGGCCGCGCTCAGCACCGCGCTGCGCGCCGTCGGGTCGTTGGGGTTGGTGGCGAGCCCCGAAAAGGACGCGAACAGGTTGTTGAGCGCCGAGCCCATGCCGGTCGCACCCAAGTCGTTGAACAGCGCTTCGACCGACGCCAGCTGATTGTCGTGCTCGCTGGCGGCCGCGGCGCTGCCGCGCGCCGAAAGCTCACGGCGTTCGATGTAAATGTCGGTGGCGCGGCTGAGGCCAGCGACCGTGACCGAGCCGGTCGTAGCCGTACCGAGCGCGCGCGTTTCGAGTAGCGGGTCACGCTTGACGTAGCCGGGCGTGTTGACGTTGGTGATGTTCTGACCGGTGACGTTCAGACCATACGACTGCGCCGTGAGCGAATCGCGAGCCGTGTAAAGTAGCTGTGTGAGCGAGCTCATGCTTCAGCCTCTGAAATCTACGCGCAGGCCGTCTTGGACGGCGCTGGGGCGATTTGAAGGGGTGTTGAAGGTCTGGCCGCTGGCGGTCTGCAAAATCGTACGCACGGCGTCACGTGCGTGGTGCAGCAGAATCTGGTTGAGCAGCGCCCCGCGCCGGACGCGCTCCAACAAGGCGCGCTCCTCGGGACCGGGTTTTACCTCGGCGGTCACTGCGCGCAGGCGCTCCCACAGCGCGAGCTTCTTGTCCGTCAGCTCGTCGAGCTTGTCGCGCGACAGGCGGCGCAAGGCTACGGCTTCGTCGCGATGTAGCGCCTCGAGCTCCGCGAGCGTCGCTGTCAATTCCTGTTTTTGCGCGTCTGCCGGCATTGTGAGTCTCAACCTTCGTCCCGCGACACGGGCGATGCGCAATGCTTGTGAAGGTGCTTTGCGTTAACCCAGTGCATCAAGCATGCGGCGTGCCACGTTGTGCGAATCGACCTTGAACTTTCCTTCCGCGAGGCTGCTCTTGAGCGCCTCGACCTTGCCCGAGTCGACGTGACCGCCGGCTGCCATGTCCCGCGCGTGTGACGAGATAGTCACCTCCGCCGCAGGCGTACTGGCCGCCGCCGGTGCGTTGGCACCCGGCGCGACCGCTTCGGCAGGCCGCGCAGCCCCAACGGGCGTGATCGCCATCCTGCCGTATGCGTCGAGAACGGGGTTGCCCGTGATACCTTTCATTCATGCCTCCGGTTGCGCGTGGGGTCCGCGCATAGGTCGTCATCCGAGTGAACGGTTGGGACCCGGGGGGCTTGAGGGAAAAATCGCAGGTGGGACAAGGTGGTCGGAAAGGATCGTTATTTCGGTGGCTTAGACTCCGCCGCCTGGGGGTGAATATGGGACGAGAGGCTCTTGGCGACGATGTCGGCAAGGCCGATACCGCCGCCGGCCGAGACTTTGTCGGCCAGCGCGCCGACGACCATGGAGCCGTAGGTGCTCTGCCCGGTGTTGAGCTTTCCCCCGCCGTTGATGCTCGTGGTCTTCTCGAGTGAGCTCAGCAGCGTGCGCAAGAAGATGGCTTCGAAGTCCTTCGCGGCCTGCAGCGCCTTGGGATCGACCGGCTCGGCCTGCTTGGCTGCGCCGGTCCCTTGAAGTGCATGCAGGGCCGAGATCGGAAGCGTCATTGGCCCCCAGCAGAAGTTTGGCTCGTGACGAGGCTTTCGCGAACAGCGGAGCGGAGCGTGCTCTTGTACGTGAGCACCGCAGCGGAGCGAAAACGAGCCGGAGTGGACGGAGTCCAGCGTGCTGGACCGAGTCCGCGGAGGCCTACGGTCCGAGCCCAAGGCAAGGCAGCGCCAAAGGCGCAGTGAAGCCACGGGCCAAGATCGCCAGGCGTGGTCTCCGCATGCGATGGGCTAAAAGTCATTGGACGATGATCTCTGCACGTAGTGCGCCAGCGGCCTTGAGTGCTTGCAAGATGCTGCCGAGCTCGCGCGGCGTGACGCCGAAGGTGGAGAGGGCTTGGGCGACCTCCGCCAGCGAAGCGGCGCCGTTCACGTAGGTGAGGGCCGGCGGCTTTTGCTCGACGGCTTCGATGTCGGTGCGCTTCACCTCGGCTGTCGAGCCGCGCGACAAGATGCCGGGCTGCGAGACTTCTTTGCTCTCCTTCACGGAGATGGTGATGCCACCCTGTGCGATGGCGACCGGTGAGAGCCGCACGTCGCCGCCGGCGACGATGGTGCCGGTGCGCTCGTTCAAGACGACGCGCGCCAGGCTGCCCGGCTCGACATCGATGTCGCCGAGCTTGGAGACCATCTCGACGGGCTTGTTCTTGAGCTCGCTCGGCGCCTTGACCTCGATTGAGCCGCCGTCCAGCGTGCGCGCGGTGCCTTCGCCCATGGCCTTATTGAGGCCCTCGGCGATGCGCGTCGCGGTGTCGAAGTTGGGGGCGCGCAGCGCGAGCGTTATCTTGCCCTCGATCGAGAAGGTCGTCTTGATTTCATGCTCGATGATGGCGCCGTTCGGGATGCGGCCGACGGTCGTGACGTTTTCTTGCACCGAGCTACCCGAGCCACCGCTGGCCGAGAAACCGCCGAGCACGAGCGGGCCTTGCCCGACCGCGTAGGTGCGGCGGTCGGCGCCGCGCAGAGGGGTTTGGATCAGCACCGCGCCGCGCAAGCTCTTGGCGTTGCCCATCGACGAGACGATGATGTCAAGCTTCGAACCGTTGCGCGCGAAGGGCGGAATGTTGGCGGTGACGATCACCGCCGCCACGTTCTTCAGGCGAATCTGCTTGGAGTCGACCTGCACGCCCAAACGGCGGAGCAGCGCGCGTAGCGACTGCAGCGCGAACGGGGAGGAAATGTCGTCGCCGGTGCCGTTCAAACCCGTGACCACGCCGTAGCCGACGAGCTGGTTCTCGCGCGCGCCGACGATGTCGACCAAATCGCGCACCTTGTCGGCCCGCGCCGTACCCGGCACCAAGACAATCAGCGCCAGAGCGAGAGCAGCGAGCAACCTCATGATAGGTCCTTGCAAGGCTGCACGCGTCGTGCCGGTTGGAGCGTCCTTCCTGGGAATCTTCACAGGGAGGACGGGAGGACGGGAGGTCCGCGAGGTTTCTTGGGTTTCGAGCCTCCCGACGTCGAACGTCTCCGCATGCGTCTCTTCGCGACTGTGCGCGTCTCGAACCCCAAAATTCTCGCCTCGCGGACCTCCCGTCCTCGCCCCGTCCTCCCTGTAAAATCTCGCGCCACCACGAGCTGTGAGCGAAGCACAAGCAAGAAGGAGGTCTCCGGTGGGCATCAGAAGGGGTTTACGAAGTCGAGAATTTTGGTGAGCCAGCCGCGTTCGACTTGGTCGTCGATGTCGCCGCGACCGGTGAATTCGACGCGCGCGTCGGCGATCAGAGAGGAGTCGACGGAGTTGTCCATGGCGATGTCGGGCGGGCGAATCACACCCGAGATGTACAGGTGCTGCTCTTCGTAGTTGATCATCACGACTTTGGTGCCTTCCACGAACAGGTCGCCGTTGGGCAACTCCTGCTTGACCTTGACGCCGATGGTGGCGTTCAAGGTGCCGGCACGCTGCGTCTTACCTTGGCCGTTGAAATCCGACGAAGACGCCATCTCGAGCAGCGTCTTGGGGTCGATGTTCGGGTAAGCCTTCTGGATAGCGGGGACCAGGCCGAGCAGCGAGTCGACGCCCGCCGAGCGCTTGCTGTCTTTGGACAGATTCGTCGTCGCGCCGCCTTGCGCGTCCGCTTTCTCGTTGATGCGCACCAGCACGATGTCGCCCACGCGCAGCGCGCGCGTGTCTTCGAGGTAGCCCGATTGCGCTTCGCTGTAGATAGAGCCGGTGGCCGGCCGATTCGAGGCCAGCATCGCAGCGTATTCGCCGGCCTTGTATTTGCGCTCGTGCGCCGTGAACGGTGCGATGTGGTTGGGGCCGCAGGCTCCCGAGAGCGTTGCCAGCGCGAGCACCAGGCCGAGCGCGCGCTTCATTGGACGACCCTCGCCAAGGTAGGTTGCTCGACTTTGCCGTACAGGATTTTTTGCGTCGAGGCCACGCGGAACTGCAGCGTGTCGCCAATCTCGCCGTCGCTGAGCGCGACGGCGGTCGCGGTGATACGCGCCGGGCCGCTCTCGATCATCAGCTGCACGCGCGTGCCTTTCGTGATCGTCGGTTGAGCGGCGGCGCTCGAAATGTCGAGCGAAAGCTGAAAGGGGATCCTGGCCACGATCTGTCCGTCGTTCGACAGCTCGATCATCGCGGTCGTCAAGTACTCGCCTTCGCGGCGCGGCAGCCTCCCTACGCGCACGGCGCTGATGGTCGCGCTCGGGGAGGTCACTACTTTCGCCGTCGCTCTCGCGCGCTTCACGGTTACGCCCAAGGGTAGAGCATTGGCCAGCAGTGGCGCCGCGGCATTGCCAAGATCTTCGGTGCTCCAGCGCTTGGCGGCGCTGGTCACACGCACGGCGGTGGGCAACTTCAGCTGGCTCACGCTAATGCCACTCTTGCTGGCCGCGTCGATGATTTCGCTCTTGGCCACGGTGCGCGAGGTGCCGGGCGGGGGCGCCGCGCCGAGCTCGAAGTCAGGAACGTCGGCCGGCAATTCGCTCACGACGTCGGAGAGGTGCACTTGGGCACCACGCACCACGCGGCCTTCGTCGGCGTTCGCGGCCGCGCTGCCGCAAAGCAGAGCCAGACTGATGAGGACCGAGCTGCGCATCATCACCTCATTTGCGTGGCGGCGCGCAGCATGTCGTCGGCGGTGGTGATGACCTTGGAGTTGATTTCGTACGAGCGCTGCGCGCTGATCATGCCGATCATCTCTTCGACGATGTCGACGTTGGATTGCTCGACCGCGCCCTGCAGCACCGTGCCTCGGCCGTCGCTGCCGGGCTCGCCGACCTGCGGATCGCCGCTGGCCTTGGTGGGCGTCATCAGGTTGTGGCCGACCGAATTCATGCCGGACGGGTTCACGAAGTTGGCGATCTGGATCTGGCCGATGTCGTTGGGCGTGGTTTGGCCTGGCATGGTCACGGAGACCGTGCCATTCGAGGCGATGGCGACGTTACTGGCGTCGGGCGGGATCGTGATCGGCGGGTCGAGCGGGTAGCCTTCGGAGTTGACGATGCGACCGTCGCCATCGGTTTTGAGAGCGCCGTTGCGCGTGTAGGCGAGGGTTCCGTCTGGCTGCTGAATCGTCAGAAAGCCGTTGCCTTCGACGGCAACGTCCAGCGGATTGCCCGTCTGCAGCACGGTGCCTTGCTGGAAGATCTTCGACGTGCTGACGACGCGCACGCCGGTGCCGATTTGAAGGCCGGTGGGCGACGTCGTGGTCGGGCCCGTCGGTGTGCCGGCTTGGCGCACGGTCTGGTAGAGCAGATCCTGAAAATCGATGCGCTCTTTCTTGAAGCCGACGGTGTTGCCGTTGGCAATATTGTGCGAGACGGCTTCCAGGTTCGTTTCCTGGGCGGCCATACCCGTCGCGGCGATGTTCAGGGCTCGGAACATATGGTCGTAACTAAGCAGGAGTCATGCCGCGTTCTTTCAGTGCGCGGGAGCCGACTGGAACAGGGGCAGGCGGGATGGTTTACGGGGCCTGCGCGCCAAATTGAGACGCTTTCCGCGTCAACGGGCGCGACGGTCGAGCGTCAGCGTGTTGGCTCAGATGCCGCCGAACGACGTGTCGCCGCCGAAACCACCGAGGCCGATGCTGACACCGCTGCCGCCTTCACCCGAGCTGCCGGTTGCGCCCGCGCCGCCCGGCGTCGCGCCGCTCGCCCCGGCCTCGCTGGCGGAGCCTGCGCTGCCAGCCGTGCCGGCCGTCGTCGTTCCGGCGCTTCCGCCGTTGTCGCCGCTGCCCGCGGCCGTGCTCGTGCCCGCGCTGGGCGTCGAATCTTCTCCGCCTTCTCCGCCATTGGCGGCGGGGGGAATCTTCAGCACGCATTCGCCGCTGCTGCACATGCGGTCGGCAGCGCAGTCGCTGTTGCGCAGGCAACCGTCGCCAGCGCACGCTAGTGGCGAGCTCAGCGGCATGGTCACCGCAAGAAATAGGCTGGCCCAGCGCTTCACAGGCCGAACCTCACGCCGGCTGAAACCAGCCCCCAGATCAGCACACCGTCGCCCGGTGTGTCGCTGCCGAGTGGCAAAGCCTGAAACGAAGGCTCGATGAACAAGCCGACCTTCTTACCGAAAGGAATGATCGCCGTGCAGCCGAAGCCGCCGCCAAACAGCGTCTCGGGCGCGATGGTACCGGTAAGTCCCGCCCAAACGCCGAAATTTCGCGCCATCCAGCGCTCGTAGCGCACCTCCGCTCCCACGCTGGCGCGCTTCTCGATCTCGACGAACGCGCGGAACCCGAGCGCATCCGCCGGGCCTTCGTCGCTCCGCAAATCGATGCCGCCCAAAACCCGTAGCCGCGCGCGGCGCCACTCGAGCCCCGTGCCCGGATCGCCGGCCTCGAGCCCCGTGCCAAGCCCGAAGTTGCCATCCATCAGCAGCTCTTCCGCGCGCGCAGTCCGCGTCATCGCAACGGTGCCGAGCACCGAGCAGGCCATCGCCAGCCAAAGTTTCACAGCAGGGCCTTCAGCAACTTGCGCGCCAACGTGCGGCTCGAGGGGGATGCAACAGGAAGACGCGAAGCCACGAAGACGTAGCTGGAGCAAATCGGCCAGCGAGTGCTCGATTGGGCGGGCGCCGCGTCGTTACAGTCTCTGCGTCGATCTCCGAGAAGGCGTATTCGCTCAACGCGACGCAAGCTCGAAGTCAAAGCGGCGCCAAGAAATCGCACGTCTGCTGCGCAGCTCGTGCGAAATCGGCCTTCGCGTCTTCGCGTCTTCCTGTTGCATTCCCACCGTTGGCAACGTGGGGCGCCGGATCAAGCCGCGCGGGGATTGATGCGCTTGCGTTTCAGCATTTCGACGAGCGTCGTGCGGTTCAAGCCGAGCAGCGAGGCCGCCTGTTTCTTGTTCCACTTCGTCCGCTCGAGCGCTTGACGAATAAGTTGATTTTCGAACGATTCGACGGCGTTGCGCAGATCCAGGCCCAGGTCGGGCAGGCGCGGCGAGACGCGCTTTTCGACGCCGAGGCCGCACAGACGCTGCGGCAAATCTTTCGGCTCGATCAGGCTGCCTTGGCAGAGCAGGACGGCGCGCTCGACCGTATTCTCGAGCTCGCGCACGTTGCCGGGCCATTGATAGTCGGCGAGAATTTGCGCGGCCGCGCGCGACACGCCTTGGATGTTCGTGCGACCCACGCGCTCTTTGGCCTTCTTCAAGAAGTGCTGCACGAGTAGCGGCACGTCTTCGGGGCGCTCGCGTAGCGCAGGCACCGTAAGGTGAATCACGTTCAGGCGATAGTACAAGTCCTCACGAAACGTGCCGGCTTGAACGGCGTTTTCGAGGTTCAGGTTGGTCGCCGCGACGATGCGCACGTCGGCTTTTAGCGTGCGGTTGTCGCCGACCGGCGAGTATTCGCGCGCCTGCAGCACGCGCAGCAATTTGACCTGCAACGACATCGGCATCTCGCCGATCTCGTCGAGGAACAGCGTGCCGCCCTCGGCCATGGCGATGCGCCCGACCTTGTTGGCGTGCGCGCCGGTGAAGGCGCCCCGCGCGTGACCGAATAGCTCGCTCTCGAGCAAGGCCTCGGGAATCGCGCCGCAGTTGATGGCCACGAAGGCCTTGCTCGAGCGTTGGCTGGCTCGATGAACGGCGCGGGCTACCAGCTCCTTGCCGGTGCCGGAATCGCCCGTGATCAGAATCGTGCACGTGGTGTCGGCGACGCGATCGATGACGCGGTAGACCTCGACCAGCGACTCCGAGAGCCCGATCACGCCCTGCATGCTCTCGGGCAACATCACCGGCTCGGTTACTTCCGGTAGCGGAGCGGCCTCGAGGGCGAGTGCGCCTTCGCTGTCGTCAGCGTCCTCCACCAGCTCATGTGCGCGCATCACTCCGGAGGGTGATTCTATGGCGCTGAATTCACTGGTCGTGGGAATCGCTGCGGGCGCTTGGCTATCGTACATGCTCAGGGTCCTCCTCGAAGTCGACGAGTCCCTAAGCAATGGTTGGGCCAAGCGTCAGAACTTCGGTAGATCCCGCGTCGTCCCTTTGGCGCTTGCCAGCTTTTCCCTGGCGCGCCGCATAACGCCAGGAGGTTAGCGAAGTCGCAGGGTTACATGCTCCCACCCAGGCGCCGGGTCAGCGTCGCCCCAGCGCAAGGCTGTTTCAAACCGAGAAACAGGCCAACAACGTCGAAAAATGCTGGCTTTGCGCCGGAAAGTCGCTCCGGACCCCCCCGGGTAGCAGATGCCCCAGGGCTTGTTTGGTGGCTTCGTCAGAGCTGAACGGAGGCTGAAGCCGCCCCTTGAGAAAAAAAGATCGCCTGAACGACTTTGGCATGCGTCGTGCTCAAGGAACCAGCCGAGACATGTCCGACCTGTTCAGCGCCGTTGGCTCCTTGCACGCCGCGCTCGACTACCACCTCGAGCGGCACACGGTGCTGTCGTCGAACGTCGCACATGTGGATACACCGGGGTTTCATCCGCACGATCTGCGCCGCGTCGAAAACGTCGATACATTCGACTCGGCGCTCAGCGTGGCCATGGAGCGCACGAACCCGGCGCATTTTCAAACGCCGAACGCCGATTCGGCGGCGCTCGAAGGCCGAGTCTTCGAGGACTTATCGGCTGGCGCGGGTAACGACGGGAACTACGTCTCGCTCGATCGCGAAGCCGCCAAAGTCGCGGCCAACCAACTTCGGTACGACGTGGTGTCAGCCGTCGTCTCCGCGGAGCTGCATCAATTGGGCTACGCGGCGGGCGACGCCAAAGGAGCATAGTTAAATGCTGGGTGTTTTCAGTGCTTTGGAAGTTGCGGCCTCGGGGCTTTCGGCCGAGCGCATCCGCATGAACACGATCGCCTCCAACCTCGCCAACGCCAAGACCACACAGGTCGAGGGTGGCGGGCCTTACAAGCGCCTCGACCCTGTATTTCAGGCTGTTCCGCTCGATGGTCAACAGGGGGTCATGGGAGCGGACTCGGGGGTTTCGTTGGTCAAGGTGCAGAGCATCAAGGCCGACGACCGGCCCGGCATGCTGGTGTACGAGCCGGGCCACCCCGACGCGAATGCGGCCGGCTACGTGGAGTATCCGAACGTCAATGCGGTCGAGGAAATGGTGAACATGATCACGGCCTCCCGCGCCTACGAAGCAGGCGTGACTTCGATTGAGAGCGTGAAATCCATGGCCAAGGACGCCATCGGTATCGGTCGCGCCGTATGACGCCGATCTCCGCGACTCCGACGCTGCCGCTGGTGCTGCCTCATTCTGAGGCAGCACCCGTCGAGACCAGCAAGGTCGCGGGTGAAGGCGCGGACATTTTCGGCGAAATGCTGTCGACGGCCGCCGCGCAGGCCAACCAGCGGTTGAACCAAGCCCAGGCGGCCGGCGAAGCGTTCGCCGCCGGAAGCACCGACGACATTCACGGCACGATGCTTGCGCTTAGCCAAGGGGACATCGAGCTCAAGCTCGTCGGCAGCGTGCGCAACAAGGTGATCGACGCGTTCTACGAGCTTTGGCGGATGCAGATTTAGTTCAGGGGCAAAGGCTCCCTGGCTATGCGAATCAAGTGGGGCTGGGGCCCCACGATCCACGAGACTGAGCACGGAAACAGCGAAAAATGCCCGAAAAGGCCCGAGCATTCCTCAAGCAACTGACCGACTTCTGGGCGTCCTTGCCGACGCCGAAGCGCATCGCGCTCGTGGCGGTGATGGGCGTCGTGCTGGCCGGAGTGATGGCCATCAGCGTGCTGGGGAGCCGCGAAACGTACGGCACGCTTTACAGTGAGCTCGCGACCGAGGACGCCGCAGCCATCGTCGAGAAGCTGAAAACTGCTCAGGTTCCTTACAGGATTGAGAACGGCGGCACGGTGATTCAAGTGCCCGAAGACCGCGTGCCGGGCCTGCGGCTCGAGCTGGCCGCGGGCGGCTTGCCCCACGGCGGCAGCGTCGGCTTCGAGATCTTCGATCGCAGCAAAATTGGCGCGACCGAGTTCGAACAGCAGGTGAATTTACGGCGCGCGCTCGAAGGCGAGCTGGCGCGCAGCGTGATGAGCATCGACGGCGTGAAATCTGCGCGCGTTCACTTGGTTTTGCCCGAGCGACGGCTGTTCGCGGCGCGCGAAGAGAGTGCCAGCGCTTCGGTGGTCGTAAAGCTCGAAAATTCCCACAATTTCGGGCGTCGCGAGGTGGCGGCGGTGGTGCACCTGGTAGCCGCGGCCGTGCCGACCCTGAGCAAGGATCGCGTGTCGGTGGTGAGCACAGAAGGTGTGACTCTGCACCGTCCAAGTTCTGACACTCAGGGTGGCGGAGATTTGGCCGACCTCAACGCCGAGCAGGCTCGCGTGATGGCCACGCAGCTCGAAGCCGACGCCCAGGCGCAGCTCGAGCGCGTGCTCGGCCCGGGCAACGCCGACGTGCGCGTGAACTTGTGGCTCGACAACGCCGCTCGCGAAAAGACCGAAGAGCTGTACGAGCCTACGAAAACGGCCCTGCGCAGCGAGCACAAGGTTGAAGAGGGCAGCGCCAGCGCCGACGCCGGCGTGGCGGGCGTTCCCGGCGCCAAGACCAACCTACCCGACGCCCAAGGCGAGGGGCCGGTCGCGGCCGAGAAACCGGCCGGCGGCGGCGCCGGCGCTGTCCGCAGCCAGACTCGCAACTGGGAAGTGCAGAAGGTCGTGCAAAAAACCAGCACGCCGGCCGGCGACATCCGACGACTGAGCGTGGCGGTGTTGCTCAACGGCCGCTACTCGAAAAAGGGCGTTTTCCAGCCGATTTCTCAGGACGAAGTGCGGGGGCTCGAAGAGACGGTGAAGCGCGCCGTTGGCTTCAACCAGGAGCGCGGCGACACGGTGACCGTGCAGGCGACTCAGTTCGCCAAGCTCGACGCCGACGACGCTCCAGGCCCCGTCAGCGTCTTCAGCAACAAGCCTTGGCTTCCGTATGCAGTCGCGGGCGCCGCGCTGGTGCTCGTGCTCGCCACCTTGATTTTGGTTTTCCGCACCTCGAAGCCCAAGCTCGCGCCAGCGGCCCCGGCACTGGTCGACCCGATGCGCGTCTTGGGCGAGCTCGGCGCGTCCGGTTCGGAAATGGCCGCCGCGGCTGCAGCCTTGCCGCCGGCCGAACGCCAGCGCTTGCTCGAAGAGCCGCACATCGCCGGCGAAATTCGCGCTCACGCCCTCGAATTGGCGGCTAAGGATCCGGCAACGGCAGCCGTAGTGCTCAAGTCCTGGCTCTCCGAACAACCCGCGGCGCTGCCCGCATCGTCGGCTGCCTGAGAGCTCTTCGCCACTCGGGTGCGCGTGGGCCTCGCCAGTCGGATGTGTGTGGGTCTCGTTTCGGGTCGAGATTTCACAAGGAGATCGGGAGATCGGGAGTTCTGCGAGGCGAGCAGCGCATTTTTCGTTCGGGGGACCGAACGAAAAATCGTTGCCTCGGGAGGGCGAGCGACCAGAAAATCATCGAACGGGCTGCGGCGTCGCGGGCGGCAGCGCGAACCCAAAATTCACGCTCGCTCGACTCCCGATCTCCCGATCTCCCTGTGAAATCTCGGATCGGAAGAACGCTTCAATTCAGATGCGTGAGGGGCACGGCCCGGTCGCCCGGCTGCCCAGCTGGGCAGCCCCAACACAAACAACGGCCTCTCTCCCCTTGGGCACGTTAATCGCATGGCGTTGAATGGCGGAATGCAATCGTCGGCCCTTACCGGACCCCAGAAAGCCGTGCTGATGCTGCTGTCTCTCGATGAGGCAGCGGCTACGCCCATTCTGGCGGAGATGGATCCGGAGGACGTGAAGCGGCTGCGAGACGCGGCCGCAGGTCTGCGCGCCGTGCCGACCAACGCGCTCGACGGCCTGTACGCCGAGTTCATCGACCGGAGCAAAAACGCCGTCGCCGTGCCCAAGGGCGGCATGCGTTACCTGCGCAAGCTCGCCGGAGCGCGCCTGGGCGAGCCCGCCGCACAGCAGATCTTCCTCGAAACCGAGGCTACGGCGCTCGAGCGGCTGGCGCAGGCGGAGCCTTCGGCGCTGGCCTCGGTCATGGAAAACGAGCACCCGCAGCTGGTGGCGGCGATTCTGTCGCAGCTCGACAACGAGAAGGCCGCGCGCGTGCTGGAAGCCTTGCCGGAAGCGTCGCGCGCCGCAATTCTCGAGCGCTTGGGCACCATGAGCGAGGTGCCGGCCAGTCTGCTCGAAGACGTCGCCAGCGCGCTCTCGGCCGAGCTGCCCGTCACGCAGTCCGGCGCGGTCATGGAAGTCAACGGTATCGCGCGTTCGGCGGCGCTGGTGCGCAGGCTCGGACGCGAAACGGGCGAGCAGCTGCTAGGCAGCATCGAAGAAGGCAATTCGGAGCTCGCAGGCGAGATCCGCAAGGCCATGTACACCTTCGAGGATTTGAACGCGCTCGATGCGCGCGCGCTGCGCTCTTTGCTCGAGTCCGTACCGGTCGAGCGCCTGACGATGGCCCTGAAAACGGCCTCCGAAGTGCTGAAGACTCACATCTTCAACAGCATGAGCAAGCGCGCCGCCGAGCGTATCAAAGAAGATATGGAAATCATGGGCGGTGTGCGGCTTTCCGACGTCGAAGCGGCGCAGCGCGAGATCGTCGAAGTGGCGCTGCGGCTCGACGCCGAGGGCACGATTTCACTCGAGAACAACAAGAATGCGATGGTTTGAAACGGATCCCATGCCGGAAGCTCCCCGCCGCGCCAAGTTTGCCCAGGTTCCGGCGGCCGCGCGGAAGAACCCGAGCTGGCTGCCGTCTGCGCAGCGTGCGAGCGCGCGCCGCGAGTCGCCGTCGCTGAAGCCGCCGCGTTTGCCAGCCGAATTCGTGGACGCCGTGCGCCAAGAGCTGGGCGATATGCCGCCGCAAGAGCGGCGCGCGCTCCGTCCGTCCGAGCACGCCCAACGGCCGCCGAGCATGCCGCCACCCGAGGCATTTTCCGCAGTAGAGCCGCGTCCGATCACGGTCGCGCCGGCTCCGCCGTCACCGCTGGTCGACCCCGAGCTTTCGCACGCCTTCGAAGAGGCGGTCGAGCTATTGTCGTTCGAGCGTCAACGTGTGTTCGAGCAGACTGCCAGCCAATTGGCGGAGCTGGCGGCGGTGATCGCACGGCGGGTGATCGCCCGTGAAATCAGCCTACATCCCGAGCTCGTGTTCGATCTGGTCCGCGAAGGCTTGGAAGCGCTCGGCAAGCACGACCGCGTCGTCGTGCGGCTGGGTCCAGGCTTCGAGACTCAGCGCGCGCTGCTCGAGCAGCGCCTGCTCGACCGGGGCTCGCGCGCCGAAGTGCGGGTGGAACGGCAGCTGCCCGAACACGCTTGCCTGGTCGAAACGGAGCTCGGCCAAGTCGACGAGTCGATAGAAGCCAGATTGGCCACGCTGCTTCATGCGCTCAGGCCGGATTCGCAGCCTGCTGAGTGACTTAGCCGTCAGTCGTCAGCCGTCAATTCGTTTGTCTCGAACTGAGAGGCTGCGCCGGCACGAGGCCTTCTGTCTTGCTGCCGGCACGTGCGGGCGAAGACGCGAAGCTGACGACTGAAAACTGACAACTGACGGCTGCCAAACGGCCCAGCGCTTGCAGAGCGTTGGGCGTGCTTGACCGACTGATTGAGCGTTGTCGGACCGCTCCAGTGCACGCGCCCGAGGGCGTGGTGTCGGACGTTGTAGGTTTGATCGTCGAGGTGGGCGGTCTCAACGCCGCGGTGGGGGACACCCTGCAGGTGCGCGATCAGTCCGGCGCGCGTCTCGACGTCGAGGTCGTTGGCTTTCGCGGCGGGCGATTGCTCACGACGCCGCTCGGGCCGCTGGTCGGCATCCGCCCCGGTGCTCGCGCGGTGAGGCTGATGCGTGGAGCGACGGTGCCCGCGTCGTTCGGCTTGCTCGGGCGCGTGGTCGATTCGTTCGGCAAGCCGCTGGACGGCGGCCCGGCTATCGAGGCGGACCGCATCTGCCCAGTCAACGCGGCTCCGCCGCCGGCCTTTGCGCGTCGGCCCATCGATCGCCAGCTGTCCACGGGCGTACGCGTGATCGACGCCATGCTGCCGCTCGGCGTCGGTCAGCGCATGGGCATCTTTGCGGGCGCCGGTGTAGGCAAGAGCACGCTGCTCGGTATGATCTGCCGCACGTCGCAGGCCGATGTGAACGTGGTCGGTTTGATCGGCGAGCGCGGTCGCGAGCTGAACGACTTCATTCGGGCCTCGCTCGGCCCGCAAGGTTTGGCCAAGAGCGTAGTGGTGGCGGCGACCAGCGACATGCCGCCGCTGGTGCGGGCGCGCGGCGCCGAATCGGCCACGGCCATCGCCGAGTATTTCAGGAACCAGGGCAAGAGCGTGCTCTTGGTGATGGACTCAGTGACGCGCTACGCGATGGCGCTGCGCGAATCCGCTTTGGCGGCAGGCGAGCCACCCGCGACGAAGGGCTATCCGCCGAGCGTGTTCGCGGCCTTGCCGCGGCTGCTCGAACGCGCCGGGACAGGTCCTGGCGTGGGCGTGATTACCGCGCTGTACACGGTGCTCGTCGAGGGCGACGACCTGTCGGATCCGATCGCCGACGCCGTGCGCAGCATCTTGGACGGCCACATCGTGCTGTCGCGGGGTCTGGCGGAGAAGGGCCACTTTCCCGCTGTCGACGTGCTCGGCAGCATCTCGCGCCTCGCGCCCGAGATCGCGCCCGAGATCGTGATACGCAACGCCGCCAGCGTCCGCGAGATGCTTTCTACCTACCGCGACGCGCAGGACCTGATTCAGGTCGGCGCGTACGTTGCTGGCAGTGATCCGCGCGTCGATTTGGCGATCGCTGCGCAACCGCCGATCGAAGCCTTCTTGCGCCAGAAGGTGAGCGACGGCGCGCGCCAGGAAGACAGCCTGCGCCAGCTGGCGCAGCTCGCGGCGCTTCATCAGCAGTCGCTAGCAAACCGAGGGGGTCGTAAATGAGCCCGCGCCGAGTTCGTATCGAAAAGGTCGTCACGCTGCGCGAAAAAGCGCTCGACAAGAAGGTGCAGCAGCTGGCCGGCACCCGCGCCGCCGAAGTGCGCGCACTCTCCGAAGAAGAGCGCAAGAAGCAGGAGCTGGAGCAGGCGTCCGAATCGCGCCTCAAACTGGCTGAAGATGGCGAGGCCCTGTCGGCGATGACCTGGGTCGAAGCCAACGAATGGCTGCACAATCGGCGTTTGCACCACGAAAAGGCTCGTGCCGAGGCCGCCCGCGCCCAGCTCGAGACCAAGAAAGCCCAAGGCGCCGTGATGAACGCGCGCACGGATCTGAAGAAGATCGAGCTGCTTTCCGAACGCATTCAGAGACAGGAAGACAGCCAGACCGAGCGCGTGGAGCGACGGCTCGAGGACGAACTGTCGTCGCTGCGTTTCCGCCGCACCGAGGGCGACAAGTGAATAGTGGCGGCCCCTCCGCCGGCGGTCTGCGCGGCGCTGCCCAAGCGTTGGAGCGCGAAGAGCCGAGCCGCGAGCGCGCGGCTGAAGACGCCGCGGCTTTGTGGGTGGCGCTCGCCCAACAGGTTACGCACTCGCAGTCGCTCGCCTTGCCCAGCGAAAGCCAGCCGACGAGCCCTTGGCGCGTGAGTGCCGGAGATCTGACACCTGCCAGCGGGGCTTCCGCTGCTGCGGGCGGCGCGCCGGCCGAGTCGAAGGCCTCCGAGCGCATGGTTTTGCGCGTGGACGGCGGCGCGCTCGGCGAGCTCGAGGTCACGCTCGACCGCGAAGACGGCGCGCTACGCGTCGTGATCGGTATGGAAAACCAACACTTGGTGAGCTCGGTGCTGCCCGACGCGCGCCTGCTGCAGAGCGCGCTCGAGTCTGCCGGCGTCAACGTGCAATCACTGAACGTAGTGGCTGCCTCGGAGGTCGGCACCGTTCTTGCTCAACGTCGACTGAGCCTATCGGGACCAAAGCCCGCTGCCGAAGCAGGCGGCGAGCAGGACCCCGAGAAAGCTCAAAAGCGAAATCAGAAACGTCTCGCTCTGATCGGTTAAACCAATGGTCGCCCCCGTAAACTCAACCACTACCAGCCCCACTGACTTGGCAGGCTCGCTCACGGGTGGAAAGGCGATGGGCAAGGACGACTTCCTGAAGCTGCTGGTCGCCCAGCTCAAGAATCAGGATCCGCTCGCCCCGCAAGACAACACGCAGTTCGTGGCGCAGCTGGCGCAGTTCTCGTCGCTCGAACAGGGCATGGGCGTGAACGACCGCCTCGACAAGATGATGCTGCAAAACCAGGGCATGGCGAACTCCAATATCGTCAGCATGGTCGGGCAGACCGCCACCGTTAGGGGCTCGCTGATCACGACGGACGGCTCCGGCATCGGCGCGCCGGTCTCGTTCACGCTCGATCGCGCCTCCGACAAGACCGTAGTTCAGATTCAAGATGCCTCGGGCAAAGTCGTGCGCAGTCTCGACATGGGCGGACGCCCCCCCGGGCTCACGAAGATTACTTGGGATGGTCGCAACGATGACGGCACCGTGCAGCCTGCGGGCACGTTCGCGGTAGCCATCAAAGCGACCGACGCGGACGGCGGCAGCGTCTCCGTCTCCCAAGAAACGACCGCCACCGTCACCGGTGTCGCGTTCGACAAAGGTTACCCCGTTCTACAACTGTCGAACGGCGTAAGTGCACCAGTAAGCGACCTTCTCCGGGTCGAATCTCCACCAAAAACACCGTAACAACAACAGCCTTTTTTAGGAGGGCTCCATGGTTCTGAGAGCAATGTATTCGGGCGTATCTGGCCTGCGCGCTGAGGGTGAAGCCCTGGGCGTCGTTGGCGACAACATCGCGAACGTGAACACGACTGGCTTCAAAGCCCAGCGTGCGCTGTTCGAAGACGTGCTTGGTCACTCGATTCTCGCCGGGACGAGTTCGTCCATGCCGGGGTCGGGCGTCAAGGTGGGCGACATCCAACAGATGTTCACCCAGGGCACGCTGCAAAACACCGGCGTGTCGACGGACGTGGCGCTGAACGGTGACGGCTTCTTCGTCGTCAAAGGCACGGTCGACGGCTTGTCGTCGAACTTCTACACCCGCGCCGGCACGTTCAACATCAACGCCGATGGCAACCTGGTGAATCCTGCCGGTCTCCACGTGCAGGGCTATTCCGCCAACGGCGACGGCACCTTCGCGGCGTCGATCTCGGACATCAAGGCGCCGACGGCGGCCCTGCCGGCTCGCGCAACCACGTCTGCCGACGTGACCGCGAACCTCGATTCGGCGGCGGTGGCCATCAATACGGCTGCCCTTGCCGGTCCGCCTCCGGTCGCGGCCAACCCCTGGGATGCCCAGAACCCGGCCAACACCGCCAACTTCTCGACCACCATGACCGTGTACGACTCGCTCGGCAACGGTCACACGATGGACGTGTATTTCCGCAAGAGCGACACGGTCGCCAACAGCTGGGATTACCACGTGCTGACCCCGGGTGCCGACGTCGTCGGTGGTACCCCCGGCCAGAACTCCGAGATTGGCAGCGGCACGCTGGCGTTCACCACGAACGGCGCGCTGAACACTCTCACCACCACCGTGCCGATTGCGGCCGACTTCGTCGGCGCCACCGCCGGCCAAGCCATCACGCTGAATTTCGGCAAGCCGGTCGGCGCGGGCGGCACCGGCCTCGACGGCACCACGCAGTTCGCGGGCGCCTCGAACGTCTCGAGCCAATCACAAGACGGTTATGCGTCTGGTGACTTCTCGGGCGTTGCCATCGACGGCACCGGCGTCGTGCAGGGCCTGTACACCAACGGTCAGAAGATCGCCATGGCGCAGCTCGCGGTCGCCAAGTTCCGCTCCAACGACGGCCTCGGCCGCGCTGGTCAGAACTTGTGGATCGAGACGCGCGACTCAGGTACGGCGGCAATGGGCACGGCCGGCAGCGGTGGTCGCGGTGCGACCTCTTCTGGCGCGCTGGAAGGCTCGAACGTCGATCTGGCCGAAGAGTTCGTGGGCCTGATTCAACATCAGCGCTCGTTCTCTGCGAACTCCAAGACCATCACCACCGCTGATGAGATGCTCCAAGAGCTCATCAACATCAAGCGTTAATAGAGCTTCGAGCGTAGTTCCCAGCTCTTGAAAGACGGAGATGTCGGAAGAAGCCTCGGAGCCCAAGCCGGTGGAGAAGAAGAAGGGCAAGGGAAAGCTCGTCGGTATACTGGTCGCTCTAGCACTCATCTTGGGTGCTGGAGCGGCCGGAGCCGTACTCGCTCCCAAGTACCTGGGCGGCGCCAAGCACGCCGCAAAACCGGCCGAGGGCACTGAAGAAGAAGCCGACGGGTCCGCCGAAAAAGGGGACGACGCCGAAGCGGCGAGCGACGACGCCAAAGGCGACGAAGCCGGCGACGGAGAGAAGAAGCCGAGGAAGGGCGAGGCTCCGGGTGGCGATGTGCACGAGGTGCAGAACCTCGAAGCCATCGTCGTCGATACGCGGGCTGCGGACGGCAACATCCGCCACGTCAAGGTCGGGCTGACGATCGAGCTGCCCGAAGGCATCAAGGAAGCCGAATTCAAGGCTTACGTGCCGCGCGCCAGAGAAGCCGCGATTGGATACTTCCGTACGCGCGACTTCGAACAGCTCTCCGATCCCAAGAATTTTACTCAAGTCGTCAAAGATCTGAACAAAGAGATCATTGCGGCCGTGGGTAAGAAACGAGCGAAGCGCGTCGACATCACTGATTTCGTAGCTCAATAGACGGCCCCCGATGCCAGCCTTCGCCGAAGCGGAAGACAATCTAAGGCGAGTAGACCTCACGGGGCGAGAACGGCACCTGAAAGGTGCCATGTACGCGATGGCTCACGTGGCCCAGCGCTTTGCGCGCGACGCGCGCAAGACTCTACCGTTCTTGGTCAAGCGACGTGCCAGGCTCGTACCCGAGCCGGTGTGCATCGTCGACCTCGGCGCCGAACGTGTCGTCGAGCGCGGACCGGTGTACGAAATTTTGCTGGAAGCCGAGGACGGCCCAGCTTGGGCCTGTTTGTCCCTCGGCCCCGAGGCGCTCAGCGTGATGCTGGAAGGCGCGCTCGGCGGTAGTGAAAAGAACGCCTCGAGCGGCATCGGCGCCGATTTGACGCTGGCGCAGGCCGCGCTGGTGGGCAAGCTGGCCCGACGCCTCGCTCAAGATTTTGCCGACGCCGTGAAGAGCCAGGTCGGCATCACGCTGCGCACGCTGTCGGCCCGCAGCATTCCGGCCGGTGACGAGCGGGACGCGGCTTTTGCGGACGGCCTGCGCGCCGAATGCTTGTTCGAGGGCATCGCCGGCGACGCTCGGATTTCCATCGCTATGGGCGCTGAGGCGCTCGAAAGCGCCGCCAACGACCAAGACGCTGAAGAAGAGGAAACGAATGACCCGCGCATGGTCGAAGCCATGTTGGAGGTTCCGGTCGAGGTCGTGGCCGAGCTCGGCCGTGTGCGGCTCGGTTTGCGTCGGGTGCTGTCCCTGGAAGTCGGACAGGTGTTGCGCCTGGCGACGGCCGTCGACGACCCGGTGATCGTGCGCATCGGTGGGGTGGAAAAGTTTCGGGGAGCGCCGGTGATCTCGCGCGGACAGCTCTCGGTCGAGATTCGCGGACGGCACGAAGATTGAAATAAGCAGTCGGTATGAACGAACCGAACGCGCGTGGCCCCGTCGACAAGGGCCAGGACAATCAACCCGATCCGCGTTCCGTGACGCCGCTTTCGGCGCCACCAGCCGACCTCACGCCTCAACGCGGTGGCGGCGACACGCTCAGCTTCGTGATGGACGTGCCGGTCGAGGTCACCATCGAATTGGGCCGTAAGACCGCGAAAATTGGCGAGGTTTTGCGGCTTGGGCCCGGCTCGATTCTGGAGCTGTCCAAGGCCAACGGCGAGCCACTCGACGTCTACGTGAACAACCGATTGATCGCCCGCGGTGAGGCGGTCGTGGTCGGCGAACGTTACGGCATTCGACTCACCGAGGTGCTGGTCGGCGACGAACGCAGCCCTCGGGGTTCAAAGGAATGACACCCCTGCGCCAAGCTTTCCACGCTGCGTTGACGATCGCGGGCCTGAGCGTCGCTTCGCCTACGTTTGCCGAGCCGCTCGCACCCATCGGCCCGCCGACGGCGGAGGACGCCACGGCGGCAGTCGCGGCGGCGGATGCCTCGGCAGCGGCGGCACGTGCGTCGCTAGCTGCCGCGGCGGTACCGCCTGTACCCGTCAGGCCGCCGAGCTGGCTCGCCACGCGCCAACAGCCCAAGGTCGTGGCCACTGGTCGTTCGTCGATGCCGTCGCTGGGGCGGATGCTCGGACTGCTTTTGGTGGTTGGCTCGCTGGGCGGCGCGGCGCTGTATTTGAAGCGTCGCGGGTCGAACGACGGCAAGCGCGTCGCGCTGCCGAAGCGCTTGAGTGTGCTGTCATCGACGCGCATTGGGCCCAAGGCTCACGCGGTGGTGATTTCGGTGGCAGGCCGGCAGATGCTGCTCGGGGTCACTGATTCCTCCGTGAAGCGCCTGGCGTTCATCGACGAGCTCGAGGACGACGAGCATGAGCGCGAACGCGAGCCGACGCGGCAAGCCGCCATTCAATCGGCCGTACGTTCTGCGGCGCTGGCGCCGAGAGCCGCGGCGGCAGCCGAGCCCAGTCGGGCGGGCTCGTTCTCCGATATCCTGAAGACGGCCTTCGGCAAACGCGGCCCAGCCCAGCCCATGGACGCTGCGTCGGTGCTCGCGGCCGAAACGCAAGACACCGTCGGCGGTAAGGCCGTGGTCGCCAACGTCACCAATGTGCGCATGCTCGACGTCGAGGGCCAAGCGCAGGGTCTGGTCCGCCGTCTGTCGGGTCCCCGCACATGAACCCGACTTTGCCGCTCGGTAACGCGCCGGCCCTGCTCGAGCAGGCACAGCTCGCGCCGCCACTCAAGGTACTGCTCGTCCTCACGGTGCTGTCGCTGCTGCCGGCGATCATCCTCACGACGACGTCGTTCGTGCGCACCGTCGTGGTGTTGTCGTTCGTGCGTCAAGGCGTCGGCGCTCAGTCGAGCCCGCCGAGCCAGGTCATCATCGGCCTTTCACTGTTCTTGACGCTGTTCACCATGTCACCGGTGGTCGACCAGATCAAAACCGTGGCGGTGGATCCGTACATGGCGCGCAAGATGACCGACATTCAGGCGTTCGAAGCCGGCAGCGTGCCGCTCAAACGCTTCATGATGCGCCAGACGCGTGAAGCCGATCTCAAGCTGTTTTACGACGCCACCGCCACCGCGTTGCCGCAGGGGCCCGACGACGTACCGCTGCGGCTTGCCATGCCGGCGTTCGTGATCTCCGAGCTTACGACCGCCTTCCAAATGGGCGTGATCATCCTGCTGCCGTTCTTGATCGTCGATCTCGCCGTCGCCTCGCTCTTGATGAGCATGGGCATGATGATGGTGCCGCCAACGACCATTTCACTGCCGCTCAAGCTGTTGCTGTTCGTCTTGGTAGACGGCTGGAACCTCGTCGCCGGCAGCATCTTACGGAGCTACACGTGACGAACGAACGAGAGCGATGCAACAGGAAGACGCGAAGACGCGAAGTTCCGCAGGGGGCGCAGTATTGGGACGTCCTTCGCGTTGCAATTTACGAAGCCGAATCGACGCCTGCGAACATCAAGCAAGCTCTCGAACGATTCTGCACCCAACAAACCTTCGCGTCTTCGTGTCTTCCTGTTAATTCTCGCTATTTGGGGGCAGTCGAATGACGACGGACGGCGCTGTAGAGCTGTTTCGGAATGCATTTTTCGTTTGCTGCTTGATCGCGGGACCGGCCTTGTTTGCGGCGCTGATTGCGGGCTTGATTGTCGGCGTTTTGCAAGCAGCGACGCAGGTGAACGAGGCCTCGATCAGCTTCGTCAGCAAGCTGGTTGCCGTGGGACTGACGTTCGCGGTACTCGGTTCTTGGAGCATGGGGCAGCTGGTCGAGTACACCAGCCGCACGATTCAGAGCATCGCGGACGTGACGCACTGATGGAGGCATGAGCCATGGCTGGCCTCGAAGTCTTACTGCAAAACGAGGCCGCCTTGGTCATGCTCGAGGCGATTCGCATCTCGGGCATGGTGATCGTGGCACCGCTCGGCTTCACGCAGGCGCCGCTGCGCGTAAAGGTGGCCCTCGTGATACTGCTCACGCTGGCCGCGCACGGTGAGCTCGGCCGAATACCCGTCGGCGAACAAGCGATCGAGGGCATGGCGTTCGGCGCCGCCAGCGAGTTCGTGCTGGGCGTCGCAATCGGCCTCGTGCCGCGCTTCATCATCGCGTCGGTCGAGATCGCAGGCGAGCAGATCGCGCCCATGATGGGCCTGGGCGTGGCACAGATTTTCGACCCGACGGCGCACGGCAGCCAAAACGTGATCACCTCGATTTTGCGCAATTTGGCGCTGCTATTGGGGGTCCTGATCGGCCTGCACCGCGTGGTGATTGGCGCCGTGATTGGCAGCTTTCGCGTGGTGCCCGCCGGCGCGATCCATTCCACCAGCAACCTCACGGAGCTGGTGCTGGCGATGAGCGCGGACGCTCTCGGCACCGGCGTCAAATTGGCGATTCCGCTGATCGCGGTCCTGCTCGTGACACAGGTCGCGTTGGCGTTCGTGTCGCGCGCGGCGCCGGCGATGCAGGTCTTTTCGATCGGCTTCGCAGTAACGACCAGCGTGGGCGCCTTGCTGCTGATCCTGACCTTGCCCGACTTCGGCTACGACGTTGCGGCCGAAATGTCTCGGGCCGGCGAGCGCATCGAAGCCCTCGTCTTCGCTGTCAGGGAGCCATGACGAGCTCGCTTGGCCGCGCTTTTCTGAGCTACCGCGAGGTGTCGAGCCATGTCTGAAGGCAGCGACGACAGCGAGCGGACAGAGGAACCTACCCCAGAACGACGCAAGAAGGCGCGGGACGACGGACAGTTTGCGCGCGCGCGTGATACCGGTGCCGTCGCGGCGACGGTCGCGGTGCTGCTGGTCTTGAATGGGATTTGGGGCGACCTGGCTGGCACCATTCGCGAATTTTGTCTGCAATGTTTCCAAGAGCCACTGATGCTCGTGCGGGGCGACATGGCCGCCGTCATCGAGCGAACGGCCAAGGTGCTGGTCATGGCGTGCATGCCGGTAGGGCTGTTCGCGTGCGCCGCCGGTATGGCGGCGGGCTTTGCCGAAGCCGGCTTTCATCCGAATTTCGAAACGCTCGAGCCCAAGTTCGAACGGCTCGAGCCGCTCGGCAAGCTGCGGAAGCTGTTCAGCCCCAAAGAGGGGCTGGTCAACGTCGGGCTGTCGCTGCTGCGCGTCGGCATCGTGGGCGCAGTGGCGTACTCGGTGCTCGAAAAGGAGTTGCCGCGCCTCACGTTGGCCTCGCGCGGCACCTTGACCATGGCGGCGATGCAAATCGGAGCGGTGACGTTCAAGGTCGCGACCTGGTGCACCTTTGCGCTCGGGATCTTGGCGGTCATCGACTACGCCCAGTCGTGGTGGAAACACGAACAGTCGATCAAGATGAGTCGACAAGAGCTCAAGGACGAGATGAAGGGCCAGGAAGGCAGCCCGCAGGTCAAGGCTCGCCAGCGCCAGCGCGCCCGTGACATGTTGAAGCGCAGCATCAAGAAAGCCATCAAAGAGGCGACCGTCATCGTCACCAACCCGACGCACGTGGCGGTCGCGCTGCGTTACCACCCCGCCGAAGGCGCCCCGATCGTCGTGGCCAAGGGCTACGACGAAGTCGCGCAGCACATCAAGAAGCTCGCCAAGGAAATGGGCATACCGATGGTCGAAAACGTGCCGCTCGCGCGCGGCTTGGCCGAAAAAGTGCGCGTTGGTCGCGTCATTCCCGGCGACTTCTACGCCGCCGTTGCCGAGGTTTTGGCCTTCGTCTACCGCATCGGCAAGCGTGGCCGCGGCGTGCGCGCTTAGAGCCAGGGCTAGGGGCCCGCGAAAGGCCAAGTCGATCGCTCTCGCGGCCGATGCATCCCGGCTTTCCCGGCTGGCTGCGTTGCTCCTCAGTTACATACTGCAGTATGCGCCTTCGTCGCGCCTCGCCGCCCGGGCGCCTCGGCCGCGATCATCGACCGACTTAGCCATTCGCGGGCCCTAAGACCCGGACCGAGCACGCCAAGGAGCTGTTCTCGGCCGCGGCTGGTTTATGGCTTCTCGCCCGACCAGCGCCGGTCGATGAAGGCGCTGGTGATTTCGTAGATACAGGTGGGCGCGCCGTCGCGGAAACATTGCGTTTGTTTGACGTTGGCGGCGCAGCCGACGGCGAGCAGGGCCTCGGTCAAAATGCCCTGCTCCATCAAACAATGGTGCGCGGTGTTCTTTTCGAGATGCGCCAACCCGGGCTCGAACTTCAAGACCTGCCAGCCGCCGATGCCGCGTCCGCGGTTGGCGTGGTGGTACATGCCGTCGATGCCGTAGAGAATATCTTTGGCGCTCTTGGCGACTTGCAGCACGCGCTGCTTGTGTGACATCTCGAACAGACGGCGCCCCATCTGCATCAAGCCGTAGGGGCCAACGTGCGCCTCCAGGATCTCCATCAGGCCGAGCAGCCATTCGATCGGATACCAACTGTCAGGTCGGATCGTCTTGAGGCGGTCGGCCTCCTCTTTACCCAGCACTTGCTCGGGTAATTTCAGAATCTTCAGCACCGCCAGGATGTCTGAGCCGAGGGTGGTGTGATCTTCACCGAAATAGCCCCGGGGCCGTCGTACGGGCATCGATCGAGAACGTTAACGAAGGTTGGGCGGCCGCACCAGTACCGAAGCCATTTTCGCGCGTTGGGCGGCTTCCAGGCCCAGCACGCTGTCTTCGAAGACAACGCACTCTGTAGGCAAAACGCCCATGCGCTGGGCCGCGAGCAAGAACATGTCCGGCGCGGGCTTGCCGTAAGTGACGTCTTCAGCGGTGATCACGACGGGGAAGGTTTGCCCGAGGCCAATCAGCTCGAGCGTTTGACGCACGACCTTGCGCTCGCCTCCCGACGCGACGCTGACGGGGTGAGTGGCCGCAACCCGGAGCGCCAGCTCGACCACTGCGGCGATCGGCTGCACGGTCGGCAGGAACCGCTCATATTCTGCGCGTTGGCTTTGGGTCACGCCCTCCGGATCGAGCGCGAGCCCGAACTGGGCGTTCAGCTCGCGCACGGTATTGGGCAAGGTCATGCCGGCGCGGCTGGTAAATAGCTCCCAGCTGAAGTCGAACACTGCGCCGTGTGCCGCCAGCGCTGCCAGCCACGCCCGGTAGTGCACCACCATCGAATCAGCCAGTGTGCCATCACAGTCGAAGATGTAGCCGCCGTATTCGCGGCTCGGGGGCTCGAAGATCACGGCTCCGCCATAGCACGACCGCCGGCCGCCTCGCGCGGATCGCCTTCGCTCACTTTTCGTCGAGGTCCCCCGCCTGCGCGACGATGCGCGAAACCAGACCATATTCGAGGGCTTCGGTCGCGCTCAGCCAATGATTCCGATCCGTGTCGCGGAGCAGCTTGTCGTAAGGCTGGCCGGTGGCGTCGGCAAAAATCCGATTCAGCCGCTGGCGCATCAGCAGGATTTGCCGCGCTTCGATCTCGACGTCGCTGGCCGGACCACCCACGCCACCCAGCGGCTGATGTAATAGGAAGCGCGTGTTGGGCAACGAGAGCCGATGCGGGTGCGGTGCCGCGCAGAAGATCAGCGCCCCCGCGCTTGCGACCCAGCCGCTGGCCACGATGCGCACAACGGGGCCGACGAAGCGAATCACGTCGTGTATCGTGTCGCCGGCCTCGACGTGACCGCCCGGGGAATGCAAGAGCACGCGGATCGGCTCTCGGCCCGCCGCCGCCAGTGCCAACAACTGCGCGGAAACCGACTCGGCCAAGCTGGTCGTCACCTCGCCGAAAATCAAGACCGTGCGCGCCGCGTACAGCTGCCGGGCGGTGAGCGACATGGCGCTTTCGGACGGGGCGGGGGAGTCGGCCATGCCTGCGTTGTGCTGTGCGGGCGTCCGCCAGGCCATAGCCGAAACGCTCATTGTTGCGCGACAGGGCCACGGAAGCATGGACGCTTCGGCGCGACGCCTGCATGATCGTGGGCATGCCCGCCGAGCAATCCTGCGCGAGAATCCGCACCCCGGTCGTTGATCTACGCCTGAGGCGCGTACTGCTCGCGGTCGAGGCAGACCCAGCGCGCGCTTGGCGAGTGGGCGAGCTGGCGAAGCTGGCTGGCGCGTCGCGAGCCAGCTTCGCGCGGCTGTTCCGCGCCGCCACCGGCACGTCGCCGAAACGCTGGCTCACCGCGCGTCGCCTCGAGCACGCCGCCGAGCTGCTGACCACGACCGATGCGACGCTTGCGGAAATCGCGGCCCAGGTTGGCTACGTCAGCGAGTTTGCTCTGAGTCGCGCCTTCAAGCGCCACCACGGGGTCGCTCCAGCATTCTACCGTCAGGCGGCGTCACCGATCCGCTCCGCCGCGTAAGCAGGTCGAAAGGCGTTCCAGCTGTCGCTGCAGTGGGATCCGCCCGAAGCTGACCGCTCGGCGCGGTGGGGACTAGGTGCCCGCGGGGCCCCGCGACGGAATCAGCGAGAAGAGCATCATCATGCTCGGGCCGAAGCTTACAACCGCCGGCGACTGGCTTGCGGCTCAGGTTCACGAATCGCGGCAAGTTGGCGCAAAAATGTGGGCAGGTCGCGACATTTCAAGGCAGGCAGGGGTGGCGGGACCGTCCTGCCCTTTTTCGTCCTATGCTCGCGCACGATGCGTGCTGCAAGTCGGCTTTCCTGTGCGCTCGCCACAGCGCTCGCCATGACTAGGGTCAGTACGACGGGGGTGGCGACGGCGCAGGATCTGCCGCGAGTCTCGGCCTCGCGCCTGGTGACGATTGGGGGTATCGTCGCAGATCCTCACAAGGAAGACGTGCTCGGCCTGTCTCGGATCAAGTATCACGGGCTGATCGCCGGTGAGCTTGCCAGCGTCGGCTACCACGTCGTCGAGGCTGCGGCCGTCGAGACCAATCGGGACCCGTCGCATCCACCGCTGAACCTGATCGGTATGGTCAAGGAGGAGATCTGCGATGATCAATTGCCGCGCCAGTGCCGGCTAGCGATACAGTGGGAGCTTCAGGACCGCCGGGGCGTCGTAGTGTACCGGGCGACGACGCGCGCCGTGGACCAGACGGAATCTCTGGACAAAGAGCGACGCGACTTGGTGCAGAGCGCGGTGCGCTCCCTACTTCAGAGGCGCCGCTTCGCGCTGCAACTGACGATTGACCAAGCGGACAAGCGCGATACGCAGGGTCCATTCGGCTTCAAACGCTGCGCGCGGAACGGCGTGGCCCTACCCCAAGGGGTGAGGAGCGCGGCCGCAGCTCTGGTGTTGGTCGAGTCCGGTAGCCGATTGTCCGGTGGGGCCATCATCTCTCCGGACGGGTTGATTCTAACCACTGCCCGCTCGATCGAAGTGGGCGCACCGCTACGCGTTCGGTTCGCGGCCAGGCAGACCTTGCCGGCGCAGGTCGTGGCGCTCGAGCACCACGCAGACGTCGCCTTGCTGCACGTCGATGCACATTTAGACGCAACCTGCGCCCCGCTTCGAGAAACGCCTTTGGCCGAAGGCAGCGCGGTCTTCGGTGTCAGCTCACCTCCCAGCGAGGATGGCGCGCTGTCGTTGACCGAGAGCGTCGTACAGAAATCCTCCGCCGAGCATGACGTGTCGCTGTTACGCGTTGACTCGCGGATCGCCGGGGTCGATGGGGCGCCCTTGTTCGACGACCAGGGCCGCGTGGCAGCCGTCGTCTCGGCCGAGCTCGCTCGCGGACTCCGGGTCGGTATGGCAGCGGCCGTAGATGCGCGAGTCGCCCTGGAGGTGCTGCAGATCAAGGCGGCAGCTGTCACCGATCCACGCCTGGTAGACGTGCAGCAGGGCCCGCAAGTTGCTGTCACCTTCGTGCGAGACGCAGACGATCCCCCCTTCACGTTGGGGCGTCGCTACACGTACGGCACGTCTCCGGCGGCGCGAACTTTGCGGCGCCTCGGCTTGGGGTCGGGTGTAGCTGGGGCCGTCGGCGTCTTCGCCACCTGGTCGGCGTTCCGCACCTCGAGAAGTCTGTCTCCGGGCGCGTACAATCGCTTGGTCGTCTTGAATGATGTAAGCTGGGTGTTGCTGAGCGCCGGAGCCGTGGGTTTCGGAGTCTCGTACACGATTCCCGAGGGACACGACGTCGTGG
>Ga0307508_10000417_pt1 | contig 50641 bp, 63 predicted proteins | sample 9_EM_MG_FD_203089 | JGI IMG/M metagenome (GOLD analysis project Ga0307508, IMG submission 203089) | Populus trichocarpa ectomycorrhiza microbial communities from riparian zone in the Pacific Northwest, United States - 9_EM | ecosystem: Host-associated > Plants > Roots > Unclassified | place... | reverse complement strand
ATGGGGAGTAGAGGCGATTAGTGGGGATTCTTTAGAAATTTTTTTTTTTGAGACTTACCGAACCTTCCTCAATGCATTCTCCTCGGTCGCGCGAACTTTTATGGCGATCTGGTATGTGGTTGTTGAGCTATCGTGAATTTGCGTGGTGGGGTGCGACGCCGACGGGGTGTCCGGTTAATGGCTAGTAGCCGGGTAACCCCTACAGTAGGTTACATCACATTTACTGTGAAAGTCTGACCACCCCTCGAGTGGCGGAATGGGCTTGTGGTGCATGTTGTGGTGTCGGATCATTTTCCAGACAGTTCGTGTAGAGGTGGCTTCGAGCTGGTGGATTCGATAGGCCATTTTGGAATTACATCAATGTTGACCACTTGTGACGTTTATATTGGCTATCATCTTGGTTTGTGTCTGAGGGTTTCAGTCGGGCCCTTCGATCTGCACGCTTGACACTCTGTTTTGCCAGGGTCAGACTGTGGTTCCACCAGGGTGCTTCCATTTGCCGTGATCTCTTCAATGGGACAGCCTCATCAACCACCCGGTGAATGAGTTTTGTGACGTTGGTTATTGCTCGCAGCGTGTCGTTTGTCCCTTGGAGGTGTGTAAAATCCATCCCAGCAGACTTAATTTTATTGTCAAATTTTTCCCAATCGGCCTTTCGCCAGCATCGTCATGGGACTGCCGGTGCTGCGGTCACAGTCGAGGGTAGGGATAGGGAGATGTTGACAGCACTGTGGTCGGAGTTAGTCTCATAGTCGACGGACAATGCCAGAATTGATTGCGTCGCAGATCTCCGTGAGAAACACAGGTCAATCGTAGAGGGCTGTCCGCCATTTCTGGGGTGGTGTGTGGGGATTCCGGACTCATTCTGGAGATGGAAATTGTTGTCTGAGAGCCAGTTCGCGATCGTGTGGCTTGCTTGGGAGGTACGTAAGGTCTTCGCGAGGAGCCCCTGCCACCACGGATGGTGTGCATTCAGGTCTCACATAAGTATGCAGTCAGTCGGTAGCTTGATGGCTGGAAGAATATCTGCCAGCGGTTCTCGTCGGCCAGGGGAATAAAATTTAAAGAGGGTAAACGTTTTCCCATCTCGTGGCGTGGTGATTGTAGTGTCTAGAAATGAGTCCATAGCTGTAAAGGTGGTGGTAGCGATCAGACCAGGTGTGTGGCATACGTATGTCACACATCTAGGCTTCACAGGCATTGGGGTAAATGTATCAAAGCTGGACATGGAGGGTGGATTGCCGTGTCTATCACACCACGGTTCCTGGATTTAACAAATAACGTTTTCAGTCTTCCGGGTGAAATCTTGTAATGCTGATATGGTCGTGTCTTGGCCTCGCGCACAGTTCAGCAACTGCACGGACACCACGGATGCAAGGAGGGCCATTCTATACGGCCACTCCTGCCTCTGGGGCGTCTCCCATGGTGGTTGCATTTGTGTTTATTTTGGTAATTTCGTAAAGGTTAATCCACTCAGGACAGTTGGGGTTGCTCGCCTTGTGAGGCGCGTCACAGTTGGCGCAGCGGATTGGGGGGTCAGTGCAGGCTGGGCCCTTCTTGCAAATCGGGAGAGCGCAGGGATGCTCTGTTGTCTCATCAGATTTGGCACAGATGGCACAGCAGGAGTTATTCCGGTATAGAGTGGCAGGATAGCCATAGGTTTGACATTCGCAGCATTGGGTGTTCCTCCCTTACGCAATATAGTCATCCAGTTCACACTGGCGGTTGCAAACGATAAGGTCTTGATGGCCAATCTGAGCCTTCTTGATGTTGCCTGTGAGCGTCATAACAATTGTGGAATTCGCCTTGTGCTCCCATCGGTCTGCAGGCGTGAGCCATCGTGGGGTCTGACTCTGGATCAGTTGTGGGTATTTGCAGGAGATACTGTATAAAACCTCGGGCAGAGAGAGGTGAGTCGGCACTCCATACAGCAGGAACTGACTGAATCGTCGTCCGATCTTCACTTTCTCACATTCACCGTAGTAGGAGAGGGCGTCTTTGATGATTGTTGTGTAATCCTCATAGATAACATTGGTCTGGTTGTTACCGGTGGTAAAGACAATGTTTTTGCAGACTGTAACATGCGCACAGATAAACACAGGCGCGAAGTCATCCGTGTTGTTGACGATTACGGAGTTTACGTGGCGGAGCGCTGTTTCTGCTGCAAGCTGATGTGTCGCATAATCCTGTTCGGCGAGGATCGTATCTGATCCTTGCTCCCGGATAAAGTGACATGTAACCTCCCCTTCAGCCTAAGGATAGGTCGTAGGTATAAGCTTGGACGTGAGAATCTTCTTGTCCTTCTGGCTGCCCACTTTCAGGGTTGTCCAGCCTGTGGTGTCCGTAGCCATTGGTACTATAGATGTCGCAGCCGCAGTGGCAACAGCTGCGTAGGTGAGGTTGGTGTTTCTGTTGGTGTTGGTATTTGCCTGTCTAGCTGGCTGCTTCTCCTTCTTCATCTTTGGTTCTTTCTTGCCTGAGGCTGGGGCCACAAATGGTATCTGACGGATACGTCGGACATCGTCCTGGCAGGTGAGAACTTGTTGTTGCAGCTGGGTGATACGGGCGCTCATCGTCACAATTCGGTTGTGCAGGGGACTGGTAGCCTTCTCAACGGCAAGGGCAGTCATCTTGTTGATATTCTTTGTGATGCGGTTGTATAGGTTTTCCATTACAGCTGCCGTGATGATCTCAAAATCGGCACCGAGCGCTTCGCGTTCCACACTGAGGGGGGGTGGCAGTTGCGCGAGCTCATGATCGTCATCATTGCTGTAGTCACCGATCGCCTGAGTCAAGGTGATGTTCTTGGCATGCTGAGAGTCCATCCTGTCGTCATCCGGTTCTTCCTCGTCGGGTTCAGACCCTGGAGGGCTGTCTACACGTGGACGCTTCAGCGGTGATTCAGGTCGGGTCTCGGTAGAAGTGGGGCGCCTAACAGCGTGTAGCGCTCCCTGGCTACGACCAGAGGCAGACATGGGGTAGGATCTATTCAGTGTTATCTCTGCTTCTCTGAGTGTGATTCAGGGACTGGATTGCTCTCGTCATGGGGAGGCTTTGGCTTGTGACGTACGTGTGTCACTACTGAAAGCTTTTTAGCACAGAAGGTGGAGGATCTAGAGATATCGTCGGAGATTGTGACCGGGTTGGTGGTGGTTGGGTACACAATGCCCAGTAACGCCGCGTTGGGGTCGAAGGGGGGTCTAAACAGGAACGCAAAAGATCTGGCTTGTCAGCTAACGGGGCACGTGGCCGGTTCTCGGGGATCGTTTTGGGATTGTTTTGGGCGCAATCGATGGTGGGAGCGAAAAGTTCTTTTCGAAAACGTTTTTTTTTATTGGTTTATTCATTAGTCGCGTGCGACCTATCTAGATCATGGCAAGGGTATGTACAGTCTGTTTCCTGTCCGCTGTCCATGCACTGGTGGCTCGTTGCAAGCACCCATTTTGCCCTCCACCCAGGCCTGACCCACGAAGATGTAAAGTGCACAGAGGGAATTACAAAGGAAAGAGAAGCGAGCATGACAGTTAAAGGAAAAACAAAGAAAGCCACACACACACACACCCACACCCACACCCACACCCACACACACCCACACCCACACACACACACACCCACACCCACACACACACACACCCACACCCACACACACACACACCCACACCCACACACACACACACTGCCTACACCGTTCCTGCGGATGCCATGAAGTCTGGCATGGGTAGAAACAGTGGAGTCCCTTCCTCGCCCGGCTCTATCGCCCCCGCTCCTTGCTCCGCCAGCCATTCCCACACCTCCAGCTCTGAAACCATGCTGACGGTGTCCTCCTCCTCCACCGGCACGTGTCTGCCCACGTCCATGGCTGCTAGGAAGTCCAGCACTGCCCGGCTGCACCTACCGTTGGCCAGCAGGTCCTTCACCTTCCACCGTTCCTTCCACCTCCTGGTCTCCTTCTTCACCTCCGCCCACAGGATCTTCTGCTGCGGCTTCCACTCGGGGCACCACTTGAAGAGGTGGTCCCGGGTCTGCATTCGGTACCGGCACCACCAGCATTGTGGGGTGGTTTGGGTCTTTGTCCAGTTGAGGTACTGCGCTGTTAGGCAGTGCCCCGTCTTCAGCTGGTAGCACCGAGAGGCGAGTCTCTTGGTGCTGTTGGCTACCGCGCCGTCGGGCTTTTGGCTGTCCTGCATACGGTATTTCTTCCTGAAGGTTCAACCCCCTTCCCACTGACATGCTTCCGCCCACTTCTTCCATGAGATCTCCTGCTTGAGGTTGGCGAGGGATCGTGGCAGGGTCACCCACCGCACCTCCGTTCGTACTGGGAAGATCGGCCACTCTACCCCGCAGGTGCCTGACTTCTCTGCTGCTATCTTTGCCCACTCATCGGCCTTCTCGTTGCCAGCGACTCCGTTGTGCGTCGGGCACCATCGCACTTCGATGATGATCACCGGCCTAGACTGGCGCAGTGTGGCGATGTGTTTCCGTGCCTGGAGGGCGAACTGCTGCCCGGTGCCAGGTTCGTCCGATGCCATCTGTCTGATGGCTGTCTGTGCATCCGAGAAGATGGTGACTCGTTCCGGGATCTCTTTCCTCTGCGACACCAGCTCCAGGGCACAGGCGAGCACAGCACCCTCGGCATCCTAGGCTTCCTGGTTGTTGCCCATGTGCACTTTGACTCCCACCCAGGTTTGGCCCTTCTTCCACACCACCGAGTACCCGGTCGCCCCACTGTCAAGTCGTGACCCATCTGTTGTTAAAGATTGCCCGATCACCATTTCTCTGAGAGTCTTCAAACGAGCAGAGAGAGAAAGAGAGAGAGAGAGAGACAGAGATTATGTTTGAACGAGATGATTTGATTGTTGACAGGTGATGAAATCGCCCGAGGTAGACGTAACGAGTATCTTATTCAATGCTATGAAGAAGTATGTAAGAGTATAGAAGAAAGAGAGCAAAAGACGCTGCTATGGAAGAATGCCAAGCCGTCGTTACCAGGATCCGCTTGCCATTGTCGTTGCCATGGCGTTACTCCCCATGGTGTTGCTGCCACCGCTGTTGCAGCGGTGTTGCTTCCGTCGGCACGCCACACCGGAGCCGCAAGAAGCAATTCCAACATCTGTGAACATGGTAAGGCCCGGTCGGGTCCCCTCTACTCCCGCTTTCGCCTCGGCTTCCTCCTCTTGCAGCAGTTCTGCATTGCAGGTCTCCAGCTCCTCGAGCAGCACTATCCTCTCGGTTTGTCCGCCGTATGCGAGGGCGTTCTTGAGCCACCACCCGATTCCTGTGGGGGCTCCTACCAGCTCCCGTGCCTGATCCCCTTCCGGCAGGCTCAGTAGCCATAGACCGAACCACCGTTGCCTGTTCCCCAGCTGTGTCGTCGCTGCCCAAAGGCCAGACTCCATTGAGAGGGCTCCCAGGTTGGTTGTCCGGAAGCACCCCGTTGTTGCCTGGGTCTCCTGGTTGACCAGCAGCTGGAGCTCGCTGGCCTGACCCATTGTCCCCCAGATGTGGTCCCCTTTCCACCACAGTTCTGACCCAAACATTGCTACTGACTGGATGCACGCCATCATGACTTTCCTGCAGTTGGCAGGAGACAGCCCCACCTACCCTGTGAGGGGCCAGAGTCGCATCATTGCTTTCTGCCCCTGCTTCAGCCTGGTTGCCTGGTGGTCCCAGAGGGTGAGCTGCAAGTCCAGTCACACCCCGAGCCACCTCGTCGCCACCATGTTGAATGGGATGGAGTTGGCACCAACTGCCACTACCACCGCAGCTACCTTCTTCTTCCTTTTTCCCTTTTGAAACAAGGCTGCCTCCATCTTGCCGTGGTCATGAGCCACCCTGTTTACGGTGGCCCACTCCATCGAGGCTCATGCCGCCACTGTGAGTTTCGCCGCTACCTTGCCTGTGTCGGCCCCTTCTTCCCACCAACTGATGTCATCCACCAAGGATATCCCTTGGACACCTGGGATGGCCGTTTCCACCCTGTCAAAGATTCCCGACAGGTAGGTGGTGAAGAGAACCGGGGCCGCTGGCAACTCCTGTGGGATGCCTGTATCCACAGGGCTTGCCTCCCCCGTCTTGCCGTCAAGGACGAGTTTGACCTGGCGATCTGACATGAAACTGGCCATCCACCAAATGAGGTCCAGCTGGATGCCCAGTGCCTCCATTCGTCTGCCCAGGTGCGACTTGATGACATTGTTGAAAGCTGACTTGACGTCCATGAAGAGTGCTCCTGCCACCTGCTTCTTGTTCCATGCCTGCTGGGTGCTATTCATGAGGACTGCTAGCGCATCCACACAGGACCAACGCTTGTGACAGCTGAACTGCCTGTCATGCAGGCGATGCTTACACTCGAGGTGGCCAGCAATCAGGTGTGCTGCTGTCCGCTCGACCAGCTTGCTAACCACGTCCAGCAGTGAGATCACCCAGTATGCCCGGACCTGAGAATAGTCCGGTTTCCCTGGCTTTGGGATTACCACACCCTTGCTGTTTTCCACAGTGTGGGGTGGAGTCCAAGCCGGATGCACGCCCTGACCAATTGCACGAAGCGCTGAGTGTCCCATTGCCAGAATACCTTGACAATATCTGCCGATATCCGGTCATCCCCGGGGGCTGACATGTTGGCTGCCTTTGCCAGGAGCGAGCCGACCAGGTGGGCGTCCACTTGCACAAATGCTCTTCCGTCCGCCGGAGGTTCGTAGGAGCCCCCTGGGGACAGGGGGAAGTGGGCTTCTAAGATTGCTTGTTCTCTGTCGGAGTGCCTCTCCGCCACTGAGCAGTCCTCCCGTTGGAGTGCCTGACCCGCATTGTTGATCCTGAGCTTGGTGTAGCCGGCCACCGTCCAGACCTCCTTCCCACTGGACTCCTGGAGGAAGTGGTTCCTGCAGTCGTGCTTGGCTTTCCTGATCGCGCATCGGAGCTCCCTCCTGGCCTCCTGCACCCGGCTCATGCCCTTCGTCCTTCACCCCTGCCGTGCCCTCCCCAGAGCCTTCCTTAGGTCCTTCAGCTCTGGGTTCTACCACCGCTTTGACCTGCTGCACCACCACTTTGGCCGGGCGTGCTGGTCTAGGGTCCCCACCATGGCCTCCCGCAGCATCACCGCTGCCACCGCATCTACCTCCTCCAGCGTGGTGTCCTCCGCAAGCACCACAGATGCCCCGACCCCTCTTTGGTAGCATTCCTGGGCCTGGGCCCACTTCGCTGCTGCCGCGTTTGCCTCCTCCTCATCCTCCTTCCCCTTCAGGTCCCACCCACTGACATCCCACCCTGTCGTCGCTGTGCTGGTTGCATCCCCAAGGCTCGCCACCCCAAGCACTTCCCAGTGCAAGAGTTCATGGTTGGAGCCCATGGCCGGGCCTATATTCCAGTTGAGTACGACCTCCAGCGAGGAGAGGGTCAGGTCAATGATGGAGTGAATCTCGGCACCCGCTCCGATCCTTCTCTCTTCCTCCAAATTCCAGACTACAAGGTCGTGCTCCTGGATGAGCTGCTCCTTGAAGGCATTGTTCCTGGGCCTTGTGGTACGGGGGTTCCACATCTTGCTGGGGGCGTTCATGTCTCCAACTACAATCACCCGTTTGTGCTGGGCAATCTCCCCCCACACTGCTCGCTGGGCGGGCCGGTTGTTCTCGCTACCAGCATGCCGATCATAGACATTGGCAATGATGATCGCTTCGCCGCTGGGTGGGGTGACCTCCACCACCTGGACGTGGTTTGCAGTCACGGAGGCTAGATTTTTCAATTCCGTCACCTGACACTTAGAGGCCCTATTGACCGCTATCCAACACTTTTCCGGCACTGCCTCCTCGCCCCTTATGAAGTTGAAGCTGGGGTGGGAGCGTGTTCTATCTTTCTCTTTAGCCCCCTCCGGTTCTTGGATGAGAACCACGTTGGCTCCTCTCCTCACTACCATCTCCAACACTGCCTCCAACACTTGTCCCCCCCTGGTGCAGTTATGCTGGAGCGCCACCAGCTTGGCAACCTGTGGGACCGCAATCAGACAGCCACAGGTGGGGCGGTGCCACTTGGTTCCGTTCCAGTTACCTCCATAGCATCTTCCGTCCAGTCTGGAGAGGGCTCCCCCAGCTCACTGCCTGGGACCCAGCTCAGCAGGGCTGATCCTCCAGTGCTAGTGGTGGCAGCCGGGCACGTGGGCTGCGGTGTTTCCACATGGGCCATGCCGTATCGCCTGCCCCGGGCAATCTCGATGGCAGCCCGGTTTGCCTGGCACCTTGCGTCCTGGGCCGGGTGACCGCCCCCACAGTTCGGGCACTTCATCTCTGTGTGGGGGCAGACCTTTCCGACCTTGCCACACATTGCCACCTCACACCGGTGCTCCTCGGTCCTGTGGCTACCCGCACAGATTGGGCAGGTTACTGCGCCTCGCTGGCACCGGAACTCTTAGGGTCCCCACTGCCCGCACATACCACACAGGGTGTCTGCTTTGTTCAGGATGTAGGGGAGGGCATGAAACCTGTTGCCTGCCACCCACATCTCCACCAACAGCTTTTGGGCCGCCGTCTTGCCTGGCACCTTGAAGATCACCGATACCGCGTTCTTTGGGAGTCGGCCAGCTTGGTAGTGTCGCTCTATGGTGCTTACCACCCCATCCACTTCATTGAGAGGGGGGGTACCACGACTCCTGGGTTCTCCGCTTCGATCTGCTCCCTGAGCTCCACAAGCCCGTTGGGCTGCCAGTACCTGTCATAGGGCACCAGGATCTTGAGCTCTGCCCACGTCACATTCACGACTACATTGATGATCACTCTGTCCACTTTATGGGCCACTTCAAGGACCTCCTTCTTAAACCCGAGGAGCATCGCCACCGACGGCCCAAAGCGCACTGTTGTCGACAGCCTTCCCTGCACCGAAATTCTGAATGCCTCGGTCCGGACGTGCGCCAGGGCCACCTTGCTGAGCGCGATGTTGACGAACGCCGCGGCGCTTGCCACCACCGCTAGGTTGATATGTGGTGCCCCTGCCGCTCGCTCAAATACCATTACGCGCTTGTCGCGTGGGATCGACCCCTTGATGGGCTCCAGCTCCGTGGGCTCCCATTCTGGCTTCCCTTCCAGCCCACCCGCCTGAAGTCCGACTGGGGGAGGGCCGCCGCCGCTGCCGCCCTCTGCGTACAGTTACCCTGCTGCTGCCCCTGCAGCAGCGCCCGCAGCGATGCCTGCTTCTGCTGGTGTTGCCGCTGTTGATGCTGCGACCGCTGTTGCTGCTGCCACCCGGGCAGGCGAGGCTGTTGCTGCTGCTGGCACTGCTGCTGCTGGCACTGCTGTTGCGGTGATGCCGTGTGACCGCGAGCCCAAACCTTCTCCCACTGGCTCCCCAGCACCCACATTCCTGCCATGTGGGCAATCCTCTGCCCTGCGGCTACCTCCTCGATGGCTTTGGCACCGCTTGCCAGGTCCCAAATCGGCCTGGCTGGGGCACTATATGTCTTACCCTCCTCCTGCCTCAGCTTCCCTTCCTCCCATCGCTTCATGGCTGCCGCCTTCTTCTCCTCTTTTTTCCCTGCCTTCCCCACCTCCTTTCTTTCTGTCTCCTCCGCCCTCTTCTTCTCGCGCTCCTTCTTCTCCGCTTCCTCTGCCTCCAGTTACTTCAAGATCGATCGGGTGGGCGCCACTGACTCCTCGGGCTCCCCCGTCTTTGCCGCATCGATTGCTGCCTGCCTCTTCCGTTGTCACACTATGCGACCCATGGCAGGAGATGCCACGATCTGCACTGCCTTGCCCTTTCCCTTCTCTTTCCCCTTCTTCTCCTTCTCCTCCGTCATTGGGCCTGGAGGCATCGAGGGCACTGGCTCTCCCGGCGCTGGCGTATGCTTTGACCCAAAGAGGCCTTCCCATTCCACACCCTCCATGTTGTCCCCTTGCTCCACCTCTTCTTCCATGACTGCTGTGGCCACCACACCTTCCAGGGGCAGAGCTGCCCCTCGCTTGGTCGGCGCCGCTGCGTCTATCCTTCCCACCGCACCCAGGCCCTCCTGGTGTGCCCTTCCTTCTCGGGCCATCTCGCTAGCCAGCCTGTCCACTGCCTACCTGACCTCTTGGATGTCCTTTATCCTTGCCTCCAGCACCCGTGCCAAATCTTCCCACTGCTTCAGCTCCCACTGACCCTTCTGGGTCAGTTCCGTCTCGATGGCGTCTATGGCAAGCAGTTTCTCTGCCAGCCTCTTCTCCCTCTCCTCCCCATCTGCCAGCAGCCTCGCAGGGGCTCTCACCTCCCTCTCATTCTCGTCTCCGACCCGGGCTCCCATTCCTTCCATCATCCGCGCTTCCAGCATGGCTACCTTCTCTTCCATCTTCCGCTCCGCCCCGTCTATGGCTGCCAGGATTTGCTTAAGCGCCAAGGCTGCTACGAAGCCAGCCAGCATCGGTCGCGTCGCTGCCCAGGTGCGGGGTCTGGCACGCCTCGGGGTGCCCACCGCCATCCTCTTGCTTCCCTTGGTTGGGGTGACCGGCACTGGCCTCGGCGTGCTTGACGCTCGGGTGCCACTCCCCCACCTGGCTGGTGTGGGTGTCAGGATTGTCGAACTATCCGGGTCCTCCACGCCCCCCATCACGGCATCACTGTGATTGGCCATCTGCTCCGCCCAATCAACTACCGCCACGTCCATTCCCTCTGCCCCCTTGCACTCACCCACTCCGCTCCCCTTGCTCCCCTCCATTCCCAACCCCTCTTCTCCTTCCTTCGCCAAATTCAGGGTCTGCGCCATCCCCCCCTGCTGAGGGCTGCTGCTGGCGGCCACTGCTGAGAGCGAGCGAGCGAGTGCTCCCCTCATGGGCGTCTTCCCGGGCAAGTCGAAGATGTTCAGTTCGCCCATGCTGAGTTGCGCACCACGGCGGAAAAATTCCTGGGTGCTCTGCTGTTGCCTGGCGCCGGTGGTGGCACGTTTGAAGTTTGGCCTCCCGCAGCCCTTTCCCTCCCACTCTTCCTCCACCTCCATCTCTCCCTCACTGCTATCGAGCTTGCTGAGCTCGCTTCCACTGTCCTCCTCCATCTCCTCCACCCGGCCCCTGCGCTTACTGCTCGCCGCACCCTCCCACAGCTACTCTTCACGCGAGAGTCTGTTTGCTGGGCCGTCCCGTGTCTCATCGCTCGGTTTCCTCATTTTCTCGATTTTCTCATTCTCCTCGTTTTCTCAATTTTCCCATTGTCCTCTCGGGATCTTGATGTTTCTGCGCCCTCCTTCTGCTCATCGCTGGTCATGCGGGGCAGGGAAATAAAGAATACTTGCCGCTGGTCGTGCGGGGCAGAGTAAATAAAGTGTTGCTACCAGTTGAGGGGTAGCGAGAAACATGTCCATTCTAAAGAGAGGAGCGCCGGACACTTATATGAGTGTCCATGTGCTAGTGCTAGTGTGTGGCTGTCTATCTACAGAAGCCCTAAGGGCAGCTGTGTGCCAAGTCCCACAAACTCTAGAAGCCACGGTATCGGCCATGCTAGCCACTCTAGGCGTGGCGTCCGCGACGCCCGGAATTCTCCTCCTACAAAATGGTGTCCGGTCTTTGATTGTGATCTCATTCAGTTGTCGATAATCCACACATAGGCGTAGTCCCCCATCCTTTTTCTTGACAAAGTGTATTGGCGCCCCAGCCAGAGAGTTGGATCCCCGGATCCATCCCTGCTTCTCATTGACTTCTAGCTTTTCCTTGTGTGCATTCATTTTTTCTTCGTTCAGGGGTTGCAGGTGCTCATATGGGGGGGTCTTTCCTTCCTCCAGTTGAATGTGGTCCTTTGATTCTACTCACACTCTGGTTACAGGACAACCCCAGTGTCACAGAGAGTGCCCGCTGACTGGTGGCTGGGAGGGAAGCAGGGGTGGAGGACTGCATTCAAGCGACACACCGCAGCTCAGGCATACAGCTACAACGGTCCGCCCACACCCACAGAAAGAGATGGGCTACTTAGAAAAAGAAGATCAGCTTTAGGACGAAGCTAAGAAGAGGGTAAGGTAGTGGTACACCTGAGGAAAATCAGGGGCCGGTACGTACTCAGGTATATACCCAGGGGAGATATGTACCGGTAGCTAGATATTCATAGAGGACGGGTCTTAGAGAGTCTAGGCACGAGATAAGGAACGGGGTTAAAGGTTACAGCCGTAATACGCAGTGTAAGGATTAACTCTGGGGGTGGGGGCCGCAGAAAACCAGGAGAGAATGAGGAAGGAGTTAAAGTCGAGGGCTCCAGGGACCTGTCAGTCGCAACTTCTGACTATAGACACTACCCGGGCTGCAGGATGGAACTCAGTCCAGAGCTGAGGGAAACCAGCAGTGCCAACAGTACCCCTGCCTCTCTTATCATCACCGACCAAGACCAATAAGAACCCAGGAGAAGGCAATGTCCTGGTGGGGGTCTCGCCGTCCTCGGAGGAATAGTTGGCCCGAGTCCCCAGCTCTCATTCCACCCCACACCTATATATATGCCGACCTTTCTCATCCTGAGATAGGAACCTCAGCACGAAACACCACCACCTAAACCCACATACAAGATCTAAGATTATTCCATTGTGAATTATCGAAAGTAGCCTGATTACCTTTGATTCCCCCCACACTCTGGTTACAAGACAACCCCAGTGTCACAGGACCTTAGATGACTACTGGGATCCTCAGGCAAGCACATTACAGATCCAGATGTCCAGCCACTGATGAATCCTATGGATGTTGAGCTACCAATCACCATTGATCCTGTAGAGAAGCCAAACAAGCATCAATGGGAAACACCATGATTGTGTCTGACCTGTGTACATACAAAATAACAACAATATGTCACACTTAGTAAAGTATTCTGGAAATAAATGTTGTTCGAGCTTGTTTACTCAAATTCTATGGGCTCATGAAGCACAGTATCAGAGGTACCCAATATTACATCATCTATGTTGATGATTGCACAAGATATACTGAGGTGTACTTGCTGGTCACAAAAACCATGAAAGAAATATCGGCCAAGTTTCAACATTATCAAGCATGGGTTGAAACGCAGGGATTTCACACCAAACAATTGTTGGAATTGCTTCTCGCCACTCCAGCGTGGTGTGCCGACGCAGGTGACACTGCAGCAACGGCAGCAACAGCAACGCTGTGAGGAGCAACGCCATAGCAACGGCGATGGCAAGGGTATCCTGGTAACGACGGCTTGACATTCTTCCATAGCAGCGTCTTTCCTATTCTTCCTTCAATACTCCTACATAGCATAGAAGAAAAGATAAGATACATCACGTTTGAGTGATTCCATTACACGTCAACCATTAAATCATCTCGTTCGAACATAATCTCTTTCTCTCTCTCTCTCTCTCTGCTCGTGTGAAGACTCTCAGAGGAATGGTGATTGCGCAAGCTTCAACAGGTTATGAGCCCGGAGCCGTAACCGCTCCACATACGATCAAACCTCACCGCTGTCACACTCTCGCGCGATAAATAGCTCCTCAGAAGCCAGTGATAAACACGGGGGCTGGCGATTCCAAGGCCCGTTTCCTCTACGTCTCACTTAGAAGCTTTCTCCTCGAAATTGATCGCTAACCATCTCAGCGACAGAAGATATCTGACGAGCGACAAGAACTTCCCTCCTTACGCATCGATACGATCTCTCCTCGTAAAACACGTACGATTCTCAGACTAATTCCTCTACCTACATACCTACTCGACGAGCATCTACAATGATCTTCATCATGACTGACGAAACGTTCAAACACCCTCTGGGCCACGTCCGCCTACTCGATCGTACCAACTATACAGTCGGGAAAGAAGATTGCATGAAGGTCCTACAAGGAATCATGGGGTGGGACATCGTGATGGAGAGAGAAGACGAACCAGAAGATCCGGGAAGACCCAATGACTTTACAAGACCCCAAGTTCTGGCATGGAAGGCATACAAGGACTACAAGCAGCGGAAATTGCAGGCCATGGCCATCATCTATGGATCCTGTACGAATGCTGTCAAGGTATACATCAAAGAAATGGAGGATCCCATCCAGATGTGGAAAGAATTGGAGGCCCGCACAAACACTGCCAACTATTCGGTCGGAAGAATGTCACTCTAGCGGAAATTCAGCACTCTCCGTCCCACTCCCGTCAGGAAAAAAAAAATTGCGTCCTGAGCGTCCGGACGCACTAGACGCTCTGGACGCTTCGGACGCAACCGGCTAAACTTGGACGCAGTTCGCCATGGCACCGTGCATCTGGACGCAGCTCACCATGGCATCTCCTTACTGGACGGAGTGTGTCAGGGCATTTTCCTTCTGGACGCAGCCGTGCCAGGGCATTTTCCTTCTGGACGCAGTCGTGTCAGGGCATTTTCCTTCTGGACGGAGCCGTGTCAGGGCAAATGGCGTCTGGACGACGCGTGTCATGGCACCGCGGTCACGCTGGCAGTCAAGGCACGGAACATCGCAGCAAATACGCTTGTCGCATTCGCAAACATGTAGCGGGTTCCAGGCAGAGTGACTCAGTCCAGTTCTATTCATTCTATCTAATGTATATCTATATATGCTACTACCACACTTCGCACGGAAACAAAGGAAAGTTGGCAAATACGATACGACGCGTTGAGCACAACGCGATGAGCACAACGCGATGAGCACAACAAGATGAACACGACGCGATGAGCACGACGACAATGAGGAGGATGGCGATGAGCACGCCGCTGGCGGCGAGGACAATAGCAAGTAGGACATGGCGAGTATGATTGCGAGCTTTGTGACATGGTTAGCGCTGCTCACAGAGTGACAGACTGCGGGAAGTTGTACAATACATCCTGACGAGTACGATGTCAATGAGGGTGCCGGCGGCAAGAACGATAGCGGGTAGGCCATGGTGAGTATGAGCACGTGTAAGACGCGGCGAGTATGATGTCAATGAGGGTGCCGGCTGCGAGGACGATAGCAAGTAGGATGTGGCAAGTATGATTGCAAGTAAGACACGGTGAGTATGATGGCGAGCTTTGTGACATGGTTAGCACAGCTCTCGGAGTGACAGACAGCGGGAAGTTGAACAATACAACGTGACGAGTACGATGTCAATGAGGGTACTGGCAGCGAGAACGATAGGGGTAGGACGTAGTGAGTGTGGGCGAGAAGGACGCAGCAAGTATGAGAGCGAGTAATACGCGGCGAGTATGATGGCGAGAAACACGCAACGAGTAAGATATCGACTAGGAAAATGTCGATGAGTAGGACGAGGTGAAAGGAAAAGAAAATAGGGGTCTATCTATGAGTGATGAGCGAGCCGAACCTTGCAAAAGCGCAAGCGTTAGTAGTGGCTTGGCACTTTCTATTGCCATCGTACTCGTCGCGTCTTTCACGCCATCATACTTGCCGCAACTTACTCGCCACGTCCTACTCGCTATCGTCTTCGCCGCTGGCACCCTCATTGACCTCCTACTCCTCACTGTGTATTGTACAACTTCCTGATGTCTCTGTCACTCTGAGAGCAGCGCTAAGCTTGTCACAAAGCTTGCCATCATACTTGCCGCGTCTTACTTGCAATCATATTCGCCGCGTCCTACATCCTATCGGCCTCGCTGCTGGCACCCTCATTGACATCGTACTCCTCACTGTGTATAGTACAACTTCCCGGTATCTCTGTCACTCTGAGAGCTGCGCTAACCTTGTCACAAAGCTCGCCATCATACTCGCCGCATCTTACTTGCAATCATCCTCGCTGCATCCTACTTGCTATCGTCCTCGCCGCCAGCACCCTTATTGACATCATACTCGCCGCGTCCTACCCGCTATCGTTCTCACCGCCGGCACCCTCATTGACATCGTACTCGTCACGTTGTATTGTACAACAAGTTCCTGCTGTCTGTCACTCTGAGAGCTGCGCTAACCATGTCACACAGCTTGCAATCATACTCGCCGCATCCTACTTGCTATCGTCCTCGCCGCCGGCGGCGTGCTCATCGCCATCCTCCTCATAGTTGTAGTGCTCATGGTGTCGTACTCATCGCGTCGTGTCGTATTTGCCAACTTTCCTTTGTTTCCGCGCGAAGTGTGGTAGTAGCATATATAGATGTACATTAGATAGAATGAATAGAACTGGACTGAGTCACTATGCCTGGAACCCGCTGCGTGTTTGTGAATGCAACAAGAGTATTTGCTACAATGTTCTGTGCCTTGACAGACAGCGTGACCGTGGTGCCATGACACGCATCGTCCGGACGCCATTTGCCCTGATACGGCTGCACCCAGAAGGACGATGCTCTGACACGGCTGCGTCCAGAAGGAAAATGCCCTGACACGGCTGCGTCCCGAAGGAAAATGCCCTGACATGCTCTGTCCTCTAAGCAGATGCCATGGTGAGCTGCGTCCGGACACACGGCGCCCTGGCATATGGCCTCCGAATGCACGGTGCCATGGCGTGCTGCGTCCAGACGCATGGCGCCCGGGCATACAGCGTCCGAATGCACGGTGCCATCACGTGCTGCATCCCAATTCACATTGCCTGTGCGTTTCATGTTGGGAGTGGTATGTGCCCTGCAAGGGTGCTTCCAGAGCGTCCCAAGCGCCTGGTGCGTCCGGACGCAGATTTTTTTTCCTGATGCCCAAACAGCCACTCAATACCTACTTCGCCGAATTGCTCGACATCACCACTGAGCTCGCTGGCTCCGAAGAAGCACTCTCCAACATGGTCCTTAAGAATCACATCTACACAACTCTTCCTCCCGCCTATGCAGTCATGATTGAGATTCTTCAATCTAGTGCAAGAGTTACTGTTCAAGTAGTCATTGATGCACTGAACCAATGCGAAACAAATCGATCGATGACAACAAAACCTGATGCCGTTTCAGATGCTCTCTACACACAACAAGGAGGAAGAGGAGGACGAGGTGGCTACCAGGGACGATACCAGGGAAATGAGCGTTCTCAGATGGGGTGGTGTGATTGGTGCAAAACCGGCACTCACTCTACCTCCAATTGCTGGAGTAAGAAGAACAACAAATGAGCTCGAGACCAGAAAGACTGCTACTATTACGGAGAAGAAGGTCACATGAAGAATGACTGCCCAGCCAGAAGAAAGGGACAGGCTCTACGAAACAGCAGAGAAAACCGATGAGATGGACGTGAAGGAAACGGACGCAACAGACACGACCGCAACGGACGCAACGGACGCGAAGGAAACGGACACGACGGACGCGAAGGAAACGGACGCGATGGACGCGACGGACGTGAAGGAAATGGACGCACTCACAACACCTCTGGCAACCAGCAATGACTTGTGGGGTCTACCTCCCTCAGCTCGGAGGTAATGTTGGCATCATATCAATCGGCAATAACAACAAGGACCTGGGTAATTGATTCCGGAGTATCTCACAATTACGGCAACAATCTACGAGATTTCCAGAAGAACTCAGTTAAGGAAACGAATATGATCATCAAGTTGGGAGATGATCACCAAGTACAAGCGAAGAAGAAAGGAATTGTACGTCTGGAAAGAGTGGATATTGAGGTGTTCTTCGTTCCGGAATTCCGAATATCTCTCTTATCAGTAGGACAACTGGACTCACACAGATACACAACAACATTCCGATCTGGCATTTGTTCAATTGCCGATGCAAAAGGACAGAAAGTTCTCAGCGCCAACCTTGAAGATGGCTTATACATACTATCAACAGATGGATCAGCACACATCTCCGAAATTAGAATGCTTCAAACAGCTCCACATTTACACACGATAAACATGTGGCATCGACGTCTCGCGCACCTTAATCATCAAGACTTGAGACAACTACTGGAATCCTGAGGAGAACACATTATGGATTCTCTGGACATGCAGCCGGTCGCAGTCCCGGATATCGAACCGATTGCAGATCCTCTGGATGCTGGGCTGGTTATGCATCCGGACGTCAAGCCGGTCGCAGTTCCGGATATCGAGCCGGTGAGAGATCCTATGGAAGTCAAGCCTGTGACAGATCATATGGACACGAGTCCTCGCTGGGAAACACCTGGATTGTGTCAGTCATGTGTTCATGCAAAGCAACAACAACATATTGTACGCACCAAGGCACCCCAGTCCTCAACACCGTTTGAGCTTGTGCACTCAGATCTCTACGGGCCTATGAATCACAGTATTGGAGGCGGCCAATATTACATCATCTATATTGATGACCGTAGGAGATACACCGAGGTGTACTTTCTGATCACAAAAACCGCAGAAGAAATATCGGCTAAGTTTCAACATTATCAAGCCTGGGTGGAAACACAGGGATTCCACATCAAACGTTTCCGAAGCGAGAATAGATCCGGAGAATACAAAAACTCGATATTCCTAGGTTTACTGTGAGAGAAAGGAATTATGTTTGAACCCTCCCCCCCGTACACCCAACACAAGAATGGAACGGCCGAGCGGATGATCTGGACACTGAATGCGAAGGCGCGAAGCATGATGTTGGATGCCAACATACCGTTTGTTTTTTGGCCCGAAGCCATGAGGACGGCATGCTATCTACATTGAAGGTCACCAACATCGAGTCTGACAGACAACCAGTCACCATACGAAGCATTGTACGGCACCACTCCGAAAATTGGACACTTGAGAAGATTTGGCTGTCAAGTATACAAACACATCCCACCCACTCAAAGAACAGAGAAGAAATTCGGAAACCTCTCCAGTATGTGCATGATGTTGGGATACGTCCATAATACTATGAAAATCTGGAGAATTTGGGGTTTCAAATCAGGAAGAACCGGGCTAGCAGTGGAATTCTCAAGTGCTGTGTTTGACGAAGAAGAAAATGCACACACAGAAGAGCAGAGGGAAGCCATTGAGTTTCCAGATGCTACTGAAGAAGTGCAGACCGACGGGGCACAGGACCAGATCCATGAAATGGATGATGCACATGGCAGTCAAGAGAATACCAGTAAGTAACAAATATCCGATTTCCTTTGTCACGCAGTGAAATCGCTCTATGAGCGGCTGGACGATATGAGTTATTCCTGCCGAAATCAGTGAATGCTGGGCGGTGTGCTGGATTCAGCGAATCTGCTGGGGCAGATACCTGCTGAATTCAGCGAATGCTGGGTATAAGACTGCTGAATTCAGCGAATGCTGGACAGTGTGCCGGATTCAGCGAATATGCTGGGCAGATACTTGCTGAATTCAGCGTATGCTGGGCAGAAGACTGCTGAATTGAGCAAATGCGGGGCAGTGTGACGAATTCAGCGAATATGCTGGGCAGATACCTGCTGAATTCAGCGAATGCTGGGCAGAAGACTGCTGAATTCAGCGCATGCTGGGCAGAAGAAGTCGAGAATATCTTGCAGAATAGTGAGAGCTGGTGACGTAGATTCCATATGATTGAGAACAAGACTGATTGAAATGGCAGACAAGAATGAATATGTTTCTGCACAGACACGCAGCAAGGCACGCCTTGAAACCAATAAAGCGATTATGAGCAAGGCTCATGAAGAAGAGGGTGATGTGACTTCTTCGGAATGCCTTGCCTCAGCCTTCCCGCTGCTCGGGATTGGGGACTTGATATCTGATGACGAAGCCGAAGTCGAACCAATCATTGAGCCTACCACTGTTGAGTGCGAGAACGAGAGCGAACCGCTCACCTACAAAGCTGCATTACAAAGTCTGCAAGCAAGACAATGGAAGGAAGCCATGCGCCAGGAATGGCTGGCATTAATTGAGAATCACACATTCGATATTGTGGAAAAAGGTAATACCGTCCATACACCAATGACCAGTGACAGGACCGTAGAAGAGGCTATTGGATGCAAGTGGATCTACAAGAAGAAGATTAATCCGGACGGATCCACTTGGTACAAAGCACGACTAGTCATCAAGGGCTACAAACAAAATGAAGGTATCGCCTATAACGAAACCAATGCACCAGTATCCAAAATGGCGACGTTCCGATTGACACTGGCACTGCCCACTCAGTATGGCTGGGATGTCGATCACATGGACATAGTAACGGCCTTCCTAAATCCAAGGATTGACCGAGACAACATCTATATGGAAATTCCACTTGGAATCGATTAGCTTGCGTCGAGCCGAAGCGTGCCAAGCCGAAGCGCATTGATACTCCGGAAGGCTCTCTATGGGCTGAAACAGGCGCCCAGACTTTGGTACAAGGATATCGATGGATATTTGCAATCCATAGGATTCCAACAATCGGTGGAAGATCCAAACCTGTACCTCCAACAGGGAGTTCTTCTAGTACTATACGTGGATGATCTGCTCATTGCGCACAATGGTGCAGAAGGACGGGGACATTGGATCAAGCAGCTGCTGCAAAAGAAGTACAAAATGTGCGACTTCGGCGCGGCAAAGCACTTTCTAGGAATCGAGATCGAGAAGACCAAGGATGGAGGATTCAATATCTGTCAATCAGGTTACATCAACACAATCATACGACGATTCGGACTGATGGATGCAAAACCAGCTAAGTCTCCACTTGGTCCTCAGACAGATCTGGCTAACACCCACTGTGAGGACAAACCAGCCAACCGCAAAGAATACCTGTCAATGGTCGGATCACTCATGTATGTGGTGCTTGGGAGTCGACCAGACATTGCCTTCAGCGTTACTACTCTCAGCTGATACAATGTCCAACCACTCGCGATGCATGCAATGGCTCCCAAGAGAGCTTTACGATACCTCAAGTCAACATCGGAATTCCGAATTCACTACCGACGGCTCCCATCCTACTCGCAATCGGACATGCCCCCTATCAACATTATCTGATATACCGACTCAGATTGGGCAGGAAACCTTACAACTCGCAAATTGGTCGGAGGATATGTGTTCGGCCTGGGACACACTGGCACCTATGAAGAGCTCGTCAAGTCCGGACTGATTCACTGGCAAGCCAAGTCTGAGAGTGTCGTAGGGCTTTCAACGCTCGAGGCCGAATACATCGCCTGTTCACACGCCACCCGGGAAAGTCTCTGGCTCAAGCACATGATGAAAGAGGCTGCAGGAGGAATGGCAGTAAAGATTGCTGATGGACTGGTACCGATCGGATGTGACAACCAGGGCGCCATCAAACTGATCGCCTTGGGAGTCGTACAGCATAAGTCGAAACATATTGATGTGAAATATCACCATGTTCACGACGAACAAGTGAAAGGCGCAGTTAAGTTTCAATACATTACCTGTGAGTGTAATCCTGCCGATCTGCTGATGAAACCTCTTGCGGTTCCCCGACACGAACGACTATTGCAACACACCAGTCTCACTCCATTCGGCCCCAATGACGAAGAATACGAATACGATTAATTAGGCCGACGTCGAAAAGAAAAAAAAAAAAGAAAAAAAAGGGGGTGCGATTCTTTGGCGAAGAAAAGGGGGTACGGGTGATAAGGAATTGGAAGAGGAAAGAAGGTTTCTTTTGTTGAGCATGTTCTTGCATCCTGTCGGCAAGCGTGAGTCGACTCTCTTTTTCCTACTAGCAAGTATTTTTCCCATGAGGTTTTCACTGCAGAGGTTTTAATGAGGTCGACGAGGATTTAATGGGATTGTTCTTGAATTGGAATTGTTTTTGATTTGGTGAATTTCTGTTTTGTACGGAGCACGAGAAGTGGGGGTGTGTTGGAATTGCTTCTCACCGCTCCGGCGTGGTGCGCTGACGGAGGTGACACTGCAGCAATGGCGGCGACAGCAATGCTGTGGGGAGCAACGCCATAGCAACCGTGATGGCAAGGGGATCCTGGTAATGACAGCTTGGCATTCTTCCATAGCAGAGTCTTTCCTATTATTCCTTCAATACTCCTACATAGTATAGAAGAAAACATAAGACACATCACGTTTGAGCGATTCCATCACACATCTACCATTAAATCATCTCGTTCAAATATAATCTCTTTCTCTCTCTCTCTCTCTCTGCTTGTGTGAAGACTCTCAGAGGAACGGTGATCGCGCAATCTTCAACAACAATTCCACAGCAACAATGGATTGGGAGATTACAGCAATTTGGTATTCCTAAGACTATTGGGAGAAAAAAAAATTATGTTGGAACCCTTCACTCCGTAAACCCAATACAAGAATGGAATGGCAATCGGGATAATCCAGACTCTGAATGTGCATCCACTAAGTACCATGTTGGATGCAAACCCGCCAATAATATTTTGGGCTGAAGTGATCAGAACAGCATGCTACCTGCAATGAAGTTTACCAACATTGAGTCTGACTGACAACCTGTACCATACGAAACATTGAACAGCACCATTACAAAAATCGGACACTTAAGATGATTTGGACGTCAAGTATAAAAACATATTCCCCCTGTTCAGAGAATGGAGAAGAGATGCCGAAACTGCTATAGTATGTGCATAATACTGGGATTTGTTCATAACACCATTAAAATCTGGAGAATTTGGGACTTCAAATTGGGAAGAATCAGGCAAGCAGTGTAATGCTCAATTGGGGTATTTAATGAAGAAAATGCAGATACAGTAGACAAGACAGAAGCTATTGAGTTTTCAGACACTACCAATGAAATGCAAACCGATGAAGTGCAGGACAAGATCCACAAAATAAATGACTCATACGGTCTAGAGAACTATGGTGTGTGAGAAATATCCAATGTCTTTTGTCATAACAGTGAAATTGCACTATGAGCGGCAGGGTGATATGTGTTATACGGTACCAAATTCAGCGAATATACTGGTTCGATACCTGCTGAATTCAGTGAAGACTGGGCAGATGTCTACTGAATTCAGTGGAATGAAGGGCAGATAACTGCTAAATTCAGTGAATGCTGGGTAGTGTGCATTAGCAAAAAAATGGAAAGTTGAAGTATATTGCTTTTTTTACAGGTGAGATGTAAATTTGAACTAATATTTCTCAAGGTTTCAGCTAAAAATAAAGCACCTTTTTTTTTAAATCCTTACAGGAGCAAAATATAACTTCTCCTCTTATGGGAGTTAGAGATGCTTATGGGAGCTATGGGAGCTACAGGAGCTCCCAAGGAATTCTCAAATTTTTTGCTGATGTGCCAAAATCAGCGAATATGCAGGGCAGATACCTGCTAAATTCAGGGAATGCTGGCCAGATACCTGCTGAATTCAACGAAATACTGGCAAGTGTGTTGAATTCAGTGAATAAGCAGGGTAGTTGCATATCTCACGAAAAATTGAGGACGGTTGATGTGGATTCCATATGATTGAAACCAAGACTGATTGAAATAGCAGACAAGAGTGACTATATTTCTGTCTGGACACACAGCAAGGCACACCTTGAAACCAATAAAGTGATTATACGCTAGACTGATAAAGAAGGGAATGATTTAACCTCTTCAAAACACCTTGCCTCTGCCTTTCTGCTTTTTGGGATTGGTAAGACATTGGAAGACAAAGCCAAAATTGAATCAATTATCAAGTCCGATCTTGATCCGTCTCCTGACTGCAAGAGCGAACTGCTCACCTACAAGTCTGCATTATAACGTCCACATGCAAGAGAATGGAAGTAAGCTATGTGCCAGAAATGGCAGGAATTGGTTGAGAATCAAACATTTGAAATCAGGGCAAAAGGTAATACTGTATATACACCAATGACTAACAGGAGAGTAGAAGAGCCTATTAGATGCAAGTGGATCTACAAGATAGATTAATCCAGATGGATCCACTCGGTACAAAGCATAACTAGTCATGGAGTCCTACAAAAATATGGAAGGTATCGACTACAATGAAACCTATACACCAATGTCCAAGATGGCAACATTTCAATTAATTCTAGTACTGGCTGCTTAGTATAGCTATGATGTCAATCATATGGACATGGTGATGGCTTTTCTAAATCCAAGGTTTTACTGAGGCAACATTAACAGGTTAGTGGCATTTGGAATTGACTGCTTGCATTGAATGGAAGCGCATTGAGTGGAAGTGTATCAAGCAAAAGTGCGTCAAGTGGAACTGTGTCAAGCGGAAGCACATAAATTCTCCGGAAGGCTCTCTATGGACTGGAACAGGCACCCTGACTTTGGTACAAGGATAACAATAGATATTTGCAATCCATAGGATTCTGACAATCAGTCGAAGATCTAAATCTGTACCTCCAACAAGCAGTAATTCTAGTAATATACATGGATGACCTGCTGATTGCGTACAATAGTAGTGAAGAACGGGGGCATGAGATTAAGCAGTTGCTGTACAAGAAGTACAAGATGTGTGATCTGGGAACAGCAAAGAGGTTTCTAGAAATTCAGATCGAGAGAACAAAAGATAGAGGATTCAGTATCTGTCAACAAGGCTACATCAACAAAATCATATCACAATTCGGACTAATGGATGCAAAACCGCCTAAATCTCCACTGGATCCTCAGACTGATCTGATGTCTGTCAATAGTTTAATCACTTATATATATGGCACTCGAAAATCAACTGGATATAACTTCCAGCATCACAGCTCCGAGCTGGCACAATGTCCAACCTCTTGAAATGTATTCAACAGCTGCAAAGAGAGTACTTCAATATCTGAAGGCCACTGCCAGATTTCAAATTCACTACCGATAGCTGCCATATCCTATCACCATTATTGGATACACCAATTCTGACCATGCAGGGAACCTGATAACTCAGAAATCTGTTGGCAGATGCATATTTGGGCTTGGGGACATCAATGTCAATGAAGACCTTGTTATATCTGGCTTGACCGATTGGGAAGCCAAGTCTCAGAGCATTATCGTACTCTCAACCCTTGAAGCCGAATATATCCCCTGTTCACATGCCATCGGAAATACCCTCTGACTCAGACGTATGATGAAGGAGGCAGCAGGAGGAATGGTGATAAATATTTCTGATGGATAGGTACAGGTCGGATGCGACAACCAAGGTGTCATCAAATTGATCACCTTGGGAGTCGTACTGCAAAAGTTAACACACATTGATTTCAACTATTATCTTGTTCACAACGAACAGGTGAAAGGCACAGTTAAGTTCCAATATGTTACCTCACAGTCTAATCCTGCCGATCTGCTGACCAGACACCTTCCAGCTCCCTGGCACAAGCAACTATCGCAACTCACTGGACCCACTCCATCCAACTCCCATGATGGAGGATAAGGATGATCTTGCAAAAAGGGGTGCATTTCTTTGGTGAAGAAAAGGGGGTGTGTGTGATAAAGAGTTGGAAAAGGATAGAAAAGTTTCTTTTGTTGAACATGTTCTAGCATCCTGTTGGCAAGCGTGAGTCGGCACTCTTATTCCTACTAGCCAGTGTTTTTCCCACAGGTTTTCACTGCAGTGGTTTTAAATGAGGTCGACGAGGATTTAATGGGATTGTTTTGATTTGGTGGATTTCTGTTTGGTATGGAGCAAGACAAGAGGGGGTGGGTTGGAAATGCTTCTCGCTGCTTCGGCGTGGCGTGCTGACGGGAGTGACACCATACCAACGGCGACGGCAACGGTTGCAACGCTATGGGCAGCAATGGCAGGGGACCCTGGTCGCGACCGACGTTGTGCGACGGCTTGGCATTCTTCCTTAGCAGAGTCTTCCTCTTACTTTCTTCCATACTTCTTCATAGCATAGAAAAAGACTTGACGAATCTATCTGAGCTGTTCCATCACACATCAACGTTCAAATCATCTCATTCTGTCTCTCTCTCTTTTCTTTCTCCCCCCTATACTTGTGAAGACTCAGAGAACGGTGATCGGGCAGTCTTCAACAGTGTTAGATGCTGCTGCTGCGGCGTCTGCTGTTGCGGAGAATACAGCGCTCGTAGCGTCCGTATGTACTGTTGCACCGGATCACACTGCTGAGAGAGTACGGGCTGTGTCACTTGTGGTACAGCAGCCGAAGTGGGTGGCGAGTTCTCGGGTGACTGCCGGCGTCCTACTGGTCTAGCTATCGGGCTGCTGGGAGATTCCTCAATTTCATGACGTATTGCTCCATAGCATCGCCATCTCCCGATCCTGAATGACTGATGGCTGCCTGTATTTATGTCGTGCAAGCTGGGTATGTGGGGAAAGGACTCGTTGCTTATTACGAGAAGTTCGGGATTGGGTTTCTTCAATGGCAAGTGGTTCCAATGGCTGATCAGGATGTATCTCATCCACATACTCGCTACGCGAACCGGCTAAACTATATTCTCTGCGCTTCATCATCCTGCCGCTCCTGGACATAGTAAAGGGAAGCGGTAATAGGAGTAGGAGTAGGTTGGTGGCAGAACTGTAGTAACACTCTAGAAAGGTGAAACTTCGACTTATATCATGTGGAACCCTGTAGGTGCCTGGAGTCCTTAAGCCGTATGGTCTAGAAACAGATACGTTCGTGTAGCGAACGAGCGTGTTGTCCTCCACCGCCTCTGCCTCGAGGCGTACGTCTGCCACCACCTCTGACGCCACTTGTAGCGCTTTCCCTGCAGAGAGGGGTTTCTTTGGCTTCGTGGTAGTGTCTTCCTTGATGCGGTTGACCAGTGTGGTATGGCTGTTTCCCGCGATAGGACTGTCTTCTGTGGCGGTTGAAGTTTCCTCGCAGGCGAGGCCTCTCTGGTAGGTGGATGCCTTGCCGGCAAATGGGTATGCTCTGTGCAGTCGGGGACGTAGTGGCCTGTTGCCTGCCTGGCCCGTTCGCTCTCAACGATGTAACTATCCCAGCCAATAATGGGGCAGGGGAACGCTGCTCTGCAGCGTCTGGCAACGTCGTCAGGTCCTCCCGTGGACGCTCAGGAGATGAAGGCGGGCGCTGGGGAGTAGGTGGGGTACGAATGCCCAAGGTGAGACAAACAGACTGGGTCTCTCTCTGCAATTGGCAGTGACTCTCGGCAGAGAGAGAGATCGGGTGTGAGATGCGTATGGCTCCGTCACGGAAGGGCGAGGTGTGCCGTTCTGCTTGCTGCCTTCCCGCTGTAGCTGGTTGAAAGTCTCAAGCTGCGATCGGGCGATGTTTAGAAAGTACGATGGGGGCAGCAAATGTATGAAGGGAAAAGGCAGCGGAAGCAGGGGGAGCGGAAAAACTGCGAGGTGCTTGGTCGAATGCTATGGTCCTAGTAGCCGACGCGGGCCTCGGACACCGTTAAGGAGCGTGTTGCTACCAATTGTCACGATCATCACGGACAACGAAAGAAAAAGGAAAAGAGAAGAAGAAAGTAGTGTCATTCTATAAAAAAGTGGGAGGAGCTTGCAACCTATATACCCATTGCCAAGCCCTCCTTCTCTGTCATCCTTCTGCTTCCAGCGGTGTGCAGTTCTGTGCTGTCCGGCTCATTACCCTCCGGCAAGATGCCATTCCGGCGAGGTGCCTTAGGTACAGAGCTGTTTCGCGCCGCCGAGAGCAAACATGCACCTGTATGGAACCATCGATATCCCTGCATCCGGCTTAGGGTCACACAATACGAGTCACACATGGCTTGTCTGGATGAGCGGATTGAAAGGATATGCCAGTAATTCCTCCCCGGGTTCAACCGAATGGAATCAAGACACGACTTGGGAAGATGTGAAGCACTGCGGAACGGAGAGCTGGTGTTGTTGAGGCGTGCGGCCTTGGGCAATCGTCGGGATAAGAAACTGGAGCCACTGTGAGAAAGGCCAAATCGTCTAGACGATGTTGCCTACCATGGTAGGAGTGCGACGATTATTCACCCTATCGACCGGACAGTTGGTCAAAACGAATACTTCGGGATTGAAGGATCGGGTGCACTTGGATGATCTGAGGGTGTTTCTGCCGAGGAGGGAAGGAGCGATCACGGGACAGGATTCTTGTGTAGATATACCTTGGGATGGGAGGAGGTTGTTGGATGGCAGTGTCTGGGCGGAAGTTTGCTTAGGAGGTGTGATTTGTTTTTGGGGATTGTGGATGGAAGACATGGGAGGGATGCTGCCGAGAGGGGTCCTCTCGCTGAAGAAAAAGGGTGCAGCTGTGGGGGATGAATGCCAAGAGCAGTAATCGGAGGGCCAAGTGCACCAAGGACGGGATTGATGAGTCATATTAACAGATAGTGATGTAAGGTGTTTGTCTCGACGGAGAGCTCTCTTGTACCTAGACATTGATACCTACCACCGATTCCGAGAGATAGACACTATCACTACCTAATTCATCACCCCCTCATCTCTCTAGTAACTACTGACCCCCCCCCCCGCCCACCGCTTTTGACCCTCCCCCATTTACTCCATACCCCTACAGCCTCGAGGAAAGGTTCTAGTTGGGCTGTGAGGAAAGGTCCTGCTGGTTCTAATTGTACGGCGTGAAGCAGGATCTGGATGTGGAGGATCGCACTCATTGTATGTAATGGTACGCTGTTGCCGCTCGTGTATGTTTCTTTTGACCGAAAGCAAGGGTGATTATCTATGATCCAAACGGAGCTATAGACAATAGGAATATGGTGCTGAGCCAGGCTTATAAACTGTCAAGATTATGATGGAGTTTTGATGGAGCTAGCAAGTCTAATGTGTATTGTATTGTGAAAGGCAGGAGGTGAAAGTATGAATACACGTATATGACGTGATTTTACACGAGACAAAGCAAAATGACGAAACAGACCGAGTGATACCGCAAAGACTCCGACCGATTCTAGTCCAGTCCATCGTGAAAACATCATGCGTGCTGTGGACTAGCTTAGACTGCCTCATACGGGCTAGGCCAGGCGGAGGTCAGGACTGACACAGCCGGACCGTTGGGAACCTTACCCGCAATTCCACATGAAGGTATATACGGAACTCATGAGATGAACTACGAAGGAAGGTGACCTAGAAGTAGGTCCGTTCAATTATTGCTAGAAAAAAAACAGTCTTCCTGTTTGCCAAAAAATATCCTTTCGTCACGCACCCAGCTAATCGCCAGCTCCTTCCAATCCTACATTTATCTCAAGCTTGTCGCCGTCGCCGTCCAGACAGTCGAAATCGATGTCTTCATCGGTATATTCAAACCTAATGGGAGAGGTTGAATCATATTCGTCATCGAAATCAACCTCGTCCTCGCTATCGTCCTCGCAGTGCGCATCGGCATCGTTACCCGGATTCCCTTCAGGGAAAGAGGCCCCGTCTTCGTCCTTAACTCCTGTGTACCTGATGCAGAGCTCCCTGAAATCTGCCAGGATGGCAAGATATTCCTTGATGGCTTCCAAGGTGGAATTCGACGCGGGGGATACGTTTCGATTTGAGGTGTCTGCCTTGATAGCATCCATCGCGCTGCGCTCGGCCGGATCGGCCACTGGTTTGCCCTGATTATCGGCGCGGTATGTGTCATCACGACCACACATGATGATCCGTATTTGAGTTATTGATGTTGGTAACTTGCTCTAATCAGTATCGTTTCGAAGTGGCGTGTGAAGGTGTACTACGTGGCGCGGAAGGATATTGGTACCAGCTGGTAGAGTGAAAACGAAATTGAGTGAACGGTAGTGATTGGAAATCGGAAATCTAGGGTGAGGAGGGAAGGTAATCGCTAGGTAGTTTTCCCGTATGCCGGTCGGAGTTGTTCTTATCCAGGTGATCAAACTGTCCGATCTAAGGATATGCAGGCGTATGTGGAGCGTTGGGTCGCAAAGCCAAGAGGCTGCAGTGCCAATCTCAGTTCTGCAGAAGCTATGGAGTAATCGCATGATCACAGTGGCTTCACCGGAATATTAATACAAGTTTGACTGACATAGTTCGAATGCCATTAGCTGCGACGGAAGTTTCAAATTGGCGTAGTGCCGTTGAAACTCAACAAATGAAAGTGTGTTCAATATGTTAGAGGCACACTGACACCTGTCACCGCAGTCACCCATTGATACATAATCTTCCTTCAAGTTGATACAATGAAGCGAAAAAACTACGGCTACGGAGGCCCATAACGACAAACCTGTCAAGTTTCTTGAATTTGCGTAACCTAAAACACGAACCCCTGAAACCCGAAAACCCGAAAACCACGAATACTCGACAATCTTGCAACCCTGCCAAAGAAATTTCGCAACATCACCAACACTCAACTAATTGCAACTGGAGGGAGGTATATTTGTGAGTCACCACCGTTGTGCCTCGCTGCGAACGACCGGCGCACGCCGACGGAGCGAACGCCCAACTCGGTCTCCTCCGTCTCCGGCGTCCGCTTGGAGAGCTCGGTCGACTCCGTCTCCTCCATCTCCGGCGCCCGCTTGTCGAAGCGCTCGCCCGTCCCTCCGTCTCTGGCGTCCGCTAGTTGGAGCGCCCGCCCGCCTCCTCCGTCTCCGGCGTCTGCTTGTCAAAGCGCTCGCCTGTCTCCTCCGTCTCCAATGCCCGCTTCTTGAAGAGCTCGCCGGTCTCCTCCGTCTCCGGTGCCCGCTTATCGAAGCGCTCGCACGCCTCCTCCGTCTCTAGCGTCCGCTAGTCGGAGCGCCCGCCCGCCTCCTCCGTCTCCGGCGTCCGCTTGGAGCGCACGCCCGACTCCGTCTCCTCCGTCTCCGGTGCCCGCTTGTCGAAGCGCTCGCCCGACTCCGTCTCCTCCGTCTCCGGCACACGCTTGTTGAAGCGCTCGCCCGTCTCCTCCATCTCTGGCGTCCGCTTGGAGCGCACGCCCGACTCCGTCTCCTCCGTCTCCGGCGCCCGCTTGTCAAAACGCTCGCCAGTTTCCTCCGTCTGTGGCGTCCGCTTGTCGGTGCTCGTCCGACTGCGTATCCGCCGAGCGAGCTGACAAACAATGCGTCATGTGGGGTAACGGGTAAGTCGCCAGTGAGCGGAGGGAACGAACAAGCTGAGAAGCTGTCACGGCGAAGACCTTGAGTTTAGAATGGCACGACGCTCAATCTGAAGCGTCTCGGCGTTTGGAAGGTTTTGGTCTGGAACAGCGTGTCGTGCAAGCAGTCCGTCCAGCTGCTGTCGAGCAGAGAGAACAAATGACGAGCGATTGATTCCGGTTGACTGCAGATGCCTTCAGGTTCGACTGGTCGGCACTATCCAGATAGCGGTCCTCCCAATCGATATATTCAGGTCCATCCGAGCCTTCATAGATACTTCCAGGTTCTTGCTCATCCAAATCAACTTCCGGTGGCACTACTGAAGGTGGGGGAATCCAGTCATATGCACCTCGAGGAATATGACACATAGGTAGCTCGTTGCCATCGGATAGATAGTGATTCAAGGTATCTCGGATCAAGATATAGGCGACACGGTGGATTGCGACTGGCGGTTCACCAATAACTGTAGTATAGTCTAAATTCCCATCCTTTTGGAGATGCAAGTCCCGAGCACGGGAGTTGAATATATTATGGCAGAACTGCATTATGACGGCAGGAAGGTACTCATTTGGTTCGTATGCCACCACTGTCTGCAGCAAACGTTGTAGCCGATTATTTGGAACCTCACTACCGTAGTCCCTTGCTGGCTGCGAAGGATGAAAGTAGAGAACTACAAGCTTCCCGGGGAAAACTGTTGGCCGATTTTCCTGCCGCCGGATTGTATATGCATTCCACAGATCGGCATATCCCTTATATCTCCTGTCTGATGATGGGCATGTAGACAAAGAGCAGAGCAATAGTACCTGCAGTGTTACCTGACCATAACCCAGCAGATGCTAACCCATCGAAGTATCTCCAGATAGGACGAATGAGCTTGAACGATATGGTTGTAGTTTGTGGCTAGATACATACCTTCCAAGCTATAGTCTCGCCTTTACTCATGTATCTCCACCAAGACTCAATACATTGGTTCGTAGTTGAAGTCCCATACAAGTAGTGGTCACTCCATACGCATCAGGAAAAAAAATGTGCGTCCTGACGCACCAGGCGCTCGGGACGTTCTGGACGCACCCTGGCAGCGCACATACCGCTCCCAACGCAAAACGCACAGGCAATGTGAATTCGGACGTAGCTCGCCACGGAACCATGCGCCCGGACGCAGCTCGCCACGGCATCTGCTTACCGGACGGAGCGTGGCAGGGCATTTTCGTTCTGGACGCACGGTGTCAGGGCATTTTCCTTCTGGACGCAACCGGGTCAGGGCATTTTCCTTCTGGACGCAGCCGTGTCAGGGCATTTTCCTTCTGGACGCAGCCGTGTCAGGGCATTTTCCTTCTGGACGCAGCCGTGTCAGGGCATTTTCCTTCTGGACGCAGCCGTGTCAGGGCATTTTCCTTCTGGACACAGCCGTGTCAGGGTATTTTCCTTCTGGACGCAGCCGTGTCAGGGCAAATGGCAACCGGACGACGCGGGTCATGGCACCGTGGTTACGCTGGCTGTCAAGGCACGGAACATCGCAGCAAATACTCGCGTCGCATTCACAAACACGCAGGGGGTTCCAGGCATAGTGACTCAGTCCAGTTCTATTCTTTATATCTAATGTACATTTATATATGCTACTACCACACTTCGCATTTCCAGCACAAGCACCCAGCGTCACATCCATCGCCGCTGTTTTTGACGCGCGTAGCATTGCTCTGAGTGTCGGAAACAACGGAAAGTTGGCAAATACGACACGACGCGATGAGCCCGACGCGGTGAGCACGACACGATGAGCACGACGTGACATCAGGAAAAAATTAAAAATTTACCCCTGCACGTCGGTAACCCCTGTCTGTGTCCGATGCACCGGTACCTTCCCTAGCTCCGGTAAGCTTCCCTAGCTCCGGTAAGCTTCCCAAGCTCCGGTAAGACTGGTCATACTCCCGTAAGGTTTTCTAAGTATCGGCAACTGGTACAGTTGGTATCGCGACTCCCATGAATCGTCAGTGCAATTGTCACAATCCGATGGTTTTGTTTTCCGGACGCATACATTGACAACTTACGGGAACTACAGAAGAAACGAGTGTGTACTGCGAGGGGTTTCGTATCTACAATTACTACTGTTGCAATGCTACTACACGCAGTTGGTTATCTTCTTCAATTACACAAAATAACTATTATTTTATTTAAAATATATATATACATTATGATACAAAGTCCAACATCCCAAATCTAGACACGACGTACGGGGCACATACGGCGGCGCATAAGGGCAGACGAGCAAGGCGTACAAGATGTAGGCCACCGAGGAGAATAAGGGCAGACGAGCAACGCTGACGAGCAGTAGGTAAGGGAGAATGAGAGCAGATGCGGAAGGCGTAGGAGAGGTAGGCCAGCAAGGAGAATGAGGGAAGACGAGCAATGCGTACGAGTGGGCCAGTACGGTGAATGAGGACAAACAGGTAACACGTACGAGATGTAGGCCACCGATGCCAAACACGGTGTTTCTGCCACACGTCCGAATGTAAGTCAGCAAAAACGAGGTCAAACAAGCAATGCGTAGGAGCAGTAGGCCAGCATGGAGAATGAGGGCCGACGAGCAACCGGTACAAGATATTGGCCAACAAGGAGAATGAGGGCAGATGTGCAACGCGTACGAGTAGGCCATCGCGGCGAATGAGGACAAACGAGAAATGCCTACGAGATGGAGGCCAGCGAAGAGATTGACAGCAGATGAGCAACGACTACGAGGTGTAAGTCAGCGAGGAGAATGAGGACAGACGAGAAACACGTACGAGAAGTAGGTCAGCGTGGAGAATGTGAGCCGACGAGCAACCAGTACGAGATGTTGTCCAACAAGGAGAATGAGGGCAGACTAGCAATGTGTACGAGTAGGCCAGCACGTCGAATGAGAGCAAACGAGCAATGCGTACGAGATGGAGCCCAGCGAGGAGAATGACGGCAAACAAGCAACACTTACGATAAGTACACTAGCGAAAGGAATGACCACAGAGGAGCAACCGGTATGAGTGGTAAGTCAGTGAGGTGAATGAGGCCGGACGAGCAACAGGTACGAGATGTTGGCTAACAAGGAGAATGAGGGCGGATGAGCAACGCATACGAGATGGAGGCCAGTGAGGAGAATGAAGGCAGGCCAGTAATGCGTAACAGTGCATTTCTGAAACGTGTACGATGATAGGTGAGCTGTGGGTAGGCTGGTGGTGTGTAATACTGCAACTCGTAATGACTTGGATAGTGTGTGTTGTTTGTGCTGGCAAGCACTTAGGAGAAAAACGAACTGACGGGGGGCACTCAGCTTTGTAGGTTGCGGTAATCACGTGACCGGTTTTTTTTGCGGTGATTCAACTTGACATCAACGCGCAGAATACAGTCAGTTCATTGAGCTTCAAGATGTCTAAGCCTATATCTAAGCAATAGTGCCGAAAGGTGAGTAGAAGTAAGTTCACAAGGTGGGTTGACAGTAAATAATTGAATTGCATGCGGGTGGTGACTCTTTATAATATACTACATCAGATATCAAATATCACCAGTCTGGGTGGTGTAGTTGGTAGCACCGCTCATGACAAATCATGTAATGACTGGTTAGTCTAACCTTGGGGTAGTGACGAAAGTGCAGGTTCGAACCCTGTCCCACTGGTGACTTTTTTTTCTCATTTTATCTACTTTTGCCTACACCCTGCCAAGCATGTCTGCGAGTGTGTAAACCCTGCACCGAACACAAATGTCAACCGGCACCAGATATCACTCGTCATATGCAAAGGCGTTTTGAAGCGCACCTTCATCTGTACACCTATGTAGGTACCTAGGTGCTCGGTAGCCTCTCGTTTTTATAGTTGAAACCTACCTCTACCTTGCAAACTGACGGTGTCTAAATTTTCACCAGACAGGAGACAATTTTGCGGCGTCAGGTTACGGATCACTTAATTCAAAGACTGTAGCAGCAGCAATTCAATTATTTACTGTCGACCCACCTTGTGAACTTACTTCTACTCACCTTTCGGCGCTATTGCTTAGATATAGGCTTAGACATCTTGAAGCTCAATGAACTGACTATATCCTGCTCGTTGATGTCAAGTTTAATCGCCACAAAAAAAACCGGTCACGTGATTACCGCAACCTACAAAGCTGAGTGCCCCCCGTCAGTTCGTTTTTCTCCTAAGTGCTTGCCAGCACAACCAACACACGCTATCCAAGTCATTACGAGTTGCAGTATTACACACCACCAGCCTACCCACAGCTCACCTATCGTCGTACATGTTACAGAAATGCACTGTTATGCATTACTGGACTGCCTTCATTCTCCTTGCTGGCCTCCATCTCGTACATGTTGCTCGTCTGCTCTCATTCTCCTTGTTGGCCAACATCTCGTACCGGTTACTCGTCCGGCCTCATTCACCTCGCTGACTTACCTCTCATACTGGTTGCTCATCTGCGGTCATTCCTTTCGCTGGCCTACTTCTCGTACGCGTTGCTCATTTGCCGTCATTCTCCTCACTGGCCTCCATCTCGTACGCGTTGGTTGTTTGTCCTCATTCGCCACGCTGGCCTACTCGTACGCATTGCTCGTCTACCCTCATTCTCCTAGTTGGCCAACATCTCGTACCGGTTGCTCGTCGGCCCTCATTCTCCATGCTGGCCTACTGTTCCTATGCGTCGCTCGTCAGCACTCATTCTCCACGCAGGCCTACTGCTGCTACGTGTCGCTCGTTTGACCTCATTTTTGCTGACTTACATTCGGACGTTTGGCAGAAACACCGTGTTAGGCATCGGTGGCTTACATCTAGTACGAGTTGCTTGTTTGTCGTCATTTGCAGCGCTGGCCTACTTGTACGCGTTGCTCGTCTGCCCTCATTCTCCTTGTTGGCCAACATCTCGTACCGGTTGCTCATTGGCCCTCATTCTCCACGCTGGCCTACTGTTCCTACGCGTCGCTCGTCGGCACTCATTCTCAACGCAGGCTGACTGCTCCTACGCATTTCTCGTTTGACCTCGTTTTTGCGGACTTAGATTCGGACGTGTGGCAGAAACGCCGTGTTAGGCATCGGTAGCCTACATCTCGTACGTGTTGCTCGTTTGTCCTCATTCGCCGCGCTGGCCCACTTGTACGTGTTGCTCGTCTGACCTCATTCTCCTTGTTGGCCAACATCTCGTAACGGTTGCTCGTCGACCCTCATTCTCCACGCTGTCCTACTTCTCCGACACGTTGCTCGTTTGACCTCCATTTTGCTAACTTACGTTCAGACGTGTGGCACAAACGCCGTGTTAGGTATCAGTTCCCTACATCTCGTACGTGTTGCTCGTTTGTCCTCATTCGCCACGCTGGCCTACTCTTACGTGTTGCACGTCAGCCCTGATTCGCCACGCTGGCGTACTACTCCTACACGTTTCTCGTTTGACCTCGTTTTTGCTAACTTACATTCGGACGTGTGGCCGAAACGCCGTGTTAGGCATCGGTGGCCTACATCTTGTACGTGTTGCTTGTTTGTCCTCATTCGCCGCGCTGGGCTACTCTTACGCATTGCTCGTCTGCCCTCATTCTCCACGCTGGTGTACTGCTCCTACGCGTTTCTCGTTTGACCTAGTTTTTGCTGACTTACATTCGGACAGGTGGCAGAAACGCCGTGTTATGCATCGGTGGCCTACATCTCGTACGTGTTGCTTGTTTGTCCACATTCGCCACGCTGGCCTACTCGTACGCATTGCTCGTCTGCCCTCATTCTCCTTGTTGGCCAACATCTCGTACCGGTTGCTTGTCGGCCCTCATTCTCCACACTGGCTTACTGTTCCTATGCGTCGCTCATTGGCACTCATTCTCCATGCAGGCCTACTGCTGCTACGCGTTGCTCGTTTGACCTTGTTTTCGCTGAATTACATTCTGACGTTTGGGAGAAACACCGTGTTAGGCATCGGTAGCCTACATCTCGTACGTGTTGCTCATTTGTCCTCATTTGCTGCGCTGGCCTACTCCTACGCGTTGCTCGTCTGCCCTCATTCTCCTTGTTGGCCAACATCTCGTACCGGTTGTTCGTCGGCCCTCATTCACTACACTGGCCTACTGCTCCTACGCGTTGCCCGTTTGACCTCGTTTTTGCTGACTTACATTCGGATGTGTGGCAGAAACGCCGTGTTTGGCATCGGTGGCCTACATCTTGTACATGTTGCTTGTTTGTCCTCATTCGCAGCGCTGGCCCACTCGTACGCATTGCTCGTCTTCCCTCATTCTCCTTGCTGGCCTACCTCTCCTACGCGTTCCACATCTGCTCTCATTCTCCCTTACCTCTTGCTCGTAAGCATTGCTCGTCTGCCCTCATTCTCCTTGTTGGCCAACATCTCGTACCTGTTGCTCGTCGGCCCTCATTCTCTACGCTGGCCTACTGCTTGTACGCGTTCCGTGTCTGCTCTCATTCTCCCTTACCTACTGCTCGTACGCGTTGCTCGTCTGCCCTTATTCTCCTCGCTGGCCTACATCTTGTACGCGTTGCTCGTCTGCCCTCATGGGCTGCCGTATGTGCCCCGTACGTCGCGACTAGATTTGGGATGTTGGACTTTGTATCATAATGTATATATATATTGTAAATAAAATGATAGTTATTATGTGTAATCGAAGAACATAGCCAACTGTGTGTAGTAGCATTGCAACAGTAGTAATTGTAGATACAAAACCCCTCCCAGTCCACACTCGCTCCTTCTGTAGCTCCCGTAAGGTGGTTGTTGCGTCCGTAAGGTTGGTGGTTGCGTCGGTAAGATTGGTGGTTGCGTCGGTAAGATTAGTGGTTCGTCCATAGCTTTGCTAAGCTTCACTAGCCTAGCGAAGCACAAAGTTACATTTCACTCCTGTTGCTCCGGTAAGCTTCGCTAGCCCCTGTAGCTCCTGTAAGCAGATGGTTGCGTCGGTAAGAATGGTGGTTGCGTCCGTAGCGTTGCTAAGCTTCGCTAGCTTATTGAAGGACAAAGTTATATTTCAATCCCGGTGCTCCAGTAAGCTTTGCTAGCTCCCGTAGCTCCCGTAAGAATTTAATTTTTTGCTGATGGATGAGCACGATGACTATGAGGAGGATGGCAATGAGTACGCTGGCGGTATGGACAATAGCGAGTAGGACGCGGTGAGTATGAGTACGAGTAAGATATGACAAGTGTGGGAGCGAGTAGGAGGGGGTGAGGACGATAGCGAGTAAGACGCGGCGAGCACGAGACCGAGTAGGATGCAGCAGGACGATAGCGAGTAAGACGCGGCGAGCACGATAGCAAGAAGGACGCGGCGAGTATCATGGCGAGCTTTATGGCATTGTTAGCACAGCTCTCAGAGTGACAGAGACACGAGGAAGTTGTAGAATACACAGTGATGAGTCGATGTCAATCAGGGTGCCGGCAGGGAGGACGATAGCTAGTAGGAGGCGGCAAGCACGATGGTGAGCTTCGTGGCATTGTTAGCACAGTTCTCCGAGTGACAGGAACAGCGGCAGGGAGTGGTACAACACAAGGTGAGGCGTACGATGTCAATAAGATTGCTGGCAGCGAGAAGGATAGATAGCGAGTAGGACGCAGCCTGTATGATGTCAATGCAAAGCGCCAAGCCATTACCAACACTTGCGCTTACGCAAGGTTCGGCGTCCTCATCGCTCCTAGACCCCTTTTCTCTTCTCCTTTCACCTAGTCCTAGATACTTGTCGTCGTCCTTGCATTGCCATCACACTCGCCGCCATCAAACTAATGATATCTTATTTGTTGATATTTTCCTCATCGTCATTTTCCTCATGAACATTTTCCTCATCAACATATTACTAGTCGCGCCATTCTTGCTACGTTACTCGCCGCCATCCTCACTGCCATCAAACACATCGACATCCTCCTCTACGACATCATACTCGTCACATTGTATTGTACCAGCTCCCACCACTGTTCCTGTCACTCGGAGAGCTGTGCTAACCATGCCACAAAGCTTACCGTCGTGCTCGCCACCTCCTACTAGCTATCGTCCTCGCCGCCAGCACCCTCATTGACATCGACTCGTCACTGTGTATTCTACAACTTTCCGCTATCTCTGTCACTCTGAGAGCTGTGGTAACCATGTCTTAAAGCTCGCCATCATACTTGCCACGTCGTACTCGCTATCGTCCTCACTGCATCCTACTCACTCTCATACTCGTGGCTTCCTACTCGCTTCCATACTCGTCACGTCTTACTCACTCTCATACTCGCCGTGTCCTACTCGCTATCGTCCACACCACCAGCATCCTCATTGTCATCCTCCTCATAGTCGTCGTGCTCATCACGTCATGCTCATTGCATGGTGTTCATCACGTCGTACTCATCGCGTCAGGCTCATCGCGTCGTGTCATATTTGCCAACTTTCCTTTGTTACCAATACTCAGCAATGCTATGCGCGTCAAAAACAGCGGCCATGGATGTGACACTGGGTGCTTGTGCTGGAAACGCGAAGTGTGGTAGTAGCATATATAGATATACATTAGATATAGAGAATAGAACTGGACTGAGTCACAATGCCTGGAACCCGCTGTGTGTTTGTGAATGCGATGCGAGTATTTGCTGCGATATTCTGTGCCTTGACAGCCAGCGTAACCACGGTGCCATGATGACACGCATTGTCCGGATGCCATTTGCCCTGACACAGCTGCGTCCAGAGGGAAAATGCCCTGACACCGTGCGTCCAGAACGAAAAAAAAATGCACTGCCATGCTACGTCCGGTAAGCAAATACCATGGCGTACTGCGTCCGGACGCACGGTGCCGTTGCGATCTGCGTCCGAGTTAAGCAGGTTGCGTCTGAACTGTCCAGAGCGTCTAGTGTGTCCGGATGCTAAGGACGCAATTTTTTTTTTCCTGATGCGGTATCAGGGTTGACCTCTTGATGTAGCTGGCAATACGCATTTGCCATCAAGTAATCTTCAGTACCTCAGTCTGAGTGAATAGTATCTGGAAGAGTCCTATACTTGGCTAGGTGGTCCAGATGTGATCGTAGAACTGCAACTACCATCCGAGTCAAAATGCCAACATGCATCCAGGTGGTACAGTACCTCATCAAAAGTATTCGTGATTGGCCAGATTGTGTCTCAGTTTAGCTGCATTGACAGGCGGGCCCCCCCCCCCCCACTTTCTCCTCCTCCCAAGCGCTATAAAACAAGTTCTGAAATGCAGAACATTGAAGAGAGACAGAAAAGGGAGTAGAAGAAATACAGAAGAATGATTCTGCACAGTAACTAGTAGCGTGTGTACCATCCCTTCGCATCAATGACTGCCTACACCTGCAAAGGTATCGACCCCCAGAGCGCCTCGAACTGCTTGGGTGGGATTTTCTCCCAGCAGAGCAGAAGAACTTCTGCCAGCTTCGCCTTCACTTTATCAGGGCCTCCTGGGTGGTTGATAAGGTCAGGATAATCCACTTGGAGCTATCGCTTGAGCAAGGTCCAGACATGCTCAATCGGATTCAGGTCAGGGGAGTAGGCATGATGGGACTCGAATGGAACAGTGTAACGTTTAAAGAACGATAGCATGAGTTTGGCAGCGTGTATCTTGGTGTTATCCTTTTGGAAAAGTGGATTTCCAAGCGCTGCCCGTACGTCCTCGAGAACTAGAAGCAGCCAGCAATGTAGTAGGTCTCGGTACACGCGTGTATTGAAAGAGCCAGTCTTCAACTGTACTAGCGGGCCACGCTGCTTGCCCTAGAAGCAACCCCACCCTATCAACTTCACCTGATGATGTTTCACAGGATTGGCACAGTCAACATGCCACCTCTCCTCTTCCAGCATGCTGAAGACCCATCTCTGCTGTCCTGCAGGCTGCTGCTCCACACTACACTCGTCGCTGTAGATCACCCACTGGAAGTCCTCAGCAGTCCAATCCTTGCGTGCGATAGCCCATTGCAGCTGGGCCTTTGTGTGTTTCACCTTTAGCCTTGGTCACTTTTTTGCTAGCCACTTCTTTATGTGGTGCTGTCGGAGGAGGCGATCAAAGGTGGGCATCAAAATATGGGGTGTGTAGATCTGACGAATTTGCTCACGTGTATACTGTCGGTGTTTCCGTACGGCACGTAGAATTGTTTGCTTGTCTCATTTGCTAAGGACCCCAGGCCGACTGGATCGTGAGAAGTTATCCGTTGTACCATGTTTATAGTACCACTGGAGAAATCTCTTCACAGTCGACCAGGGACGGTTGACAAGGAGGGATACTATCGAGATGGTACCGTAGATGACGAAGAACACAATAACCATACCCTTCTCGACGTTGCTCAACTCTATTCGTTTCCAGTTTGAATTCTTTCGATATTTTGGAACCTTCACCATCTGAGACTTCAACTTTCCGTGGGATTTCTTCGGAGTGTGAATCATGATGTTTGCTGTGGTGGTGGAGAGAAAGCACTGTGGAAGACAAGGAGAAGGAGGGGTAGTATCCCTGCTCAATGCGGCTAAACTGAGACACGATCTGGCCAATCACGAAGACTTCTGATGAGGTACTGTATATCTCAAATATGCATCAATACCAGCATAAACCTCAAAGCCAAACATTGTCAGCAAGTGATGCCCATCAGCTGACATGACTGAATAAACACCAGCTACTTGGTATGCTCTATGGGGAATATTCTGATAAGTGAATTCACGGCTAGAGACACCACCAGGATCCAACTTGCGTACTTCCTCATACATCCGGTTCTAGGTGACTGGAACTCTAAGCTGCTTTAGTTGTGTATAGGCTAAACGACAACCAATATGCAGACTGGCCATGTAATTCATCTTGTAGGATGGTACCAGTTTGTTGGTTATGTAGAGGTATCTGTGACGTGTCACAACGATGTCATATATTTAATATACGCTGTAGTCTCACTAAACTTCAAGTTAATTAGTAGATTATTAAGATCCAGTCTGCATGTATGCAATATAAACAAGTGACTTCCAGTGATTTAACTCACCTGCGTGTATTGAGAGGATAGTCCTGACTGGTGAAAAACAGAATGATCTCTCTATCATTAAGCTCCAAGTGGTAAAAGCAAACCCACAGCTCTCAGTTGAGCTGTTGGCTATCATAGTGCTGCTGGTATTTGCAATAGTTCCACCATTGAAATACATGTCGTAATGTTGAATTACTGAAAAAGTCTAGTTCTCGTTGATAGATGTCTAGATTTGGAAATCCTTGCTGAAATAGTTCTTGAACTTCGGTGACTGTATGACCCTCATCAGCAAAAAATTTGAGAATTCCTAGGGTGGGCCCGTAGCTCCTGTAGTTCCATTAAGCATCATCAACTCCCATAAGAGGAGAAGTTATATTATGCTCCCGTAAGGATTTTAAAAAAATATGTAGTTTATTTTTAGCTGACACCTTGAGAAATATTAGTTCAAATTTATGTCTCACCAGTAGAAAAAGCAATATGCTTCAACTTGCCATTTTTTTGCTGATGCGCATGGATATACCAGTACCAAAGAGTATGCTGAAAGGTATCAACTGCTTGGTCCTTGGCTTCCCATGATAGATTGAGCATTGGTTACTTTGTATACAGTCCCTAATCAAAAGTTTTGGTAATTCAGATTTTCAGCCACAGTGACCGGGGTCTGCCTCCTCCTCCAACCACTATGTATTCATTCCATACACACCTAAGGTACATTAAATACATATAGATAAAAGAGAGAGTGTAGAAGAACAAGATATTCAAAAGAAATCCCAGCGCAGTAACTACTAGTAGCGAGTGTACCACCCCTTTGCCTTGATGGCTACCTCTACCTGGTCAGGTATAGATATCCAGAGAACCTCAAACTGCTTGCGAGGAAGTTTCTCCCAACAGAGAGGAAAAATTTCCGCCAGCTGTTTCTTCACCTTCTCAGGGCCACCAGGATAGTCACCAATCCAGGGTTAATCGATGTGGACTTGTTGTTTGAGAAGAACCAAGATATGCTTGATGTCACAAACCTGGTGTGACAGGCTCCTTGGCGCCAGCGCCGGTGCCACTCTCACCCTTGTCACCCTGTGGCCCGTCCTCATTTCCGCTGCCACAGCCATGGTCATCCACCACACTTAGGCGCCTGGACCGATCTCCACTATATAGCTCCGGTAGCGATATCCCGGACCGCTGGCCGGTGTAGACCTCTCTCCTTCGTGTCCGTTATGTTACTTGTGCCTCCTTCTCCTGTCATCGTTACGTATGTCGTTTCCTGTTGATTATGCTTGCGTGTACTTTCTGCTGTCCACTACGTTTGTTGTCTTCCGTTGATGAAGCTTACACGTCCTGCTCCTATGATCGTTACGAGTATTGGTTCCCCTGAATTAAGTTGTATGTTATTTTCCCTGTTCCTTACATTTACTGCTTGCGCGTCCTTTCTCCAGTTGCCGCGAGTAGAGTGTTGGCCACGTAGCGGCCGAGTGCGATTATGTGTTTTCCTTGGACACTGCGATCAAGTCATGATGTTCGACGGAGGAACTGTGTCATTCTTGCGGGCAAGCTGTGATTCCACAGAGGGATGGGAAAAGTATAAAGGAGGAGCGTGGTAGCTAGTCTGGAGATACTTCTCCACGCAATCTGTTCTCTCCGACCACCCCCCAACGATTTCCAAAAGAACTTCTGTCCACCACCATCAATCTCGTCCAAACCTCCTCAAAACGATCTCTGCCTCTCTGCCCTCAGCCTCATTAACTGACGGGCCGATTTGCACAAGTTCTGTTTTCAACCCTCTCTCTACCCCTATTGTGGTGATCCTGGGCGTTGCATACCTAGCCACCATCTCAACACGAACCCAAACCTCTCTGGATCCTCCCCTCTGAGTGATTAAAAGCTTGTGGTTCTGACGCCTGTGCATCTTAAACCAAAGCCTCTTCGTGAGGAGAGCAATCTGGTCCCATACAGTCTCAGGAGAGCCGAGATAACGCTGTACAGATCCAGCATCATGACGTTCGAAACCCAGCAACATCTACCCATCAAACAATCCCGCAAGGAGAGCGTGCCCCAGTCTGAGACCGACGACATGGATTTCCACCATACTGGAACCAACCTGCCACCCCCGCGTACGCCAGAGCATGTGGCCCTACGTGCCGGCCTTCAGATAATAATGGAAGCAGCTATGAACAGCCTTTACCACCGCATCACTGCTGATACCAAAAAGACCGTAAACGATGCGGTTGCAACCCGCAAGAGGACCAACGAACAGCTGGAGGGCGAGATTCTTTCACTCAATGCCCGAGTTTCAGTGTTGCAGCAACAGCTCCTCGCGTGCCAACCTCCCGCCCAAGTTCCAGCGAAAGTGCCAATGGCAGCCCCAGCTAAAAAGACCCTCAAACTGAAACTTGCAAAGAAAAACGGTGAAGCGGACGCCGCTGGTGACGCCACTGCTACCGTTACGAGTGCCACTCCACAAGCACCGGCGACCAATCCTCGCGGATGGGAGACTGTACCCACAAGGACAAAGACAAAACCCTCGACACCGAAACTTATCCCGACCAAATACAGGCAAGATGAACGTGAAGTGACATGCTTCTTTGCAAACAACAATACCGCCGACACAATTATCGAGCCCGAGATGACCTACAGCGAGCGTCAGAGCCTGGCAGACACTGCACTCCATCGGCCGAATGCTGCCTTTGTCGATTACAAGGATATTTTCACAAACCCCTTCATCCGTGCCCAGGTCACCATGCGGGGTGCGATCGTCTTCACCACTGGTAATGACCAGAGCAATGTAGTCTACAAGGACAACATCTCAATTATCAAACACACTCTTGTGTACTACCGTATTATCTCACTTATAAGGTACACCCTATAAATGCCAATGTTATAGGTACTAGCGCCGCTAGCGCACGCTAACGCGCTTAAGGACTAGCGAAATATCAAATCGCGCTTGTGCAAAAGGACCGAACTTTCGCGAGCATAGCGCTCCGTCCATAGAATTTACTCAATACAAACAGTATCTACACATCTGACTAAAACTCATCTGCGCGCCAACGAAAGTCGTACTCAAGACCATTCTCATCTTCATCCTCATCACCCTCAGTGTCGGTAATTTGCGGGAAAGAAATAACATGACTGCGTTGAGGTTTTCCTACCAGCCTAGCACTTCGCCGAGTTCCTACTGCTGGTGGTACGGCCGGTGCGGCTGGCTCTGGGCTTGGTACTACAGCGCAGCGTGCGGCCGGTGCTGCGGCTTGTGGTGTGGCTGGGGATGGCGTTGAGAGTAAGTTGCAAGGTGCCAGGTGACCGGAATTTAGGTTTCTACTACCACGGCCACGTCCCCGACTCGCACTGCCCGCCCTGCCATGGCCAGACACACCGCGCATCCTGGCTTTACCTCGAGTTGCAACAGATACTAAAGGCTGACCTTCATCATCAAATTCGTCGTCCGATGACGATGAGTCTTCCGAGGTGTCGTCGTTGCCACTCGTTATGTCTTCCTCTGCCGTAGGTGCTCCTCGAGTCTTCCAGTCCTTGAGAGCGGTCATCAGGTTGGGAGTTGGTAGCCCTTTGATGGATATCTCGCCGTCAGATGACCCATCGATAGGTAGAGAGGCGCCGATGCAACGGAAGCTTCGAATGATAACCTCCCTCTTCTCCCGACAGAACTTCTCCCAAGCCTCACCAACACACTTCGTCATCATAACCCTCATCTCCCCCACTGCGCTACTTCCCGTGATGTCATCTGGATCGATATTGTTGTCTGCCCGTTCAAATTCCTTGTCGATCTCTTCCTTCAGCATATCCTTAAATGGTCTGTTGAATGATATATCGACGGGCTGAGCAATACCAGTACAGCCAGCAGGAACCAACGACAAAGTGACATCATTCTTTTTCAGGAGTTTTTTTACCGGCTTGGTCTTATGCGAACGGAGAAGATCCATTATGAGAAGTGTAGGCAGCCCCCCGAGTTCCGGTAGAAGCTGTTTCGACAGCCAACGGAGGATGGTTGCGGTAGTTGCATAGGCTTTGCTGTTAAACACGACCACAACTCGAGTATCGTATCGTAAAGCTTCACGCCGTCTGATCGTTGTTTTACTCTTCTCTAGTCCTCGGAAAATCATAAGTGGCAAGACACGAGCTACGCCGTCAGCAAAGATGGTAAACTGCATCGTTGCCTGCCGCTTCCCCCATCCAGATTTCTGACTTTTAGCCCACACAGTTTTGTTCCCTTTCATCTCGTAGGTCTTTCCCTCCAGATACTCCCATGGTAGTGGCGTTTGATCCATGTTGACGATATTGGAGGTGAGATACCGACCAACAGCGTGGACGGTGTCTTCACTACCGTCTCGTAGTTGTGAATTCCGCCGATTGAAACACAGAAAGTTGATGATCATCTCACAGTGCTGTGCCGGTGTCTCCTGAGCTTGGTTTGTGATGATACGAAGTGCGATATCATTGCGGTGAAGGAACCGAGAGAACCAGCCATCCGAAAAGCAGAATTCAATAGTAGAATAAGGATAGATCTCTGTGAATAACCGCTTCGAGGTACGTTCGAACCACTTGCGACGTACAACACGCCCCAATTTTCGGCGCTCCTCAAATGCGGCGCATAGTTGTTTCTCAAGTTCCTTCCATCGTGGGTTGCTGCGCCGTATACGTACAGTGTGTTGATTCGCTTGAAGCAGCAATGCCTCGTTCTGTGAAGACTTCCATCAGCAACTTATCGAATAGCCTGATAATCTTACAGCATACCTTTTTCCATTTCAAGACCTGGTTCCTTTGCTTGAGCCCGAATCGTACTTGTACCTCCTGACATGTAGGCTTCCGTTGCCCACCATTTCCGTTGTCCACCTGCCCGTGTTCTGCCCAGGACAACACTCTGAGCTTAAACTCAACAGTTCTGCATTTCCTGGCCCTGGAAGGAGTGGCCGCCAGCAGAGGAATCCAGCGAGGGCCCACAGCAATTGGGTGTTTGCGAGGTCCTGGCCGTTGTTTGAACTTAATCGGAAAACGCTTTTTAGGGGTTCGAGGCGTGTCGGCAGTCGGCTGTAAGGAAGCTTGGGAGAAGATATCTGGGAGGAGTTCTACCGACTGCATAGAGCTTGATACGTGGTCGTCGATGATTGATAGCTGCATTTCTCTTTCTGACTGTTGAGATACTGTGTAGTTGGGGATACCGCCCGCTGTATCCCCTATTCAGCTCGCAGGGTTAATCACCTGACGTTGCAAAAAACTCGGTGCACTAACCCTAAGCGGTCTAGCGCGCGCCCAGCGCGTCACGACCTATAGTACTGGCGTTTATAGGGTGTACCTTATAAGTGAGATAATACGGTATGGCGACTGCGAGAGAGTGGAAATTGGGAAGCGATTTAGTCAGTTCTTCCTGCATGGCGTCCCAACGCACGTCTCCATACCCGACATTTTGCACAGTATCTCGACCAACTATCCCCAGCTGGTTCAAGGACAAATGCCATGCTGGCTTACTCCCCCGGAATGTCGAGAGAACAAGGTGTGCTCTACAATTGTTATGACACTTACCAGTAATGTCAATAAGGATGCTATCGGCCGCCAGAACCTCATCGTATGTAACTGACTATGTCAACTGGAAGTTTATATCCCCCTATGGACGAAGCACACAGTGCTGCAAATGCCAGGACTATGGACACCCAGCTGCCCTCTGTCAGAATGACTCCTACTGCACCGTTTGTGCCGGCCCCCATGAAACCCGAGACCACCTGTGCACCCTACTGATGTGCAAGCAGGGACCTGCCTGTATCCACCCCCCAATTCGATGCACGAATTGCAATTCACCCCATAAAGCAAGCGACCCCAACTGCCCAGAACCGATCAAGCTCCATACCCTCAATAAATCCACGAATGGAACCAACCAGAGAGACCCCCCCATGGCGGGAGCGTCCAATTAGATGGCCCTCCTTGCATCTGTGGGGTACGTGCAGCTGCTGAACTGCACCAGAGGCCAAGCCACAACTATCTCAGCCTTACAAGATTTTGCCTGGCATAACGAAAACCTCATACTTCTTCTTCAAGAGCCCTGGATTGACAGGCATGGCAATCGACCCTCCTTGTCTGGCTTCGATACCTTTACCCCATCGCCCAGAAAGCCTAGATGTGCGACATACGTGCGCCATACACCTGGCCTGACTGCTACCCATCTTTACAGCCACCCACTTGTTCCTAGGCACTACAATTACCACTCCCCACGATCAAGAATTCACGCTCGTAAATTTTTACTCCCCAGCACGTGCAGAGCCGCTGGCAGCAATCCTTCTGACCATCCACCTACCGGGCAACTGCATATTGATGGGAGATCTCAATGCACACCACCCGTGGTGGCAGGGACCCCTCCCGCTGACAGTCTGTGTCTCACGCGCATGTCAGGCAATTGCAGATTGGCTCGAAGACAACAATTTCCACCTTGAAAACGAGCCTTCAATACCTACACACCATCCCAGGAATGGTGGACGCCCCTCAACCATCAACTTGTGCCTCTCGCGAGACCCTACCATGCAATCCATTTTGTCGTTGGCAGTCGACCACCATACTACCTCCGACCATAGCGCCAGTACCGTTACCTTGTCGCTCCAAACAGCCACATCACCAGAAGTTCACCGCCGGTGCTGGCATAGGGCCGATTGGGGAAAGTTCGACTCCAGAATTCAGTCTTCCAGAATGGACCTCTCATGTCTCCCAGGGGTAGATGATACTCTATGAGGAATTACCAATATCACACGACTCATCCACCAAGCAGTTGACGAGGCTGTTCCACTAAGGGTGCCATGCAAGGTGGTGGCACCCTGGTGGAACCATAGCCTTACGCAGGCAAAACTGAGTGTCAAGCACGCTGACCGGTGTGCCATTGCTCGACCTACAATTGCAAACCGAGAGGACAGACAACAGAAGCGGTCCAAATGGTCATTGATGGTCCGCAATGCCAAAACTGCCTACCGAATCCACCAACTTGTAACCGTGTCTACTCGAACAGTCTGGAAAACACTAAAGCACCACAATACACATCATAAACTGGTTCCGCCACTTGACGGACGATCCGACTTTCATGGGAAATGTGATGTGCCGTGGAAAGCGCTTTTCCCTGACACAATACAACGAACGCCACTCCCTCCGAATATCCTCACCTCTGAGTAAGACCTACGCCACTTCGAGAGTAGTGTCACCGTATTTGAGACTCATTTATCCATTACGTACCTGAAATATGGTACGTCGGTCGGACTGGACAATATCAGCTACAGTAGTCTACGCCGGTTCCATGATGTGGCCCCCCATCTCCTCCCACACCTCTTTACAGCAGGTCTCAGATATGCTGCACACCCACCGGAATGGAAGACTGCGAATTGCATCGTCGTTCCCAAGCCTGGCAAGAAGTCATACTCCCACCCAAAATCCTACCGGCTGATCTCACTACAGTCCTGTTTCGGGAAGTTGTTGGAGTCAATTGTGGGAAAACGGCTATCTCACGCTGTATGGATGTGTGGGGCGACCCACCCCTCACAGATGGGAGCCCAGCCAGAAAACTCTGCAGTGGATGCACTCCTCCGAATTATAACCCCCATTGCCAACTCCATCAGTAAGAAGAAGTCTACCAATAAAAATCCTACACGGCCAGCAATCCTCACACACAATATCGAGGGGGCATTCAACCAGGTACACCCGGAGACCCTCCAAGAAATTATACCCCAACGACGGACGCCGGTGTACCTCACCAACTGGGTTGATACTTTCAACATGGCACAGAAAATGGCGTTTGGTTTCGACCGGCAATCTGAACCTCCACAGCCGTACCGTTGTGGCCTCCCACAAGGTTCACCAATCTCCGCGATCCTTTTCCTTATCTACAGCAACGCCATGCTGGATAACCAGAATGATTCAACAGATACCATCAACACCTCCAACGTGGACTATGTGTGCATGATACAGCTATCCCGTACAGTACCCGAAGCCAATGCGCGGCTCGTGGAACGAACCGAACAACACTTGGAGAATGGTGCTCACCTTGGGCTTACTTTTGCAACACCTAAGACCGAACTACTTTACTGTCTTCCACTTACCAGTAAGGATAAAAACAAGAGCCTGTCATCACACCCCCTGCTTCGAGTGCTTGGGGTCACCATGCTGGCCGAAGGGCAAATCAACTACCTGGGCATTTTCATTGATGAATTGCTGACATTTAAGTACCATGCTTCGATGGCAGCCGTGAGAGCAAGCAAAGTTCTCGGGAGCCTGAACTTTCTTCGACACCGATCGCGTGGCATCCCTGCCCGCATCGTACACCATCTGACGATGACTGCAGTTCTTCCTGCCATGTTCTGGGCATCTCCAGCATGGTGGACTGATACCCCTGGGGTGGCCGCCACACTTAGAGTGGCGTAGAACACTGTGGCTCGATGGATTACTGGACTTCCACTCAATACTAGGACGACAAACCTGATCACTCTCGCCCACCTACCACCTATGGAGGCATACCTTGACTACCTGTCATTGCGGTATACTATCCGGTTGCACTTCCTTCCTACCCACCATGCCCGTGGACCTCCACGCGACCTGCTGGATACACTCACCAACCTCCCACAGTACACCATCTTTACAATCTAAGCAAATACCTCGTGCAAGGCAAGCTAAAGGACCGTACAGCAACGTCGACAGCACCTGGAGTAGCAAAAACCACGCCTCCAAACCCTGACAAAACAACACAACCCACACAACTCCACAAAAAACGGCTACGAACATTCACTGAATCAACCATCGTCATTTACACCGACGGCTCCAAACTGGAAAATGGTGACGTCTGTTGTGGATGGACGATCCACTACTCCAGGAACCAGTAACTCCACTTTCTGAGTGATGGTTGCTACCACCTTGGCAGGAGAGATGAGGTGTATGATGCCGAACTCCACGCGGTGCAAGAGGCCGCTACCAGTCTTCTAATTACCACAGCTTCACGAGTAATGGTGGCGGTTCTCCAAGCTACTCGAGTGAGTTCGAGTGTGTGACACTGGGGTGGTCTCGTAACCAGAGTGTGGGGGGGTTTCAAAGGTAATCAGGCTACTTTCGATAATTCACAACGGAATAATCTTAGATCTTGTGTGTGGGTTCGGTGGTAGTGTTGGGGGATGTTCGTGCTGGTTTTTTCTCCTGGTTC
>Ga0307508_10000416_pt1 | contig 50656 bp, 66 predicted proteins | sample 9_EM_MG_FD_203089 | JGI IMG/M metagenome (GOLD analysis project Ga0307508, IMG submission 203089) | Populus trichocarpa ectomycorrhiza microbial communities from riparian zone in the Pacific Northwest, United States - 9_EM | ecosystem: Host-associated > Plants > Roots > Unclassified | place... | reverse complement strand
GCCCCCCCCCCCCCCCCCCCCCGCCCCCCCCCCCCCCCCCCCCCCCCCCCCCCCCCCCCCCCCCCCCCCCCCCCCCCCCCCCCCCCCCCCCCCCCCCCCCCAGAAAACAGACGGGCGACATGCGCACATACACCTTGGACGTCGTAGAGCGCGTTCCGCTCGTCCGTACGGGACTTGATCTCGTCGAGCTCCCGTGCGACCTGAGCCACGACTTCCCTCAGATTATCGGCGGCCGTCTCATGGCTGCCGAAATCGCACGTGGCCGTCTCCAGCGTGAAGCCGCAGCGGCGATAGCGCGCGACGAACCCCTCCAGTTGGGCGTTGACGTAGCGTCCGAACGCGCTCGCTTTGGTGCCGCCGGTGGCTACGCGCCCGAAATCCAGCTCCAGCACGAGGTGCCTCGCAGGCTGGATCAGGCCGCGGAGCACGGCCGCGGCAACATCGAGGCCGCCGAACATCTCCTCGTACCGCGGAGCGTTCGCGACGTCGTGGAACGCGGCGAGCATGCTCACCGTCAGCGACTTGCCGAAGCCGTCGGGGCGGCACAGCAGCGTCACGCGCGTATCCGCGTCTGGGCGCGTGGAGAGTAGCGGGATGAACCGTGTCGTGTCGAAGAACGAGAGCTGCCCCTGCGCGCGCACGCTGCGGAAGTCGTTCGCGCCCCGGAGATCCGCGGGCCGCTGCGTCCCCGCCACGATCAGACGGGAGACGCACTTCTCTGGCGGCAGTGGTGGTCGCGGCGGCAGCGGCGTCGGCGGCGATGGAGTCGCGGCGGTGGGCGGGGGTGTGGTGCTGGGGTGTCCGGATCTGGGGCGGCGCAGCAGCTGCTGACGTGCCGGCGTGGACGGCGGACGTGTCGTGGCGAGGAGGAGGCGGGACGCCATCATTGTGCGGGCGGAGACCAGACCGACCAGCTTTGTTTTGTTTTTGTTTTTGTTTTTGTTTTTGTTTTATCTACATACATTGTACATATTCGTTTCTTTCTTTCCTTCCGAGTTCGCGCACTGGGGATCGGGAAGCGAACTCGCTTAGCCACCACGTGCAGCAACCACCGGGGAGAGGGCGGGCTTGGCATAGGCGGGCTTGGCATTCTCGGGAAATGCTCGACCGCCGCTCGGGGGGAGTGTATGTACGCGAGACACCGGCGGCCTGGGCTCAGTCCCAGCCTCGTTGGAGTGAGGTGGCGATCGCCCGTCCGTGGAGCACCAACATGTATCTATCGATCGCCTTTCAGTCCGCCCAACAAACTTTCGCCCCACTGTGGCGATCCAACCGGCCGTGTCGATAGTTACTTCTTATACTTTTTTTTTCTTTCTTTTTTTCCCCTCCTCCTCTCGTCTTTCGTCGGACGAGTGGATGCAGCCGTGCTGGCGAGCGTCGTCTCCGTTCGTGCTGTACATACCGTCCGTGCATAACTGCGGAGGACGAAGGCGGACTTGCTTACAAAGGCACAGAAATCGCGGTCTGTCCGCAGCGCTACGGACAAGGAGAGATAACTATTTACATAGCACCCGCCGAAAGAGAAAGGAGAAGAAAAGCCGATCCAACTGCAGCCACACGTGTATGAGGTATGTATGTATGTATGTATGATGTATGTAATGTATGTATGTTATGTATGATGTCTGTATGATGTCTGTATGATGTATGCATGTACATATGTATGTATGCATGTATCTATATATGTATGTAGAGAAAAAAGAAGGAAAAAGAAGGTAGAGAAAAAAGAAGGAAAAAGAAGGAAGAAAAAAGAAAGAAAAAAAAAGAAAAAACCCCACGACCAGCTGTTTGGCCGCAAGATGTATGCAGAGTGAATCTATCGCTGCGCGCCCAATCGCCGTCGACCGACTGACGTGTCCGAGAAGGATTCGCTCCGCCCGCCCAACGCCGAAGCGTCGACGATATCTATTTGCTCGACGCCCGTAGAGCACATACGTCGCCGCGAGCAAAAGCGGATTAGCCCGTGCGTGCAGACACGCCATCCGCATGTGCATATCTACGTGCTTCGGCGGAGGAACGAGAGCGGCGGCGGCGGCGGCGGAAGGAAGGAAGGATGGAGGAACGGAGGGCGGTCCACTCGCACCGATCGCCTCACGGTCAGGATGCGGGATTCACTCGCCGTCACTCGTGAGCTGATTGTCCCAACACAAGTCGCCACTGTGGCCTGCTCCGATCGCCTGCTCTGGACGGGACCACTGCGGGCTGCATCCATCCGCCGCCGCCGTCGTGCGCGGATTAGGGCTTCGACATCCTTTAGGGCTTCGAGCTCCTCTCGTTCGCTCCGGACCAGGCCTGGCCCGCTATCTCGAGCCCCGCCCCACCCGGATACGCCATTCCGCATCCTTGCGGAGCGTCTGTGCGCTGCCGGGGCTGCGTAGATATGTCGTCGGAGCCGCGCGCAGGCAGGCATGCACTGGCGGCCCGCCCGCACAGGACAGGACGGTGCGTGTGCAGCCATCCGGACACGCATCCGAAGACCCGGAGAATAGCGCGTGGCGCGGCGGTGTTTCCGAGACGCCGGGTCGGGGCCGGCACGGACGGATTCCATCCTCATCCACCTCATCCACCCCGTCCATCGCCGCAACCATCACCACCACCATCGCCGCCATCGCCCATGACGGCATCCCATGGGAAGGGGAGGGGAGCAACCACACCCCCATCCGCCGGCACCGCCGCCGACGGGAAGCGGCCCCGATCGGCGTGCTGTTTTCCGGGCAGGGCCCTCGCCGAGCTGGCCCCACCAACCCACTCCGCACGCGCTCGTGGCGCTACTGGCCCGGCGACCCGATGTGCTCCGATGCTGGTGGATGGGGCCCAGCACATCTCTTCCGGAGGCCGCCGCACACAGCCCCAGGCGGCGTGCGATCGGGTGTCGGGCCCGATCGATGGCTGCATGTTGCGGACGATCGGCCATCTGTCTGCTCTCGCGGCATTGGTTCGCCGCCCGCGCAGAGATGCGCCCGCGACGACGAGCGGACCGTTCGCCCGGCTTTCCGATGTCGAGCCGACCTCCGGGCCACACGCCGGTCCGTCGTTCGGCCCCCGCCCCGTCCAATCGAGCCGGAGAACCCATTCCCTGCCAGTCGCCGGCCGAGCGTGGAGTCGTCGGATGCACATATGTAGTAGCTGGCGGTTGGGCTTGGCATCTGCGCATCGATCGCATCGACCGCACGTTTGTGCCCGCCAGCCAGCCACTCGGATCACGTTTCCTCCGCCACTCCTCGCCGTTGCTGGGAGCGGCAGAGCACGCCTTGCGGCTCTTCCATCCGCACGCACGCACATACGTGGCTGCTCGCCGTGTGTAGATACCGCGACTGGAAATCACGCCACCGATAACTCCCTATGCAGACAGACATCATAGATAGACGCCTCCGAGTCGTTCGTGCGTGCGACCGTACACAGCGTCAGCGGGGATTCTCTTCATCTCCCGGCGTTCCGGCCCGCATGGCACCCCCCCCAAAGCATACAGACACTGCACAGATCTGGCCTGCTTATCAGCCCCGGCACTTTTCTCGTCTCGTCCGAGCATGGACATTCCGCCGCGGCTTGTCCTTGCCGACGAAGGCCCGTCGAGGCGGAGGGAGCGGGGCAGCGCACGTGCCGAAAGGCGGGCGGGCGGGCTCGGCTCGGCTTGGCACAGACGGCGGGCGGCGGGCGGGCCGGGATGGGCCCCCACGAAGGCCGTGTGGCGGCTGGAGCTGCCCCCCGGCGTCAGCATCTCTCTCCGCGAAACGGCCGTCGTCGCGAGTCGCCCCCTGCCATCGCCATCGCCATCGCCATCGCCAAGCCGGCCGTGGGACGAGAAACACGTTCGCAGGAGGCGTGCTGTCCGTGCGTGGGGTGGAGCGACGAATCGCGGCCCACGGCCGACAGCCACCCGCCACACGCCATTGGGGGGCCGTGGTGGGCGCTGGTGTCGTTTCGGATGAACCGTCGAACCGCACGGCTCAATCCGGCAGCCTCGCTGGCCGGCGGATCCAGCCAGCATTCTCGCCGCTGCCCGCTGCCCTAGCACAGGTGAGCATGCGGAGCGAGCACGCACGGGCAGCTATCGAGCTAGAGCACTCTACATGCGGGCATCGTCGTGGAGAGTTCTGTCCTCCGCGGCCGTCCGGCCAGGGCTCGCGAGGCCCTCACCATTATTGCTCGCGTCCGACCAGTCAGCCAGGGACAACGCACCGTCTACTGCTGCTGGGCGGCAGCCGGGGTTGGCAACTCTGGCTTAGCGACGACGACGACGAACGACGACGACGACGACGACTCATTTTATGTATATATATATACATATATATATTTTCTTTTTCTCATTATTATTATTATTATTATTATTTCCCTTTTCGTTTTCTCTCGCTCTTGGGCATGTACATTCCTACATAGATCACTCCAGCTTACAGGGCGTGCACGAACACTACTTATGTACACACAAACCGCAAGTACTGATGATGCTGCGGACTGTGCAGTTAATCAAACTACCTCACCTGTGGTGATGATAATGATGGTGGTGGTGATGATGATGACGACGACGATGATGCTGCGGACTATGTAGTTAACTAAACTGCCTCACCTGTGATGGCTGCTGCTGCTGCTGGCTGGCTGGCTGGCTGCAGACCGTCTCCGTCCAACTGGCCGGAACCACGGTGGCCGCTGGGACGGCCCCGTGGATGATGGACGGAGGGATGGAGCGGCCGACCACAGTAAGTGGTCCGCAGTGCTCTCATTTTTTTTTCTTTCCTTTTTTCTCTTGCGCTTCTCCGCTTCCGAACGAATACCTGTCACCACCACGTCTCGCAGCGACTGGCGGAGCATCGACATATCCATCCACCAGCAGAGACGAGACCCCGCCAACCCGCCGGCGAAGTCGAGCACAACCGACTGTCTCGTCTCGTCCAGTCCATCCTCTCTGCGTACGGCCAGCAGCGACGAGTCCGACAAACTCACTCACGGATCGCACTTCCTGCCGTCTCGCTCGCCGATATCTGCATATAATGCTCTGCAGCCGTCCGCATGCTGGATGCCTTTCGCCCTCTCTCGCTCTCCGCTTCCTGCGAACGAACGCTCCCTCACACACACAGCCCCGCCCGCATTCGGCACTAAAACGTCCGCATCCGTCGCAGACGGTCTGAAACGAAACGCTGCCCCCCCCCCCCCACACACAAAAAAAAAACTAAAAAAAAAAAAAGCCTCCGCCACGCCCGTCAATTCGTGGCGCTTCTCCTCGCCTATCATCCGTCGTCCATCATCCATCATCCATATCGTCCGTCACGACACCTCCCCGCCGCCGCACACTCACGATATCTAGATATAAGGCTACAGCTCAGAACTGCCGCCGCCCCCCCTACACACCTCATACACACATACCATACATACCACACTTACCTGCTACCACCGCATCCCGCAGAACACATCATCTGGAGACCCGCATCCCGCCTGCGTCGTTTGTTTATATCTATATCTATACTGCATTCTTGTATATCACACCGCATTGACTTCTTGCCTTGAATTCTGCACATCTCTGCCACCTAACCCCCCCCCCCCCCCCCACCCTCCCGTTTCGTCCTTCCACCCTTCCACTCCTCCTGGCGAACTGCCTGTTGCGTTAGACCGTAAGCGTGCAACCACTTCCGAGAAGAAAAAAAAAACCCTAAATCACCACCCACCACTTCCCACGTCAACCCACCGCACGCCGCCCAGCCCACCCCGGCTCGGTCTGCACCGCCCAGATATATCATCGACAACTCCCCCCCCCCGTTCGACTAGGAGATTTTCTCCTACCCACCGGCATCCTGGATCCCAACACTCCCTCTAGCTCCCCTTCCCCCTCCACCTCCGCCTCCACCTCCATCACATCGATCACCGCTTCTTCCCTCACGGAACAATCCTCTTTCCCACCAGTGTGCTGCGCAATGGAGGGTCTCTGCCGCTCCTACAGCTCGCCGGCCGCTTCGATCCGACGGACGCTGCGACGGGAAACGAGGAGTATATCGGAATGGCGCGAGAAGGGCAAATACCAGCCGTTCGACCTCGTCAAGGCGGCCCAGTGTCAGACCCAGACCTTCCCGCAGCGTGCCGCGACATGGGACGGCGCCAAGACGAGGCCGGCATGGCCGCCCACTGTTTCCATCGAGATCGAATTCAACCACTACGACGATGACGACGAGTCGCTAAGCGGCGAGGACGAGTACTACGACGCGTACGAGCAGGACAGCTACGTATACGGCAGCCTGCCGCCGGTCCAGGAGACCGCCGCGAGTGATTATTTCTTGACGCTGCCGAGGGCGCCGATCGTGGACGAGTACGACGAGTACGAGCAGGAGGAGATGACCGACGGAGCCGAGGATCTGTTCGCCGAGGAGCCGCTGGCCGCCGACGTCCCGGAAGCCGAGCTGGAGGAGTCGCGGCGGCGGTCGATCGAGGTCGAGCGGCAGCCGCTGTTCCTGGAGACGAAAGAGGACGAGGTGCCGGTGGAGGACATCATCCAGCACCTTGGCGACTCGTCTCTGGATCCGCAGTCGCCCGCCCCGTCGAAGGAGGCGCCGGCGATCGCGACGACCATCGTTGTGGAGGAGCTCGGCACGGCCGAACCACCGTCGCCCGAAGAGATCATCGAGCACTCGCCCCCGCCGTCGCGAGGATCCAACGATGCACCCAAGCCGGACTTCCCGACAATCACCGCCCGCGACCGGTTCCTCAAGGCGAAGAAGGTGTTGTTCACCGTCGACGTCCTGAAGAAGTGCATCCCCCCGGCGCCGCCCCCAGATGAGCTGATCGAGGAGCCGCGATCGAGGAAGGCCAAGGCGGTCACTCCTCCCAGGGCCGTCACTCCCCCGCCGAAGACCACCGCCACCCCCCCTCCCAAGGAGGCTACTCCCGCCGCCAAGATCGCCCTGGAGGCGTTCAAGCCTGCTAAGCCGTCGTTCGCGAAGTTGATTGCTGCGGCGGCTGCCAAGCAAGCAGAGGCTCCTACCGCTGAAGAGCCCGCGCCCGTCGCCGAAGAGGCCAATGCCGCCCCCACCATCGAGGTGACGCCGGTCCTAGAGGCCGTCCAGTCCGAGCCTGCCGCTCCCACCGAGACCGGCGATTCCCTGGCGCCCGCACCCGCGCCCGCGCCCACGCCCACGCCCACGCCCCCACCCACGACAGTATCCCAGCACCTGTACCCTCCCCGCCCCGACGAAGGCTACCTTTCCGGCGAGAGCGACAACGAGAGCGACGATGGCAACGGAGGTTTCGGTGTCTCCCTCGACGAGCAGATCACCATGCACGACGAGGCTTCCAGCGATGAGGGCGAGGCGCCTCTCCCAGAGGACATCATCACCACCACTACCTCGCCCCGGCCTAGCGAGCGCTACCAGCACCACTGCCTGGTCCACGGCCACTTCTTTCCCAAGGCTGGCCCGCTCCGCTCGCCGGGCTTCCCCTACGAGCCGTTCTTCCCCGTCATCCAGTGTGATCGTTGCCAGCAGCCGAGGCTTGCCGAGGCGTGGCAGTGCTCGCTCCTCAACCAGTGCGGCGCCATCGTGTGCACGCCCTGCCACGACGAGCTCGTCTACGGCGTCGTCCCGAAGAAGGAGGAGAAGGTGTCAGTGGTGATGGTCGACCCGCTGGCTGCGCGCGTAGACGGTGTCAGGCAGGGACTGGAGCTGGGTCTGCAGCGCGGCATGACGATCGGCTTCGAGGTCGGACTGGGCAGCAAGCCCAAAGGGATGATGGACCGCCAGGCTCGCCGCGGGTCCGAGACCCACGACAGCAACTCTGTTGGCTTCAAGTCTTCGCGCTCCTGGGAGACCCACCCCAAGGACGCCAGACGGAAGATGAGCATGGAGTTCTAATGACTTTTTTTTAACTACCTTTTTATTCATCACGACCCTTTTAACGACTACGATTGTTTACGACCCACTTTAACGACACGAAATTTTTTTTTTAAATTTTTTTTTTCTCCCTATCCTTCACGATTACGATCATAGAGACGAACGACGAAGCATCTGCATCATCTTGTATAGAAGTTTTCTTTGCGTATTTTTTTCTTTGCTCTATTTTTTTTTTCCCGTCCATTTTAGCGAGCGTGGATTCTATGGTGGGGCTTTGTTTATGATATCAACAGGGAGCATACTTGTGTATATTGGTGTTTTTTTTTTTTCCCCACATTCTTTTCCACTTTTTTTTTTTTTCATGGAGTTTTGACGTTTGGTTTTTTACCATTAGTTTCTGGGCCGTAAATATTTGTTTTTATTATTTATTTTTCTCTGGGGGGGGGTGTTCAATAGCAGAATCGATTTGGAGTGTTCAATAGCAGAATGGATTCGGGGGGATTGCAGACAGACCCGAGATTTTTTGCTGGGCGGGGTGAATGGCGAGCGGAACAACTGGGAGGGGGGGCCAACGTCGCGGCTGGCAATTGGAAAAAAAAAAAAGAAGCAGAAGGAAAAAAAGAAAAGAAAAAGAAAAGAAAAAGAGCATACATCATGCAGAGCATCTTGGATCTGCGAGAACTACCGGACAGAGTCCTTTCTGCTCTTTACCTGCTGCTGCTGCGCCGTGTGCCCACCGCCCAGAGAGGGAAAAAAAAAAGAAAAGAAAACAAAAAAAGAGCCTGTTGAGTTGTTGTTGTTGTTGGGGGTGGAGGGGGAGGACGAATCGACGGGTTGCAGTTGGGGCGGGGGAGGGGGCGACGACGGAGGAGCGGACAGCTTTCCTGCTCTTCTTGCCTGCTTCTTGCCTGCTGCTGCGATGACGGGGTGTGGTCCCCCAGTCGTCCGATTTGCGATTGCCTTTTTTCCGTCCTTGACGGGGGGGGGATGCAGCGCTATCTATCCTATACCCTATAACTACCCCCCTATCCTACATCATCTATCGGGTCTATCGGTCTATCGGTCTATGGGGGGGGGGCGGCGGGCCTATCGAAGGACGACACAGACAAATCGCGATCTCGTCGGAGGGGTTCTTCCGCAGAGCAGCACACTGGCAGCGACGTGCGGAGGACGGATCGGGAGCGGTGGGGGGCGGCGGGGTAGATGGATTGATACATAGATATGATTCGTTAAAGTGTGTGCACGGCGGCCACGGCGCGTCACTCGCCGTGCGCTGCAGCATAACGTTGCGCCTCTGCTCATTTTTGGCTCACCTGCCAGCCCGTGGGTATGTAGATATGTATATATGCGCGCGCCTCCAGGGGCCCCAGCGATCTTGCGATCTTGCGTCGCTTGCTCCCGTCGGGTGGGCTAGCTAGCGCGCTGGGTTGGGCTGGGCTTGCGTGTGTGCGTGCGTGCGTGTCCGGTGGCGTCGACCCTGGGTCCGCCCGAGTGACATATCGTGACAGCGTGAAAGTGGTTGGGAAAGTGTCAAGATTATGTGTATTGTCCTGTCTTGGAGGGAAAGGGCGAAAAAAGTGAAAAGTCTGAATACACGTATATGATGTGATTCTGCACATGACAAAGCAGAACGAGTGAGATATTGCAACGGACAGAAAGGGGAGGGGAGTGCCAGAGTGATATCGCGTGATACTCGGAGCCGGCTCGAAGTCAGCCGTGGCGGGGAGGGGGACACGTTTCTTGGCGAGTGTTGACCGGCGAAGGCGCTGCAGCATCGTGCCCAGGAGACGAAGGTCGGAGAGAGAGAGAGAGGCCCCCTATTCTAGCCGCAGTGGGGCAGTGGGGCGTCCAATGCTCGAACCATCGTGACGTCTGAACCGCTGGAAGCCAGAAGTGCCCCCGCGAGTTTGGAGGATCCACTCGGCGGAAGGCAGGGAGATGTTGCTTCGGACTAGCTCGCTCTACCGCGCGTTTTGCTCCACTCTTCCGCACCCCCACCTTCCCACCGGCTGCGCGACTCTGGCGCACTGAGCACAAGGCGGAATCGGGCGCGGACTTGCGGATCCGATAGATATCCACGGTGTGCTCCCGCTTGCTCAGCTCTGCGGATCGATCGAGCGTGGTCACAGCTGCGATGATGGCGTCTGCCCGCTTCGCCCCGCGTATGATCGCGCTCGAAAGACGGGGGACGGGGTTTCCGGCGTGACTGAACAGCGAAGAGCGAGCACGATGCCCGAGGAGATCCGCGGAGAGCATGCGCACGTCACTGGGCGCGGCGGATATACTCCACTGTATCTACTCGTCGACTGGCTTCGATTCGGCGGGCACTAGTTATCCTATGCATCTCCGATCCCATCTCCAAAAAAAAGAAGAAAAAAAGAAAAATGTCATGTCCACCCGCAGCGCCAGCAAGCCCACTTATCCGAGCAAGCGGGAGTCGCGGGCGTATCGCGAAACGATATCTCGGACAGCGGACCAGCCGGGGGAGGGGAAACCTCGCACAGAGAGAGAGGCGGCAGTTTCCCCCGCCCTAAAACACAGCGATCCTTTCGTTCGATTTCAGCACTTCTCGGCACAGCCGCCGCCAACGAACGCGCTGGGGCTGTAATTTGACATCCGTGCATTTTCGGGGTTTCTCTCTCTCTCTCTTTCTCGCTGGGCAGGTGGAGACTCTGGAACTTTGGTTTTTTTTCCTTTTTTTTTCAACTCTTCACTGCGTGGGCCCCGGGACGGGATTGGATCTGCTCTATTGGACTATGGACGACTGGTTCGTGTCAGCGCCTCCCGGTTCTCGTCGCGCTGTGCGGAAAGGGGGATGTGGGGCGCACATAGGCTGAGGATTTTCGGTGTACATACATAATACAGTATCACGACCGCGTCGTGGAGTCGACGCGGCTCCCTATGTTGAAGGTGATCCCCGCGTAGGGAGAAGGGCGGTGAGGGATATCATTGTGGCGGTGATTCCGGGCGGGTTTATTGCCGATGGGGTTGGGGGTGAGGTTAGGGGCGGTTGACGGAGACGGTGGAAGTTTTTTTCTTCTTTTTTTTTTTTTTCGTTTGATGACTGGACAAGGGTTTGGGGTTCGGCCGGCCAATTGTTGCCGGCCTCACGTGGTAGAACCCGCGATCATATATATACCGTATTAATAATCTCTTAAGAGGCGATTTTTTGCATCTACGCTGCCGACACTTAAACGGGCTAGCGTCTTGGCAAATACGATTTGAGGGTCCTGCCAAGACGCCGAGTGCAAAATTGTGACCCACCAAAAAGCAGCCAGCCGGGAACTGCAAAACCAGCAAAACCAGCACCAACTCGACCAGTTCTTGTCCGATTGACTTGATTGTTGATTCTTTGTGTTCGCATATTCGCTGCCGTACTCGTGTACAGCCCTTTAGATTGTCAGCATGCATCGAGTATGAATATGTAGAGCGTTCAGTATCATACAGTATCACTCGTCTTCCCTTTTTAGGTTAGTAGATGTTTTTGTCGGGTTAGCGGGGGTACAATCCCTACGCGCTGGCATACAAACTAAAATGCCATAGTTCCCGCGGACAGGGTCACCAATTGGTCACCAGGTGGTCAGTGGGAGCAGCTGTCAATGACATTCAATTCAACTCGTCACAATAGTGAAATAAACAGTAAACAACTGGGAATGAATCAATTCATTTGAAATTCCCTCTATTCTACAGGGTATGTATACAATTGGAAGCTGACAAACTTCATCGCAAGTGGTTCTGTTGTGACCCACATTACCACTCTGGGTACATCGCTGGGGAGCGTTGTGGTTTCGACATCCAGATCATCGATCGCATCCGTGAGTTGTGACAGAAACCATCTCCAGGACGATTCATTCTCGGGCCCGACAATTGCCCACGCTAGGATTATGATCTGCTTCTTGATGTCCAATGCGACTTCCAATAACAACGTCTGCACATATCCTCCTTTCATGAGTGTGCCATCGACTGCCACAAGCCCGCGCAAATGGCGAAACGCCAGGGAACACGTAGAAGGACATATGAAGACACGTTAGAATCGGTTAGTCTCGAGATCCCATACAACTGTAGAGGTGGTGTTCGGATTGCTGGCCCTGAGTCGATCCATGTAGTCCGGTAGCTGCTGGTACTGCTTTGCGCGGTCCTCTCTACTCCTTTCAAAGGCTGATGCTTAACACGTCGAGCTGTCTGGTAGCCGACTTCCACCCGAAAGAACGATTCAGTATACAGTCCAAATACTGTGCCTGCATTACGTGCCCACCCTCCATTTGAGTTGTACTGCCTAGATGATTGCCCTTGGCTTTGTATCTCTGCGTGAGGTAATCGTGTCAGGCAGAACTGTGCGGAGCCATTTGCATGTATGGCTAGTACTCCTTGGGCACACAGAGCCTGACAACTGTGGATAGCGTTGACTATTCGTACGATAACAGCCGTTCTTCTTTGACCAGCCGGCGGATTCGATCATGCATCTCGCTCTGGATTGTCAGCGATGAATCCTGAAATGCAGCGGCGGACACCTACTTATCGCTCTTTTTTACTCTGGTTGTGAGTTTACCAGCTATCGCCCAGTCTGCTATGGCATTTTTAAAGTTTGCAAAGGAGCCGAAGCGTTGACCCCGTTGAATTATCTCTGCTAACCGGGATTTGAGAGTGTGATGAGGCGGGGGCTGAGTGGCATTGGTTTTGTGCTGGTGATGAGGTGGAGATTGAGTGGGGAGTGATGAGCGGGAGGAAGGGGGGGAGACTCGAGAACGGGTTGACTAATTGATGGCTTTGTGTATCTAGGGGTTTGGAGGCGCCAGTGACCATCTGGTGACCAATTGGCGACCCACCCGGAAAAGCTATGGCAGTTTAGACTTTTTTTCCCCCAAACTATGGCATTTTAGACTTTATGGTCAAAAACTATGGCACCCACGGAATCTTCTGCTGCATCTTCCATTCCGGACACACCTTGAAGAGGTGGTCTCTCGTTTGCGAGGGGCAGCGGTACCACCAGCACTGGGCGGTCGGGCGGACCTTTGCCCAGTGCAGGTATTGTCCGGTGCGGCAATGTCCCGCCTTCGGCTGGTGGTGCCTTGGGGCGGGCCTCTTGGTGCTCCCTGCCGCCGTGCCGTCCGGCTTGTGGCTTTCCGGCATTCTGTATTTCTTCCTGGAGGCCCGGCCCTCAGCCCACCGTCTTGCCTCAATCCACTTCTTCTCCGAGATTTCCCGCTCGGGGTTCGCGGGGGCCGTGGGAGCGGCATTGGGCGTGCCTCCGTCCGGTCCGAGTAGTTCAGCCATTCCACCCGCGGGTGTCTGGCTGCCGCTGCGATCTTCGCCCACTCGTCGGCTTTCTCGTTGCCGACGACTCCTTGTGTGCCGGGCGCCACCGAATCTCGATGGTGATACCCGGCCTGGCCCTCCGCAGGCGATGTGCTCTCTGGCCCGGAGCGCGTACTGTTGGCCAGGGCCAGGCTCCTCTGAGGCCATCCGTCTGATGGCCGCCTGTGCATCGGTGAAGACCCTGGCGAGTCTGCGCCCGATGGCAGCCGGAGCGCCGACGATTTCTCTGGCTTGGTCCCCCTGCGGCAGGCTGAGGAGACGCAATCCGAACCTCCGCTGTCTGCTCTCCAGCTGCGCGGCTGCCGACCTGAGTCCAGACTCCATCGACAACACCCCCAGATTGGTCGTCCGGAAGCAGCCTGTCGTTGCTCGCGCCTCCTGGTTCACCAGTAGCTGCAGCTCATCCACCTGGCCGATGGTGCCCCGGACATGGTCTCTCTTCCACCACAACTCCGATCCGAACATGGCGACTGACTTGCCGTCACGACCTTCCTGCAGTTGGCCGGCGACAACCCCATCTGCCCTGCGAGCCGGCGAAGCCTTGCCATCGCCTTCTTTCCGTCCTTCGGCCGGATGGCGTGATGGTCCTTGAGCGTGAGCTGGGAGTCAAGCCATATCCCCAACCACCGCGTCGCCTCCTTGTTGAATGGGACGGAGTTGGCGCCAACCTTCGCCGTTGCCGTCGGGGTCGTCTTCTCCCCGCGAAAGACTGCCGCCTCGGTCTTTCCGTGGTCGAAAGCTACTCCATTTCTTGCTGCCCAGTCGATGGATGCCGCTGCCGCCTCAGACAGCTTGGCCGCCACTGCCTCGTCGTCGGCCCCATCCGTCCACCATCCGATGTCGTCCGCAAGGGACATATGTACAGTGTGGCGCGCTAGAGGCTACTTAGTGACCGGACCGGCAGTCACCCCAACAAACCTTTCAACAGAGTGAGTCAAAGTGTCTTCGTCCTCATTGGCCAGAATCAGCGCACACTCTTTTCGACACGCTAGTTAGCATTTCAACGCACTTTGATTAGTTACCCCTAATTTAGACAGGGACGCAAAACACCCTCATCCTCCGAAGAGTACTTATGTATGTGAAAACTTCTCAATAGTTGAAGACCAAGCAGCCAATAGAAGTCAGTCTTGGCCAACGGGGCATTTCAACGCGCTAGCATTTCAACACACTTGGTTACCGCCATTGTCTGGCACTCTATCATAAACCGTCATCCATCGTGAGCATCGGCAGGGCGTGTGGTTGAGCCCACCAATCAGCTGGTTTGTTTACCTCTTAGCATTATACGCATACCTAAAAAATTGCTCTAATCATCAATCGTTTGCGACCTATCTAGACCCGGCTCGTTGCAGCTCCCCTTTGCCCTCCGGCTTTTATACCCCGCGCGGAAGTCCTAAAGGAGGGCATGGTGAGGAGTAGCGGACGTTCCTCCGCCTTGGACGCCTCACTCTGGACGTCTTCCTCGGCCGGGTTCGGTGCTGGCCTTCCTACAAGAACTATGGCAGAGAGGAAGCCCAGTATTGCTGCACCGCCCATCAGTGAAGAGGTCCCGGATCTTGAACTGGTCTTTCGCACTTCCAGTCTCCCTCCGTACCTCTGCCCACAGGGTCTTCTGCCCTGGATATTGCTCTGGGCTTATTATGCTCTAGGTTGACAGCCTTGGGACTACCCAGCCTAGACTTGAGTGAAAATTTAGTGGTTGTTGCTGTGACGCCCAGGCAAGCCACGACCTACAAAACTTCGATATTGGACGAGGACAACTCGAGCGATACGCAGCTGCACGCTAAAAATGCCATTTAATTTTAGAATATGAATCGTGAATGCCTACTGACATGCCCGCCGCCGCACCCGGCGGATGTCCCATCGGACGGCGGGGATGAGGATATATAGAGGATAGCCTCGATCGGACGTGATTTGATCGTTCGACGTCAAGAGCAAATGAGCGCGGTGCAGACATTCGAAAAGCTCCGGCCAGTCGGTGCGTAACTATCGCCCGCTCCCTTGACGCTACGGATCGGGTGCTGACAGAAGGAAGGCCTCCTCGAACGCTGGTCCACCCACTGTCATGCGATCGGCTTCTACACCAATGTTGCGGTTATGGCCGAGTACAGCGTCCCCGCTTGCACTCTGCCCGACGTGAAGGCGCTGCTGTTCTCGGCGCTGGCGGTCGTTGTGGGCGGACATCCGGTGCTGTCGGCGATCCCGATCGACGAGGCCGAGGATATGGCGCATTGGGTTCGGCTGCCGGTCGTCGACCTCGCTGCGGTGCTGGACGTCCGTATGGGGATCGACTCTACGGAGGGCCTGGAGCGGCTGTTGGAGGACGAACACAACAAGCGATTCATCCCACTGGATGGCCACCTGGCGGTCCCGTACTGGCGGTTGGTGCTTGCGCTCGGCCCGGAGGGAGAGACGAACATCACCACTTTCTCGCTGGTGTTTGTATTCCACCACGCGGTAGGTGATGGCCTATCCGGGCTGGCCTTCCACCGGGCGCTGCAGGCGGCGATATGGAAGCTTCCCTTCCCGGTGCCGGAGCCCGTAGCCACCGCCGTCACCCCGCCGCCAACGCCCCTTCTGCCTTCCCTGGAAGAACTCTACAAGTGCCCCATATCGACATGGTACCTCCTCCACGCGCTCTACCGTGAATGGCTTCCAAAGCGCACACCGCCCGGCCTCTGGACCGGCGCCCCGATCACCGCACCGCTACGCACACGGATACGACTGCTCCGTGTCCCCGCGTCCACCGTCGCCGCCCTCAATGCGCGCTGCCGTACGGAAAAGGTAAGCGTCACGGCCCTGATAATCTCCCTCGTCGCCGCGGCATTCTTCGACGTACTCCCAGATTCGGCGACAAAGATAATTGGCACCGCCCCCGTCTCCGCACGGCGGTGGACGCCGCCGCTGCTAGGCCTCGACAGCGCAATCGGCGTCTGGCTGACCGAAACCCCCGGCCTGCGCCATTCCAGGGGCGAGAACATGTGGTCCGCCGCGAGCCGCACCTTCGCCGTCCTCCAGCACACCGTCTCCTCCCGCGGGAAAAACACCGGCACCGGCCTACTCGCGTATATCAGCAGCTACAAGAAGTATTTCAATTCAAAGCTGGGATCAAGCAGGGGGGCCACCTACGAGGTTTCGAACCTGGGAAGGGCCGCAGAGCAGAGGGGACTCACGTTCTCGCAGAGTGCTTGCGTCGCCGGCGCCGCGATCGCGGTCTGCGTGGCGACCGCGGACGATGGGATGCAGTTGGCGTGGTGTTGGCAGGAGGGAGTGTTGGAGGGGAGTACCGTGGAAGAAGTGCTGAAGAGGGTGAACGCGAGGATCTCGGCGGAGACGCGGACGGCGGATGGCACGAACTAATGCAACCGGGGGGGAGGTACTCGATGGTTCTGTAGAATAGGCGGCATTGGCGGCGGCTGGGATGTGCGGCGGAAGTAAATATCCAACTCAATCCCGCGTGGCGATATCGCCCATCATGTGAACGACTGACCCGCCCCTCCCAGTGTCACTAAGGGTAGTGACTACGTGACCTCGGTACCGCCTCCTGGAACTACTTCCACACCCACTAGAAGGCGTCGCTCATCAGCAGCAGCCCCAGGCGGCCGCCACCGAGTTCAGAAAGTACCACATCACGTGCCGCAATTATTGGCATGATATCAGCAGCCCGACTCTGGCCCAGCGGTTCTCGACCACTCGCGTGTTCAATAAATCACTGCCCAAGGGTTTGTCCTCCCTCCTTATCCCACCAAGAACCAACCAACCCCTCCCTTCGCAGCTGCGCTAATAAAGGCACCCAGAATCCACCCCCACGCCGGCGCACAGGCATCGATCGAGGGCAACATGTTCTGCAACGCTGAAGACGCCATCTCCACCTGACACAGCCGACATCTCATACAGCCCGCCCACAAATATCACCTATCTAGGCCGGAGCCACGAAGGGCGCGTCGTACAAGTACAAGCGCATCTACAAGTCGTCCAGGAAGGTCAAGGATGCGGTTGTTGCCGGCTGGGCAGGGGAAATATCTAAAACGCCCGTACGTATGTACGCAATACGGAGGAGGTGGAGGTGGATTTTGGTGTGTATGTGTAAATATGTACGATAGTGGGGATGAGATGTGTTCGAAAATACTGCTGGCTTCGATGGGCATTATGTGACTGTGCCCATGTGACCGTGACATGCGATGGTATTTACCTGGGATGGCGAAAGGGTTTTTTTTGCAGCGATCATGGGGTATCATCCGTTGCAATCACCGCCAAGTGCTGGTTGGATGTTGTAGTTACGTAACTATAAGCCGCTACGGGAGAGGAAGGTGGAGGCCGAGGAGCTGGGTGTCGAGGGTGAGGGACAGCTTTCCTTTGTACTTTCCTTTGTCTTTCCTTTGTAATTTCCTCGCGCTTTATTTCTTCTTGGGACTGGTCTGGGCGGAGGGCAATGGAGCTTGCAACGTGCCGCCTGTAGACTGACCGAGGTTGGGGTCGGACAGCGGACGGAACCGGACAATTTTGTACATCGCCACGATCTATGTCACGCGAATAATGGCTAAATTAAAAAAAAAGAAAAAAAAAGCAATAATCCGATAGGACAGAAACCAGACATGACCTAGATAGGAGGCATGCAATTGGTTAAGGGAAAATTTATGCAATAGGCACTGAGTGACGGCTGTCCAAAGCAGTTGTCCGCAATCACCGATGCAGCGGCTGCAAGATAGCTACCGGGCTGCCGGACAAGTTGGAAAACACCTGTCTGCCGGGATACATACAGTGTTGCTGCCGGAGTCAGTTTAAAATACATAGCCGCCGGGAAACCAATCGGCTTTCGACGCCCGTTCGCACATGAACCCCATTCGGTTCTCCACACTTTGCATACGATAAGTAACACCGAGCACGCCACGGCCATCGTACAACCTCAGCCTAGGACCTCCACTCGTCCCCTTCGCACACACACACCGCCGCTCTAACCAGAAACGGCCCCGTTCAAGCTACCACTCTCAACGCAGACGCCAGAAAAGTACCAGTCCTCGGGGGGTCTGTCGTTAGTGCCGCCGACCCTGCCGAGCAAGCGCAGGATGCCAAGGTGCCAGTCAGCGGGATCAGCTCCGTGCGCCACATGTCGCTGTTCCACAGCGCCGTCGGAGAGATCGTGAGCTTCGCGCTCTGCTTAGACTCCGTGTCTGCCGGGTTCTTGTACGACGGCGATAGGTTGAAGTAGTCGGTTGTCGCGCTGGTGCCGTGGATGTACCTGTGCCAATCCGTCAGCGTCACTGCCAACTCTCGCACCCAACGGAAGCTCACCATTGGTACGATCCGACCTGGTTGGCCCAAGACCACGTATCGATATCCGTAGCGGTGGAGTAATCGCTAGTCACGACGTCCCCATTAGCACTCGCATTTCCTCGGGAGCATTCGGGGTTTGAGCGAAAAAAAAACTCCCCCATTTAGCAAACAAAACCACGCACGGATCCCGCTGTTAACTGTGAACACATAGCCCTCCCAAGGACTGCCCCTCAATTGAACTACGGAAGCATGTATGTCATGGCGGTGATGTGATGGACGTTGGGCGCGCCGGCAGTCTAGGGCCGCGCGGTTGAGGGGGGATGGAAAGCGGTTTGGTGTATATTAATCGGGGGGATGCTGGCGGGGGAGGGGGATAGGGTGTGGATCGTCGGGCCGGCGGAGGGACGGACTCGGGGGTTGTATGCAGCGTGTATACGTACATATATGTGTATGATGCTTGTTTTATACTGTACCAGGCAGTCTACCCGGATTGCGTACACATATGAATACCCATGCGCGCGGAGACGTCATTCTTATGATCCTCCCTTGTGCCTGAGTAAATCGGAAACCAACGGCGATGGATGGGGAACGGAGGCCGGCGGAAGGGCGGCAAGGCGATACATATAGAGCACGTATAGATGCATGTGTGTGGGGTACCTACATTCGATACGAGGTAGGTGGTGTTTTTTTTAAAAAAAGAGAATAATTATTCATTAATCGCGCGTGACCTATTTAGATCACGGCGATAAACAAACTGATCGATTCCTGTCCACTGTCCACTGTCCACTGTCCACTGACCGACCCCGACCCCGACCTCGATCGGTCTGCAGGTGGCTCGCTGTAGCCCCCTTTGCCCTCTGTCCAGGCCTTTCCAAAAATGATAGAGCGCACTACAAAGGGAAAGACAAAAGAAAGGTAGGTGGAGCAAAGCAATGTGGCTGGACCGGATCGACGCAATGAGTGAGATATTATGATCGCACGCACGATACACAGCGGAACCCAGCGGCGACGTCCGTCCTTGACTTAAGCATCGGACCGAACTCAGGTCGCCACTCGGTACCATTTTGACTTTGCCACTAGTGCATTGCCTTCCCCGCCAGCGGACGTTGCGCCCAGGTTCCATCTTCCATACAAAATCCACCTCGAGATTTCACAAAAGAAATCTACACGACCACCAGTCTCTATAGGAAATCTTTATGATCTAGTCTTCCCTCATTCCTACAAACCGAAGTCTCCTTCCGAGGTACAGGTCGCTGGAATTCGCAGCTGTATGAAAGCGGTTCGTCGCATATTATAGGTACATAACAGTAAAGTAACATGTTCGGAGGGTTCTCTTGCGTTCTTCCTCAGAGAAAGAGTGAAGGACGCCTTCTGTCTCCGCCCTACTGCTTGGAGGCAGCAAAGGAGTACGTACTCTCCCAGGAATTCCGTTAACCACCACTGTAGAGAAGACTGAATGGCGGGTAAAGTCCACGTCTCCCCCCGGCGAGGAGGGGATCCGCGGTTCCTGGGGATATGCATAATGAGGTAGAAGAAACGAGTGCATTCGTCTCCACGTTCGAAGCAACCAAGAGAGCAAATACACTCTATGGTATTTATATTCGGAGGGTTCCCTTGCGCCATCTCCCATGTCCCGAAATGAATCAGGCACACGGAGCGGTGCCTTCTGTCTCCGCCCTACTGCTTTGGAGGCAGCAAAGAAGTATGCACTCTCCGGCGGATTCCGTTAACCCATTGTAAAGAGTTAACCCATTGTAGAGAAGACTGAGTGACGCGCAAAGTCCACGGTTCCCCGGCGAGGAGAGTCCCGTGGTTTCTGGTGTATAAGCGAAATGAGGAACGGAACGACAGAGGTATGTCCTTGGGGTTGGCGAGCGTCACCCCCAATCCACGCCGACACCAGGAGGTATAAAGGAGAGAGGAAAGGGAAGAAAGAGAAAGCAACACTATTATGTCATCTCTTTTTTGGGGAATACCAATTCATATAGCGCCGAACTCCACTCTGTACCAACGCAATTGAGCCAAACAATAGCACAATCGTCAGCAATCATCTGCCCTCCCTCAATCTATGAAATTTTGGAACAACGCCGAAACACTCTCTCCTGCGATGGGTTGGTCAGCGTTGTTCCCGCTGTCGTTCGGATTGTAGGAGGGCCCAACCATTATGGTTCCTCCTGATGGCTTCGCCCAAAAGCATGCTCAAATCAATGACAGTCAGCTTTCCCCTGGTGCCAGCACCGCTCGGCGCGAGACCATCCCTCTTTCCTCCAGGAAATTTAGCCGCGTCAATAGGGAAGCTGTTGGTGACGACGACCTGGTCGATGTATTGGCACCCCTCCATCTCCTTCAAGCAGTCACCGCCGAAAACACCGTGAGTGGCCAAACAAATCACCTTTTTGGCGTCTGCCCGCTTCTTGCAGTGCTCCGCGGCGGCGATCCAGGTTGCGGATCGGTCGATCATGTCATCGAGAAGAAGGACAGTCTTGTTCTTGACATCTCCAACAAGGGTGATCATCCGTTCGGTTCGCGAAACAGCATCGGCCTCTTCCTCGTCGTCCGAGTTATGGGCATCGAGGGTACCGCCCAAAGCGTCATCTCCGGGGTTGTGGAGGGATCGCAGAGAGTGGATAGAAGATAGCATAGGATCTACATCGGCAACGGCAGATTGTGCTGGAGACGGGGAAGGGTAATCGTCGTCGACGATGTGACCCTGTACCAGGCGACCATACGTAACGGATTGCGCCTGATCGTCCGTGTACTCGTCGTCGAAGCCATCCTGCGGATGCGGTGGAAGGATTATGCTGCTAGCCATCGAGTCGGTAGGTCGAATCGACGGAGACGGGGCAGTGTCGGCGATTTCTAATACATTGATATCGTTAGTGGCACCGTTGGTGTGGGGGCCATTGACGCTGCCCGGCATCGTTCTCTCCTCTCCCTCGCCGTGTTCACTCCCAGCGGGTGAATGCCGATTCGACTGCACGCGAGAGCTCATCCAGCCATCGTGGTTGCGACGACGGTCGGTGGTTATCAAGGCGAAGTTAAGTTTGAGCACGTCGGCAAGCGACGTAACCCTCTTGGTTCCACCGGGGTTCTTCGAGACCACCACGCAATTGCGCCACTCGGGAATGTTGTAACGAATCCAGCGCGCGAGCAGAGGCTCAGCGTAGAGATTGTCGACCGGGTTCGTGAAGAAGCCCTGCATCTGGGAAGCGTGCAGGTCGACTGTGATCACATGGTCGACGCCGGCAATGTGGAGAAGGTTGGCGACCACTGCAACGGGTGGGCGGTCAGTTGGTAGTCCACATTTGATCGCACCGATGGATAAGACTTACTCCTTGCGGTAATAGCACCTCGGTGAGACTTCCTCTTCGATTGCTTAGAGTACGGGAAATATGGCATGACGGCTTTGTCGTGGGTCAGTAATAGATTGTTATGTTACAACTTGTAAGACTAGGCTGCAGAGAAGTCGTACCGGTAATCTTATTTGCAGAGCCTCCCTTGCAGGCCGATATCAAGATTAACAGTTCAATGATGCTGTCGTTGACACTGCACCGTCATCAGAAACCACCTTAATCGTAGGAAGAGACGAGTAAGTTTTGTGGAAACGAACCTTCCGCTTCCACTCTGAACAATAAAGACGTCCTGGTCACGAACCGAGCATCCGACCTCGACACTGGTCTCTCCGTTCGCAAACTTCTTCAGTCGACATTTTGCGGGCGTCGTTCCGAGGCGTTCGCAAATCGAGTCGCTGAGACCGGGATGCGACGAACCGGAAAAGATTCTGGCGCTGCGCATCTTGTCTGTTATGGATGTGGTAGATGGTAGCGGTGGCTGTCGCTAGGATGGTTGGGGGGAGGCGAGGAGAAGAGGAGGACGAGGTTTTTTTTCGGCGCGAAAAGTCCCAGGAGGTGAACGTGGTGGTGGGTTAGTTGACACCACATGCGGCTTGTCAGTTGAATCGAGATCGCATATGCAGTTCAGGTCACGAGAAGAGGCGAAGTGAAACAAGAGAGGAAAAGAAATGAAAAAGAGGAGAAGAAAAATGACAGCGGGAAAGAGAAACCTTCTGTCAAGGTTCAGTATTGGCACGTGCTGACCTACCTATCCCTGGGGGTTTCTGACGAGTTGAAGTTTACCAAGCTATAAATGTATATACCAATGCAGCTTCAGCAACCCAGATATTCAACACGCCACACTTTTGCATCGTGAAGGTTATCTGCGAGAGACTTTCCGGAAAACCATAACTGACTTTTGGCTCAGCGAACGACTCCTCCTATCGAAATATTGCAAGTAACTAGCTCTTCTACACTCATTTATCAGATAGGCTGAAGATGATCGTTTTTAACCGCGCAGCGGCATGCGATGGGCATCAATAGTACGCTGACTATTCGTGCCCTCTAGGAGATGCTTACATATTTTCTCTGATGTGGGTAGGGTGTTTTGTCGTGCAATGTGCTCTGGTATTGGGTGATTACATAGAGCACCAATCGCAAGGAGCCTTGCTGGGCTAAGAAACGGTGGGAGTTGGACATCATAGGCGTGATGGTGTCTTGAAGGGGGGGGGGCACGCTTGGTTGTTAATGGAGTTATTGTGGCTCAGTTGACAAAAGCGAAAGTTCTCGAACAACCCAGGGGTGTTGTGCCGAATACTCATCCAGCGACATATCAATAAATTATGTAGTACCGAACAGGTCCTTATTAAATGTAGCTAGAAACCCAGAGTTTCTGGGTGACCCCTGTGATAGGAGGAGGAGTCTGCTGCGGGATAGACAGGAAGTACCACGTCGCCGCTGTAAAAAGTCTGATACTACTAACCTTCATGGGGAAAAAAAAGTGTAGCGTCAATGTTTAAGATGTTGAATATTGGGGTTGCCGAACGTGTTGTTCCATAGGGGACCTGAGAACGCATCGGAAACCCAGAGTTTGAAATTGTAGTTTGTAACCGAACAGGGCCTTATAAAGCTTATGTCGTGTGAGCAAGTACAGGCAAGTATTGATATCCGACGGGCAACATTATGACGTTGGAATTGGGAAATACTTACGCAGTGATATATTTGCTCAGTAACATATTGCTGCTGGAAGATGAGCGCACAAGCATGCCGCGAAGGTAGAGTACAACCAAACAGGGAAAAAAATTAGGCCTCAGATATACATCAACGTGTTACTCCGAAACGATCATGTACCGCGCCCGATGTACAGTGAGGCAGCCAACAATTTGGAAGCTAGGCACAGTAGAAACAAAAATGCACACGGTCCAAGATAACATGTAAGAAGAAAGAGACAATCGATCACTCAAAAAACCAGTCCAGCAATAAGGGAATCACTGCAATCGAATCAATTTGAGACTAGTCTATTGTAAGCAAGATACTCGTCCGTCGTGGGACGCATTCTGGCTTCGCTGAGGGGTGGTTGGTCCGGATTCCTGACTAGTGTGAACTTATAAAAGTCATGCTCATCCGGCGAGTTCCGTTTGGCCCTGACAAGGGAACGACCGGTGACGGTATACAGGCCATCGTACCGGAAACCACAGGAGGGGTAGATTCGGCTACCCGGACTGGGACCACGACGGATGACCCTGACAGGCTTGCGGGTGTGAATCGACATGATCAGGGACTTCGTCGCACTCGTCAGGATTGTCACTCCTTCTGGGCCAATGTGTTGCGTTCCCAGGTACGACAGTGTTTCGCCGGAGTCTTCGTTGTTGTACTCGCTCTCGGCCGCAACAACGATCGAGAAGGCTCCCGTGTCTGTCCGACCAGCGATGCCGCCTTGCCGTGAGCCATGCGCACCATCACGCAGAGCACAAAGTTGGTACGGCCACCAGCTAGTAATCGACGGTTAGTGAGGGAAACGCAAATAGAAATAGAGAACATACTCTCCGACAGTGAGATCGTTGTGACCGAATATGTCGGCTCTTCTCTTGAGTCCTTTAGGGTCCAGGGTCATGGTCAAATTCCCTTTGGCGTTCCGGAATCGCAGGATACCATTCAGCAGCGTCTGGGCAAACCCACCAACATCTACGAGCCGTCTGTTTTGCGCCGGTTCGGGGTCCGGTTCGGAGTCGCTAACATCTTGCAGTTCGGACGATAATGGGCCAGGGTTGAAGTTCCCATCATCCCAGCGCTGGCGGAGGTGTGTTGCCATGTCCACCGTGTCGTCGTCAAAGTTTTTACGGTTCATCAGGAGCCGAAGGGCCACTAAGATACTGCTTTTGTCGATCCACTCCATGGCATCGTCTTCAAACTTGAGATACGCCAAGCTGGCCAGACCCTGCTTCAGCTCGTTGATGTCGTTCATTGTCAAAGAATCGGTGCCTTGTTCCTTGATCCTCTTATCGCATTTCTGAATCTTATTCCTCCAGAAAAGCAATCGGAACATCTCAGGCTTCTCTTGCTTAAGCCTCGTCAACTCTTCTATCGAAATCTTGTAGCCTTTGAAGGGCCGTCCCGGAGCCACCGAGTTGCTACGGGAGGCGACATCGGCCGAAGGAGTCTCGGAATCACGGGCTTTGACCGCGGCTCGGGGATCCCTTGGAGATGAGGCCGCAACAGGAAGAACCGACACCACAGGATCAACCGGTTCGGCATTGGGCGTCGGATCCGGCACGCCAGGGTCTGACGCTTCAGAGCGGGGGGACTTCACTTTGGGGGGCTCTGTTGGGTCAGGCGCAGCTGACCCGGCCCCGATCGGCGCAGTTGTCTCCACCGAGGCAGGAGGTGGTGAAACCTTCGCCTTTCCGTGGGTTGGGGACTCGTGAGAGGTTGTTGAGGATGCAGAGATGGCGGCAGCCAGAATGCCTTCACGTGCCCATGTACGGGAGGATGACTCGGCGGGGGAGGCGGCGGCGGGGGAGGGGGCGGCGGGGGAGGCAACAGCCGACGCATGTCCGCGAGCCGTAAGACAGGAAGCCCCCGAGGGCACCGAAGACGCAGTCATTGTGGCAGCACTTGACGCTGATGGTCGGAGTAGCTGTCAGTACATAAATCTTCGGATGGACGAGCAGTAAGAAGGGGATCACTGGGTAAAAAAAAAACCAACCTGGAGGACTAGGCACGGGTCTGTTCGGGACGACGACTGCGAACTTCCAGCCCTGGGGGATCAACGCGACATTGGATTCCGTGGGCGACGCGGAATCGGCGATCGTTCTTGGCGTCCGTCTGCTCGTGCTCTCGGCACCGTCTTCTTCTCCCTCCGTGGCGGCGCGGCCGGGGAGCGGAGGGGAATGATGGCGCTTCCGATGTGACGGCATAGCGCGGAGGAATGTGGTCGTCGAGGTATTTTTTGGTTACCGTGGGACACCGGCGGCGCGACCGTTTGCGAACTGTGGGGATGGGTTACCGTGGCTCTGCACCGACGACAGGCTTATGAAAAAGGGTATCTAGGTTGCTTGAAAAATAATCGTTGTTAAGGCGACTTCGTCCCTTTTATCTAGAGAATCGGCTCGGCGGTAACCAACGTGCCTGATGGACTGCGGCACCTTTGTATGTGTTGGTACCGACCGCATATGGCCGACCATTAATCAACTGGCCAGCCAGGATCACCCTCGGGCAACACGTAACAACGCGGCTGCCTACTGAAAAACTTATGCACTTGATTCATCATAATCTACTTCAGAAGTATCTTTGGTTATCCTCTCCACTACGTTTGTGAATCCTGGCCTTTTCTGCTGAATATATATATCTTCCAGGCCCATCGAGTCAGTGGGGGGACTGTGCCCTACTATGTAGTACAGTCGGGTAACTAGGTAATCCCTAATCAACGCAGCGGGTATGCATGTGCTTATGTGGATACATACATACGGCTGTCCTGCAGGTCCAGTTTGCAAATCCGTTGTGCAAGATATGTATACATATAGAGCAAATATATCTGGACAGGCTGATTAAGAGCCAACACCATTAGCGTGGCCAGACAAGGCTGAGACTGCTGTGTTTCAAGCCTCGTAGTTGGAAATCCGGGGTGGTCGCGGCTTCCCCATGGTCTCGCTGTTCCTCCTTTTTGCCGCCACACCAAGTTGCCAACGCCGATCCGTACTGCCGGTGCCGGACGCAATGGTGTGCGAATAGGTACCCCAGGCATCTACATTAGGTATCACTCGGATCCGGGAGCCAAGTCTTTATCCTTGCTACTTTAGTGTGTCTGGATAGACTACACATCTATGGATGTACCCGTGATTTGCTCTAAAAAAGACTGCAGTCCGGCCGTTTGTCCCCGTGGGTTACGTCTGCCGATTGGACGCCCCCCATTATCTAGGCCACACAACTGCCCCAGTAGTCGGGTAGCTCATGTCGATTATTTCTTCTTGCAACCAGTCTACGGCGATTCTCCGGATGGAGAACATAGAATATGTGGAGTGGGCGGGTGTGTGAACAGAGTTAAGCTCCTCTCCCTTTCTCTGCGTATCTAACCACGGTCCACGGTTGTGACGTTCCCGCACCCCATGCTGTCGGAAGCTAGTTGGTCGGTTGCGGCAGTGGCTTTCCGAAGGCGAAGGACTGGGGTACCTACATACTCCTTACGCAATCTAGGTAGACAGGGCACATCGGCGGTGCAGAGACACTCGGAGTTCGAACGTCCAGAATGTATGGACCCAAGAAGGGAGCTTCTGGAGGTGGCGACGAACCCGACGCAGAATGTCACTTGCTAACTGGAGCTGACGAAAAGAAGGTTTGCCCCAATCTGCGCTCTTGTTGCGATTATCTATCCCCCCCCTCGTAGCTGCCCCCATCGTGTCCACCTCTCTACCGTCGCCTAAAAATTAGAATTGGCCGTGCCGTGAATTCATACATCATCCGTCGTCCCAGAGAATTAAAGGAGAGCTCCGAAGAGATGCAAGGAAGGAAGAAAAAAGGTATCATCACACAAAGCCAAACAAGTCCCACCAACGTAATCGTGCCAAGTCCGGTTTAAAAAGCGCCGTGGAAATGAAAATAGAAACCCCTCAAAGAATCGAAAAACTATGCCGCCAGAGAATATCAAAGCAAAGAAAAAAGGGACAGAAGTTATGTCTCGTAGCGCCGTATAATCATCATCATGGTCGTCGCTGGGAGAAATCAGACCCCGCACGCCGAGAACCGGAGGTACGACTTACCCTCGCGTCGCTGCCACCTACAAGCTGCCGCACGCCAGTCGTATCCAATGTACTGAGACCGATCCCGCTCAACCCAAACCCTGCCCTTCCACTTCCGCCAACATCCGAGCTCTTCCTAGTGGCACTGCTGCTTCTTGGCGGGCGGACATACTCAGTCGGTCTGGGTGCCGCCCGCTCGGTGTTTGATCTTCTCATCGGCGTTTGATTTGGAACAACGGCCGCTGGTTCCTCGTCATCGGTGCCTGCCGCCTGCTGGAATGGCGACTCCACGGCGGGCTCGGCGTCTTCGAGGTCCACGTCTGCAATGTAGCGCTCAACGTGCGCCTGCTGAGACGCAGTCAGAAAGTTGCTTCGCGGAGCAGCAAGCCGGGGCGGCGGAGCCTGCGCGTTAACAGGAGCGGCCTGCGGGGGAGCGGGACGTCCGGCGGCGGCAGCGCCATAGAAGGCTGCGGCGCCGTTGACTCGTGCAAGGCCCAGTCCGAGACCGGGGCCGGTATTGAGGAGGCCCCGCATGTTCTGCCGCATCAGCTCACGGTCGTCCTGTCGTGCCGGACCTGCGGGGCCGGCAACCGGCGGAAGAGGGTCTGTTCTCCGGCGATCTGGAGCTGCAGGCCGTTCGATGGGCTCGGCATTTCCAGCCGCCAAACGCCGAATGCCGTTCCGGAGGCCCAGCCCGAGGGCCCCCAGAGCCGCAAACGGGTCAGCCGCGGGGATATCGTCCAGTGCGCGTGCGAGATCAGCGCCAGCAGGGCCTGCAACCCTTCCATGCCCTAACCGTCGAATAGCGTTTTCCGCACGAAGTCGGTCCCTATCATCATGCGCACGATGGTCAGAAACCTTGCGGGAAAAACAGGCTCACGAGCATTCAAGTCCGGAAAGACACACTCTCGCTCAGCTTCACCGGGTTGGTAATTAAACCAGGCGCAGTCACACGACTTCCATTTTGATCCACACACGTAGCAAAATTGTGCTGTACAGTGGCAGGTCCTGTGCCGGCATTAGCCTTCGCTTATCTTCAAACTAAGGATAGAAGTGGCCGACGTACATATGATTGCAGCCGCGTTCGAGCTCCACCATTGCCTTGCAGCTGTAGCATTTTTGAAATTTGTGCTTTTCGGCAGTCTCGAAAAACTTAAGCATCTCCGGATCTTGCGGGCAGTCCTCACCACCATGCGCCCTACCGCTGCATGTCACGCAGACCATAAACCCGCACTTTTGGCAATGCCCAACATCGTCACGAATATACTTCGGTGGGATCCATTCACCGCAGTTGGTGCTCGGGCAGTATATCCGGTTCACTGTGGTAAACTCGAGATACTTTGTATTCCACAGTTTCTTGTTCTGATACGACAGGAGGTTCTGGGCGTGCCTCAGAGGAATATGGTCCGATGTGCAGCATTTCGGTGGCATGTGAGCAGGATCCGTCAGAGACAAAATAAAGAGCCGCTTTAAACACTCGTTGCAAAACCAGTGCCCACAAGCCAACTACAGATAGATTCCAATAAGCAAACATTTGAAGGAACATATTTATAATTTGACTGATTACCTTCGCCGCTTCCGTGGATGGGGTTTCGTCGTCCATGCAGGTAACGCATACAATTCTGGCAATCATCAGCGGGTTGGCCAAGGCGGCGGTCATCATCGCAACAAACAGTTTTTGTGGCTTTGTTCCAAGTTCGAATTCCAGTATTGGCCTCTCTGGCTGGGCTTGTGGTTGTGGTTGTGGTTGTGGTTGCGGTGCTCTTACTACCGGCGCAGGCGGAACCGGCCCCCTCAAACTTCGCCTCCGTACTGCTGGCACGACTTCCACCTGTCTCGTTCTATCCCGTTGTTCGGATTGCGTTCGCATGTGTTGCCTCCTAGCAGGTCTCATCTCCATCCTTTCTGAACCTCGCTCTCGCGCGGTCCTCTCTGCCGACCGCGCCGGTGCTGGTGGTGGTTGTGGTTGTGGTCTCTCGACATGCCTTTGTGCCGTTCTTTCCGCTGTCCTGGCTGGCTGTCTTGCTGGCTGCCTTGCAGCTTGTTGTCTTGCTGGCTGCTGCCTTGCCGGGACGGCTTCGGCTTGCCGGGCGGGCGCCCTCTCCGAGTTTGATCTTACTAATGCTGGAACCGCTGGAACCGCCATCTGGCGAACCGCCGCTGCTGCCGCCTGGGCCCGTTGGATATCCCTGGCTCTCATCAATTCAGCTTGTCTCGGGTCTCGTTGTGTTACCACCACGGGTCGTGGCAGAGAAGCAGCGCGCGAATTGACTGTTCGTGATCTTGATCTCCTCTCTGTTCTTGGTACTTCTACAGGTGCTGCCGCCGCCTGTACCCCTGCCCCCTCCGATTGCACTGCCTGCCTCGCCCTGCGCCGTAAGTTCCTCGCCGCCGCCGCCGCCGCCGTCTCCCCCTCCCTCTCCGGTCTCTCCAATCTCTCCGCCAGATCTGCCTTCCCCGCCGCCTCCTGTGCGCGCTTCCGCGCCCGTTTCACACAACGTCCACACGAAAGTTCAGACTCAGGGGACGAGTGCTCATGATGACGGTGATGACGATGTTCTTGTCCGTGTTGGCGAGGTTTGGCCGAACTGTCTTTAACATTATTTAGGCTGGTGTCTCTACTATGTGCACCACGTGCAAGATGTTTCGATCGAACCTCTCGTTTCGGAGACCCTGTCCTTTTGACCGACACTATAGGTTTCCTACAGGGACGAAGCTCGTCAGCAAATCGCCAATTCCTCCCCACCGACAAGAGGGCACATGTGCCAGGGATGATCCATACTTTGCCGGAAACCCGTTGCTAATCACCTCCTTGACCGATACCTTCGTCTTCTTTTCCGATTTCGATTCTTTGGGTGTCGGCGGCTCGACGAGTATCTCTTTTCCCTTCGATTCGCCCTTTTTCTTCTCTTTGCCGACCTTGTGTCTCCTCATCCTGGGCAGGCCAAGGAGAGCCAACGCCTCCACTTCCTGCCTGGCTTGCCTTTCCACCTTTTTCATGCGGCGCTCTTCACGACGGGCCTCCTTCTCTTCGGGGGTCTCATCCGTGGCCCGAGCCTTCTCAGACTTGCTGCCTTTGGACTTGGACCGCTTCCGAGTAGAAGGCTCAATCATGTCGCGAGCGGTAAGCATTGTGCGTGTCCTGGTTCTTCCTCTTTCTTGTTCTTCTTCCGATTCGTAGGTAGAGAGATACTCGTCGTAGTCGTGATCGTCGTAGTCGTAGTCGTCCGTGAAGCTCGAGAAATCAGGCAGGTTTCTAAGGAGGTGCCTATAATCTTGTAGAAAAAGCCAGATGCCGTTCTTTTCCGCTGCGTCGGTAGAGCGGCCACGCACGTCTTCGAAATCACTACCGTAGCCGTACTCGACGTCGTGGAACCAGGCTTCCCAATTGATGTTTTCCAATGGTGCCACCGCACCGATGAGCTTGCGCAGTAGCTTAGGGACTGCAACAGCAAACCCCTCGTCACCGTCACCGTCAGCCTCCGCCCCCACCACCACCGCCCCCCCACCCTCTCCCTCCTCTGCTTCTGCCTCTGCCTCGTCCGATCGTCCAGGTACAGGTACGCTCTCGCTGCCACCCGGGTCCGCGGACACCTCGTGACTTGAGATCCTTGGGGTGGCCACTTCGCATTCCTCAGACCGACGCCTCCGCCGAAACGAGGGCCGGCGAGACGTGGTTGCTGCGGAGTGGGTGGAGGAGCTAAACGGATCCTGTGGTAGGGTGGGGGGCGTATGTAGGGGGTATTGCAGCCGTTTGGCAGTGAAGTGTGCGTGCGTTGCGGTACGGGTACGGTGGTGGTATAACAGCGTCGTTTTTTTCTTCTTCTTTCTTTCCTGCGTTGGCGGACGTCGGACGAACGAACGGCACCCGATTGCTTTATGGGTACAGTATGCAAAGCTAGGCTGGTCTCGGTGCGCAATATATGGATGTATAGGTGTAGTATGCGATTCCGTTCCAACGATAGAGAATCGCCCACGCAGACCGTCCTCTCGTCGGCGTGATGCGTCTCGTGCTCACTTGCTGGCCGATTACCGCATGTACCTAGAGTAATGTGCTTCGAGATACTCCACGGGCACGCAAGCAAGCAAGAAAATTCGTCGCCAGCAAAATGCGCGTCGATAGTAGTCGGATATATCCCCTACACGCAACAAGTCCTCCCCCTGGCGAGGACTCGGGAGCGCGGAGAGAACCCGTATGCAGCGAACCGCGGTGGCGCGTCCTGGTTGGTCTGGGAATTTGGAAGGCTCGTTCCTTGGTCGGGGACGGATGCTTGGGTGGAGGGATGCTTGGGTGGAGGGAGGGAATTGGACACAGCGGGAGAAGTCCCACCGGGAGAGGGGGGAAAAAAATTGCAGCGAGGGAAAGGGTGAGCTGGCACAAATAAGGTGGTGGTGGTGATATGTATGTGGGCGACAGAACTAGATGTGGTCCATGCACTCATTTCGCAGGGGGCCACTGCCGACCGCTGCAGTCCAACCAATGAGCTGAGTGAGGGGCTCGACTCTTTCCCAATCGCGGACTTTTTTTTCTTGCTCAAGATCGATCACAGCTTGCCTCCGACTTCTCGATGTCGACAATTTTGCGGCGAGGATATTGGGGGAGAAGAATATGGCGATGCGAAGAGTATTAGCTACTATGTGCTCCACCTTAACTCTCTGGCTGGGCCGCACGGCGGGCATTCCATGGGACGTGAGCACTCTATCGCAATCGAGGATGTTCAATATGCGCCATGCAAATCGTTTGTGACGAATTGTGTCTATTACAAATCCATCATAGAAAATCGCTCGTAGTTCTAGCGTGCCAGGAGCGTCCGTTGCTGCGAGATGCCGAACGGTATACATATCCGTACGAATGCCGGGGACGGGTCCGTAGCTGTCGGCAACACAATACGCGAGCTTATCCGTACATAGTAGACACCCATCCTGTGGGGGAGGCTTAAATATTACATGCGCCCACACATCGCATGGATGCGTCATGGGTGAAGATGGATCTCCGCCGGCCAGGTTGGAAAGATTTTGCTTTTGCGACATTGGACGATGATACATTAATTATTCGTGTCGACATCTCCATCCACTTCACAATAATCGCCTCAATTCGAGCTGCATATTTACCCAAGTAGTTGCTGATCGAGATCTGGTTGTGGTGGTTCGGTTGGTGGGAGAGGGGATTCGAGTGATGAGCATGCATGTGCTACGTGTAAGAGTGACTTTCCGTGATAGTGACGGACTATGTGTTGCGTCGAGATCAACGAACGGGCCGAAGGGGCCATATGAGGGGCACCTTATGTGTTTGGATGGGCCTAAAAAGTTTAGCTTAGTCGTCTTGGGGTTAATAGCCGTTCTCTATGCCATCACTGGGAGGGGCACTTGAGCGGGTGGTTGCGGCAACCGCACAGAACATCACTGGTGGTATGACATTCGTTCGTATGTAAGACTCGTGTGCATGTTTTGCGATCACTTTGGTGCGGCTGACTTTTCGTCGCACAAAAGTCGCAGTAGCAGCCCTCTTACAAAGAACACGCCCGCACTCGTCATCCTCCTGCTTACAGGCTATTGACAAAGCTCTGTCTCTGCTTCTGCGAGAACCTTCTGAGCTCCGCCATAACCTTGGGCAGTCTCACCTCGGGACTTCTCCTCTCCGCCTCGGTCTGAATCTTCGACTTCTTCCCCTTCGGCCTTGTATCCGCCGTAACCTTGGGTAGTCTCACCTCGGGATCTCTCCTCTCCGCCTCAGACCGAATCTTCGACCTCTTCTCCTTCGGCTCTGCAGCGGCAAAAATCTCCACGTTCTCCCTACCCTGCGCTGCATATTCGCCCATGCCGTCCTCCGCCAGCTCCTCCGCCTGCGAAAGCTCGTCCCAAGCACGGAGTGTCTTCTTCACTTCGCGGAATTTATCCATCCACCTAGCCTCCTGGTAGCGGCCCCAGTAGAGGCGGTCCCAAAATATTGCCTTTTTAAGTGTGCCAACAAACGTCTTCGCCGCCTCGGCACGGTCTCTCGGGAGATCTTTAGAGGTCTCGCGCCAGCTGTTGAGATTTGAAGGTTTAACAAACTTCTCGATACGGAGTAGTGCGCGCTTGATAATTCCCGCGTCCATGGACGTAAGCGCGACCAGAAGGAATGTTCGAGCAACTAGTAAACCAACTTTGTTGTCTTTCTCAGCAGCAGTGAAGATCTGGTGGGCATTGGAATATGATGCTTGTGGGCCGCCGCTAGTAACGCAGGCTTTAAGGCCCATAACGTAGTTCCACTCGGTGAGTTCCACGCGGCGCGGAGGGTTCTCTAGCATCCGCGCGGCTTCGGCGCCGGCGTGGCAGATGGAGGCACAACGGAGGTATAGATGTACGGGGATCGGACCTGCGGTGACTCTGTGCGTGGTGGTGATCTCGTTCCAGGTGTGGTTTGCCATCCGGAAGTCTTTCAACTTTTCCGCGGTTCTGAGAAGAATTCCAAGGGTGAAGTCGTCGGGAATCGGCCGCTCGTCGTCGGAGTGGTGTTTCCTCGAGGGCAATGGCAGGAGAGGGTTCTGCTCGACAAAAGCGGCGGGGAGTTGGATCCCGTACATCTGGTTAGCAACGACGAAAACTTCTCGCCAGTGCGAAGGAGAAGTAGCCGAGGAGAGCATCTCCAGATATGCGTTCACCAGGTACTCGTCGATTCTGAGATCTCCGTTGGCCCAGCGACTCAGAATACCGGCCCATGCTCGCTTTCCGTCGTCGATAGACTCATCGCCTTTTCTGGAGAGGCCGCGGATAAAAATGGTGTAAGTTGTCACATCGGGAGACCCTGGTCCGGCATCGGGCAGTTGGGAAATGATCTTCCACGCTTCATCCATATCGCCGCATTTCAGGCATACCGAAAGCAGAGCGTTCGTATGTATAATGTCCGGCTCGATGGCTTCATTCTTGTTGCAAAGGTGGTCGTAAATCTTGAGTGCCTCAGTGGTGTACACAGGCTTCGGATCCGGCTGCGATGCAAACCCACTGAGGAGGTGGCTGTAGGTATAGGAATCCGGCTTCACGCCCCGCTTCTTCATGTCGTTATAGAATCTCAGCGCCCTGACAGGGTGGTGCTTCTCCATCGCATGGCGTATGAGTGTATTCCACGCCGCTACGGTCCCGATCTTTCCAGACGCCTGTTCTAGAATCTTATGGGCTTGCGCGACGTCGTTATGCGCTAAGAAACGTCCGACATGCATCATCACCTCGCGCGGATCCCGCGTCTCAATCATGCGCCCCTTGTCGTAAAGCTGTAACACCCGTCGGTCCGGAGGGCTGTTGAGAATGGACCTTGACGACTGGCGCGCCGGCTCATCCAATCGTGAGCGGAAGGCACTTGCCGATCTGGAGATGGTTGATCCCGCACGCACTCCCCCGCGATGGGACTTTGGGGGCGTATGGATGGAGAGAAATGTGGTGATGTGGTTCCGCAGGCAGCTCTGGCATTTCAACATAGTGGCGAGCAAGCGAGCTGGCGAAGATAGTCGGTGCGTTGCAGTGAAATTGGAGTACGAATTCAGGTCGTGGTCGTGGTGGGGTGTTTGTGGTTGGCGGTAAGCACACAAAGTTTAGAGTTTTTTGGGCTCGGTGTCTTGGCATTAGTATCGATCTTGCACACTATCTACATATCTTAACCTTGAGCATCTACATACATAGATTACTTATGCAATCAATCTTCTTGGCTAAGCAAGAGTCTTGGTGATTCGGATTTGTCAGCCGCAGTGACTGGGGTTTCCATCCCCTCAACGACCACACAATCATTGCATACACATTAAAGAAATAACTCCCACAAAAGAGAGAACAGAACAAGACCAAAAGTCCAAAAGACCTAACTATTAGTAGCGAGAGCGCCATCCCTTCGCATCGATGATTGCCTGAACCCGATCCGGCATTGACTCCCACGGAGACTCAAGCTGCTTAGGAGGAATATTCTCGCAACAGAAAGAATTTCCGCCAGTCTACATGCTCTTCACCTTCTCCGTGCCCCAAGGATAGTCTCCAATGTCAGGTATGATACTGAGTTCGGAGTTATCGTTCAAGTAAAACCCTAGCATGCTTGATTGGATTACGGTCAGGGGAGTGCGGGTGAGACTCGAGACAAATGATAGCGTTTGAAGAAAAAACATGAGCTTCGCAGTGTGATTTGGGCATTGTCTTGCTGGAAAAGAGGATTACCGTTCCTCAAGGACAGAAGGGAGCCAGCGATGCAGTACCTAGCAGCGCTCGGTAGACCCGGACTGTGACGGAACCCCAGGGAAACTAGTGGGCCTCATTGATTGCCCCAGAAGCAACCCCACACCATCAACTTCACCTGCCGATGCTTCACAGGACGAATGCAGCCCTTAACTCCACTTCTCGGAAGGTGCGCGGAAGACACATATCTGCTGCCCTGTCGGCTCCTTCTCCACGCTGCACTTGCCGCTGTAGATCATGACCGTCTGGAATCCTTCCGCAGTCCAGTCCTTATGTGCTAGCGCCCATTCGAAAACGTTTCTTTGCTATATAGCCGCTTCTATACTGTAATGTGCTGACGGCAAACGATCGGCTGTGGCGAGGAAAACATGAGTGGCGTGATCTGCCGGATTTGCTCGCGAGTATGTTGTCGGTTCTTCCGTACGGCTCGTAGGATTACTCGTTTGTCGCGTCAGGTAGGAACTTCAGGCCGGCCCGGTCGCAGAAGGTTCTCTGCGTGCTTGCCGCACTTGTGATATCGATGGAGGAAATCTTTACAGAGGACCAAGGGCGGCCTAATAGGTGGTGGGTGGATGCAGTTAATACCCCGGTCTGCGGCTGAATCACCAAACCAAGGCTCCTGCTATCTAGGACTGTATAACATACCAACAATAATAATACAACCGCCCTTTTTTTTCTTCGGTTTATCCATTACTCGCATGCGACCTAGGTAGATCATGGCGAGGTATGTACTAGTACACACTGTCCGGTTTTCCCGTCCGCAGTCCGCGCGAAGGCGGCATGTTGCAAGCTCCCTTTGCCCTCCGCCCAGGCCTATCCCAAGGAGATATGATGCGCACCAAAGAAATCACAAAGGAAAGACAAAAGAGATAACAGAGGAAACCGTAACCCCCACCTACTCCCTCCTGCGGACGCCATGAAGGGAGGTTGTTCCTCACCCTCGCCACCCAGCCCCTCGGCTTCCACCCTTCCTTTTCTCTTCTCTCCCAGAGTTCCCACTCCGACAGCTCGCTCCCCGCGTCTTCCGCAGTCGGGGCCAGTCTTCCCACATCCGTGGTGGAGAGGAAGTCTAGCACCGGCTGGCTGCACCTCGTGTCGGCGAGGAGGTCTTGGATCTTGAACCAGTCAACAATACAGCCAGTGCATATTGTGGATATGCATGCAGTCTCTTCAGCCCTCAATTTCGTCCGAACAGATTTCGAGCTGGCCATCTCTAGGTTCGGTTGGACCGAGCCAATAGTTAATCGAAGAGATCACACCCGGACAGCACGCTTGACAACTTGACAAAAGAAGCTCGCTGGTCGCCGATCATCTAGTCCGCAACAGCGATAGTTACATGTTTCAGCTGTGTTGTTTCAGGTGAGGCGACCTGTTGTGCTTCTGGGGCGGAGGTTTCGCCGTTAAAGAAATATGTGAGACGGGTCTTTGAGTTGGAACTATACCGAGCGTCCATGTATAATAGCTACATAGATACCCTTACTTAGGTACGTACTTACTCTACCCCGCCACGCCAACGCCGAGACACAGCAGTCCGGGGAGGGGGGGAGGGAGGCGATATTACGTCGTCTACCACAGCGCATCCGGCGATTCCAAATATATATTCCCTATGGATCGCTGCTAGCGAAGCTTGCGGAGTGATGAGATACAGATCTTGTGACGATCGGTACGAACGAAAGATATTTCCACAACCGTTACACCACATTGTCGTCGGATCATGCATCATCTTAGGCAGCAGGGGTGTGAGATGCTTCTCCGCTTGCTGGACTGTGATGTGTCCGGTTATACATAAAGCCCAGAATCGCCTCGAACGGCAGCAAGTCGTAACTATTGGTACTTAGCTGAGCGCCACTTCTCATAGCAAAGATGGAGACAGATCCGACCGAGCACGTCCGCAAGCTCCAGGAAGAGGTTAACTCACTCAAGCAGCTCCTGGCAGGAATCCACCAAACGCAACAGCAGCAGTTTCAACTCCTCAACGCCTTCCTGGGGGGGACAACGGCTGCTGCAGTGGCGGCAGCGGCGGCAGATACGCCCACCAGACAACGAATACCATTCCTTACGTCAATCCAAACCGCGTTTACGAACAACCCTTGCTCAATACTGCAGGACGGCCTGGATGGTCTTGACAGCCCGATTGTTGATGACTTGGAATACCGCCTGCAGCTGGACACTTTCATAGAGGCGCGTGATAGATCCTTCCAGCTGTCACTGCCCAGCCAGAGAATCGCGATGCGCCAGTTCATGAAATCGGATTATGTGGAACGTGATGTTGAGGAAGATCCGCTGTCTGCATTTCTTGCACTGGTCGGTCCGGAGCATAAGCCCGTTCATGTCAAAATCAGAGACTATTATTCTCAAAGGTCGGATAAGCTCATCCAGCACGACATAACAGAGGGAGACGAGGAAGTGTGGAAGTTTCTTACGACACCGGTAGGAACCTGTCGATCTGACCTGGCGGGAGGATTGTCGAAACTAAGGTTTTGGGTCAGAGAGCCAATATGAATACGAAAGTCTCTAGCAGGATTGACCCGGAAACAGTCACAGCTCGATGGGGAATGAAAGTACATATCATATCTCGTGAGGGGCCAGAATCGCCGCTTCTGGGAGAGGAGGAGGGACCACCTGTGCCTTTTCTGTACGAAGCGTTCGGACGAGATATGTATGTCCCCATATACGCCCGTGGGGTTAGCGATCGTCAACTGACCTGGCTCCCAGCTCTGTAAAAGAGATCACCCCCAACACAGTGTTGATCCTCAAGAGTGTAGCGTTCCAAAAAAGCATAGATACTGAGCCCGTCTCCAGTTTCTCCACAATAATCGGCAACACGCTTAGCCGCGAGCCCATCTCCTTACAAGCCGTCACCATAAACTTCAAGCACCAAACCTTCCTCTTCTCCGCGTCGTTCATGGAGCACTCGAGCGGTAAGAAGCCTAAAAGACGGAACCCCATCAGCTATGTGAGGTCCAAAACATCCAAGTCGAAAGTTGCGTTCGGTGCGAAGCTCCGTGCCTCGTTTCTTGCATCACCAGACACCGGGAATGGCACGGATATTGGCGTCAGAGAGTCAACCGCTTCTATCGTGTTCGATACTCTCGAGATGAAGAGTGGAACTTATTGGACGATTTATTCGATTGGGGACTATGAGGAGGCATTGGCCCTCAAGTGGTTGGATCAGGGGAAACAAGGGACATACACTTCTCCACAGGAGGTGTTCTTGGACAAACTAGGTGGGTGGGCCGGCTTCATCCAGGCGAATACGCAGCTAACCTCCATAGCACGGATCATCGACTTCGCGGTCGACAACGGAATGTCAGCAGTACTGAAGACTCTCGAAGATGAACTCGATGGCGACAGCACTGTGGGTGCCCTGGTTATATCCACGCACGTCTTGATAACCAATTCTCTCCTAGCTCTCCCAGAAAGACGCAGAGAAGCTCTTATTCGACAACCAGACCTTCTCCAAAACCAAGAACCTTCAATGGTCACTACAGCTACTCCGGCGGATGCAACGGAGTATCTACAACCTCATGATCCAAGTAGAAGACTTCGAGAAGACAAAGCTGGAGCTGCTGAAGGACGCTGCGAGGGACCATCGAAACCGAGCTGGTAGCGGTGTCAAAAATGGCAGGAACTTGATCTCCGAAGCAGTTTTTAAGAGTAAGCTGCAGAGGGTTAAACAGGTCAATACGAGGATTGACGCTAAGTACAACGAGTTGAAGGATTTGGTAGGTTGACAATCCCACTCACTACTGCCACGGATGCTTACCGTAAGGATTTAGAGGGATGCGTTGGTTAGTACCTCGGGCGTTATGGAGTCGAGAGTGGCTGTTAGTCAGGTTAGTATATACCGCTCATCTCTGTTCGGATTGGTACTGACACAATAAGGCGGAGACAGTTCAGGTCCTTACCGTTCTCACCTTGTTATACCTCCCAGCATCGCTGGTGATCGGAGTGAGTCAATGTCTCGATCCCTTCAGATTTATGGTGGTGTTAATCTCCCTAGGTATTCGGAATGGACGCCCTTCCCGCAGCGTCCCAAAATATGAAAACATTCGGTACAATCATGGGCCTAGTATTCGTCTTCACTACCTGCCTTGGGCTCTGTCTAGGCTCAGTGTTAACCCTTTTCTCGACCGGAACTCGGAAACTATCCCATAACATGCAGAAGTCTATGGAAAAGTTCCCCGGAGCCTGGAGCAAACGGTCCTCCGACTTGAAGGAAATGAACGAGGCGTGGGGGGTGCTCGAGCGTGAACGCGGGAAGCAGGTTCCGGCGGTACTCTACTTTGTCTGGTTCTGCTGCGTGCGCTTCTTCATCATCCTCCCTGCCTCAGAACTACGACAACTAGGCGGGCTGACTACAATCTTCCGAGCTGGAACCGCGAACCCCCGCGGTGGAAGATGGATCTGGACCCTCGCGCTCGTGCCATTCAGGGTCGCATTCTTGCCATTCGATCTGGCACTTGTCGCCGCCGCATATATATTGCTAGTCCTCTTCACCGGCTGGATAGTAGGGGCTCCCAACGAGCCACGTCGAGACCCGCTCATTAGTGCCTCGGTCTCCCATCCGAGCCCTCAGCAACAACGCAACTCGTCCAGTGGCAGCGCCGACGGAAGATCGGTCTACACGATGCGCGCCGGCAAGCCCCCCCGCCGCAAGCCGACCATCCGCGAAGCCTTCATCCAGCGGTTCAGACAGCCCATCACCATCCTCATCCAATTCTCATCCTACTTCTCCAGTTTCGTGACACCAGTTGCCCCCTCCACCAAGAAGAGGACGCACAGCAGGACAACCAGCAGCCACTACGCGGGCCCGCGGCTAACCCGCAAAACCCCGTTCTACCAGGCCATAGACGAGAGCCTCTCCGCGGCCGCCGAGTATGTCAGCAGCGAGAGCGAGGAGACGGACTACGAAGAGGATGATGTCGAGGAGCACGCACCTTCGGTTACCACCACGAGCGATATGGATGAGGTGGTTGTCGTGGAGGAGAATAGTGAGACTGGAAAGGGCGAAGGTGAGGTAAATGTGGCTGGCGAGCTACCGCCGCCACCGAGGAGGAGGATGAGCGCTTGGAGGGCATATACGAATCCTGATCTGGAACGGGGGAAGCAGTGAGGTGGTGGAGGTAAGATGTGCGAATATGTAGATGTAGCTATGTGCTTTATCGACATGAAGAGTCTCTGTAGTTTTCCATCGTCCGTTCCCGTTGTCGCAGCCCAGGTCGGTAGGAAACGGATCGGATAGGTAGACTATCAATTAACTGTATCGTATCTCATTTGGTGTGCATAGAGCATGAAGTAACAATACTCGATTCAGTAGTGTAGGGGTATCATGGGCGCTTGCCATCAGAATTCTGCGCCCGACCCGGGTTCAAATCCCGGCTGAATCATATGCTCTTTGATTTTTTTGTCTTTTGTGTAGGTAGACCGCAATCACCCCTGCACAGTGCCAGTGAGTGATGTGATGTGGCCCAATACCCAACAGCGCATAGATACCATCGGTCTCAAACCAACCTCTCTTCACCTCCCACCGCTCCTCCTATGCCCGAGGTACCACCACCTTTACCGCCCCTTACGGCAGAAAACATTCGAGGACTTCTAATCAGCGCGGGCTCTGTGGAGTGCCTCCGAGGTTCATCCCCCGTTACCCCAAATCTGACCGTACCAAGAAGGTAGTGGTCTGCAGCAACAAGCGGAATTGCAAGAGCTATCGATGTCCAATACCATACGCACCTGCTTGTCGGCCCGAGCCCAAGAAACACCTGTGTCGGAACCGCTGGACTTGACGCTCCCTTGAGCCGCGGACAACTATGCTGGTGGTGGTGATGATGATTCATTGATCGCATGCGGCCCTGTCGGATCATGGCGATATTATGCACGGTCCTTTCCCGTACGCCGTCCGCCGCGACCTCGGTCAGTCCGCCGGCGGCCTGCGGGCAACTCCCCCCTGCCCCCGCCCGGCCTTTCCCAAGAATTGCAGCTAAAAGAAAGAAAGGAAGGAAGACCAAGTAACGACAGGCAACTTGCATCGCGACCCAAAGAGAAGACGAGAGGATAGGAAAAAGAGGGGGAAAGAAAAGGAAAGGACTCTTCGCTCCTGCTATCTACTCCTCCTCATCTTCCGCATTCTTCTCGCCTTCCAGCTCCTCACCTTCCCCTCGGCCCCACCTTGCTCCCCCACCTTCGTGGTGGCGCGCAAAAAGTCCCGAATCGCCTGGGCGCACCATTCGTCTGCGAGAAGGTCGCGGATCGTGAAACGGTTCTTCCCTCTTCCTGTCTCCCTCCGCACCTCCGCCCGCAGGGTCTTCTGCTGCGTCTTCCATTGCTTGCAGTTCTTCAGCAGGTGCTCTCGTGTTTGTGTCTTATATCGACACCACCCACACTCCGCCGTGTCCGCATTTCTTGTCCATTTCAGGTGCTGCCCCGGTGCGGCAATGCCCCGCTCTGAGCTGATGGAACCGTCCGGCCAGTCGCTTTGGTCCCCGGGCCGCTGTTCCGTTCGGGTGCCGAGTACTCGGCCTCTTGTACTTCCTCCCGTTGACCCTTTCCTTTGACCCTTTCCACGCTTCTTCCCATTTCTTCTCCGAGATTTCGTGCCTGATGTTGGCTAAGGATCTGGGGAGGGGCATTCGTCGCCCACGCGGACGACTAAGCACGCATAAGTAGGCGCGTGCTTTCGGCAGCGGCCGAGTGAGAAAACCATGAGCGCCTCTGCACGTGAGGCCCGAGGGCGGAGCCGAGCCGAGCCGAGCCGAGCCGGGACCGGACTCCTCGCATCACCCGGGAGCGTCCATCCGCGCTGTCCCGCCGTCCGTCGCGCTTCACTGGGCCCAACTCGCCCATTCTGAACCCCCCCCCCCCTCTCCGCTCCTCTCCGATCCCCCCACGGTTGGGCCGCTCCGGGCTCCGCACCCGCCCCGCCTCGCCTGATTTCCTCAGTGTATCTATCCGTGTTCCGGCTAACCCCCGTCAGCACGTGCCCCCTCAGCCCCCGAGCTCACGCGGTAACACGAAACCGTATATATCCAGCCCCACTCCCATTGACGTCATTGGGGTAGTTCGGACTCACTCATGCTCTCCCCTCCTGTCCTTCCGACAGTAGGTACGGAGTACAGTGCCAGCAAGGGGGAGGGGTTGGTCCCTGCATCATGTATCTTGCTCTTGATGAGCGGGGTTTACCCCGTTCGCACGAACTCGAGAATCGAGATAGGATGTCCCTCTTCCATTTTTCTCCAGATAGCTAGACGCTCTCGTGCGACTACAAAACCACCCACTAATGCAAAAGGAGACAGGAAGAAAGCAAAGGAAGAAGCGAGTAGGAAACAGCAAGAAAGGAGCGCGAAACAACGCTCGCTCAGCCTCGCAATGCTTGCATGCGGGAGGGAGGAGCATCATCTGTCTCAGTACCTTCTTTTCGTCCCCACCTGTCCGGGAAACCCCTCCTTCACGTGTCTAAGAAAGAATAGCAACGAAAACAAAAACAAAAATCCCACCATCACCGCGATCACGAAGGCCCGTCACCAGCCCCAACACAGCCTTCAGACGAGTCATCGTTTCCGAAGCTCTACTCGGAGTGTGCCTTGTCCTGTTGCACCGACTGCTGGGGCTTCGCGGCCCATCCAAACAACCATCCACCCACGGGATTGGGGGGTGTGACAGTGGCGTCCTCCCTATCAACGTGATCGAAGTCGCCCTCGTATGCCGATAGATGTCCCATACTGTAGCTCTTGTGCAAACCACCGTCAGCACTGGCAGCAGCAGTGTCGACGTCTCCCGCCGCACTAGTCTGTGCAGACTGCAGCGACTCCATCTCGCTTTCCAACGCGGCCATCACCGTCTTGAGGCGTTGCCTCTGCAGCTCGATGAACCGCGCCTTCTCGGCAGCGCCCTTGACATGCGGCGGGATCAAATTGCCACTTCCCGGTCTGCCGCCGGGGCCAGAGGTACCGGATGCCTGCTGCAGAGCAGTGGAGAGGAATGCGTAGAAGTCTGTGGCCATCTGCGGAGCGTAGGGAGTAAGGGGTGGCACACGCCAGCGGGAGAAGAGGGCCTGAGCGTAGCTAGCCGCGTCGTGTGGCATCGGGGTGGGTGGGCGCTGGTCCATCGCCTCGGCCTGGGGGAGCGCGCCAAAGAGGACCTGTTTGGCGACTTCGATCATCCGGTTGACGTATTCGGCTCCCGCCGCCCTCGCCTGGTCGTGCACGCGTGAAATGAACTCTTCGATCTCGGCTTCATGCTTGGTGAGAGTCGGGTGCACGTATTCAAAATAGAGCTTGGTGGCGCCCTGGGTCTGCGGGAGGACGAGCCACAGCATGAAGCAGGCGCGGATGTCTTGGTAGAAGGGGATCCTGTGCGGACGCGAGACGCGATGAGTTTCTGGAAGAGAATGGGGGACGGCAGAGAGAGGACGAACCAAGAGACAGCCCAGCCTACCCACGACTCGACGCAGAGAACGCAGGCGAGCACCACCCAGTACATCAGCCATGGCGTCAGCTGGGCCGGATCGTTCGCTTTGAGAGCCTTGTAGGATGCGAAGATGGGGAATGCAAAGGTCGCGACGGAACTGCGTAGACGGGCAACGTTAGCCTTTCCTTCTGCCATGGCCTCCGAGGTTCCGGGGGGAAAGATCCCACGTGCGCATGCCACAGCGAGCGAGAATTATCTTACCAGAGAATCTTTGCGAATAGATCGAACATTGTGATGGTGGGGTGATGGGATTTTGATGGAGAGTGGAGTGATATGGCGAGTCCGACGACAGAGGATGGAGGGGAGGTTTCCAAGGTGCAGCGAGGAGTGATGGGTAGATGACAAGGTGTTGGAAGGAGCTAAGCGGGAGCTTTGTTGCGGATAGAACTATCTATCTATGCTTTTTTTAGGCGGGGGTGAATGAGATCTATGTAGAGTAGAGGTGTGTCTACCTATACCGGACGCGGAAGTAGGTTGGAAAACGGCGAAAGGGACGTAAGAAGTAATGAAGAAGGATTGGGGAACAAGAGAGAGGGAGAGGAGGAGAGGGAATGAGTAGTTTAAGGACCAGAGGGGGAGGAGGGGGATTAGAGCATAAGTCTCTCTCGCGCACGCAAAAAGGATTTGCGCTCGAGCCAGGAATCCGTGATTTGCGTGACAGACAACGATGAGCGGGGTTCGAGATTGAGACGGTGAGTTTCCGCTGTGGTGTGTTTTTTTTGTTTGTTTTTTTCCTTTTCTTTGATCGCTGTAAGAGGGGCACGCTGCAGTCAACGCCCACTTGCATGACGCACGTCTGGAGAGCGGGATGGTCGTGACGGGGAGCCCGCATCGACTGACGACTTTGGAGCAGAGCACCAGCGAGGCCCCTACGAGTCTTAGTGCACACTGCGTATGTATCTAGATAGAGTATCTATGTAGTTCTAACTCTCGCTCCGACCTTCTCTTTGTTGCTTACCCGTGCTAGGCCGAAAGCAACTCCGCAGCAGCACCCGTGACGTGGGCCAAACAACGCCCACAAGTTCTCAAGTAACCCGCAGCCGTCACAGCCGCCGCCGCCGTGTTGTTGCTGTTTGCCCCTGCTTGTTCTTGGGGCTCCGCCAGCTGGCCGTGGGAGAGCCCAGCTCCGCTCTGCTTCCGACGGCCGGTGTTCCACGTGGGATATTCGCCGGCACGCGCGGCCAGTCAAGCACGACTGCTCCCGCGGACCGGAGAAGATCCGGGCATCAACTCCGCTGCGACGGCTGTCATGGGTCCTGCCCAGCAGATCATTTCGTCCTTTCCCTTTGGCGTCTCGCAGCTCGAGCGATGCCTCTTTCCACCGCACATGTGCCCTCTCCCACGTCCACGTCCACGCTCCCCCGCTTCGGGGACCAGTCGTGATGGATAGATGGTTGCGATGATGATCCCTCTTGATCTAGTAACAAACGAGGTACCAGCCGGCTGCGGCCAACCAGAACAAATTGGCTGCCGGCAGGGCCAGCAGCAAATACGCGGCTGAACAGCATCACAGGAACCGTCGATCTCGATGAACAGCGTTGCTGAGATCTGTCGGCCCGATCCGGGAGCTGGATCAAACGCATCAGGGGCCCTGCTGTGAGCCTGCGACTGGTGCCCACGGAGGAATGCTTGCCCATCGTGGACAACGATTTTGTCCGTGGAGCTCTTGTTTCTTTTCCATTTTTCGTCATTTTTCGTCATTTTTCTCATTTTGGAAACAGGAAATCGCTAGCGAACCGAGGTTGCAAAAAAAAAAAGAAGAAAAAAGAAGAAAAAAGAAAGAAAGAAAGGAAGGCGCCGATCGTTGGATCTTCGAGCGTTCCATCCAGGAAGGCTGGCTCGTCTCTCAATGGCGGGGAACGCAGATATGTAGAAACAAGCATGGTAAAAGAGCACACATATCTAGATAGGAATTCGGCCGGAAACATTTCGTGGCGTGTCACGTTCCTTGCCCAGATCATTTCGGAGTGTCCTGGCGGAGACGGCAGGAGTGATGCAACATTTTACCTCGGGCCGGCACCGCTTGCTGCTCCCCAGCAGATGTAATTGCTGCTCCCCAGCAGATGTAATTGCTACTCCCCCTCGGCAGGTGCAATTGCTGCTGACGGGGCCAGGTCTACAGAAGCAGGGACCCGAGCTTCGGGGGTCGGTGGTGCGCTGGCAGCAGCTGCTCGCTGCTTTGGCTGGAGGGAAGTATTTAAATGCAATTCCGAGCCAGAGATGTCCATCACTCCTAAACTACCTGGTAGACAGACATATCTTTCCATACCTACCCCAGCAGAGCACAACCAACAACCAACGGCAAACGCAATGTGCATATTTTTACTCTCTACCGCCCATCCCGACTATCCTCTCATCCTCCTTTCAAACAGAGATGTGGGTTTCTCTTCCTGTCTTTGGTTCGGAAGATCGTGGCACGCCCATCTTGCGCGAGTTTCGGGTTGCCTCGTTGTTCGAGCGAGCTGACATGACACGTGACGCACGCAGGAATTCCTACACCGACCAACCCAGCGAGCTGCTTTTTGGGATCCGCCGCATGAGAACCTATTCTCTGGGCGAGACCTTGCAAGGCCTGAGAAGGGTGGGACACATGAAATCCCGCCGTGCATCTGTACAGTGAGCCAAACACTGACGGTTGAACCGTCTGGGATATAGGCACCTGGCTAGGAGTCTCCAGGGAGGGCCGTCTGGCGATCTTGACCAACTTCCGCGAAGCTTCATCGGCGTTGGCGATTAGCGAAAAGTCGCGGGGGGCTCTGATTACGTCGTTTCTGACCTCACCGGACCCAGTGGATACCCCGACGAATGTTTGGCTGCGCAAGGTTCTCGCGACCGGCGAGATGAAGGGTGTCGGGGGCTTTTCGATGCTGTGTGGTGTGCTGAGGCCGAAGGGCGAGAACTTGGAGGAGCTGGCCGTCATCTCCAACCGGACGGCTTACCGTGACGACGGAGTTGAATCTGCCGCGCACTGGGTCGGCGGAAAGAAGGGCGAGACCAGAGGCTTGAGTAATTCTCTGCTCGACGAACCATGGCAGAAGGTGAAGCTCGGAGAGAAGCTGCTCAAGGAGACGATACAGGTGTCGGCGGAGGAGGGCGTGTCTGAGGATGAGCTCCTCCGCAGGTTCTTCACCGTTCTGAGCTACAACACACTGCCGTTGATCAAGGAAGACGATACCTACGAAGTCGAGATGAATGCCCTCATGCTCTCGATTTTCATTCCGCCTTTTGACGCCGCCGTGGAACATGCCACAACCCCACACGGACACCGAGCACAGACCCCGGATATATCGGAGGAGCAGCTGCCGCCGCACACCGAAGATATCGCTTCCGGCCGGCCGGGAAATCTCCGGAGCACGGTCGTTGACGCGGGCGCCGGATCCACTCGGTTGGACCACCTTTGCGAGGAATCTCGGGTGACGCCACTGGTTCCACCGATGAGCGAGGATGACCTCAAGAAATGGAGGAAGTCCCCACGGCTCTATGGAACCGCACAGCAGACCGTGATCTTGGTAGATAACAACGGCCGGCTCAAATACGTCGAAAGAACGCTGTACGACAGCGCGGCACAGCCACTTGATGCGAAGGACCAAGACGTCATGGTAGAATTCCAGATTGAGGGCTGGCCAGCAGCTGCACAGGGCCGAGGGGAGAGTGTCGTATTGGCGTAGATAAATGCCGAGTTCGGAGTCATCTGGGGATAATCATGGCAGCGGGTGCTTGTTTTGCCGGTTGTACACTAGGTGTGTTTTGAGTAATCACCCGTCAACTCGCCTGACTTGTACTGGCTATGTACCCGTCGCATGTACCGATCGCATCTAGGTATGTACATAGCAAGTGACACTCTTTCTGGGGTGCATGTAGAGATTCCATGGTGGCAGCATGGGCGGAACACATGATCCAGATCTACAAAAAGGCCCAGAGAAGGCGGCCCTTGCGCACCCCATCTGCAAGATGCTCTTAATCTGCCCCGCGGACGCCCCTTCCACTTCCACGATTCCGCAGTAATCAAGCAAAGACCCCCCAGGCCTTCCATACTTCGGCTCCATAATCTCACCGCTCGATAGGTATCGTCCATACGGCTTCCGGTACTTGTATAACTACGCCTGTAGCAGATCTATTGGCAGGATAATTACCTACTCTACCTACGCCACCTGGCAGTCTCCTGCTGGGGAATAGCTTGAGTTGCGGGGGCTATCTGCTCTAGCGCTGCCGCCTTACCTGATTCGCGTCGCTCCTTTTTGCGCAACAGAGAAAATAGTTAGATATGAGCTACATACGCTACTTCAACCTTCCGTCCTCACCTCGACAACCTGTTCTTCTACGCTCGCAAACCTCCCTTCTCCCGCCACCCCCAACAACAACCACAGCATCCTCTGCAATCATGAAGGCCACCGATCTTATCTATTACACCTTCCACCCGAGTCAATTGAGATCGATCATACAATGGTACCACTCCTATTATTACCATTATTATTTTTGCCCCCTTTTCGGGCCCTGGCGGCGGCGCGTCGTTTCCCCCAACGCAAACAGACACTAAATCACCACTTCCCTGATGCGCGATTGTCCGATTGCTGACGCGCACTTTCTGTGGCGAATCAGGAAAGTATGGCACAACCCATTGCACACGCGAAATCCTGCGAACGAGACCCCCGAGCTCCGTCGCTGCTTCGACTTCCTGGACATGACGTCGCGCTCGTTCAGCGCCGTGATCCAGGAACTGTGTCCGGAGCTGTGCGTGCCGGTGTCGCTGTTCTACCTTATCCTGCGCGGCCTCGACACCATCGAGGACGACATGACGATTCCGTTCGCGGCCAAGGAGCCGCTGCTACGCGACTTCGATAAGGTTCTCGAACAGGAGGGCTGGACGTTCAACGGCAACGGTCCGAACGAGAAGGACCGACCCCTGTTGGTCGAGTTCAACGTTGTCATCTCCGAGTTCGCCAAGATCTCGAAGGTCCACCGGGAGATCATCAAGGACATCACGAGAAAGATGGGCAACGGAATGGCGGACTACGCCGGAGACGAGGAACACAACATAAACGGAGTTAAGACGGTCGCTGACTACGACTTGTACTGCCACTACGTCGCCGGACTCGTAGGTGAGGGTCTGACGCGATTGTTCGTGGCCTCGGACAAGGCGAACCCGGTGCTGCTCGAGAAGGGCAACCTTTCCAACTCGATGGGACTGTTCCTGCAGAAGACCAACATCATCCGTGACTACCGCGAAGACCTCGACGACGGCCGCGCTTTCTGGCCCAAGGAGATCTGGTCCAGACACCTGGAAAAGTTTTCCGATTTTGCGAAGCCGGAGAACGAGGAGGCGGCGCTTAACTGCATCGGCGAGATGGTCCTCGACGCGCTGAGGCACGCCGACGAATGTCTCTTCTACCTCGCCGGTATCAAGGAGAGGAGTGTCTTCAACTTCGCGGCCATCCCGCAGGTCATGGCGATCGCCACCCTGGCACTGGTCTTCCGGAACAAGGACGTATTCCAGAAGAACGTCAAGATCACGAAGGGAGAAGCGTGCCAGCTCATGTTGGAGGTTGGCAACCTCAGGAGTGTGTGCGACATCTTCAAGAAGTACCTGCGGGTGATTCACCAGAAGAACACCCCAAAGGACCCCAACTTCCTCAAGATCAGTGTCGCTTGCGCCAGGGTTCGTTTCGTCCACCCATCGCTACCGCGCGTGCCATGCTGATGATGCTCATCTACAGGTGGAGCAGTGGATCGAGCAAGTCTTCCCGCAGAAGGAGGCACTGCCGCCGGGAGAGTCGCCCGAGGAGAAGGCATTGGCACGGAAGGAAGCAATGCTACTCATGGCCGCAGTGCTTACAACCCTGTTCATGATCTCGGGCCTGATGGTCAGTTAGCACATCTTCCATTCCGTCCGCGGGCTCGTTTCTAACCTCCGGTTGCTAATAGTTCTTGGCGGCATGGCTGATGGGTGCACGGTTCGACATTGCCTGGAGCCAGCTCGTCGCGTCCGCCCCGGGCCCATCAGAGGAGCTGACAACGTCGGCCGCGGCGCTAGTTACCCCCGTTCCCAATGTGGAATTGTAATGTACTTATGTAATCTCTTGGGGGCTCGCTTAGATGAAAGTGGATGATGTTGTTTTTCCTGTATGACCACAAAAAAAAAGGGGGGGGGGAGCTCACGTGGGTTGGAGGGGCTTTCGTTCTTTCGGTTTTTTTTTTCTTTCTTGCCTTTTCCGTTTAGCGATCATTCAAGCGCACTGGTAATGATGCACGCAAAAATATCTAATGTCTTTTCCCCACCTCCTCCTTGTTAGTTAGCTATCTATGTAGACTATTCTTTCTGTTCGTGTGGTGGATATGTTCGGTGTAGGTTAGGGGGGCGGTATATGGATGGGTGACGATAGCATGGGCTACATACTTAGAACGTCCGGTGCGTCTTTCCGGTTAGTAACTGTGTTTGCAACCCCGAAGCCGGAACGTCGCCATCTACGGTAGGGGGGGGGGGGGGGGGGGGGGGGGGGGGGGGTACAAGGGGGGGGGGGGCGGGCGCTCGGGGGGGTGC
>Ga0307508_10000415_pt1 | contig 50661 bp, 69 predicted proteins | sample 9_EM_MG_FD_203089 | JGI IMG/M metagenome (GOLD analysis project Ga0307508, IMG submission 203089) | Populus trichocarpa ectomycorrhiza microbial communities from riparian zone in the Pacific Northwest, United States - 9_EM | ecosystem: Host-associated > Plants > Roots > Unclassified | place... | reverse complement strand
TCTTTATATTTGGGCGCACCCCCCCCCCCCCCCCCCCCCCCCCCAATCTCGTCCGCACCGCCACGATCCGCCCGACGCCGACACAGCCCCCCTCGCCGCCCAAGCCCCTCCCAGGGCCTCCTTCCGCAAGCCAGAAGTGATCGCCGTCGCCGAGACGCACCGATCCACGCGCTCGCCGGATCCACGGCTCGGCTCACCGTCGACTTCAAAGAGTGTGTATGTATATAGGCGCGTAGCTCGATTTCACTATCGTGGCGCGATGACGATCGAAAAGAAAAAAAAGATTGCGGACACACCCCCCATCGCCCAGTATAGTAAAGCAGTGTAAATGTGTGCCTTCCCCCCCCTCTGCCGAGCGAGCGCAAAAGGCAAGGCAACGAAAACACCACTCAGCCAAACATCGGCTTTTCTTTCTTTTCGTTTCTTTTCTTTTCTTTTCTTGTGCCGTTGGCAGTAGGCCGGAAGAGCCGGAATCCTGCGGGTCAGCCAGTAGATAGATAGATATTCCTTCCGCGTGTGCGTGTGCGTATTGTATGCAAGACATTCTTCTCCGCACAGCTACACCCCCTTTTCCCGTTTGCCCCCCCCCCCCTTTCGTCCTCAGACAGGACACGGAATGAAAAGCAAAAAAAATAAAAAATAAAAAAAAATAGACAAGGCAGAGGCGAAGCGAAGAGAAGAGCGGAGAAAGAAGCATCATCTCGAGAAATCATACACCAACAGTCTTGCGTCTTCCCGGAACACGACCACCTTCTCGTCGTCAAAGCCGCCCAGACGTCCCCGTATCGTGTCATCTGCGTCGGCGCCGTCATGCTCAAAGACGTCATGCACCGGCGCCACGCGAACGCTGGCGGCGTCCCTCCGGCGCTCGCTGACACCCCCCTCGAGCTCCCACACGCGGATCTCCCTTCCAGCGCGGTCGATGGACACGGCCTTGCCCCTGCTGTCGACGAGAATGTCTGACACTGCCGCGGTGTGGCCGTGGAGTCGCTGGCCCGCATCGATCGTGAGCGACGACGACGTCGAGCGCACCAGGTGGAGCGTAAGCGTGTTGTCGGCGTGCGAAGTGACGAGGTAGCTAGGCATGGGGCGGGATTCGTCAGCTGGGAAGGAACTGCGAGCGAGACTTGCGCAACCACCAGCGCGCGAGGGCTACATATCTTTCCAGAATCATGGGGAAAGATTAGCGAGAGCGAATGGGGTGCGGCGGAGGGGGGAAGGGCGGCACGAATGGTTCCACCGCCCCTCTCGGAGCTAAGGGCGTGCTCAGCAGCCCAGGCAGGCCTCCCTCCGAGCACCCTGCTCCGCCGCAGTGAACGGAGTGGAGTGGAGTGTGTAGTGGAGTGGAGTGGAGTGGAGTGGAGCAGAGTGCGCGAGAGTGTATGCTTGGGGGAGGGGCGGAAGGGGCTGGGGGGGGATGCACCGCCGATCGCACGCATTGGAATCGAAGGAGGGAGGGAGGGGCCTACGGATGACTGTAGCTCACACCTGTGGGCTGCGCCAACGGCGGATCGTAGTGCCGTGACCCGCTGTGACTCGAATGCACCCCGGCAGGTCCTGCCTCATTTCCCCCCCGTGAGCTGCCGGACCGAATAGCAGGACCGCCCGCAGCGCCGGACGGCGGCGCGAACCCAGATGGGACAGATGTCGCAATCCGCGATTCCTCAAGGATGGCGGCGGGACTGGTCGAAAAGCGCAGCTCCTGCATGCCTACTGACCATCCGGTCGTGTGGAGCGGACTCGCGTACACCACCGAGGCGACGAGGGTGCCGTTGGCCGACCGACGCAGCGATAGCGTTGAGGGAGGCCATGCGGTCGACGACTGGAGCGAAGCTAGGACGCTCGGAGGGGGCGCGTGGAGATGCGGGGTGATTGAGTGGATCATGCGGTTGCTTTTTGGCGTCGCGGACGAACTAACGGGATCGCGGGAGATTGGTGGTGGTGGTGGTGCTGACGACGACGACGACGGCGATGGGCTGCTCCTGCTGCTGCCAACATCGTCATCGTCAACTGAACCCGTAACGTGGACAACTCTAGGCTCCACTCCGCCGCTGCCAATGGCGTCCGGGCTATCAATCGCACCGCACCCGTCTGCCCCGCCGGACGCTGCGCCCTGGTCCGAGACCGAGAAATCGTATATCGCCCATGTCTGACTCGCCAGCGTGCTCAAGTACGGACCCAAATACGCCATTGCGGTCACCATCGCATTCGGGGACTCGCGGCTGGTGCGGTTTCCGAAGGGGCGGCCGAGGCTCGTTCGAAATATGGGAGCGTCCTGCTGCAGCATGTCCAGCTGATACGTTGCGAAGGCACCGTTGTTGAAACCAACCGCCACATTCACCCGGCCCGTCGTGCCCCCGCTCGCCTCGTCCACCGCCATTGCCGTCGGAGGCCCAACGCCAGAAAAGGGAGCTGCATTGGCGTAGAGCGGAGTGCTCGCGATGAGCTTGTCCAGTCTCCACGCACGGAGGCCAAGTGCTGGCGAAGCCGTGAAGACGATCCCCTGCCCAGCGGATTCCGTAAGCTCCCACCCACACAGACACAGACACAGACACACGCCCACGGACGCGGACACGGGCACCGGCACGCGCACGCGCAGACGCACGTGCACAGCTCGTCGGTCCGCCTTGGATGCTTCGCCAGCAGTGGTGGCGAGCGCAGCAGAACACACGAGGCCACCCGTACCTCGAACAGCCTGACCAGCACGCCGGTTCCACTCATCTGCTCCTGCGCACCGTCCGCCACACCTCCGGCCACATCGATCTCGCGAACCCCACATGCCCCCCTGACCCAGTTATGCTTCAGCCGGTACAGCGCTTTCCAGTTGGTTCCGGCCTCCCGCGCAATCCCCTCTTCCTCCAGCCATACCGACCTCCGCGACGAATAATCCCCCAGCTGTGTCCTCAGCAGCCCCGGAATCCTGGATGCCCTAGGCCGCACGTAGCGGCGGTGATACAGCGCCTTCCAGATCTGGCCGTCGACTGCGATTCGGGAGCAGCGATGTGACACAAGTTGGAGCGCCGCGAGGTCGTGCGTGGGCAGGTGGGCGGCGATGCGGAGGAAGAGCTCGTCGCTCAGCCGGAGTATCGGAGTTGCACGGTTGGGTCTGTGGCGTTTCTTTGGCGCTGGGTCGGGATCCGGTGAGCCCGAGCCCGAGCCCGAGCCCGAGCCTGAGTCTGAGCCTGAGCGTTGCCGCTTCGTTGTGGTGGTGGTTGTGGTGGTGGTTGTGGTGGTGTTGGGCATGTCGAGTGGTATATATGGTGTTGGTTGGACTGCGACGGGACTTGGCCAATTGGCACGACTGCGGAGATGTGGGTAGTTAGCTTGCGTCTCTCCTCCCCGTTCTTGTTCTTGTGTGTAGTTACCTGTAGAGTGCTGTATCCCATCTGCATGATGAGCTGGCAGCAACGCTCCCCCACAGGGGATCTGTGATGGGCGGAAGGTTAGGGTTACGCCAGACTTTTGACTCGCACACGGACCACAACGGACGAAATACCCGTCTTGGGATCGGCTCGACTACACATACTGGCTCGGGGGCGATGTGATATGTTACTCGCAACGTGCGGGTTGGATTAGTCACCGGGCGGGCCGGTGACAGATAAGATTAGATCGAGTGCAATCGGGACTATGTACATAGATACATGGGCTGGCGCGTTCTCCTTGCTTGGTTCCGCAAGCTCGAGGGAGAGGCAACCCCACCGCCATCGACACGACCACTCACGAACACAGTCCTAGCCGCCTTTCTCATCTCGTGTGCTCCTACCGCTAACTACAGTTTCTCGGATACCCGCCGTCCACAATACCCCGAGCGACGACGAATGCCTGCGTGTCGCCACTGCTAGTCGCGGCGTTACTCTCCGAGCTCCATTGCGGCGGCGGCCAAAAAAAAATGGACGAGTTCATGCGGAACAGTCGCAATACTCTGAACGAGTGGGCATACGAACACTTCAAGGGCCTGGAGGAGGCGGTCAAGAACAGCGAGGAAACGACAGCGAAGCTGACGCGAGTCGTCCGCGAGCAGGAGACGGAGATCGTACAGCTAGAGGAGCAGCTTCGGGGTGCTGGGGATGGAGCTGCCACGGCGAAGCAGGTCGGTGAGCGGGATGCAGAGATTGCGCAGCTCAAGCAGCAGCTACAGGATGCTAGGGATCGGATTGCTACCTTGACTGCGTTGGAGGAGAAGAAGCTGGAGCAGAGGTATGTTGCGTCACTCCGGCGGCGACGGTGCTGTGTTGATGCGACGGATATAGTGCCCAATCAGCGCAAGACAGCAATGGGGATGGTAAACCTGCGGGGCCATTGAAGACGCTGGCGAAAGACGTAACGCCACCCGGTTCGCCTACTGGCATCTCGCAATTTCGACCCGCCACTTCAATGGAACCCGCACCGCGCATTGATTCGGGCGTACAGACGGAGCACGCGTGTCCGCCATCGCTTCCAGGCATTGACTACCACGAGGAATACACCAAACTATTGTCGAAGCATCGCGAACTGGAGCAGGAGAACTACGAGCACATGGAGCTGTTTGGGGATTTGAAGCAAGAAAATGCCGCACTGAAGAAGGAAATGGAGCTCACCAAAGGCTTGAAGAGCTACAAGACCGCTTACGGTCTCCTCTTCGACAAGTATCACCAAAACAAGGCGAGATGGGCGGTGTGGACGGAGCACTACAAGAAGAAAGAGGCTGAAAGGACCGGGATGAAGCCGAACACTGATGCTGAAAACATTCCGATGACTCCTAGTCCGACATTATCGCCGTCGAGACCTCCAGTTCTCTCGTCTGATGGTTCGCCTGTCGGATCCAATGAGCCCCCGGTCGAGCCGGCTAGAAGGGGCGGACTGTTCTCGAACCTCCAGGCACCTAGAACGGTCAACTTCCGATTCGAACCCAACGATGTGCCGGAACTCAACAGGACGGTGCCAGACGAGGATCTGATTCATTCGGATGCTTCGTCCGTTTCGACCCCAGAGACTCAGGAACAAGACCTACCCCAATTGCCGCAGCAAGTTCAAGAGCCGATCAGCATCCCGAACAAGAACGTTGATCCAGACCATCCAACCAGTGACCTTACCTCGAGCGATACCGGTGACGAGAATGAAGCCATTCCGGGGGCAAAGACAGCTACTGCCGGCCAACAGATGCACCCTCCGCTCCACCCGAAGACGCCAGTGTCCGTGGAAAGGGAGGGAGCGAGCTGGGTCAAACCTGTAGTAATTAAGAGTGAACCGCTGTCGAGCCAGAACGACCCCGGCTACCATCTGTTCGACCAGGACAGCTTGGACCTGGATGATGTCGGGCGTCCGGCACTCCAGGAACAGCTGCCGCCGAGGAAGAGGCAGAAGGCAGATAACAGCGAACGGAACAATAAAATCGGAAAAGACAGAAATGGCGATGAGAATTTGCCGCACAAAATCCGACCGAATATAGTTACAGAAGCGGATATACGTTCGCCTCCTGTACCCCGCCCGAGAGTGCAAGAGCCTGAGGCCACTCCACCTCGAAAAACCGTCCCTCCTAATGGTTGTCTCGGCCCCACCCCCACCTCGTCTTCTGCTCTCCGAGCTCCGCTCAAGTCTTCCAGACGAGCTCCTCGCTCACACAAGGGCGCTCTTGTCCATGTCTTAGAGGACGGTGCCGATGGGACGAAGCGTGCGGGCCTCAGTGGAGATACTCCCGATATCCAAACGCCTGTTCGTCTCGACGATATACTCTTCACGCCGCCCCCGAAACCCGTCAAGCTCGCCGCTCTGAGCAGGGGCGCGATTAATACACGTAGTGCTCCCCAGAGCAAGCGCCCCGAATCGAGAGCGAGCGCAGGGGACATATTCACCACACCCAGCAATTCCACCTTCAAGAAGCAGGATGCCGCCACAGACCCTCTCCCCGGCAAGAACGGTAAGAGGCAGCCTTCCGCTGCCATCGACTATGCCATTAATCCCACCATGAACGACGGCGTCGACTACGCTTATCACGAAGTTGTCCGCAACCGTGAAGCACGGAAGTGCCTCCCGGGCTGTACACGCACCTGCTGCAGAGAAGTTGGAAAATTCGTCGAGGCGGCCGGCATGCCGTTGGTCGAAAAAGCGGGCCCCCGCTGGCGCAGTAGCAGTCCCGAGCAGCAGCCTGCCAACGGTACCGGTGCCGACTCCAAGAGGGAGTTCCTAGACCGCTACGGCCGCCATCGCGAAGCGTTCCCCAGACGGAAGACGCCCCCCGGCTTCTGGGACAGTGAGATGCCGGACACCCAGGCGCTCAAGAAGCGGAACGAGGAGGCGCACAAGCTGGATCGCGAACGTGTGGAGCAGCGGAGCAGAGAGGCGATGAAGGGTGCTAAGGGACGGTTTGTGAGGAGGTTCTAAGGAAAGAGGGCCTGCATTGAAGGAGCTGTGATTCTTTGCTTCTGGGTTTTCGGCGTCGGTGGCGTTCTTAGTTTGCACGCTCTGGGTGAAGAGTGATTTTCTTGCGGGGTGGCATGTTACTCCATCGTGTTGTAGAGTTGACATAGTCTTTTCAGTGAAGCTGAAGATCACCCTTCGCATCGACAATTCACAGCGACTCACTCCTCCGTGTTCCCACCTCCCCACGTGACACTATGCATTCACCCTGCCGGGTAATCGCATCGTAGTCTCATCCCCTGATCTTTCTTTTCTTTTACTTTTGTTTGCTTTTTCCCCCGGCTCAATCTGCACTCAGGACACATCTCAGGATCTTCAGGAAACGCCCTCAAATATTTCACCTTTCGGTCCCGTTTTCTTTTACGTTGTCACCGTCGCCGTCGTTCCGCCATTCCGAACGGGAACAGGCCCAGGGCCACCCGCAATTGAGTAACTAAACTAAGACTTGGGGTGGTTGCGCATGTAGAAAGCTCTATAACAGCTCAACCTACGTGTCCACAAGTACCCCCAGACCCACCTTTTCAGAGCTCCCACAACTTTTCACCTGTCCACCCGCGGCTCGCCGCCGCAGACACCATTCACCACCCTCTCTCCTGTGCCTCGCTCCACGCCCGTACACCCCGCCGCTGCTGTCGCTGCCATGAATATTTTCCGGATCACGGGAGATCTCTCCCATCTTGCGAGTATCTTCATCCTGCTGAACAAGATGAAAACATCACGGGTGAGTGAAGGGATCGGGAGAGCGATGGACAAAGGCGGGGGGAGAGGGAGAGGGAGAGGGGGAGGGGGAGGGGGAGATGGCTGATGTGGTTGTTGGGCGGATTAGACGTGTGCAGGAATCTCGCTCAAGTCGCAATGCCTCTACCTCCTCATCTACATTACGCGCTACCTCGGTTCGTCGTCCGTCGTCGCCGCCCATCGCCGTTGCGTTCCGGAGGGGCTGATCCAATGACAGACATCTTCACGACCTTCAGCGTCTCGTACTACAACACCGCCATGAAGCTCTTCTTCCTTGGCTCGTCCGCGTACACAATCTACCTCATGGTGACGGCGTTCAAGCCCACGCACGACCCCGCCATCGACACGTTCCGGGTCGAGTACCTCTTCGTGGGCGCCGGCGTGCTGGCGCTCGTTTTCCCGTACAATTACGGCTTCCTCGAGGTCCTGTGGACCTTCAGCATCTGGCTCGAGAGCGTCGCCATCCTCCCGCAGCTGTTCATGATGCAGCGGACGGGCGAGGCCGAGACCATCACCACGCACTACCTCTTCGCCCTGGGCGCGTACAGGGCGCTCTACATCCCAAATTGGATCTGGAGGTACGTGGTCGAGTTGCGCGTGGACCGGATCAGTCTGCTTGCCGGCATCGTGCAGACGATCCTGTACTCGGACTTTTTCTACATCTACTATACGAAGGTCATGAAGGGGAAAAAGTTTGAGTTGCCGGTGTAGTGGGGGTAGGATAGCTGGAGCGAGGGGTTTTGGGAGGAGGGGGGGAGGAGGAAGAGGTGAGTAAGAATGAGGGTGTGTGACAGGATTGATAGCTTCTTCTTTCTTCTTGTTTGTTTCCGGAAATTACAAGTTTAAGGAAGAACACCCTCCGTGATGGAAACCGAATGTCGATCGAGTGATGTGTCGTGCCACCATACCGCAGCACCAACTTCCACGTGCACGCGTGACACCAATTTAGCGCCTCGCGTCCACTCACGGCGTCCATCACGTTGTCCCAGACTACATATGTGCTCTGTACTTCCTTCACACCCACCCCACATCGCCATAATTTCTGTCCATCATACACATTCACAGCTATGACCTCCTCCAACCCCAGTCCGCTGCTACGTATCCCCCGCTTCGACAAGCGCGGACACTTTCTGCTGCACATCACGCCGACATCCCCCGACGCACCGTTCCCGCAAAACCTCGCATGCTCGGTCAAAGCCACCGAGGGAGAACGGGCGTTCGCAGTGACGCGTATGAATCCGCCCTCCCTCCGCCCTGTTCCTCCCTTCTCCCCTCTTTTGCGGTGCTAACTGGCGAGGGGGGGAAAAAAATTAGTGGACGAGGCGAAAATACTGGGGTCCAAGAGCGACAAGTTTGTCGGCACTGATGCCGACCTCCTCGCGATCTGGGGTTGGGTGTTGTTCCGCCATCCCGCCGAAGAGAAGCTGCTGGCGAACCTGGACGTCGATGTTTCAACTATTGGTGACGAGGGTTTCAGTGTACTTCCCCCCCCCCCGTTCAAACGCAAGAGAGATGGCGGTGCTGATGGGATGTGCGGGTAGCTGCGTATCCGTCGTATCTTCGGGCGGGTAAAGCAAACGCTCGCGACGCTGACGGTGCCGGAGGACGGCAACGCGGAGATCGAGATCTTCGATTGGGCGTGCACAGTGGTGGCGCGGCTGGAGGAGGTCACCGCGGCCGAGAAGGTCAAGGAAGAGGAAGGCGCGTTGGACGAGCTCAAGAAGCAGCTGGACGACCTGGTCAAGGCCAAGAAGGAGCACGAGGAGATGCTGATGGCGAGGTTCGTCAAGGTGCTGGAAGCGAAGAAGGAGCGGATCCGGGAGCTGGAGGCGCAGCTGGACGACAGACATGCGCCGGCTCGCGAAGAGTCCGCGCCCGCCAGCGGGGAAAACTCCGAGCCGGAACCCGCACCCGTCAAGCCGAAGCCGAAGCCGAAGCCGAAGGGGAAGGGGAAACGGAAGGCTTCGCCGTCCCCCCCAGCAACGAAAAAGACTGCGGCCAAGAAAGCTGCCGCCCCTGCCACACGCTTGACGAGAAGTAGGAAGCCGGCTCCTCCTCCTCCGTCGGATACCGAAGACTCCGAAGACGACAGGATGGAGGTCGATAATATGCCGTTCAAGAAATCCGTCCCGGCAGATGATGTAAACACCCTCACCGCCTCCGAAGACGAAGACGACGAGCCGCGGAGCGATCCCAAGGAGAGCGAGGACGACGACGACCTGCCGCCGGTGAGGAAGCCGCGGAGCGATCCCAAGGAGAGCGAGGACGACGACGACCTGCCGCCGGTGAGGAAGCCGATCGCGTGGGAGGTAAGAAGAACGCCTGCGCAACCACCGGCCGCCGAGAGGAAGAAGGAGGTGGAAGAGGCGGCGGCGGAAGACACTGCGGATGATACTATGGATGATGAGTTGTAGGGAAGAAGTGGTGGTGGCCAATTTTGATGTATATTTTTTTTTTATCACCTGGCTCTTTTGGTTCGAGGCTATGGCAACAGTGTTTTGGTTATCTGAGGATGGCCTCTGGAAGAGGCACGGTCTCAGGACGAGGAGTGATGCACGAGTGCGAAATCGATAGTTATATACCCGGGCCGGCATGCTGTACATATGTACTAGTACTCTTTGCGAGGTTGACCGGGCAGGCTCTGATCATCTGCAAGCTCTAATCATCTCCGCACCGCTGTTTCCAAGCACATACGTGCCTGCCTACACATTGCTATGTTGTAATCCAGAAAAAATACTCACGCAAGGACAACCACCAAAGCCCCAGCTGGATACCGCCGCCGGCACACAAGTAAGTATGGCGGCCGTATCACCACCTGTCTCCCGGACATTCTGTTACCGGTCGATCGGGTCTTCCCCCGTGCCCTCCGATTTTCGACCTGCGACTTCCGGGCGCCTGCGATGATACGTACATAACTCGCGCCCTCCACGATCCACGATCGACGAGGACCCAGTAATGGCGGGGGGTCAATGGCGGCCCGCTCAGCCCAGCACCTTGGAATGGTCTCGCACTTGTTCATTCGGTTCCCGGCTCTCTCAACGGCCCCCTGAGTAGACACGCTACATACGCACACACGCATCTGTAGTACATAGACGCGAACCACCCTCCATCCTCCACCCTCCACCCTCCACCGCACCTTCAATCACCAATCCGCAATCCGCAAATCCACAGCATCCCCATTCGCTCCTCTCCCCCCCTCCCTCTGCACACAAATAAAAACCAAGTGAACCCAGTAAAAAAATAAGTTAAGCAAGTAGAGTTAGTGTACACATTCTCATCCCATAGCGCAACATATCATCCATCCATTCCCCATCCGTGGAGCAAAAAGCGATTCCAAAACAGCAAATTTCCCAGTAAACTCGCAAAAAAGCAGAGAAGCAAAAGATCAAAAGAAAAAAAACAAACAATGGATATTTGGAAAACCCACCCACCACCCCCGCTTTACGCCTGTGTATAAGCACAACAAAGGAACGGAAAAGATAGCACATACGGGGAGAAAAGGAAAGGAAAAGGAAATTTATGGTTCGCACGGTCGCCAAACAAAGGGAAGAAAAGAGCTAAGTTATCAGGGGCGAAAAAAGACTGCAAGAAAACACCATCGTCGGTAATCAGATCAGCCAGTCGTACAGCTTGCTCCGATACTGCACGCGATTGCTCGTAGCCCACTCCTCGATGAAGCGGTAGCCAAAATTGACGGTCTCCAGTGGGGTGCTGGTCCTGTGTAATGGGAGCTGGAACGCCTGCTTGTAGTCTCCGGCGGCTTTGGCTAGCTGCGTCTCCGGATCGACCCATTTGAGACTGCGAGCGGCGTACGTCTGTGGAAACTTTCCCGAGATTTCTTCGAGGGTGAGGTAATGCGTCCCCTCGCTCCAGCAATCCCGGAGGTCCCGAGAGTCTTGGACGAGCCGCGATTTGAGGCCAAGGTACTTGCTGCGGTCGTTGGGCACAGGGTTGGCCGAGTCCGGCGTGGGCGCTTTCAGAGTGGCGGCGGGGAGACTGGCGCGGCCGAATTGCGCTATGTCCAAGTCGAAAACGTACTGACGGATCACCGCTTCCACCTGCTTACTGTGCACCCAACTCAGTCATCTTCGTTCGTGAACAAAACATCGATTGATTTGACCGGACATACCAGAACCCGTACAGCGTCTGCTCATGATTAACCCTCGCCTTTTCCGACACAAACATCACCAACGGGATAAAAGTTCTCCACATTTCCACAGTTGGCAATCTGCGACCTTCAAGCGCCCGCGTGCGGTCCGAAAGCACGAACGCAAGGATGAAGCACAGCGTTGAGTCGGCAGCGATGACTAGGGCACGCTGAAGCTCCCTAGCGTCCGACGTTCCCGATCGAAAGACGGCGTCCGCCTCGTGCTTCGTGGATTTGCCGAACGCCAAGAACCTGCAGATGGTGATTAGTTAGCTATTTGCAACCTGCCCCGATTTTGTTTCACGTACTTCTCGTAATCGGTGTTGAGCTGGTTGCTTGTGTACGAAGTGACCTTTCGTACGCCGTTCCGATCGTCTCGATTGGAAGCCGGCGTGATCGCAGCTCGTTCCGGCTTTTTTCCTCCGGCGATACCGTTGGCCTTCTTTTGAGGCGGCGTCAAAACCTCTCTCTCCGTAGCCGGAGTCTTGAGCGCCGGTGATTTGAACGCGGGCGAACGAGCGGTAGAGGCTTTTGGTACACCGAGCGATCCCGTCGCCGTCTTCGGTTTGGCCCCGCCATTGGACTCCTCTAGGCTCGCCGACGGGCGAGGGCGCTTGTTAAGCGAAATCTTGCAGAAGCTCTGGAAATCCTTCAACCGCCGTTTGAACCGGAACTTGACCACACAAGTCTTATGAGCCGGTGTAGCAGCAGTAGTAGAAGCTGCCGGCGGGTGTTTGGACGAGGTTACGGATATCCGAGATCTCGGAGACGAAGGACTCGGACTTGCTGGTCGCTTCCCGGTAGTCTTGGAGGCGATGGCCCCGAGGCTCGACTTTTTTGGGATCGTTTTGGCCGGAGAAGCAACCGAGCGCGGAGATCGCCCGGAAGGAGTCGACGACGGCACCGGGGGCTTCTTGCTCGACTGGGACGCCTTGCCTCGCTCTCTCACGGACATCGGGGTCACATCATGGGTCGGCTTCGCCATAACCTCGTCATCCAAGTTATCTTCCGCCGCTAGCGCATCTTCAATAACCTTCGGTAGAGTGGGACTCAGTATCGGTGGTAAAACCAAGACGGGCGTAGCTGAGCGTCGAGGAGGAGGAGGAGGGGGAGGGGGAGGGGGGGGAAGGGGCGGCGGGGAAGGGGCGCTTCGACGAGACGGCAGGGGACTGCGCTGTCTGGAGGCGGAAGTGGAGGTTGAGGGAGGTGGTGGGCTGCGCTCCCGTCGGGAAGAACGAGGGGGCTGTCGTGATGGAGGCGGCGGTGACAAGCGAGGCCGTTTTGAGGGTCGTGACAGTTCCAAGTAATTTGTCTTGTTGAGAGATTTGGGTTCATCCGCTGGAGGGATGTCGCTCGTCCTGCAAGCCAGAGACACGCATTAGCTCACTAAACATGCTTCTCTCTCGCTGGTAAGGCGTCGCCATACCTCTTGGACGGAATTGCAGCTTTCGACGAGCTCCGTGATCGATCCACCACAGAATTCACGGCATTGGGCCGATTAGTGGTTGGGGTATCCGCGCGCGACACCGGTTTCGAGTGCGAGGAATTCGCAGAAGCAGGCGGAGGCGGAGGAGGTGGCAGTGAAGGAGGCGGAGGAGGCAGAGTGCTTCTCACAGGCGTGTTCGTCGCGTTACTTGGCGAAGTATCCGAGCTCCTCTGCTCCGGTTTCGGAGTGGTAGTCTTCCCGGCGAGATACTGTCCTAGTTTCAGCTTCCTCGTCGCGGTAGCCGGCGTGGCCGCTCCCGTGGTGGCGGACGTGCTGCCGTTCGTGGTGGAGCCTCTCGATGTCCAGAAGGCCGCAGGATCGGGTTCAGGACTCTCGGGCAGGTATTTCCCGGTGTATTCCGGCCGGTCCAGCAGCGTGGTGTACTCGTAGCAGAGGCAGTGAGTGTGTTGGGGGTGCTGACAGCGGCGACTCAATCTGTCCATTATGAGTGGGCGCGGCGGAAGATTGAGCTTCTGGAAGCGCACGCCGATTTCGTCCGTGTCGACGACGAGGGCGACTGTATTCACCATCGTGCCTGTGAGCGGGCGCGCGGAATACGGGATGAGACGAGGGACGACGAAAAGGTATGCAACGTTGGGTGTGTTTTTGAGTGCCCGCGGAGTCTATGTTCTGCGTTGGGAGCCGCGTGCAGTGTGCCCCTGGCGGTGGAACTTTCCTGCGCTCGTTGGGTGCGATGCGTTCGTTCGTTCCGTTAATTCGCGGGGCACATCCAAGGCTGCTTCTTTTTTTTTTTTTTTGAAGGAAGGAAGGAAGGAAGGGAAGGATGTTGTTGTGCTGGCAGGCAGGCACGGGGTTTCGTTGGGTGGTAGGCGCGGTGCGGTGGGCGGGTTTCCTTGCCAATAATAATTGACGTCGCACGGGCAGAGGTGGGTTGGCCTTGGGGGGGGTGGGAGGAGGGGGGGCAAGCAGGGTGCGTTTTTGGTGGTGGGAGTGAGGTAGTTAGAGCTAGAACGGCAAGGCAGGGTCGAGGAGCCGATCGACGGGTAGCCAGCGCCAGCAGCAGCCGATTTCGAGTTGCGGCTCAGTATGGGGCGAGCATGGCGGCCGGGATGGCGGAGCGGCAAGGTTTTGTGCGGGTGCGCACGAGCGAGTGAGAGAGTGAGGATTGGTGGGAGAAGTCGGGCAGGGCGTGTGTTTCCGTGAAGGACGGACGGGGGGATCAGCCGGCGACGGTGGGAGGAGGCGAAGTGCGAAGAAATCGGGGGCCGTTGTTGATTGGTGCTTGGTTTGGTGGCAGGCGAGGGTTGTTCGTGGTTGCAGTGCCCCAAGTGCGATGGAAGAGAGGTGCGGACCGGCGAGCGCTCGGTGTGTGCGACGAAGACAAAGGGAAGGGAAGGGAAGGAAGGGAGGGAGAGGGAGGATGCAAGGAAGGAAGGAAGGAGGGAAGGAAGGAAGGAAGACGGGAAGGAAGGAAGCCAGCTCGGTAAGGTAAGATGATGGGCTACCGTTAGCCACCGTTCATTATTCATGTATAAACCCGAACCGGTCTCCAGAGAGTCGGGAGTCTTCATCCTGGCACGAAACACGGACGTCCCTCCTATGTCTCGTCACGTGCTCGCTGGCCCCACGATACCGCAGTGCAGCCAGCACTTCTACATATGGCTCGTTCGCAGTTTGTCTGCTCCCGGCGCCTCCCTCGCTTAGCTCCGGAGAGCGTCCCCGCTGGCGCTCGTTGCTGGAGATCCCTTCCTCCCGCCTAGCTTCCGGCAGCGGACCGTGTCGCCGCTCGCTGCCGGATTGTGCTCTACTGCACGGGATGCGATTGCGCCGGAATCGATCGAGTTGTGACGAAAACCCTTCGGACGAATCAGAAAATAGTGTGCCCTAGAGGAGAGCTGGTGCTCTGTGTGGATGGCGAAATAAGTCTGTGTGCAGTGACGTGCCAATTTATGCGATGCCCATCGCCGCCACGTGATGGACCTATGCAGATCCGTCTTGGTCGTGGGAAGAACAGGTACGGACATGCTAGATCTGGCCTGGTCCCGCAACGCCTACATGTGTTCGTCTCTCTGAGATTCTGGGATTCACGCCGCGAAAAGCACTGCGATGTGGTGTGTGGCTACCGGTCAATTCTACGCCAACCTTCTCGCCACTGCCCTGCCAACCACCAGGCGTCCTTTCTCGCCCTCAAGGCTCTCGTCCGCGTTCTCATCCATCTCGCCCTCCGCCTCCTCCAGGGCGGCCTCGTACACCAGGTTCAGAAGATCCTCATCGACCCGCAGGCCGCACCTGGCCATCGCCTTTACACACGCGCCGACGCGCGCAATCTCCCTCCGTTTCTCTGGGGTAATGACGTCGTTCGTATCGGAATACATCTCCTCGGTCGCCTCGCCTTCCTTGCCCTCAGCGCCTGCCTTCTTCACCTGGATCCAGACCATTCCGTTGACTCCCATAACAACCTCGATATCCGTCGCAGCGAGGGTAACGAGCTGACTGCGGGCGCGCCGCACACAGCCGGCCGGGACGGTAACGAGATATCCGTTGCGCAACTTACCGTACTTCAGACTCCTCGTGTGCAGACTCGCGCCGCCATCTTGGAACAGACCCTGGACCTCAGCCACCAGCAGCTCGCCCTCCGCAAAGAAGGTACGGATCTGCAGCTCGTCCGTGCTCGTGCGCTTCCTGAGTATGCCGCCGGGGAGGTTGATGCTGCTCAGCAACAGGGCGGCGGACTGCCAGCTGCAGATGTCGACCTTCCACCGCTTCGACTGCACCTCGACGATGCGGCCGACGACCAGATCGCCGATTTCGGGATGGTAGCGCGAGCGCAGTGGTTGCACCGACAGCAGCTTGTTGGTTTTCTGGATCGTGCCGCTGAGGGACGCAATGATGGACGGCGGCAAGCCACCGGAACGCGAGAGGTAGGTGCCGTGGCCGCGCATCCATTGCGGGTCGGTGGTGATGGTTTCGCCCGGGGTTACGACAGAGGCCGAGGGCGATTCGAAGTCCACATCCATCGCGTCATCGTTGTGATGGGACGGGAGGAGAGAAGAGAGTTTTGGAGGAGCGGTGGGAGGGTGAATTGAGATCGGCATTCTGCGATGGTAGTGGTGGGCGGTTGGTGGGCGGTTGGTGGGCGCTGACGTGAAGTGATAAGGTTCATGCATCAGCCTCACTCTAGCTTGACGCGCTGCTAAACGGCGGTAACTAACCCTAGCCCATGCAGCGAGTTGGATACAGGCTGACTGGGTGGCGTGATATGTATTAGTGACATACCAGGACAAAGCTGATAAGAAAGAAAAATCTCCATTACCGCTCCCAAGTCACCACAAAGAACCAAAAAACGAGGTCTTTGAACACTCTACTGATTATTTGGCTTACGCATATTCCTGAGAGGGAGAGAGAAGTCTTGTCTGTGATGCTGATGCTGGTGGTGATAGTTGTAAAGTCATTTCTCGGGAATGCTGAACTAATATTAGCGCCGCTCTTTGAATCTCCCTAACAGGTTTTACATGTGCCACGGTGCCGAAACTCATTTACCACCAGGTGATTACAATATTAGATAACACACTTTCTCATGGCTCCTGTCACTGTATACGTGCAGAGTTTAACCCTGTTCAATCGTTTAGCATGGAATTGCCGGTGAACACAGCTAAGTAGGGAGCGGAGCTGCCAAAGACCACCGAGGCCGCAGGCGGTAAATTACACCACATCCAGGATAATTTCACACCATCGTATTGAGCACGGGTACGAGTGCAATAGAGTAGTTGCAATTCTGTCATCCAGCCCAGTATCCGGTTACTTCCAATTCCTGTAATAGAAGCGACGATTTCCAAAAAAAAAACCCCCAAGCAGCATAACATCAATCCCGAAATCAAACCCCTATCGCTGAAGTAAAATGAAAATAAAGCAAAAGAGATAAAGAAATATTTGTACAAAGTGGGTATGCAAAAGAAAGTTGCTTTTTGGTAGGAAACGACACCATATTCAAGAACACAATCAATTACCTAGTCAGTGGGGGGGGCCTCGTGGTAGTTTCCATCGGGGAACCGCAGCTTCAAAGCCTTTCTCCGCAGCTCGTCCGCGTCTGCATCGTAGACCAAGAATTCGTGCAGGGCCTTTCCGGCGGGCACCATGGGCAGGACAGGAACCTTCTTCTGTACGGGCGTTAGATTGTTCTAGTCACATGACGGCAAACGGATGGGACTTACGTCGACGACAACCTCCAGCAACACAGGACCGTCGGTCTCGAGCCACTTCTTGATGGTAGCGGGCAGCTCTTCGAGCTTCTCACATCGCATACCCGTCAGACGCATAGCCTCGGCCACCTTAACGAAGTCAGGGTTGGACTGATGGGTCCACGAGAATCGGTTCTCGTAGAACAAGCTCTGCCACTGGGTAACCATTCCCTGCTCCTCGTTGTTTAGGATCAGGATCTTGACGCCAATGTTGAACTGGGCCGCCGTCGACAGCTCCTGCAGGGACATGTTGAACGAGGCATCACCGTCAATGTCGATGACAACAGCGTCGGGACGGGCGACCTTGGCACCAATAGCGGAGGGGAGTCCGAAGCCCATGGTACCGAGACCACCGGAAGTGACCATCGACCGCGGGTGTCTCCAGCGGAAGTGCTGGGCAGCCCACATCTGGTGCTGGCCGACACCAGTGGTTATGATGACGTCCTTCTTGTAGCTGGCGGTCTGCTGTGAGATCTCCTGGATGACGGTCTGGGGCTTGATCAATCCTCCAGGAGTCTCGCGCTCGAAATCGAAAGGGTAGCGCTTCTTCCAGTCGGCAATTTGGGCGAACCATTCCGGGCGGCTGTCGACGGCCTTTACCTGGGGGATGAGAAGAGCGAGGTTGTCGGCAACATCACCCTCGACGGCCTCGGTGGCTTGGACGACCTTGTTGATGTTCTTGGGCATGATTTCGAAATGGATGATACCACCCCGTCCCTCAGCAGCAGCAGCCTTAGCTTGAGGGGCGAACTTTGCAATGTTTCCAGTGACACGGTCATCAAATCGAGCACCGAGAGCAAAGATCAAATCAGACTCCTGCATGGCCAAGTTCGCGTAGGCGGATCCATGCATGCCCAGCATGTGCAGGGACTTCTCCTCGAGCTCATCATAGGCACCGAGTCCTTGCAGAGTGGTCGTCACGGGGATCTTGCACTTGTCTGCAAGTTTGCGAAGCAGAAGAGGACCTTCGGGCTTCTCGAGAATACCCTGACCGGCGTAGATTACGGGCTTTTTAGCGACGGCGAGAAGACCCGCAACCCTCTTTATCGTAGCGCTTAAGTGCTCCTTGTTCAGTGCGCGCGCAGCCATGGAAGCGGCAGAGGGGTTGGCAGGCAGGTTGCTGGCCACGGGAATAGGCTGGCTCAGGATAGCAGCAGTGACGTCCTTGGGAAGATCGACGAGGACGGGTCCAGGTCGTCCGGAAGTCGCGATTTCAAATGCCTCGTTGATACGGCGAGGAAGCTCGGCCACGTTCTTAACCATAACATTCCATTTAGTGCACGCACGTGAAATGCCGATGATATCAGCCTCCTGGAAAGCATCGGTACCAATCGCCGTGGTCGGGACCTGCCCGCAGAAGACGACAAGCGGGGTTCCATCGCTCAGAGCGTCCTGGAGGGGTGTGACGATGTTGGTAGCTCCAGGACCAGATGTCACAAGGACGACACCGGGCTTTCCAGACGCACGAGCGTATCCCTCCGCCATGTGTCCGGCACCCTGCTCGTGCCGGGGCAGGATGAACTCAAAGTCCTTGGAGTTGTAAATGCCGTCAAACACGGGCAGAATGGCTCCACCAGGGTAACCAACTATGGCCGATGAGTCAGACATCGATCTGCACATTCTTCGGAAAAAAAACCCAGGACGACATACAGATGTGCTTCACGTTGTGCCGCAGCATCATTTCGTGGAAGATTTTACCGCCCGACATCCCAACCATCCTACAGTACCACATATGTCAGTATGACTCAGGCGGTGCGTGTCCATTCCAGCAATGGGTGACTCACGAGTCGTCCATCTCGGGCTGCTTGCCCGACCGCAGAGGGTGGACATTGTGCGCAGCCGCCGGTGTCTCGGGGGTAGCATTGAAAGCCGGCGAAGGGATAGGTCTTGTTGCGCTGTAATCATACAAACGTCAGCCACAATCTCTGTACGAGTAACTCAGGGCGGCGCATTGTGGAGCCCTACGGAGCAGATGCGGTCGACTGTTTCCGGGTGGATTTCGGTAGCTCGACAGAGCCAGCCCGGTTATACGGCGAGAGAGCTGCCGGTGCAGCGGACGTCTGGAAGAACTTAGCCGTAGCCGTAGCAGGCCTTGCAATCTGGTTTCGCGTGAGGCATCGAATCGGCACTCGGGCGGCGGGTGACCGGAGCATTACGCCGGTGGTGAGTTTTGTTCCGTTTGAAAACGAGTTGACTGTGCTCGAAGGAGACGAATGAATTGAGTGGAGCGTAGAGTGGAGGAAGAAAGCTCAAACACACACACACGATGCTTGCTTGGGTGGCAGGGTCTCTGGTGGGATGGATTGGGTTTTGGAGTGGGTGGGGGAGAGGAAGGGTTGGTTTTGAGGTTGAGTCAGTGCAGTCCGAGAACAAGAGAAAAAAAAAACGAGTATGTATCTAGCTAGGCCGTTGGATTGCCGCTGTCCCCAGTCGCACCCTACAGCCAGAAAGACCCTTGCAAAAAAAATAGAATGGACGAAAACTTGGCAACGCCGCGTGCCATTAAAGTGTTGCCCCACCATGGCCATGTCTACTTATCTACATATGTAGTCTAGTCTACATCCGTGTACCCAGTGAGCTACCGAATCTCTTCAAATACATATTCATTTGTCAACGATTCGTCCGAGAAGAAAAAGAGATATCTGGCAGAGATAATTACATACAGCTCACGAGAGCGCTGGACCATTGTGTTTGCTTTGACTCGTTGTGGCCCCGTTCTACTCCACCCGAAATCACTGCCGGCTGCATTTCAGGAACCATCCGAATCACCCCTCGTCCATGGCCCAAACGAAGGATGAGCTGGAAAAAAACGCTTATGTGTGTGTCATGTACCCTCGTAAATTTACAGGAGTGTCCGCTATATGTATTCTATACTCAGCAGAGGAACTCGAAGAGTCGAGGGGGTGTACGACTAATCCGGATGCACCCCGCTTCACGCCAAGACCCCACATATCTTGCCCATTATTGGTACCGCTGCTAACGAAAATCAATTCAATGCAGTCGAAGTCGTGCTAGAAAATTCATCCTCATACGGTCTTGAGCCATTCCATACGTTCTTCGATGGAACGCGACCAAGAGACCCAGTCATTCTGTCTGGTTGAACTGACCTGGACCGGTCCTATGATGCATAACCTGTCGATAAACAAATGCATAGATTATCACTCAGGCCATCACTTGATAAACATCATCGCCTCGAATGGCTCCAACGAGACCATATCCCCCTCCGTGACGACATCCCCATGGTTTCCTAACTTCATGTGCCGCCCATCCACCAACTCGGCCACCCCCTTATCCTGCGGTATTTCCCATCTGACCGCTTCGTTCGTGAAGTTCACCACCACAAGGGCATGTTCCTGCCCGCTCCTGCGCCGGTAGGCGACGATCCTCGTATCCTCCCGCGCCAGCAGTTCGAAGTCTCCATATATCAACACATCCTTGTGTTGCTGCCGTAGCTGCAGAATCTTCTTCCAGTAGGCGAACACGCTCTCGTCGTCGGCGACCTGTAGAGCAGCGTTCCACTGCTTGTAATCGTCGTTGACGCGCATCCACGGAGTCCCGGTCGTGAAGCCTGCTTGGGGGGAGGAATCCCATTGAACGGGGGTTCGCGCATGGTCTCGCGCTTTGAGATGGAGCGCCTTCATGAAATCCTCCATTTTCAACTCATCCCCACCAGCCTGCTCGAGAGCCCTTTGCTTCCTCTCAGCCTTATGAATCCATACATGTTATGCGATCGGCTAGAGTAGACTCACTCCTTATATCCGTTCTGCGTCTCCACATCCTTGTACTCTTCGATGGGCCAATCCATGGGGATGTTCTTCATCGCCAACTCCTGTCCCTGGTAGACGTATATTGTTCCACTCTGGCCAGCCTCGAGTGTAGCTAGCATCTTTGCGACCCGCATGCGAGTGACCGGATCGTTGTCGGTGAGCGAACGGTCGACGAATCGGCTGATCGACCGCGGTTGGTCGTGGCTCTCGATACAGACCGAATTCCAACCGTTGTTCTGGATCATAAACACCTGCCACCCTTCCAATGCGCTCTTGAGGGTTGACAATGTCCACGGCTTGGAGGGCCATGAGTAGCGTCCGTTGTTGCCGAAGTCCATCGTAACCCTATTGCTGTTAGCGCCACTAGCTGTTGGCAGGAATCTTGCACGTACATATCAAACTGGAAGATCATGTCCAGCTCACCTCTATCCTCCCCTATCACCTTTAACGCCTCGTGCTTATCCGTCATCCACGGCATTTCTCCCACCGTCATAACGTCGTACGTGCTCAACACCTCCCTCCTCATCTCTTTCAGGAACTCATGCAATCTGGGACCGTTGGAGACCACTCTTTCTGCCGGCTGCCACCGCTCGTGAGGGAGGACGACAGGTGCATCGGGGAAGCCGGGAGCTTTGCTGATCAAGTCAATCACGTCCATGCGGAAGCCATCGGTGCCTCTGTCCAGCCAGAATTTCATCAAGCCGTGCACGGTCTCCCGGACGGGTGGGTGGTCCCAATTGAGATCGGGCTGCTCGGGAAGGAAACAGTGCAGATAGTATTGGCCCGTGATGTCATCGTACCGCCATGCGCTGCCTTCTCAATGTTAGCGTCGCCGGCCGAGATGGATCTTGAACTCCATCGACACACCTCCAAAAACAGCCCGCCAATTATTCGGTGGGCCCCTCTCTCCCTTCTCATCCACCACGCCATCCCGCCACACATACCACTCCCTCTTATCGTTACCCCTCGAGCTCCTCGACTCTTGGAACCACGCATGCTGGTCGGAAGTATGGTTCACCACCAGGTCCATAAGGAGCTTCATCCCGCGCTTGTGGAGCCCCGCAATGAGGCCGTCCATATCGTGCATACTCCCGTACCGCGGATCGATGGCCTGGTAATCGGAGATGTCGTAACCCATGTCTTTCTGAGGAGATTTGTACACTGATCAAACCCCAACACCGTCAGCCAATACGAATGATCAGTAGGGGAGGGGAGAAGAGAAAGGGTGCGAGGAACCTGGGGAGAGCCATATCACATCTACCCCGAGATCGTGGAGATAGTCCAGCTTCGAGATGATGCCTGGAATGTCGCCGATCCCGTCGCCATTGCTGTCGCAGAAGCTGGACGGGTAGATCTGATAGATGCTGGCTTCTTTCCACCATCGGTGGTGTGCTGTGGCGGGTTCGGGCATGGTTGCGATTGAAGTTTGCTATACGGTGGATGTGTATGTTCGTGCGGGGATGTGTTTATGAGTTGATTCCCCGCATTTTTCTTGGGATACCATCAATGTAACTGCGGGGGGGGGACAGATATTATTGGCCACACGTCATGTCACGGCGGGGCTGTCGATATGCCAATGATCTGTCCGGTAAGGACAGTATTCCAGACGGAGAACAGCGACTGTGCAAACCGCAGAAGACCATCATGAGCATGAAGCATGAAGCGAAGATACACGCTGCGGCAAAGCAGCGGAGGATAGGTGTAAATCCTATTCAATGACGGTCCGTGTGGGAACAGACACGGCGGGCTTCAAGAAGAAAGTGTCACGCTACCCTATGTAGCAAATCAAACGGGACATATGATGCAGAGTGGGGAACTCTGGCAAGCCGGCCACCCGCCGCCCTGCACTAGAGTAGAAGTATGATTTAGACGATCCTGTCCGCCGTTAATCTGCAATTGCCGGAGCATCTCGTCGGCAGAGCGCCGACCTTCTCTGGCTTGCACCGCGTGACTTGGGTTTCCCTCGTGAGTGCGGGATGTTTGGCTCGCAGGTGGCCTTCTCAAGGAGGATGATACGTAAGTACCGTCGGCACTCAACTGATTCGCCGAGACGTTCGGAACCGGAAAACCTGCGGAGAGAAAGGAGCCACCCGGCACTGGCTGTTGGCCTGTGTGTCGGAGCGTCTATGTAGGTCGAGAAGGGTTTCATGTTGACCTGTCTGATGGCTTTTTACCCTACAGCTGCGAGTACGTCCGCAACGTCTTCAGATGTCCCTTCGGAAGTGGAGTTTAGTCGGTAAGTAGCCAAAAACGGGAATATGTAGCCGGCGTTCCAATGCATGTTGTTGAGTTCCAGTCCCCTGCAACCAGGGCGAGCAGGGGAACCCAAAAAAAAAGGGCGAGCTGTTCAACTCAACAAATCACGAGCTTTTGGCTGAAGAAAAATTAAGATGTTCCCCCTAAAAGGCAAGGGAGAGCGGCGAGCAGATACTTATGTATGTAAAAGTTATTTACGCTCTTCCTTAGTATCCCCTATCTCGGTCTGCACGTCGCACTGAAGTGTCCTTGCCACACTACATAGATAAATCTTTCCTCACACCCGTTCTCATTCTCGTTGCAACTCTCATTGGCACCTGCTCCTGTCACCCACACTCCCGTTTGTACCCAATCCTCTTCGGTCTTCCTCGCGGTCAAGCCCAACCAGCTCGCTTCTAGCTTCGAATCGTCCAATCCGTTCCACTACAGTCGTCCTTGGTCAGGACCTCCACGTCGCATACAAACAACGATGTCCGCTGCAGCTGCTCTCCCGAAGCTTGAGAAGAAGCCTGTGAGCTTCTCGAACTTGCTCCGTAAGTCCTACACGGAGTGCGAATCCATGCGGGAGTGAATCGCACACTGACGGTGGATGATGTACAGTTGGAGCCGGTTTGAACATGTTCGAGTAAGTGCTGTCGTCAGAGGCGTGCGCGATGGCGGTTGGCTGCTGATACTCGGTTCAATCTAGGGTTACGACGTTGGGCCAGGTATGAGATTCCGTCGAGCAACTGGATTGAGATGCGAAAACCTAGCTGATATTTTCTTTTCCTATGGCCATAGCCGCTCGAGGTCGTCAAGGTGATTAACTCCCCACACCTTCAATTTCCCGCGATGCGATACGGAAGACTGACTTGGTTGTTCTCCACAGACTCACATGGCCGCCAACCGTGGAGACAACATCGTAACGGCTGTCAAGAAGACCTGGGGTCGTGGAGGACCCTTTGGGTGTAAGTCTCAATGCGCAGCTCCGCTGCATGCTTCAGGAACTCCACACTGATGCGCGATTTGCCAACGATAAGTTTACCAGGGGTTGATTCCGTGGGTTGGTTTCCTTCAGTGTTTTACTCCCGAGGTTCCAGCTGTCGCTCAGATGGAAAAACTCGGCTTGGCGCTAGTTCTCCAGAGCGACATGTGCTCCCGGCAATGATGGTGGATTCTTGAGGCTAATGCAAGGATCCTACAGGCCTGGATTGAAGCTTCCACCAAGGGTGCCGTGCTACTCTTCGTGGCCGCCGAGGCCGAGTACATCCCAACGATTCCCGCCCATGCGGGCAGTCAGCTAATTGAGTGCGGTGTGGCAGATACTACGCTCGTACCTTGGGCGCTGGCAACTTCGCCGCTGGTATCACCGGAGGAGTTATCGGAGGTGTTGCGCAAGCATACGCTACGATGGGCTTCTGCACTTGTATGAAGACAGTCGAAATCACCCGCCACAAGCAGGCTGCGTCCGGTATCAAGCCGCCGTCTACTTTCGTGGTATTCGCGGATATTTACCGCAAGGAGGGCATCGCCGGTATCAACAAGGGAGTCAACGCAGTTGCCATCCGCCAAATGACCAACTGGGGAAGCAGATTTGGTCTTGCGCGCCTGGCCGAGCAAGGAATCCGCGATGTCACTGGAAAGAAGGACGGAGAGAAGCTCAGTGCCATCGAAAAGATACTAGCCTCCGCTGTTGGAGGAGGTCTTTCTGCATGGAACCAGCCCATCGAGGTCATCCGTGTGGAGATGCAGTCGAAGAAGCCCGACCCCAACAGGCCCAAGAAATTGACCGTCCTGAAGGCTGCCAAGTACATCTACTCCTTCAACGGAATCAAGGGTCTCTACCGTGGTGTCACCCCCAGAATCGGACTCGGTGTCTGGCAGACCGTCTGCATGGTCGGTCTCGGTGATATGTGTGTTTCTCCCGCCAACCCTACTAAGGGATGGATACTGACTTCATACAGGGCCAAGGAGGCAGTCGCGAAGCTCACCGGCGAGGTTCCCACCGGCAAGCACTAGACCGGCACAGTATGAGGGATGCTGAAACGAGTAGACATAGAGGAAACACACGAAACGAATTGAGAGGTCGGGGATTGGGGAAGATTTGCCTTCTTTGGTTTTGACCCGATAGATTCATTCCTTTTGGTATGATACATAAAAGTAATTTTACATACCAACATATGATTTTGTAGTTACAGGGTAATACCAATTCTGTACGGACCTTGTATTGTTTGCTCGAGGTAATGGACTGCCATCTCTGCGCAGCGTCTGTAAATTTGCCGTAGCGTATGACCATAGATAATAGAGAGCGGCAAAGCGTCTATATACATACTTCTCTATTCCAGTCTGGTTTCCTCTGAGCTGGAGGAGCAAACTTCCTCAGGACCCCCACTCGAATTCCCCATCTGTATCCGAGCGGACTGGGCGCGTTTGTGTATTGCAATAAAGCTATAATACGGGCGTTTGGGGGAGATGCTACTGTGAAACTATCCTTAATAGCTCGTTACAAGCTCGGAGTTGGGAACGAGCAGGTACAGTAGGATGGCGTGAATGGCGACTCGGTGATTTCATGACTATCTGGACACAGCGATCCTCAGAGGAGGTGGAGGAAAAATAACTTTGAAGTCATTGATACTTACTGAAGTAGATGCACATCCAAGATTCGTGAGGTTTGTGAAGTGAGTGTTGTTCTTGCCAATTATGTACGTCCAAGACAAGATGCTGGTGTGGCAGGGAACACGCGCTAGGATATGTAGTACCTACTGGATTTTTGGCGCGAGCTATCCACTCGTTTACATCACACCTCGACCCTCCACCGACCACCCGACTGCAGACGCGACTGTCCCCAATTATATCCGCCCCCGTTTCGGAGCCCACGAAACAGCTTTTGGCTGCTCATCAAGCAAAAAACTAATAATGGATAGAGACAGAGAACGCGACAGGGACAGAGACAGAGAAAGGGACCGTGAACGGGGCAGAGATAGAGATAGAGATAGAGATCGCGATAGGGATAGGGATAGGGGGAGAGATCGCGATAGGGACAGAGACAGGAGGTATGTTTTTGTACGAGTTCAACTCATATTTCATTCGCGCTTCCTTGCAGGATGACAATGCTTACACGTTTGTCCTGCCGCAGGTATAGAGACTATGGCGGCATTGATTCATACGTTCCTAACGTGCGTCGTCGTCCGTCGCGCTCACCGCCTCCGCTGCGCAGTGACAGCTGGGTTCCTCGCCGGCGATTGTCTCGGTCTCCGCCTCCGTCTGCACGCGCTAGATCACGCTCTCCACATCATCACCCACCGCTAGCGAGACGGAGACGCTCCATCTCGAGGAACTCGTTGAGGGATAGAGGGAGATCAAGGTCCCCGCCCTCAAGACGCCGGTCGAGGTCAAGATCTCCGCCGAGGAGGAGGCGCTCCCCGCTGCACCCGAGAGCTGGGTCCAGATCCCCGAGGTTCAGAAGGAGAACCCCGTCCCCAGCAACGACTCGACAGAAGGACAATTCCCCTGCACGAGAGAAGAAACACACAACCCCACCACCCACCCCGAGTTTGGCAGGAGCTACTGCAAAAGCCAAGGAGGATCGATCGCCTCAGCGGCACCCTCCAACAGGACCCGCGGTAACGAGAAGCGTCAGCTCCAGAGAGAAGGAGAGGAAGGAACAGTCGCCGGTCGTCAGCAGGGACAGATCGAGGGAGAGGTCGCCACCGGCTCGTCGTCAACGATCTCCGCCGTCTTCAGCTCTCCGCCGCGGTCGCTCCCCGCCACCGTCGACCTCAAGGAGAGTCCGTTCGAGGGAGAGGAGCCCGCTCGCCTCCCGCGTCAACGAGAGGGTCCGAAGTACTTCTCGCCTTGCCTATAGAGATAGGTCGCCAAGGAAACGATCGGCTTCGTCAAGATCACCAATGCCCCGTCGTGGAGATCGCTCTAGGACGCCTACAGACCCGCGTCGCAGGTCTAGGTCGTCACACCGCGTTGGAGGATATGCCCGTGGTAGTGCTGGAGATTATCGTCGTGGTGGAGGTCCTGGAACTGGAGATCGTTGGACTAGCAGCAGCGGTCGAACTCGTTCGCCGCATCAAACGCGCACTCGTTCTCCCAATGGTCTGGCTGCTGCAAGAAGAGGACGTTCTCCTTCTCCGCTGGCTGCCCGTACTAGAACGAGATCGAAAAGTCCTGCAGACGAGCACACTCCGCGACCTGCAGCATCTCCCGTCACTAGAACTGCAGCATCTCCCGTCACTAGAACCGTCGAACCATCGCCCCAGATGCCTCCGTCCCGCCCTCGCTCACGTTCTCCGGTCCGCAATGTCGAGTCCCGTCACGAATCACCACGTGTACCTCCAAGATGGCTTCCTGGATCGCCAGCTATTCCTGGCTCTGGTGCCAATTCCCGTGGACCCCAGTCTCCCGCATACCCGCCCTCTGCGCACCGCTCCCCGCCATCAAGAGCTCGCTCGCCTCCCAAGGGCCCCAGGAACAGCACCCCGCCACAGCCGCCGATCAACGGCCAAGGAATTCACCCTGACCGTTTGCAGCATCTGTCGTCTTCGACCGCAACTACCAACGGTGCTCCCTCTACTGCTCCGAGAGGTCCTTCTGGCATCGGTGGGAGGGTCCCACCCACGCATCCCCGTAGCGCCGGATTTGGTCCACCCCGTGTTATGCAGTCGCCGATCAACCGCGGCCCACCTATCCCGCAACAGAGGCCTATGGCTGTCGCTCCCCCACTCGGCCCGAGACGTGGATCCGCTGTTGGTATCGGTAGCCCCGCTACCCAGTCCATTACTCCTCAGCCAACCGCAATCCCTACTGGCCCCCGTGCTGGCAATTTCCCTTACCGCACTTCGCTCCCTACCCAGGCACCGGTCCGCTACGTGCCCGCTGTAACCGGCCCAGGAACACTCATCCCCGGTGGTAAACTCCTACCGGCCGTCGACAAAGCAAGCGAGGACCGCCTAACTCGCCTACGCGCCGAACAAATAAAGCTCGAGGAAGAGGTGCGCGTCTCACAGGAGAAGAAACGCAGGGGGCTGTATAGCTGGGAGAAGAGCAAGCGCGAGGCAGAAATCGCTAGCTACAGGGTTGATGTTGCGGAGAGTCAACTCCAGGTTGTCCAGGAAGTCTCACTCGAATAGGAATCGAACCAGCCCTCATCGCTCGGGGAATTGGCGGGGGGGGAGGGAGACGGATTCAAGTTGTGATTCCGAGGCATGAGCCGGCGTTTTGTAACTTTCTCTCCGATTGAGCCATTTTTCCTTCGCACTTGCATGCAAATGGATTCTTTACTTGGGCGTGCCGAAATCGTGGGTGTATGGTGATAACGAGAATCGCGGTTTGCGGTACGAGGTTGATTTGTTGATTCGCGCGGTTTCTACGATACCACGGTTGTTTGCGTTTTGAATTGGCTGATACGATCTATGGCCCGTACTTGTAGATATACCTTTGTGCTTTTAGGCGGTGGGGGATTCAATGGGAGTGCAATCGATGAGGTTGAGTGTCAGCTGCCCAGAGGGCGATTAACGCCTAGTGCGCCTTGCCAGAGATTGCCGGTTCATACATACGAGACAGATATCCATCAGCTGCCGGCCGCACGTCAGTAGAGCACGTCTGGAGTACGAGTTAGACCTCGGTGCCGAGCACTCTGCATACCGTATGTATTATCTCTCGTAAGAGGTCCCCTATAAATACATACCACTGATATATGTACTAGCGCACTTAGGGTTAGCGCGCCGAGCCATTTTCCAATGTCGGGTGATGAGCCCAGCAGGTATCTCAGCTGCACGTCAACACCACAAAAGTGAATATGCGGTTGCCAATTGTCGACGGCCAAGCATCCAGCTGTCCACAGCCGGTAGAAATCCTCACGGCAATCCTTTCGCAAGCAACCTTACCGTCGACTATCGATTCGCCTCGAACCCCTCGCAATCGTTAATCGGTCAAGTTCAAACAACTGCCTAGCCCCTGCAAAAGACCCAATTACCATGGTCCCACGCTGGGCTCCTCCACCAGCAGTTACTCCTTCCAGAGCCAAGCGATGCAGAACAGTTGAGTTTAAGCTCGGAGTACTGTCCTGGGCAGAGCACCGGGGTGGATGACGGGCAAGGTGGGAAACGGAAACCTGCACGGGAGGAAGTACGAGTACGGTCCAGTCATAGGTGGCGACTCACTCTCAGCCCCATCCGCAACAGTAGCACCGGCCGCATCACCATCTGCATCGGCCACACCCTCAGCCGTGCACACCAGCGAATCTTTCTCGGCATTTCTCTCTGTAGCTGCACGCAGAGCTAGCGATTCACTTCCGGCGTCGATCTCGGCGCATTCGGGTTTGGAGGCATCAAGAGGTAGAGGTGGAAAAGGATGCAGAGGAGGAGCAGCAATAGCCGCACCAGCAGTAGGAACTCGGAGAAGTGCTAGGCTGACGAGGAAACCTCAACGCAGTCATGTCATTTCTTTCCCGCAAGCCACCGACACCGAGGGTGATGAGGATGAGGATGGTGTTGAGTACGACTTTCGTCGGCACGCAGATGAGTTTTGGTTGGATTTGTAGATACTGTAGCATCTACGGACAGAGCCCAATTACGCTGAGCCATCACGAAAATTTCCGAAAATTCTCACCCTGGGTATGTACAGCCGCGATTTGATATTGCACTAGTACATAAGCGCGCTAGTCCGCGCTAGTCCGCGTTAGTACCAATAATAGTGGCGTTTATAGGGTGGACCTCTTACGAGAGTTAATGCGGTAGTTATACAACGCTTGGAATGGCGGTGATTCATCTCGGCCCAGGGACTCCGATATACAAGTGCTTATGGAGTTGGATTTGTACAACAAATATATGTACCTATTGGTAACTTGGTCACTCGAGACAACGAAGGGACAGAACCGTGATCCACGGCTCTATTCTGTGCCATGCATGCCAGTAATGCTTGCTTCTTTCTCTCACTCTGTTTGGCGAAGGGGAAGTTTCATAATTATTATTGGTTTAATCATTATTCGCATGCGACCTATGCGAAGATATGTACAATCCGCTTCCTGTCCACAGTCCGCGCGCGGCAGCTCGTTGCAAGCTCCCCTTTGCCCTCCACCCAGGCCTGTCCCAAGAAGATGTATGCACACCAAAGAAATCACAAAGGAAAAGAGTCCCTAAAAAAGGGAGGAAAAAGAGACCCGTCCCCTAGTCCTCTCCCACAGATGCCATGAAGGAGGGTGTGGGTAGGAAAAGCGGTTGCTCTCCTTCAACCCTCAGTTCCTCCGTGGCACCCAGCCCTCCGCCTCCGCCCTCCTCTCTTCTTCCCGCTTCCTGCGCGCCTCCATTCTGACACATCTTCCCGCGTCTTCCTCAGGTGGGACCAGCCTCTCCACATCCGTAGTGAAGAGGAAGGAGGGGAAGTTCATGAAACCCCGAGTACTTACATCTACATACATTGTACCACGTCCATCGCCCATCAGCTGATATTTACTCGCAGTCGTGCCGCCCCCTAGCGCCGTAGCGCCAAGCCCGTCCCGAGCATGAAATTACTGTAGTCTATGTACTAGTACAATACATACCTCTCTCCCTCGCTTAAGTTTTAACTAAGTGGCGGTAGCTCCATCTTGGCACGCTCAGCTAGTATCTAAGTACATACATACCAAATCCCTTGCCTGGCAGCAGCGAAGACATAACATAATAATGTCAGGTCGCTCGCTGCCGCCGTCACCAGCACAGAACCACCGCGACACCTCATACTACCGCCGCTACACACCCGCCTCGATACAACATTCGGAATCTACGCGCACAAGAATGCCTGGTGGACACGCGCGCATCAGGAGCATGAGCATCAGCGAGGCCATCGAAAGAGGAAGAAAGCGCGCGCAGAGTGTTACAGCTACGGATGTGGTCGATTCGCTGAAGGCGCCGATTAGCTACAAGCTTGTTGTGAGTGTCCTTAGGGAGAGGAAGCAGGACGACGCGAGGAGCCGGGGCTGATGCGTATAGGTTCTGTGTGCGATTTGGTACCGTTCTCGATCCTGATTAGGGGTGAGCGTGAGGCTGAAGATGTGTATGTGTTGAGGCTGACGTCCCGAGAATACATCAAGGTATCTCGCGTCCGCACTATCGAATACCTCGTCGAAGAGCATTCTCAATGCGCTGCCGAAACCGGTCACACTCACCTTGGTCCAATTCGGCTTTGTGTCGTCGTGGTGTGTGCTGTTGACAATTGTTGCGCGCTTCGTGCCCTTCATCGGAATGGCCGTCCCTGGGCTGCAGGGTGGTATCAGATATCCGAGCAGGCATGTGATCTATACCACCGCGCCGCTCGCGTTTTTTCAGGTCGGAGGTCATATCACGAGCTCCATGGCGACGAATAAGATTCCCGTGTCACTGGTGCATACGATCAAGGTCCATTCCCGCCTTTCGCCTGTGCTGCGACCATGCATTGACACCGTGTGATTGTCCCAGGGCATGTCACCGCTCTTCACCGTCGCTGCCTACCGCTTCCTCTTCAACATCCACTACAGCACCGCAACCTACCTCTCCCTCATTCCACTGACAGTCGGTGTGATGCTCGCCTGCTCGGTCGAATTCCGTGGTAATCTCTTCGGCGTTATGAACGCTTTCATCGGTGCCATCATCTTCGTTACGCAGAACATCTTCTCGAAGAAGCTATTCAACGAGTCCTCGCTCGCCTCGGATATGATGGTTCCGATCCACCGCAGGAAACTGGACAAACTAAACCTCCTCTGCTACTCCAGCGGACAGGCGTTCCTCCTCACTCTCCCACTATGGCTCTATACCGAAGGACGAACGCTCATGAGCGAGTACCATAGCACCAGTAGCCTAGCACTCACGGATAAGCCAGGGAAGCACGGTCAACCAGCTCTCTCAGGCTGGGAGCTCGTCGTCGAGTTCGTGTTCAATGGAACCGTGCATTTCGGTCAGAACATCATCGCGTTTGTGCTTCTCAGCATGGTGTCCCCGGTTACGTACTCGGTTGCGTCACTCATCAAGCGGATTTTCGTCATCGTGATGGCTATCGCTTGGTTCGGAAATCCGACGACGAAACTGCAGGCGTGCGGGATTGTGCTTACGTGCGTACCTCCCCCCAATCCTGAAGGAAGAATATTGGCTGATGGGCGGGTAGCTTCCTTGGATTGTACCTCTACGACCGCTCTGGCGATACCGCGCGCAAGGAGAAGGCGTTCAGAGCCTCGCAGATAAAACAAGAGGAGCCACTTTTGCCAATGAATACCATCAGTGGTGGCGGAGGAGCACATGTCAGAAACACCAGTGTGGGTCTCGGCGGTGTATTTGTTCCGAATTCTACTGTAAAAGAGTGAGGAAATGGTGCCATTGGCAGACGAGTGCGGTGACATCATATAAGAGGCATTTTACTAGACGTGTGCTTATTTTCGCGTGGAGTTGGAGTTCGGACTAGATGCTGTATTCACTGGGACGGGATGAGATATCTGGGCATGGAGTTGGTATGTGTTTGTACCTGCTGTCCACCGACTGTGACTGCTGTCCAATCGAGCACCGCGGGATTTCTCGCCGATCCCCCGCTTCCGTAGACGGTACAATTGGCCGCAACATTCAGCCCCTCCGTTCCCGTGGCCCCGAAGCGTCGGCCGCCGACCACCGCTTAGCCCGCAAGCTCATCCGCCCTTTCCAGTCCCCTCGAATGCCGATCCATCTGCTCGACGACATCCGCAATCGTCATCTTGGTAGTATCAAGCTTCACCTCCTTGCCATCCTCTAAGCGCGCACCACCGTTAGACCGACATCCTCCGCGGCCCCCACCCCGCGTCTCTCCTACCCAAGGACACTCACTGAACACGACCTCAACCGTACCACCGACTTTGCTGTCCCTCGGCAGCACAGTGGTGGTGACCTTGACACCGGTGGCGCGCGCGTCCGGCGGCAGCAGCGAGGCGAAGATCCGTGCTGTTCGGCCGCCGCGCACGAACGGGTTGAACGAGATTGTTGTGGACGTGAAATAGCGAGTGATCATTGTCCGGTGTGGTGCTGGTGATGGAGGTAACTCGTAGTAGATACGTGGGGGAGGGAAATTTGGGACAAGGATTCTATCCATGGCGCCAGCGCGAACTGGAATCACGTGAGAGAATCTTGTGAGAAGTGGTGATGCAAAACCATATTCCAGGTCACAAAATCTACCCGCTCTATGTCTATAAGGCTTACTCTACGGCGCGGGCATCTCCTCTCCTCCCTCTCATTTAACCCATCTCGCCAGCACCGCACCAACGACCGCCGTCCCCACGACCGCCCGCGCGGCAAGAGTAATCCACACCGCCCTCCTAACCTCGATCAAGTACCCTTCCAATAGCGTGTGGACTGTACTCCCTCGGTCGTTCTTTCCGCTCGCCACCGCCTTCCTCGCAGCCTCGAGGTTCGTCTCCCTTATGCCCCACGTCATAGCCTTCACGACCAGCCGCACGTCCGGTGCGGTGAGCGTGGGCCATACCCACGACTCCAACGCGCAGCCCCCAGGCGGTAGCGTGTCCAAAAGGTCCTGTAGAACGCCCAACGTGAGGCCCCACACGACCAGTTTCCCCCGCTCCTCCAGGAAGTCGTTCCCAAACGGCGAATACACGCTGGCGCTGGGGTGTAATTTTATAGCGGCGAAGGACATGTGGCCGAGTGAGAGCCTCAAGCCGTAGCGGATTATGCGACCGTGCAGACCGGTAAACTGGCGCGCGAGGCGGTCGGATACGTCGGTGGTTTCGAAGGTGCGGAAATCCGGGGAGAGCAGGGCGCGGAGAGGCACCCAGTGGATCGAGGCCACCTCGGTGGGTTGCAGGTGCAGTGCCGGTGGGGTGGGCGAGAGTAGGAGGAACACGAACGGGCAGAGAACCATCAGTCCGTTGGCGCGTCAGCAATGACCAGTCTTCCACCAGGAAAGGAGGGAGGGGGGGGGGGGGGCGGGAACCCTACGGTACCGTTCCCCAACTGGTCGTAACGATCCTGTCCGGCAGATGTCCGCAGTACAAGCTAGGCTCCGCGTTCAGATCCAATCCTACTTCCTCCCGCGTCTCTCTCACCGCCGCCTCCCGGTCTCCGACATCCTCCGGATCCCGCTTTCCACCTGGAAACGCGATGTGGCTGGTCCACCGGTCGCCCTTCCGCGCCGCGCGCTTGATAAATAACAGCTCGATCTCGCCATGGCTCGCCCACTCCTGATCGAAAAACTCTCCAATTCCCCCTGGAGCGTGCGCGGTGGGTGAGGGCAGGTGCGTAGGATTCGGTTGTACCTATTTGCGGTCGGCATGAGCGGACGTGCCGGGGCAGAAACGGCGGAGGGATTGCACGCACTCGGAGGACTAGAGCTACCGAAGCTCGCTTTGGGACTGCGGCGGGAGACGGAATTGTGGGCGACGGATGCGCCACGAGATCTTGAAGTGCGCTGCTGAGCGCAGGCAGAAGCTTCGAGTTGGGTATCATCGCGGCTGCGGCGATGCTTAGGGATGGGTAGTGGACTGGAACAAAGGTTTGACTCGGATAACTCTACGCAGGCTTGGCGTCGGTATCCTGGCTACATATCTCGGCTTGACTGGCAGGTAACTGGAGTACAACCTTGTTACATACATCTGATCTTGACGGCAGACGGGAATCCCGGACAAAACTTATGAAAAAGCTACATCTGATCTCCCTGTAGATATAATCCGGACTAGCCAAAACACCAACGATGTGATAGGATCGTCACCGTCCAGACAACTACACAACCACGACATCACACTCGAGGACCGTTTTCTCCACGCGACAGCTACCAGCGAGGAGCACGCTTTCGACTTGGTTACGTGTAACCTACTTCGGACCCCTCTGAGTGGTGCCTGGAATCCTGCATGAGATGATATCGGGTCGCGATGACGAATCACACCTCAACTTTCTAGTTCCATATGGCAGCGGCACCGCATTCCATCCAAGGCAACGGAGAGATCACTCCGCCAACATGCCGGCGCATTGGCAATGATCCGCGGGTCGGGATCCAAATGGTGAGCTGGGTGAGTTAGTTACCTACAGGGCTACGAGGATTATCACTCGGTGGAGGCTGGTTGGAGACGGTGAGAGAGTTATGCAAGCACTGCGAGTCGGACCGGAACAGGGGGAAAGTGGTAATAGGTCCACTAGTGAGGGCATGTAGACTGGGAATGCTCTCTGTCGTGCGCTTCATGTGCGAGTGACGCGTCGTGAATAAATATAGCCCTGAGGCTGCGATTGTGTTCCGAGGAATGACCTCAAACTAAGGCCGTTCCCTCGACCACAGGTAGCTATTTTGGCCGCCCGGCGTGGCTAACACCCGTTGGGGCATTTGGTATTTGCCCATCCGCATGTCGTCCGACCGCTCCCCTTTCAATGCAATCCCCAAGAAACACCCCGCAAGCAGTACTAGACGTGTGTACGTAGCACGGAACGGTGGGGAGGGAAGCTGTAGGGGGGGTTACCAGTGGTTGCACTCGGTGTGGAGGTGCAGCATCCACAAACACCAGGGTCACATTCCTTTGCGGGAAGAGCTCATCGCTAGAGGATCCGATTTCCTCCAGCATACCTTCCCAAGTATGCCCCCCCGTCGCGGCCGTCATCTGGATTCGCTCGAGGAGTTGGATTGGACAGTGTCTAGACAATCCATTTCAGTGGGTGAATCGAGCTCATTTGGTGGTCCAAACCCGGACCCATAGCCTGTCAGTGATTACGCTCGAGTATGGAGTGTACTCTGTATTCACGAGAATCCAGAAGGCCGAAGCCTTGTGAGTGCGAAAACGTTGCAGGCCAACGCCACTGACTACGCTGCCGAGTGATATGGTGCGGTACGTGCTGGGTCCATCCTACGTGCAACCAGCGACCGAAGAAATTGGTAAGTCACCGGTGCTGTAGCTGCAATATGTAGTGGTGGCTAAGTTGCTTTGGCTATCTGGTGTTTGTGCTTCAAGGCGTTTCGCTTGCTGCTCCCTCTCGCGTCCCATTGAATCACTGTCGGCGAAACAATGGCCGTCGTTACTGACCCAGGGCAGGTGAAGACGTTCAAGCATGTAGGCTCGAGGGCTTCTCGGCAGTTCCTTTTCGCAGCTTGTGCTGTTGACTGGCGGCTCGTGCTATCCTGGGCACGACGGCGGGCGGGTGCGTGAGAGAACGAACAACGGCGGGTGCCCACGAGTGAGCGGACATGACTTCACGTGTGGACCCCGGCGTGAAGTCACCGTGGATCCTCCGCGGCTTTGGCGCTCACAGCCCCGCAGGACGTCAGCGGCCCGGAGTGCAGCCGCCCGGTAGGTTTGCATGGGAACCCGAGTGGCCGGGAAAGCCGGGCGCACGCACATTGTCGGGCGGGGAGCAGACCCAAGCCGCCAGCGCCGCCGACACACCCCGCACCCCGCACATCCTCGACTGCCAGACCGGCCGCCGTGCGCGCTGTGTCTTCCCCCAGACCGGGTAACCCAAATCGCTTGCCACCCCCCCATGCCGGATTTCTCTTGTCAATAGCACTTTCCTTGGTGCAACGTGCCTGCCAGCCGACTGCAGCCGTCCGTCCAGTCTGTGCATCCAAGCGGACTGCATCCATGCAGTCCAGTCCCGCTCAGAGATAGGGGCGGACGGGATGGGGCTATACGCTGGACTGTTCCTAGGACTGTTCCAAAAGTTGACTGGATTCCTGGTGTTACGGCCAGTCTCTACACAAGCCGGGGCTGGGCCGGACCCGCAGGCTCTATCGGCCGGACTGCATTTCACGTATCCATAAACTCCTCCCGTCCGTGGCCGGCGTTGGCAATCAGCCCGATACCGCCCTTGCAGCCAATGGTCGACAGCACGTACGTACTCTATGTATTCCAAATGTCGCTTCTCACCCCCCCGCATCCCAATACACAACTATCTCAACCCAGCGTACTCTCGCCTTCCCCTCTTCCCCTACACTCCCTTCGGATTCACCGGGGCGAGTGATCGTCTGCATGCACGCTCCGCGCCAGCAGCCCAGCCGCGTTATGCGCCCCATGATGCGGCCAGATTGCGGTTAGTGGTGTCCCGGCAAACGGGCCGTCAATCCGCTATCCATACGCTATCCATACAATTTGCTAACTTGCCGCCCAAGCCTCATTTAGTCCTCGCCCCTCGCACCAGCACGCCGTCCCCTCACCGCGGGAAAGGAACGGATTCTGTCTAGAATCTACGCAACGGGAGACACTGCCCCGCAATCGCTACACGTTTTTAGGTGGAAAGGGACATCTGCCGCACATGAGACTTCCGATTTCGTGTTCAACGGCCATTCGACGACAGTTACTGCTTGGGTAGGTCCGGAAATCTATGATGATTCAAGCGAAGCTGGGGTTCCCATCGAGGTCACACTGAAAACATACTTACATACTCAACAGGCGAAGATCACTTTCGACCAACACGGGAGCTCCACCTTGACTTTTTTCCAAGAACGTGTTGGATCCTGGCTGTCTCGCCACTGCTACAGCCATTTCCGCCCTTCTGGGGCAGTTGGCGCCCGCCGTGGCGAGATATGAGCTCAGCCATGCGAGCAAGTTGTCTCACGCGGCGGGGAGTCGGCGGAATCACACTGGTCGTCCTGTGCCCGGGGTTGATACTCACCGGAAGATGGCGATCTGGAGACTGGTGCTGATATTCTTCTGGGTCTAGGTATCTGGATGATACCACATGTCTGTCGGACGGTTCTACGATGGCACCTGCAGATTAGCTGATTGCAGAAAGGCATGGCAGGTTTCCAGGATTGCATCGGCGGCATGCGCGTTAACAATGTCTCAGCATGGCGGGTTACCCCCTTCTTATCTGGCTCCGTGGAACTCTCGGAATCGGTCTGGTATGAAGGCTGGAGTTGGCGGCAATGGTTGGTCCGGCAACTGGAGAACTTCGCATCGCCAAAAGTCCCGGCGCAACGATCCTTAGAAAGAATAACGGACGTATCACATATACGACACCCCAATTCGACCTCTCGACTCTTATTGCGCCCGTCCATCAAAATTGTCTCTTTCCCACGCGATTCGATGTAATCTCAGCGGCCAACCGAAAATCTCCAGAGCACTATATGTCTGGGCCGTTTGGCAGTCCCGAGGTGCCACAAGAAGCACAACCCCTATGGCTCTCGTACAATGCACCCGCAGGTTTGTCGTCACAATATCCATGAGGACGAACGACAGCACCCGGTTCCAAACTTCAAGATGATTTGCATGCACGCTAGCAATGGCTGTGGATCGTCGAAACGTGGCTGTCATTAAATGCGTTGTTTGGCTTTCAGGTGTCTGACCTGGGCGATATCATCACCCATGGCGTTGGGACTTAAGGTTGTTGGCACTGCCAGAGCCTGGGTGAGAAAAGCAAGTTCAGCAGAGCATATGGCCAGCGGAGCAGACGGCACTCACGAAACTGTTGTTATTTTGATATATGACCAGAAATTGTGTCACCAAAGCAGCCTATGAAAGTGTGATGACGAAGAGTATGCGGCGCTGTACTTGAGGATGGATGGCGGGACGTGGGCCGCTCTTGCACCTGGGTCAACCGGACGAGTCGAAACCCCTGGAAGGGCTGCGGCACCGGGAATTTTCGCCGCGAATGGCAGCCAGCTCATACCCGGCTGGGCATCCATCGATCGGGGCCTTCGTGGAAGATGTAAACCAAGAGGGATCGGTGGGACGATCGTGTGGTGGCATAACGATTAGGGCGGAGTTGGTTGACGGCGGGCAGCGGGTGGCAGGTGGGCAGCTTTCTTTCTTTTCTTTTTCCGAACTCTCAATCCTGTGCCGCGGGCTCTTGCCGGGAGCACCGAGGACCGACCCGACTGACGGGAGCAGATCACAATTGGGGAATATCTCTAGCGATACCTATCATCAGCACCGACTCATCGGGAGCAATACCGTCCGAGTTCCGCAGGAGGTGGGTCTCGTGCTCCCAGGCACTCCGTTCCATTGGCAAGGTTTCTCCAGCAGATCGTGCAAAGGCACTATCGTGCAAAGGTAGTTACGCTGTTGAAATGTGATGGTAACTTTATCGTGGGCTTATGCATGCTGGTGGGACCTGCACTGGGAAGAGACCCTTTATACACCACCCACTCCGATGTCGATTGCCAGCGGCACAATGACTTCTCCAGAGCGCTGTGATCCATCGGCCCTGCTATCACGATACTCCCAGAGGGTGCAGCCAGGTCCAAATTTCGATACGGACCTCCAAGGACACGCTACCAGGATCCCTCCGTGGGTGCTTTTGATTGCTCGTCCGAAGATCACTGTGAGGGACGGGGATGCGCCCCGCTGTCAGAACCTTGGTGCGTTGACCGCAAGAAACTTTCATTCTGGGCTGAGGCTAAAGGATAGTACTCCATCTGTTCCGCTCCATAACCGTTAACCTTCTGTCATCAGGATCCTTTTCTGGTGTGGAATGCTGAGTGCGTGATGAGGACAGGTATGGCTCATATATAAAGGAGACAGCCTCCCTCAATATTAGCTTCTCGAGTGACCCCTCCGTCACCTTATCTGTCACCTTACCTATCGTTCGCCCACAGGAAGGCGCCAACGGCATGGATTCGGAATCGTCAGGACGGACGTCAATATCCGCGCAAGGCACTGGCTATGCCGGCCTTGCATGCGACTTCGACATAACTACTTCGCAGACACACGAACCTGTTACCCCTTAGCTCAACAGACATCGCCCCACGATTTCCGCAGAGGGTATAAATCCTCCCCCAGTCGCCCTAAACAACTGTGCCCTTTCGGTTCAACCACCAGTACGGCTCGGTATCTGTCAGCCAGCATCGGCTGTCGTGAAAATTTTTCACATCTTGCGTCCACGCGTTTGACGTCGATGCGCCCTAACCCTACACCAGCTGCTCGCCGAAGAAAAGCTGCATCGCGCGCATCCGCCAGCCGTCCACTGAAGATATCCCGAGGCAAAATACATAGGTGCATTTCCTCGCCGGGGACCAACTTGTTGAGAGAGGATTACTCTGCTCACTCGCAGAAGCCCAACATGCCGTCCCAACCCATCGGGGTTTCTTATCCCACCAAATCCTCGAGCAATCAAGCCCACGGACTCCATCCCAGGGCAGGGTCGGCCAGACTTTGAGGGGATTCAGCAATCGTCCTGCCCATCGCCGGCTCGACAGCAGAGCACACCGCACGCAGTTCCTGCCAGCCGCTTTGGCCGCTGCTGGACAACTCAGAACGAACGCCGGCCTGGCAGAAACTCGGCGTTCGTGTTTCGAGATGTAGCTGGCAGCACAGTTCGGGCCCCCACTCGAAATAGCCACCTCACAGACCCACGCATACCAACGTATCTACCAACATACGCGGCCCTGTTCCTGCACCCACTCGGACCCCGGTGGGCCTGCATGCTCTGGCTGCCATGTCTGTACTCTGGCTGCAGCAAGGTACGTTGCCACCCACCCACGCATACTACCGGCCGGCGATGCCACCACCCCCCACTCCAGGGGATGGACAAACGAACAGAACGCGCTCCTTTTGCAACGGCTCGGGCCCCGGGGCCACCGGTACAGCGAATACGCACCGCGCAACAGCTGTCCTACGAGCAGACGCCGCGCGAACCAGATCAGCGGAATCTGAGAAAGCCATCAAAACACGCCAGGCAGCCGTCCACCGTGGTGGAGGTGGGGGGGGGGGAAGTCCGCTTGGGAGTGCGGGAAGATCGGTTAGGGCAAAATCCGGATGGAGCGCAGGGACTGTCCCACGGATATGTTTCGGGGCGGGAGACCCAAGGAACCAACACACGCACTCCATCCGCACACGCAAGCCACCCACACACCCGCACGAAGTCACAATCGCGGATCAGCAATGCGTGCATGCAGACGGTCCAAAGTGGGACTCCCAACTGGCCCTATCTGGCCGGATTCGAAATAAGGCTGGCCGGGTGCTGCCACACCATCCTCCGAAACAAGCGACTAGCACGAAAAGCTAGGCTCCGCATACGGCCTGCTCTTGCAGCGCGATGAGTGGCCACCGGGATGCATGGCCACCTTGCTCTGGGCTTGTGGGCTCCATCTTTCCATCATGGGCAGCGCACGGACCGCGCCAATCCTCTGCGGAGGAGCTCGATGTGGACGACTGCGCTGCCTCACATATCTCATATCTATCCCGTGGCGAATGCGATTCCCGCGGGACGGCGTGCGTCTTGGCTGGTCAGTCGGGATGGTGTTTTGGTGGGCTGGCGTGGTGGCTGTTTGGGGTCGGCTGCGGAGGCTCCTAATTAAGCTTATCGCTAGGCGCCCTAGTTGCACAGACTAGATGTCCTGCGCGGTTCGGGACGATCCGAGAGTACCCAGACTCAGCCCTACAGTTCCCTCCCAACTCCACGATAAGGTTCCCAAACACAATAGATCCCCAGATTCCCTCGGCCCCGACCGCTCCGGAAAAAAGGAAGACTCCATCGTGCCCCGGTTCGTTCAGAACCGGCCGGAAGGGTTCTCTTCCGCACGGCCTTCCGATACGCGAAGAGGCGCGAGGAATTTTGGTTGCATCACGGGCGCCAAGCGTTTTCATCCGGGCCGTTGTGGCGGGCGCTTCGTCCATCGGTCCAAAATACCTGCGAGCCCACGGGTGTGGCTGGGCGAATAGGACAAGAGGGGACGCGGTCCGAATGCAGCCGGATGACTGGTTTATTCCTGTCGCTGCCGCCAGCAGAGCCGTTCGGTGTTGTCTGTTCCGTGGAGGCGGCTACGAGCGTCGTGCATTCTCAGGTGATGGTTTGTCACGAGGAAAGGAATGGCAGCAGCAGTGAGAGCGATAATTGCCTTCCCATGCCTGCGGGGATTTCTCAGCGGCATGAGTCAAGAAAACAAAAAATAAGAGAAAAAGGAAAGAAGGGAAAAAGTAACGAAAGAAAGGAGGAAGGGAAAAAGTAATAAAAAAAAGGAGGAAAGGGAAAAAAAAGAAAAGAAAAAAGAAAAAAAGGCCCGCACGGATGAAAAAAAGTGAGACACCGGAAGACTCTTCTCGGAAGCCCGGCAGCTGCCATCTCCGCCCTGCTATTCGGTCCGATTGGTAACCACTCTGCAGCCCTGCTTGCGCGTGAAAGTCGAAAAGTTGAGCGGGATGCGTGTCCGGCTACCTGATGGTTCGGCATGGTGAGTCAACTGGTCTTCAGAGCGTGCCCGACAGGCAGCAAGTTAGCTTGTTCGGACTGATGGCAGTTTGCAATAGGCTTCCGGGAATTCGGAGTTGGACACTATGATCAGCGTTCGGTTGGCATGCAGCCAAGTCGTTCTCTAGGGCCAGTTAATCACACACCACCGACAACCGTGAAGTGGAACGGTTCCCGAGATCAATGCAGTGTGCGCTGTCGCGGGCAACGACAGCCCACGAGCGTGGGATGTGTCGACGAAGCTTCCGGCCCTTCACAGCACCATCCGCGCGATGGCACGGGCGCAATCAAGCCAAGCACAAATCGGCAAGCACGTCTGCCGCCTCGTCCCTCGACCATCCGAAAACTTGCGACGGACACACCCTGTCGAGCCACGGGGGCGCGGTGGGGGGAGGTGGTCGGACGGGCCGCCATCGCAGCAGCGCCGCCTGCCAACACAAAGAGAAAGCCAGTTGCCGGCGCCAACTCCCGGAATAAGTTGGCAGTTATAGCTCAGCTCCCAGCTCGACCGCGTGGGGCGGTTCCAACCCAGCCATCCTCTCCCGGGCCGTGGGTGCACCCCAGCAGTCGCAGCGGCCGCCGGTTGCTGGGCCCGGGAGCGAACAGGCGGATCTCCGGACGGTGCTATGGTGCCCAACCACCAGCACCGATCGAGGAGCTGGGCAGAGCGGAATGCCCGAGCGGAGAAGGCGTCCGTGATGTGCCGCCCACGCAACCACGTATCGCCAAGTGGGGAGGAACAGGTTACAGACACAAGCACCGACTCACTAACACTTGCATGCCTGCAGATTCAGCAGACCCGCACGCCCACGGACGGCGGACTCCTTACATATCTACTCGGCGAGCGGATGTGGCAGGGCAATGCAGCTGAGGCAGCGCCGGTAGCCCCCCATTCGGCCGTCCAGCCATTCAGCGCGCACTATCGGACCCAACCCTGGCCATGCACTGATTGGCTGTCATCGGTCCACCACCCACCCTTGCATACACATGCCACTATCTAGCTAAGTACTTACGTGCCATGCGTCTGCCTACTTTTGCAACCCTTTCGCTGGCCGGTGCGGGTCGCGTTCCCCCCCCACCACCGAACTCCTCACATCGGAGATCAGGAGTTAATTTACTTATCCCAGCGGCGTCCAGCTTCCAGCTTCCCTCCTCGCTAATGCTCATGGACATCCTTGTCGTGTAGAGAAGAGACACGCCGCACGCCTTTACGCTTCAGGTTTGATGTCCAGCAGGGGACCTGGCCAATAACCAAACTATCGCTGGACTGGATTATCCGCAGGACGGATTATCGTGGGCTGCGCTGCACACGTACGCACCTCTCGCACTTCTTGCTCACACACGCCAGCGCTCCAAACATCCATGGACTGCTCTGCGGTTTACCCGGGATGTCCCTCACGAATCGGGCAAAAATAGATCCGTATCCAGCAATCAATCCGGGTGCTCAGGAGGCCGCGAGTCGTTGGCTGGGGAAAGCAGCGGCCAGCACCGGGCCAGGAGCGCCGAGGAATGTCCGACCTGTCTGTCTGGGATGGATGCGCCAACCGCTCAGGTTTGGGGGCCGACCAAGCTGCGAGCTCGAACGGGGGCCGCCGGCACGCCCTAAAGTCTGAATGCCGGGAGTGCTTGCTTGGTTCGGTGGGGGGTGAAGCTCGCCATCTGCACTCTGTCCGCCTGGCGCAAGGGGTGGAGTATCTCCCGTTGTATATACTGTACATGCGCTACAGATGTCAAATGCCTCATCAAGGAGATGCTCAGGAACATTGCCATGTGGGGGGGTTTCTGGATCGCATTCAATCCGTGTGATATTCGGGCTAATCCGTATGATATTCGGGCTGAGACTCTGAGCCGTAGAGCTCAATCGGAACCCCAATTCCACACGTTACGGGTGCCAACCGCCAACGGCCAACCGACGGAGGAGCTCACAGGGCAAAAAACCAACGGGTTCCGTCTCTGTCTGATATCGCGGACAAACGGTAATTGTTTTACGAAGGCTTGCCGGATCCCCCGTCCTCTCTCCAACACAACAAATTCTCGAGACATCTGCCTCGATCCTCCCAGATCGGACGGTATTCAAAGAGCGAACGTGTCCGACTATCACAACTCCCGGCTAATGCCCCCCGTAATTGCCGCCTGGCGCTCGCTACTGGACCCTTTGGTACTGGGCTCCCGGTATTATCGCTACTATGTACAGCACTCTACTCGGCTCCTTCTATCAAGCACCGATACTGCGAATCCTACAAGTGCCTGGCGCTGCGACGGAAAACCCCACTCGCATTTACTCGCCCTCTCCAGCTAGCTCTGCTGGCTCCAAAATAATCTCACTCTCCCCACCTGCTTGTTTGGCTGGACAGGCAGTTGCTCCCACCAAGGCCCTCCGCATACATTGCTCTCTGCGGAAACACAAGCAGCTCGATAAATCCCCGCGCGAGCTCTCCCATAATTCGCTAGCTGGGGGGGTGCTGTATGCCATCCTCACGAGAGCTGTCGTGTCACAGATAACTACCAGCTTGACAGGTAGATACACAGTTGCTTCCCCCCCCCCCTTGGATGGTATGTACCTACTGATCCCGATAACGATCCGAGCCAAGGCGGATAGAGTGGATAGAACGAGGCAGCAAGCAGAATAATTTATTTTTGAGAAAAGGTACACAATGCCCGTCGTTTCCCTACACGATACCCCCATCAGACAGCGTGCTCGCACCACGCCTAAAAGGATAATGCCAAGCAGTGATGGAGAGGTGGGTGAGGCTAGGGTCAGAGCCGGAGGGCTCCGGAAAAGAAGACCCCCATTGCCATCGACTGTCCATCTGCTTGCCGCCCCGCTCCACCACTGCTATCCGCCGCTGTCCGAGAAAGCGGAGGAGCGAGGCCGACGTGCTGCTTGGAGAGAGGCTCTACCTGAGGTCTCCGGTCGGGCGCCGCGGAGGTGTAGCCGGTGTTGGTAGGAGGGGGATAATGCGCTGAAATGTAGGGCTCTGCGCGAAGATTATGTACAGGAGATCCGGGTACAGTGGATGCAGTGAGCGCGGCGACAGCGGCGAGCCTATATTCGTGTATGTCTATTCCATCCATCCATAGCAATCCCTCTCTGCGCCGCTGAACTCTATGCCGCCGGGCTCCTCGGGCGGTCTTGCTATCTCAGCTCGCCACCAGCCACATCTCTCTATTTCTTGCTTGGCAGCAGAACAATTGCATTATTTTAGCGTGGTGCGGACACCCTGTACCGATTGGGGGGATCGTGCACCACTTCAGTATCTAGAGTAAAACGACGGGCCTTGTGTACCCATTCCCATTTCTTTTTCCATCCATCCCCTCCTGAACATCAAAATCATGGGAGAGCTAGCGTGGGGCTGTTGGAGCATGCTCTTCGGCCCCGTTGTTATTTAACACAGCTATCGCATCTAACATCTCTTGCTCTTTTCTTCCAACTCCAACGTTGCAAGCAAACCCTGTTCGGAACGGAAGAGCATTCCGCTGTTCTGAGCTGCCCTTCGTTAACACCTCCGGCCCTCCTCCTCGAAAGCAAAAGCAATCTCGACGACCGCATTGCAGGCCAATCGCCTCGCCTCTCCGTCCTGTTTCTGCCTACAGCGTCCCCTCGCGCATACCCCTCTGCACCCTCGACCTCGCCCTCCGCCCCTTCCGCCCTCGCCATATATACCCCCTTCCGCCCCGCCAACGTTCGCTACACCGCTCACGATATACACGCACGGATCCGCCGCTCACGACATACACACGGATCCAACGACGCAAATGAACCCGATCCGCATGATGAATAACAAGATCTACGACTACGACGAGGTTCACGAAGCATCCCCGACCAGAAGACACCGTTCCCAGCACTCCCTCGACGCCGGCTATCCCTACGGTGCCAGACCGTCGACAGCCACGGGCACCAGCCCCGGCATCGCCGGCAGCAGCCTGGGCTACAACGGAGCCACCGACTTCCGCGGCTTCCCGCACAACCTGCCCATCCTGTCCCTCCAGCCGCTGGCCGTCAGCAGCGGCCAGGCCGCCTTCGATCCGTGGAAGCCGCAGCTACCGGCCCCGATGGGCGCCATGGACGTGCAGATGCAGACGCAGCCGCCCGCCTATGTGTCCCCACCACACCCCATGTGTCTGTTCAGCGACGCCGTTGCAGCGTCCCTGGTCCACGACTCGCAGCTTCCCACCGTCCGCGCCTTCGAGGAGCTCCTCAACGAATACGTCATGTCCCTCTCCGAGAAGAAGCGCGACAAGGCGCTCATCGGCCAGGTCCGCTACAACAACATCCGCGCCGTCCTGCGGGACCCCAAGTGCACGACGATCGAGTCCGCGCAATTCCGGTTCTGGGCCAAGAAGATGTTCGTGCTGGACTACCAGGCGGACGAGACCGGCCGCACCGGCCTGGTCGTCATGCACGAAGGCAAGCCGGTGGCCATCCGCGAGCACCTGTACGGAATCCTGACGACGGCGCACATCCATTGCCAGCACGGAGGACGGGACAAGACGTCCTCGCAGGTCCGCCAGTACTACTCGTGGTGCGTTCTTGACGCTCTCTCTCTCTCTTTTCCGTGCGGCCGTGACTGACCGAGATTCTCCAGGGTTCCCAAGGAATTGATTGCGCGGTTCGTCAGGGGATGCCCCAGCTGCGTGGCTCGCAGGACGCCCCACAGTCTCCGGGCCAGGCGGGCGACCACTCCTCCGCCGAGACGCTCGGTCCCGCTGAGGCGCTCCCCGCCGCGGGCCGCCCCCGTGCTGGGCACGCCCATCAAGTTCCGCGAATCGCCGTCGCCGCCGTCGTCGCCGCAGCAGAAGCAGCAGCAGCAGCAACTGCAACTGCAACTGCAGCAGCAGAAGCACCAGCACCAGCAGCAGAAGCAGCAATTGCAGCTGCAACTGCAGAAGCAGCAGCAGCAGCAGCAGCAGCTTCTGCCCTCGGCCCACACTACGGTCGCCGTCGGCGGATCGCCGCCAGCAGCGAACCACCCGGTTCCGGCACAGCAGCAGGCGTACCACCATTTTCAGCACCAGCAATCCGGCCAGGCGTTCGCGGCCTGGGGTTGAGACGAGTCCTTCCTGCCGATTTTTTTTTGCTCCACATCCATTCCGTCTCACTTCTTTTCCAGTCCGCATCTGTCTTTTTTTTTTCTTTTTTTTTCTTTTTTTTTTCTTGCGCGCGTTGTCGGCCAACGATCGCAACGGCAGGCCGGCCAGCAATCTTCGATCCGCGGCTCCGGCACCACCAACCAACGAAAAACGCCCCTACGGGTGGCATAATGCCTAATCAAGATGTGCACACGCACACGCACATCCTTGCACACGGATCGTTCATGTGAATTTTAATCTTCCAGCCCGCCGCTTCGAGAGAAGGTGCTATTTCACAATGAGGATTTTTTTTGCTTTGTTTTGAATATATTTTTTTTCTCCTTCTTCTGGGTATCCTTGTATGTCTGCACCTTTTTTTTTTCTTTTTCTCTTTTTCGATTTGTCTCTTCTTTTTCCATATCCCCTTCCGGGGACCGGGGTAGGGGGCGTATGTTTATCGGAGTGACGGGACGGCCAAGTGAGCAGTTCTGGTTGTGTTGTTTTCGTCGTCGTCGTCGTTGCACTACGAGTCTAGCTAGCTAATAAGAAACGCCCCGCGAAAAAGAGTGGGTTTGCTCCATTCCGACGGTCGAAAGGGAAAGAAAGGGGGGGGGGAACGAAAGGCAGATGCGTTGCAGTGGTCTCTCCTCTGTTCTTCTCGGGCCTTTGTTGTCGATGTCGGAGAGGGGTGTCGCGCGTGAGTGAGTGAGTGAGTGAGTGAGTGAGTGAGTGTATGTGTGTGTGTGTGTGTGTGTGGGAGAGCGTGTTCCTGGAATCGACTCCTATGTGCTCTGTCAGGCCTGTGTAGAGCGTGCAGTGCAGTGCAGTGCAGTGCAGCGCAGTGCAGTGACTGCATGTCGCACCTCGTGTGGATGGGACGGATTCGTGCCATGGCGCTGCCTGGCGATGGTTATGTATGTATGTATGTATGTACATATGTATCATGGGCTATGTGTCCGGCTGTGTATCCACCTGACGAACTGAGCAGCAGACGCGAGAAATCGCCAGTGCATGCGGCTGCTGCTTCTGGCTGCCGGGACGACCGGAGCCGGCGCGGTTCTCCAGCCACGTCGGCGACGCACAGCACGTGACCACGCCCGACGGCGCTGTCCGAGGCGCAAGCGGGCGTGGGGGGGTAGATTTGGAGGATATGTAGATAGAGCACATATCATACTCAGCCAGCTACTCTAGTTAGTTACCTAGTTAGTTAGTTAAGTATGTAGTTATATTCTGCGTACAATAATCCCCACACGGGGAGCCATCACGGAGGACCCAATCCAATCCAATCCGATCAGATTCCTGCTTCGTTCTTGTTGTCGCTGGCCTTTTTTTTTCTTTTTCTTTTTTGTGTGTGTGTGTGTGTGTGTGACACAGAGTACAAACATGTAGATACTCTGTATACATACTCCACAATGTATCTAGATGTCTAGAGTATATATGTAACTGCTCCCATCCGTCGCCAAAAAAGAAAAGAACTCGGTTCGCGGACTTGCTTTTTTTTTTTTTACCTACATATACATATACATGTGGATACATACACATATATAGATACATAGGTAGATACTCTACATATGTATGTAACACGCCTTGGGGGGGGGGGGGCTGGTTTGGACCGGCTTGGACTTGGGATTGGACTTGGATTGGACTGGATTGGTTGGTTGGTATTTTTTCCGATCTTGCGATTTTTTTTTTTTTTTTTTTTTTTTGTGCTTGCGATATATCACATCTGAGCGGTCAGCAGCAAGCAACCAGCTCAGCACGGATGGGGGGTTGCAGCACGCGCGTACTTACATACATGCGAGCTGCGCAGTTTCGCTGTGCAGACGGGCCACATCGCGAGGAGAGATGGAACGCTCGGACCGTCTCGTCGGGCTGGCTGGAGACGGGGGGGGCTCTCTCTCTCTGGTTCTGTCGTATGTATGCATTCGTCGCGGCTTCCGTCTTCGCCGCAACGCCCAGGCCAAGTCGCCGTCCGTCGTCCGTCCGTCGTCCGTCCGTTTCGCAGACGCGGCTCTGCTCCGCTCCGTGTGGAGGGGGGGCGACGGCCAGTCGTGATCGATCGCCCGCGCGCGCGCCCGCCAGCTCCCACCCGAAGCACGCGGAGCCCCACACGGCGCATCCGCAACTCGAGCAGCCGGAGCCAGCGGTGTGATATGTGACAGCCGTTGGCCAATCACGCGCGCGTGCGTCTCCTGCCGCGGGCGCCCGATGCGTGCTGGCGGCGCGAGGCAGCAAGCACGCGGCGATGGGGGGGGGGTGGGGAGAGCTGAATTGAGGATCGACCGTGCGTGCATAGATATTGCGCCTGCTTGCCTGCCTGCTTGCGTGCGTGCACGCCGGGCTTGCTTTTGCTCGCTGCTATTCCGAGACTGGATGCTGCTGCGGTTTCCCAGCACACATTCGCATCTGCACGGCGGACGGACGGCGGGCGGACGTGGAGGGGGGGAGAACTCTGCAGTCGTGGGGGGGGGGCAGGACGACCACGACTGCAACACGTCCGAGGACGGGCGGACGCACGCTCGCCCCGAGACGGCCGCGCGCGCTGCGCTGCTGCGTTCCCCGACGCGCTGCTGCAGCGCCCCGTGTCGGGACGGACGGCCGAGTGAGTCCGCGTGTCCCCCGGTGGCCGTGCGCGGCGTCTTCCCGCTTCCGGCCGTCGTGCCGGTCCGGCGTGTGCGCTGCGCTGCGTAGCCGTGCGACCGCGCCCCCCGCCCCCATGCAGCCCGGCGTTTCGGTCGTTGCGCACATATCTATCTATCTACAAATCTGTGTCTCTGGTCCCCCCCCACTCGCATTTCGTTTCGTTTCGTCTCGTTTCGTCTCGTCCGATCGATCCACGGCACTCGCCGGGGACGCCCCGCCGGCCGAGCACGGACTCTCCATCCGTCGCCGCAACCACCGCGGCGCCCGGATGTCGACGCCCGATATTGCGGCAAAGTCGAAGCACCAGCTAGCGGCACACACACACACACACACACTCCTCTCTCAATCAATCAATCAATCGAGCGGCGTTCGATCGCCCACCAAAGCCCAGTGCGCTCCGTCGCGACAAGACGATAAGCCTCCGACGGCGCGCGGCGTGGGGCCCGCCAGAGCGTGCAGTACGTATCTATCTACACGGGCGACGGCCGGAGGGAAACAAACCCCGGCGAAACGCAGCGAGCAGGGGCAATAAATCGACGGCCAGCCGGCCAGCCAGTCAGCGGCCGGCGCTGTCCTCGCGCGCCCCCCCCCCCGCGCTGCTGTCCGTATCTCTGCATGCAACCCACGCAACCACGCACGCAGCTTCGTGTCTCCCTCCCCCTCCCCGGCTGCCGCTACCACGTCCACGGACGTGGGGGAGCAGGGCTTGCTGCGACGTTTGTCCTGCTGCCCGCGGGAAGGCTCGGTGGGGGCCGGACATCTTTCCTGCCCTCCCCCCCCCCCCCCCCCCCCCGGCCCGGCGCGGCGGGGGGGGGGGTGTTTGGGGGGGGGGGGGGGGGGGGGGGGGGGGGGGGGGGGCGCCCGGGGGGGGTAGACAGCC
>Ga0307508_10000414_pt1 | contig 50666 bp, 45 predicted proteins | sample 9_EM_MG_FD_203089 | JGI IMG/M metagenome (GOLD analysis project Ga0307508, IMG submission 203089) | Populus trichocarpa ectomycorrhiza microbial communities from riparian zone in the Pacific Northwest, United States - 9_EM | ecosystem: Host-associated > Plants > Roots > Unclassified | place... | reverse complement strand
TGTTGACCAGGGGAACGCCCTTCTCACGCGACGCCAGCGCCGACGGCATCCAGTCCACGATGACGTCGGCGCCGCCGCCGGCGATCACCTGCGGCGGCGCGACATCGGGACCGCCCGCCTTGATCGTGACGTCGAGGCCGGCGTCCTTGTAGAAGCCCTTCTCTTTGGCGACGAAGTAACCGGCGAACTGGGCCTGCGCGACCCATTTCAGCTGGATGGTCACGGTATCCGCCGCCTGCGCGGTCGCCCACGATAGTCCCATCGTCAGGCCAGCTGCGAGTGCCACTGTCTTTTTCATGCGATGCTCCGAACTGTATGAACCTGCCGAGTCAGGTCCGATAGGATGAATGCCAGAAAGTGGTCGCGCGCTCGGCCAGCGCGACAAGTCCGTAGAACGCCATTCCCGCGATCGCGGCGAGGGCGATTTCCGCCCACACCATGTCGATCGCCATGCGACCCGCTTCGGTCGAGATGCGAAAGCCGATGCCTTGCGTCGGCGTTCCGAAGAATTCAGCGACGATCGCGCCGATCAGCGCCAGCGTGGCATTGATCTTGAGCGCGTTGAAGATGAACGGCAGCGCCGCGGGCAGATAGAGCTTCATCAACATCTGCCGGTGGTCGGCGCCGTAGGATCGCATCAGATCGCGCTCCATATGCCCCGCAGCGGCAAGTCCGGCGAGACTGTTCACCAGCATCGGGAAGAAGGTGACGAGCACCACGACGGCGGCTTTCGACGGCCAGTCGAAGCCGAACCACATCACCATGATCGGCGCGACGCCGACCAAAGGCAGCGCCGAAAAGAAATTGCCGAGCGGGAGCAGGCCGCGGCCGAGAAACGAAAACCGTTGCGCGACGATGGCGACCAACAGTCCTGCGCCGCAGCCGATCACATATCCGATCAGCACGCCGCGAACGAAGGTCTGCACGAAATCGGTTTCGAGCGTCGGCAAGGACGCGGCAAAGCGCGCCGCCGCGGCGCTCGGCGCCGGCAGGATCACCGGCGATACGCCGAAACCGCGGATCCCGACTTCCCAGAGATAGAACACCACGGCCCCGAACAACAGCGGGATGACCATATTCAACGCGCGGCGCGCCAGCTCGCTGCGTGGTCGCATGGTCGCAAGCTGCATCACGCAGAGCGCCGCACCAAGCCAGACCGCCGCTACCATGATCCAGAAGCCCGACGCGGCCGATCCCGCAATCGCCGGATCGCGCAACAGTGCGAGTGTCGTCGCAACCCCGCAAAGGACGCCCATCAAGCCGAAGGCAACAGCCCACGCTCCGCCACGCCAGGCGCCGGCCACGAACAGCAGCGCCGCGCCAACCGTCAAGGCCACTCCGATCGGCCATATCGACAAGGACATGGCGGCCTCGCCCGAGAGCGGCAACACCAGCGCCAGCAGCATGCCTGCCGCGGCGAGGATCAATCCCAATCGGAGCTTCTGCGGATTCATGGCCGCGCTCCCATGCGGATGCCTGTGATTTTTTCCGCGAGGTCCACCAGTCCGATCAAGCCGGAGGCCAGTACCGCCGCCGCCAGCAGCGCCGCCCAGATCTGGATGGTCTGGCCATAATATGAGCCGGCCAGCAGGCGCGCGCCAATTCCGGCTTCTCCACCGGTCGGCAGCTCCGCGACGATGGCGCCGATCAACGAGATCGATATCGCGACCTTGAGGCTCGCAAACAAATAGGGGACTGCCGACGGCCAGCGCAGTTTCGACAGCACCTGCCGCGGCGTCGCCGACCACGTCCGCATCAGGTCGAGCTGCATCGGATCCGGCGACGTAAAACCCTTCACCATGCCGACCGTGACCGGGAAGAAGCACAGATAGGCCGAAATGATCGATTTCGGCAGCAGTCCATGTAATCCCAAAGCACCCAGCACGACGACGAAGATCGGCGCCAGCGCCAGGATTGGCACCATCTGTGAGCAGATGATCCAGGGCAAGAGGCTCTTCTCCAGCACGGCGCTGTGCACGATCATCAGCGCGAGCGCGATGCCAAACAGGCTGCCGAGCAGAAAGCCGAGCAGCGTCGCCGACAGCGTCACCACCGCATGGTAGACGAGGCTGCGCGGCGCTGTCGGCGCATAGCCGAACACCGAGTCCGCGAACGCCGAGATCACCTGATGCGGCGCCGGCAGCAGCGGCCGCTCCGCGCTCATGGTGCCGGCGATCACGTCTGACACCGTGTAGGGCGTCTCCTCCCGTTCGAAGCCGTCGCGCACCAGCGACCAGTTCATCAGCAGCGCGGCGACATACCAGATCGCGATCAAAGCGAGCACGATGGTCGCAATCGGCGCATAGCGCAGCACCAGCGGATGATGCCGCAGCGGGCCGGCACCCGAAGCAGGAAGAGCGAGCGCGCTATTCGTCATAGGAATGGCCCGCCCGAAGTCCCATGCGCACGCGCTGCGCGATCCGGGCAAATTCCGGCGTCTCGCGGATTTCGAGGGTGCGGTCGCGCGGAAAGTTGCAATCGATGACGTCGATGATCCGGCCCGGGCGCGGCGACATCACAACGATCTTGGTCGACAGGAATACGGCTTCCGGAATCGAGTGGGTCACGAACAGCACCGTCTTGCCGGTCTTGTGCCACAACTGCAGCAGCTGCTCGTTGAGATGATCGCGCACGATCTCGTCGAGCGCCCCGAACGGCTCATCCATCAGGAGCAGCGCCGGATCGAACGACAGCGCACGCGCAATCGACACCCGCTGCTGCATGCCGCCGGACAATTGCCAGGGATATTTGCGCTCGAAGCCGGTGAGATTGACCAGCGCCAGGTAACGCGCCGCGCGCTGCCGCTGCTCGCTATCGGAAAAACCCATGACTTCCAGCGGCAGCTTCAGGTTCTTCTCGATGCTGCGCCATGGAAACAACGCCGGCGCCTGGAACACGTAGCCATAGCGCCGCTCCAGCCGCGCCTGCTCCGCGCTGACGCCATTGACCAGAAGCGTGCCTGACGTCGGCTGTTGCAGATCGGCGATCACCCGCAGCATCGTCGTCTTGCCGCAGCCGGAAGGACCGATGAAGGAAACGAATTCGCCGTCCGCGATCTGCAAGGACACGTTCGACAACGCATCGACCTTGCCGTCGCCGGTCTCGAAGGTCAGTGAAACCTTGCGAACATCGACCGCCAGACGCAGCGGCATCGAGACCGGTTCGACCGTGGCTTCCGCTTCGCTGCTCATGCATGCCGGTTCGATTGGAGCGGCGAACGGCGCCTGCCCGTCGGGATGCAGTGTAACGTCGGTACGATCGGGCTTCAATGACTTACCTATCCGCGGGGCCATGGGCCAATACTCGCAAACCTCGACGCGATTGGCGCGCTTAATGTTCGCGCAATGCAAAGAAAAATCACGGGCAAGGCGACCATCGGAGGCGAACATACCGCCATCGGATTTTCAGATGGCAGGCAAACACTGTCCTTTTTGACTTGCGCGATGGACCGCCACATACTTTGAGCGCGGCGTTTCGCGGGCCCCGCGCAACGCTTGATCCCTGATCGGCCTGCCGTCGAGCGCCATGAAGCCTGCTCCGTTCAAATATTTCGCCGCCACCTCGCTGGAGCAGGCGCTCGCGCTGAAAGCGCAGCATGGCGACGCGGCGAGATTCCTGGCCGGCGGGCAAAGCCTGATCCCGGCAATGAACTTTCGCCTGGCGCGGCCGGCGATCCTGATCGACATCAACGGGATCGAGGCCCTCTGCGGTGTTCGGACAGCCGGGGCGACGACACGGATCGGGGCGCTGACGCGCTACCGGGCGCTGCAGCGCGACGCGGCCTTTGCCGGGTTGTTTCCCCTGATCGGCGAGGCGCTGCCGCTTATCGCGCATCCGCAGATTCGCAACCGCGGCACCATCGGCGGCAATCTTTCGCATGCCGATCCGGCGTCGGAACTGCCGGCGATCGCGGTGGCGCTGCGTGCCGTCTTCCACGTTCAGTCGGCGAAGCGCACGCGATCGATCGCGGCTGCAGACTTTTTCGTGAGTGCACTGACGACTGCTCTCGAGCCCGATGAAATGCTGACCGAGATCGAGTTGCCGCTGCAGAGCCCCCGCACCGGCGCTTGCTTCATGGAAGTTGCCCGCCGCCGCGGCGATTTCGCCATTGTCGGCGTGGCTGCACAAATGACGCTGGACGGCCAGGAGGCGTGCTGCGATATCCGGTTGGCTTTTTGCGGGATCGACGAAGCCCCGGTCGACGCCAGTCCGGCAGTGAGTATGCTGATCGGCCAATCGCCGACCGAGAAGACCTTCCGCGAAGTCGCGGCATCCGTGCAGACCCTGATCGAGCCGGCCGGCAGCGTTCACGCCACGGCGGACTATCAGCGCCATGTCGCGGGCGTGCTCACCGAGCGTGCTTTGCGAACCGCCCATCAGCGGGTGCGCAATGGACGATGATCAGCATGACGTCACGCTCACCGTGAACGGCATCAGCTACGCTCGCCGCGTCGAATCGCGCATGCTGTTGAGCGACTTCATCCGCCACGAGCTGGGGCTTGCGGGCACCCATGTCGGCTGCGAACACGGCGTCTGCGGTGCCTGCACCATCCTTTTCGATGGCGAGCCCATGCGCTCCTGCCTGATGCTCGCCGTGCAGGCCAGCAACCGCGCGATTTCGACGGTCGAAGGCCTCGCCGGCAAAGACGGCTCATACCATCCGCTGCAACGGGCCATGCACGATCATCACGGCCTGCAATGCGGCTACTGCACGCCCGGCATCCTCATGACCATGTCGGCCTTTCTGGACGAGAATCTGTCGCCGAGCGAAGACGAGGTGCGCGAGGCGCTGTCGGGCAATCTGTGCCGCTGCACCGGATACCAGAACATCGTCGATGCCGTGCTCTCGGCCGCGGCGCGGATGCGGGGCTGACAGACGATGTCGACGCGCACCTTCGGCGAACCGGTCAAACGCAATGAGGATCGCAGGCTTCTCACGGGACAGGCGCTGTTCATCGACGACATCGAGCTGCCGGGCCTGTTGCACGCAGCGTTCCTGCGCAGCCAGGTGGCGCATGCGAAAATCCTGAAAATCGACGTTTCGCGAGCTTTGCAGCGACCCGGCGTCGTCGCCGCCTATGTCGCCGATGACCTCGGTGCCTACTGGCAGCACGGTCCGCTGCTGGTGCCGCCGCCGCCGATCGCAGGTGCCATCTTTCATGCGCGGACCCAGGTGCCGCTGGCCAAGGAAAAAGTCCGCCACGTCGGTGAACCCCTGGTGATCGTGATCGCCGAGAGCCGCTACATTGCCGAGGACGCGCTCGACGACATCGATGTCGAACTCGAAACGCTTCCGGCGGTGGTCGATCTGGAGGGCGCTTTGAGCGCGGGGTCGGCGCTGGTCCACGACGACCTCGGCTCCAACGTCTCCGCGCATGTCCACCAGGCGAAGGGCAATTATGCCGCGGCGGCGGCCACCGCCGACCACATCATCAAGCGCCGCTTCCGCTATGAGCACGGCATGTCCTCGCCGATCGAAACCCGCGGCGTGGTCGCGCAATGGGATCTCCGCGCCAACCAGATGACGATCTGGGATACGACGCAGGCGCCGGTGTTCGTTCGCAACGGCCTGGCCGCCATGCTGGGCCTGAACGAGCGCCAGGTCCGCGTCATCGCCCCCTTCGTCGGCGGCGGCTTCGGGCCGAAGATCATGATGTTCTATCCCGAGGAAGTGCTGCTGCCCTGGATCTCGATGCGGCTGAACCGGCCGATCAAATGGATCGAGGATCGGCTGGAGCATTTCTTCGCCACCACCCAGGAGCGCGGCCAGATTCACGACGCCGAGATCGCGCTGACGAAGGATGGCCGCATTCTCGGCATCAAGGACGTGTTCCTGCACGACGGCGGCGCCTACGATCCTTATGGCCTGACCGTCCCGATCAACAGCCAGTGCACCCTGCTCGGCCCCTATATCGTGCCGAACTATGACAGCACCTTCACGCAAGTTTTCACCAACCTGCCGATCGTCACGCCCTATCGCGGCGCCGGGCGCCAGCATGGCGTCTTCGTCATGGAGCGGCTGCTCGATCTTGCGGCCCATGAACTTAATATCGACCCAACGGTGATCCGGCGGCGCAATCTGATTCCGCCGGATGCGTTTCCCTACAACAACAAGATCATCTATCAGGATTTCGCGCCGCTCACCTATGACAGCGGCAATTACGAGCCGGTGCTCGACATGGCGCTCGACGCGATCGGCTACCACACATTCAGGCAGCAGCAGGCCGCGGCGCGGGCGCAGGGCCGTCATCTCGGTCTCGGCGTGGCCTGCTATGTCGAGGGCACCGGCATCGGCCCTTACGAAGGCGCCAAGGTGCAGGTGCAATCCAACGGCAAGGTCAGCATCGCGACCGGGATCGGCACCCAGGGACAGGGGCACTTCACGGTGTTCGCGCAGATCGCCGCCGAGCAGCTTGGCGTCGAGGTCGGCGATGTCGACGTCGTCACCGGCGATACCGATCAGTTCTACTGGGGCGCGGGCACTTTTGCGAGCCGCGGCGCGGTGGTCGCCGGCAACGCTGTCAACGAGGCCGCGAAGGCGGTCCGCAAGAAGGCGCTGAAGCTCGCGAGCGACCTGTTCGAATGCTCCGAGGACGATCTCGTGATCGAAAACGGCAAGGTTTCGATCGTCGGCATCCCCGAGAAATTCGTCAAGCTCGGCGATCTCGCCAGCCGGGCCAATCCGATGCGCGGGGCGGTCGAGCCGGACACCGAGCCCGGGCTGGAATCGACGCGATATTTCGGGCCCAAGATGGGCGCGACCGCAAACGGTGTCCACGCCATGATCGTGGAGATGGACCCGGACACCTTCGAACTGAAAATCCTGAAATACGCTGTCGTGCATGATTGCGGCACCGTGATCAATCCGATGGTGCTGGCGGGACAGATTCACGGCGGCGTCGCACAAGGCATCGGCAACGCATTCTACGAGAAGCTCGCCTTCGACGATCAGGGACAACTGCTGAATGCCTCGCTTGCCGACTATCTGCTGCCCACCGCGCTCGAAGTGCCACGCATGGAGCTCGCCCACACCGTGACTAGGTCGCCGCTCAATCCGCTGGGCATCAAGGGCGCCGGCGAGGCCGGCGCGATTCCCGGCGGGCCGCTGTTCGCGCAGGCAATCGAGGACGCGCTCGGCCTGAAGGAACGCGGCGTTGAGCTGCTGGAGATTCCGCTCAGCCCCAGCCGGCTGTTTGAACTGACACGGAAGGGAAAAGGTTAGTCGTCATTGCGAGCGCAGCGAAGCAATCCATCTTGCGGCATGGCCCAGCATGGATTGCTTCGTCGCTTCGCTCCTCGCAATGACGTGTTGGGGTATCTCGCTTGATCGTGGTCACCGGAGCTGGCGGCAAGACGGGCAAAGCCGTGATCGAGGCGCTGGTTGCGCGCGGCGCCGCGGTGCGCGCCTTTGTTCGCAGTGCGGCGCATGAAGGCACCCTGAAGACAATGGGAGTCGGCGAGATCGTCGTCGGCGCGATGGACGATCCTGATGCGGTCGCGCGGGCGGTGCAGGGCGCGGACGCGATCTATCACATCTGCCCGAACGTCAGCCCGCACGAAGTGGCCTTCGCAAGAACCCTGATCGCCGCCGCGACCCAACTCGCGGTGCCGCGGCTGGTCTATCACTCGGTGCTGCATCCGCAGATCGAGGCGATGCCGCATCACTGGGCGAAGCTGCGGGTCGAGGAGATGCTGTTCGGCTCGACGCTCGACGTCACCATCCTGCAGCCGACCGCCTATATGCAGAACAGCCTCGCGCAATGGGATCTGATGAAGCGCGAGGGCGTCTATCGCGTACCCTATCCAGTCGAAACGCGCCTCAGCCTGGTCGATCTCGATGACGTCGCGGCGGCCGCAGCGCTGGTGCTGCTCGACGCCAGCCATTCCGGCGCGACCTACGAACTGGTCGGCACATCCCCGCTCAGCCAGATCGAAATCGCCGCGACGTTCGGCCGCGCGCTGAACAAGACCGTTTTGGCTGAAGCCGAGAGCATCGACAACTGGGACCGTCGCGCGCGTAGCGCGGGACTAGACCATCATGCGCGCGAGACACTGATCAAGATGTTCCAGGCCTATGCGCGCGATGGCCTCAGGGGCAATCCGAACGTGCTGACCTGGCTGCTCGGGCGTCCGCCGAATTCGCTCGCGGCGTTCGCTGCGCGCACCGTCGCAGCTCAGGCGTAAGGCGGCCAGCCGATGGGGTGGGCCTGCTGCACGATCTTCATGACCGACAGGATCAACGGCTCCTGGAAGCGCGGGCCGACGATCTGGATTCCCACCGGCAGTCCATCGCTGGTCTGGCCCGCCGGTACGCTGCCGCCGGGCAGGCTCATCAGCGTGATCAGGAAGGAGCCGGCGATCCAGTCGGTGTAATTGTCGAGCTTGCGGCCGTTGATCAGTGTCGGAAAATTCATTTCGACCGGAAACTGCTTGACCGGCGATTGCGGCGTGATCAGCACATCATATCGCTCGAAGAATTTCGCGAAGCGCTGGAATAGCTGCGCGCGAATCTGTTCCGAGGCGGCAAAATCCGTCGGCGTGACCTTGAGACCGGCCTTGACGTTGCCCTTGAGATTGACGCCGAACTCCTCGAGCCGGTCGAGATTGGCAAATTGCTGCCCGACCATCCAGAGCCCGCGCCAAGCCTGATAGGGCGACTTGCCATCGGAGATGTCGAAGGAGATCTCCTCCACCCTCGCCCCGGCGTCGCGCAGCGACAGCGCGGTCGCGCGGCAGATGTCGTCGATCTCGGGTTCGACACCGATGCCGGCGATGTCGGAGACATAGGCGATGCGCAGCCCCTTGGCGTCGCGGGCATCGGCCACGATGGCATGGGCGCTCGTCCACGGTGGCGACACCGAAATCGGCGAGATCCGGCTGAAGCCCACGATGGCGTCCAGCATCAGCGCGGCATCTTCAGCGGTGCGCGCCAGCGGCCCGTTGACCTGACCAGGATCCCAGGCCAGCGGCATCGGCCAGTTCGGCGTCAGCCCCGGCGTCGGCCGGATGCCGACGATGCCGCAGAATGACGCCGGCATCCGGATCGAGCAGCCGAAATCCGTGCCCTGCCCCAGCGGCGCCATGCCGGTTGCGACCGCGACCGCCGATCCGCCCGACGAACCGGAGGGACTGAGCGCGGGATTCCAGGGATTGCGGGTGACGCCGAACACGTCGTTGAAGGTGTTGGCGCCGGCCGCGAACTCCGGCGTGTTGGTCTTGCCGAGCACGATCGCGCCGGCCGCCTTCAGCCGCCGCACCACCTCGGCGTCTTCGGTCGGCACATTGTCCTTGAACAGCGGCGAGCCGTAGGTGGTGCGAATACCGGCGGTCGGCGTGATGTCCTTGATCACCACCGGCAACCCGTGCAGCGCGCCGAGCTTCGCGCCGCGCATGACTGCCGTTTCCGCTTCCTCGGCCTGTTCCCGCGCCGATTCGGCCGCCAGCGTGACGATCGCATTGAGTTTTGGGTTGACGCGCGCGATGGTGGCGAGATGCGCGTCGAGCACCTCGACCGGGCTGATGGCCTTGGTCGCGATCAACGACGCCAGTTCGACGGCTGTCCGGCGGCTCAGGGTCTCGGTCATGTCAGAGGTCCGTTTGGTGTTCGGTCATTTGCCCGACCAGTGCACGAAGCGCCGCTCGATCGTGAGGAACACCAGGTTGAGGCCGTAGCCCAGCGCGCCGGCAGCGAAGATCGCGGCGTACATGTCGGGCATATCGAACAATTGCTGCGCCTCGAACACCCGCTGGCCGAGCCCGTCGGTCGAACCGATGAACATCTCGGCCACAACGACGATGACGAGTGCCAGCGACACCCCGTTGCGCAGGCCGACAAAGGTCTGCGGCAGCGATTCCAGCAGCATCACGTCCCACAGCACCCGAAGCCGCGATGCGCCCATCACTCGTGCCGCCAGGATTCGCGTCTTGCGCGCGTTCATGACGCCGTAGGCGACGTTGAACAGGATCACCAGCGCAGCACCAAAGGCAGCGACCGATATCTTGGTGCGGTCGCCGACCCCGAACAGCACCAGGAACAGGGGAAACATTGCAGACGCCGGCGTCGAACGGAAGAAGTCGATCAGGAACTCGACCGAACGATAGACCTTCTCGGACGAACCGAGCAGGATGCCGAGCGGGATCGCGATCACGGCCGCGATCGCGGTCGAGTAGATGGTGCGCTCCACCGTCTTGAGAAAATCGACGCCAAGTTTGCCGCTGGTCATCCCGATCCACATCGCGCGGAAGGTAGCGACCGGCGACGGCAGCAGCACCGGATCGACCAGACGCGCCCACGTCACCAGCGACCAGACCGCGAGCAGCACCGCGACGCCGACGAAAGGAAGCAATGGCTCCAGGCGTTTCATCGCAGCATCACCCCTTGCGAACCTCGCGCTGAAACACCTCGAGGCAATGCGCCTTGGTGGTGATGAAGTTGGCTTCCGACATTGTCCCCAGCGTGCGCGGACGCGGCGCGTCATAATGCACGAATTCGACCGCCCGCGCCGGATGGCGCGACAGCAGCAGGATGCGGTCCGACAGGTACACCGCCTCTTCCAGGTCGTGCGAGACCAGCACCGTGGTGGTCGCCGTCTCGACGAAGATACGCTGCAACTGCTCGCGCATGAACAGCGTCATCTCATAGTCCAGCGCCGAGAACGGCTCGTCGAGAAACAGGATTTCCGGCTCCACGATCAGCGCCCGCATGATCGAGACCAGCTGTTGCTGGCCGCCGGACATCTGGTAGGGGTAGAGGTTCAGGTCGATCTTGACGTTGAGACCGGCAACGATCTTTTCGACGCGGGCGCTGCGCTCGGCCTTCGGCACCCCCATCACCTTGAGGGGATAGGCGATATTGTCGAACGCCCGCAGCCAGGGGAACATCGCTTCGCGATAGTTCTGGAACACGTAGCCGAATTTGATGCTGGAGAGCGGCTGGCCGTCGAACAGGATCTCGCCGGCGTCGACCGGAAACAGCCCCGCGATCATGTTGATCAGCGTGCTCTTGCCGCAGCCATTGGGGCCGAAGACCGACATCAATTTCCCGCGCGGAATATCGAAGTCGAACTTGTCGTAGATCGTGGCGTCGGAAAACCGCTTTGTCAGACCGCGGATGGTGACGTGAGGCGCCGTCCGATGTGACGAGTCCGGCGGCGCGCCCGTCAACCCGACCTTTGCGGCTGGCTGTGTTCCGGCCACAGGGGTGCGCTTTCAGTATTTCTGCAAGACTTTGGTGACGTCGATCTTTTCAGGGACGACCCCGATCGCGTTGCCGAAGTCGGCCAGTTTCTGCAAGTCGGCGATCTGTTTTGGGCTCATGTCGCCGGCCATGACGTAACCCAGCATCGAAACCATATCGACGACGTTGTCGGGCGTGAAGGTGTTCTTGGCGAGATATTTGCGCGCCTCGTCCGGATTCGTGTTGATGAAATTGATGGCCTTGCCCCACGCAGCCGCAAAGCGTTTGGCAACGTCGGGCCGCTTGGTGATGAAATCTCCGGTCATGGCGCAGCCGGCCGCATAGGCGTCGGCCTTCTCGTCGCCGAGGATATATTTGGAGATCACGCCGGCTTCGAGCGATCGCGCGACGCCGGCCTTGATCATCATCGATGCGTTGGGCTCGAGCGTGTAGCCGCCGTCAAACGTTCCCGCGGTCATGGCATTGATGTGCTGGCTCATGTCGAGCTGGTCGATGGTGTAGTCGCCGTCCTTCAGCCCGTTCTTGGCCAGAATCGCCTTGGCGGTGTTGAGATTGGCCGGCCCCGGTGCCGACAGCAGTTTTGCGCCCTTGAGATCGGCGATGGTTTCCGCCTTGAAACCGTTGCGGACCACGAATTGCTCCATCTTCCAGACCTTGGTCTGGCTGTTGAGCGCGATGTACATCGCGACGCCCGGCTTTTTCACGTTGGCGTTCAGGCCTTCGAGCGTGACCAGCACCGCCGAGACCTCGATCTGGTTGGTCATCATCGCCGCGACATTCGGCGGACCGCCCATCAGCTTGGTCATCTCGGGCTCGATATTTTGCTCCTTGAAGAACCCGCGCTCCAGGGCGACGAAATAGGGCAACGACGAACTGACCGGAAACACGCCGACCGAAACTTTGTCCTGCGCCGCCGCCTTGCCCGAGACGGCTGCATTCAAAGCCAACGAGACGAGCACGAATATCCCGAAATTGCGCAATTTCATCATCTGCCTCAGTCCTTTACCCAACGGGCGCCTTCCGGCCGGACCGGCGGCAATTTTCCCGTTATTTAGAGCAAGGATCGTGCCGAATTACTCGTCCAGTTCGACAATGGCGATCACCGGGCCGCCGCCGTGCGGGCCCTGATGCATGGCATCGACCGACACGAACACCGCGGGATCGCCGATCGCGAGCGCCGCCACGCCGCCCACCGCTGCCTTGGAATGGCGGTGATGATGGACGTCGGAATCGTCGAGCATGATCTGGCGCCGTCCGCGCAGCGTGCCCCTGCGGTCGGCCTCGCATTTCATGAAGCAATTGACCACGCGACCGCCGAGGTCCTGCGACCGCGGCCGTTCCGGCAGCTCGATGCCGGCGTCGCGGATGGAATCGTAGATGCCGTCGATATCGAGCGCGTCGCGCATCACGGAATGTCCGATCCGGTAGCGGCCGCCGGCGCCGGCCTTGTTGCCGAGCAGCACGATCTGCGCTCTTGTCAGTTCGACGCCGGACGAGCAGGACGCAACCGAGGAATACAGATCGAGATCCTTGCAAATCTGTTCGGCCTTCGGCATCGGCACTTCGCCCAGCGCCACGGCGATGCCGAGCGCGGTGGTGCCGTTGGACACGCCCATGGAATCATGGACCTCGCAGGCCAGCGTCTGGTGCCGCGTTTCGGCGTCGCGAACGGAGTCGATGGTCAGCAGCGGCGTCTTGGTCTGGACGTAGTGGACGTCCTTCGGGTCGGTAATGCCGGCATCCTGCATCGCGGCCTTGACGGCGTCGGCGACCTTCTGGACCATCGCCGGACGGCCGATGTCCTCCGGCAGCAATTCCGCGCTCAGCGCGGTGCCGATCACGAGCCGCGACTTGGTCGTAGGCCCGGTCTTGGCGTTGCGGGCGAAGATCGTGGCATGCGGCGTGATGACGCCGTCGCAACCGCCCGACCATACCATGGGGACGTTGTGAATCTCGGCCTCGGTGCGGGTGCCGTGCTTGAGCAACACGCGCCGGAAAGCCTGGTCGGCCAGGATGCGGGTGAAATCGTTGACGCCGCCATTACCCTCGGTCTTGCCGATCACAGCGATGACCTCGTCGGCGCCGAACTTGCCGGACGCAATCAGTCCCTCGAGCCCGCTCGCATCCTGAACCGTCTTCAGTTCGACCTTTGCAACTTCAATCGCCATTGGCTGAGAGCTTTCCCGTTATCGATGTTTCATCGCATCCGCGGCCGGTGCTCGCCGCGCAGCATCTTTTCATAGCCCTCGCCACGGTCAATCATCGGCCGCGGGGTAGTTTGTGCTTTTGCCATCTCGGCGCGGCGCCGCCTGGTCGCCGCCTCGTCGATCACATAGTGCTCCGCGGCACCGGTGTCCTCGAACACCACGCCATAATCCGCTTCCGCAGCTGCGAGCGACACCCTGCCCTCGACCACATCGCGCAGCACCAGCTCCAGTTCGCGCTGCAGCGGGTCACCCCAGCCGCCGCCGCCGGTCGTCACCACGCGAACGACCTGCCCTTTCAGCACGGCTTCGCCATCGACCAGGCCGCCGAGATCATAGCCTTGCCCTTCGGCATCAACCGTGACGCAGAACGGCTGCCCGGCCTTGCCGCCGTTCAAACCGTAGCAACCCAGCCGCACACGGTCCGCGGTGACGATGGTGCGGCAATCGACCAGCGCGCGATAGTGCTTTTCATAGCCCTGTCCGCCGCGGCGCAGCCCGGCGCCGCCGGAATCGGTGCGCAAGGCGAGCTTTTCGACCAGCAGCGGAAACCGGGTCTCGGTGAATTCCGCCGGCTGATTGCGCGAGTCCGGCACGATATGGATGGCATCATTGCCGTCGGCGTAATAGCGGCCTCCGGACCCGCCACCGAGTACCTCGCGCGACAGGAACGCCTTGCCGTCGAGATCGGTGCCGAAGAAACCGGTATAGCGAATGGTCTCCTGATCGGCCGGCATCCGCCCATCAACCGCCTGCGCGACCACACCCGCCAACAGGCCAAGACATCGTAACAAGACAAAAGACCGCGCGTTGGTCGCCGCCGGCCATTCCGGCGTGATCAGCGTGCCTTTCGGCGGAAAGATGACCTCGAACACGTCGCAGACGCCTTCGTTGACGTGGATTTCGGCGGCGCGCTCCGGCGTGTCGGCGAGATTGCGCAGGATCGGCGCGATCCATTTGATCAGGAAGGCGCCGTCGGCATAGTCGGCCGGCCAGTTGATCGGGCCGGTCGATTGCGGATCGGTGCCGTTGAAGTCGAGCGTGATCTTGCCGCCCTTCTTTGTCATCTTCAGCGCGAGCTTGTGCAATTTTGGATCGGTGATGCCGTCGTGTTCGACGTAATCCTCCCAGGCATATTCGCCGTCGGCGATTTTTGCCAACAGCTCGTTGCGAAAAATGTCACGGCATTTTTCCAGGATGGCCTGGAAGCAGGCTTCGACCTGCTCCTTGCCGAAACGCTCGAACAGCCCGGCCATCCGGCGCGCGCCCATCAGGCAAGCCTGGATCTCGCTGTCGAGATCGGCCGACAGCATGTCGGGGACCCGGGTGTTGCGCCTGATGATGGTGAAGACGGCATCGTTGCGCACGCCTTCGCTGTAGATCTTCACCGGCGGAATCGCGATGCCTTCCTCGAACACGGTCGCCGCCGTCCCCGGCTTCGCGCCGGGGACCCGGCCGCCGACGTCGTCATGATGGCCGAAGGCCTGGATGTAGGCGACCACTTCGCCCTGGTGAAACACCGGGACGGTGCTGCACAGATCGGGCAGATGACCGATCGAGCCTTCCGTCAAATAGGTGTCGTTCATCAGGAACACGTCACCGGGCTTCATTGTTTCCGGCGGAAAGTCACGCACCACGCCGTTCGGCATCGCCGAATAGGATCGCCCGGTCAACTTGCGGCAGTAGCGGTCGAACAGCCCGACGCGAAAATCATGCGCTTCACGGATCATCGGCGAGCGCGCGGTGCGCTCGATGGCATATTCGATCTCGGCCTCGATCGAATTCAGCGTACCTTCGACGATCTGCAGCACGATCGGATCGACCGCTGTGGTTTCGCGCAGCGGTGCGGTCGGCCAAGAGTGCGAAGGATGCGAAATGGACTGCACGTTCATCGCGGCATCTCCTGCGACGCGACCGGCCGGATCACGAGAATGCCGTGCGGATCGATCTCGACCTCCTGAGTGGGAAATACCACCGTCGTCGAGCCGAATTCCTCGATCACGGCCGGACCGCCGATACGACCGCCCGCTGGCAGCGAGGCGCGGTCATAGATCGGCGTGTCGCGGAACGCGCTGCCGAAATAGACGGCGCGATGGCCCTTCGCCACAGGCTCGCCGCCGCGTATGGCGAGTTTCGGCAGCTGCGGCCGTTCGATCACCCCGAAACCCGAGACGCAGAGATTGACCAGCTCGATCTTTTGCTTGCCCGCATAATCATAACCGAAGGTCTTGAAATGCGCCGCGTTGAAGGCACCGATCAGCGCGGTGAGGAACGCGGCGTCCACGGCGCCGCCGGGCGCGGTGACGCGAACCTCCATCGACTGGCCAGCATAGCGAATATCGGCCTCGCGGACCAGCCTGATGCGGGTGGAGTCGATACCATCGCGCAGCAGCGTCGCCGCGGCGTCCTGTTCCAGCGCTGCGTAGCGCGCCGCGACATCCGCAAGATCGATCGACTCCTCGTGCATCACCTTGGTGACGATGTGATCGGTGCGCCAATCCACCGCGAGCAGGCCGAAGGCCGAAAGATTGCCCGGATTCGGCGGCACGATGCAGGCCTTCATCGCCAGCAGGTCCATGACAGCAGCGGATTGCGCCGGACCCGCGCCGCCAAAGGACAGCAGGGCAAAGGCGCGCGGATCGATGCCGCGCTGGATCGTCATCTGCCGGATGGCGTTGGCCTGGCTCCAGTTCGCGATCTCGATGATGCCGCTGGCCAGCTGCTCGACGCTCATGCTGCCCGGCAGCCTAGTGGCCAGCGCCGCGATGCCGCCGCGCGCCCGCGCGACATCGAGCTCAATGCCGCCGCCGATCAGCGCGGGCGGAATCCGCCCCAATACCAGATTGGCGTCGGTGATGGTCGGCTCATTGCCGCCGCTCGGATAGCACATCGGTCCAGGCTCGGCGCCGGCACTGCGTGGCCCGACCTTGAGATGACCTTCGCGGCTGATCCAGGCGATCGAGCCGCCGCCGGTGCCGATGGTCTCGATGTCGATCATCGGGATCCGCACCGGAAACGGGCCGACCGATCCGCCATTGGTGACCTGCGGCTTGCCGCCTTCGATCAGGCAAAGGTCGGTCGAGGTGCCACCGGCATCCAGCGTCACCAGGTCGGGAAAGCCGGCGATCTCGGCGATGACGGCCGAGCCGAGCGCGCCGGCCGCCGGACCCGAGAGCGCGGTGGTGATCGGCTTGCGCACCACCTGATCGGCGCTGGCGACCCCGCCGCTCGACTGCATCACCAGAAACGGCTTGTCCTGCAAGCCAAGCCCAAGCTCCTGATGCACGCGCTTGAGATAGCGTTCCATATGCGGTTTGACGAAGGCATCGACCAGCGTCGTCACCGCGCGCTCATATTCGCGATATTCCGGCAGCACCACGCAGGACAACGATAGCGTCGCGTCCGGATATTCCTGGCCCACGATTTCGGCGGCACGGCGCTCGTGCGAATCATTGGCGTAGGAATGCAACAGACAGATGCCGATGGCGCGAATGCCCTGCGCGCGGAAGAACTTTGCCGCGGCCCGCACGCTGTCCTCATCGAGCGGGCGCAGTTCATGCCCACGAAAATCCAGCCGGCCGCCGACTTCGCGGACGAATTGCAGGGGAACGATGCGGTCGGGCTTCACCCAGAAATAGGAGTTGCCGTAGCCCTCCGGCACCGACTGCCGGGCGATCTCGAGGATGTGCCGGAAACCGCTGTTGACGATCAGCCCCAGCGAGTTGATCTCGCCCTGCAGCAGCGCGTTGGTGGCAACGGTGGTGCCGTGGGCAAGGCCAACGACGCTGTCGGTGGCAGCGCCGCAGGCCGCAAGAATCTCGTTCACACCGCGCAGCAATCCGATCGCCGGATTGGCCGGCGTGCTCGCAACCTTGGTGACCTGCGTGGCACCGGACACGATATCGACCGAGACGATATCGGTGAAGGTTCCGCCGGTATCGATGCCGATGCGAAGGCGCGCAGCAGCAGGGTGATTCGACATGCTTCGCACCATCTTCCGAGGAATTCTACGGACGCCAGGATGCGCTGGCGGCGCCACCAGGCACAATGGGTCAACCTTTTCGGCCGAGTCAAAAGCCTAATAGAGATGAGGCCATCGGAAAATCCGATCCGGAAATCCCAACTAATCCTGCTCGTCATTAGATCCTCATGGTGAGGAGGCGCGCGCTCACTCCATCCCCACACAATACTTGTCGTAGCGCGCCGTCTCGAACCATGAAGGCCCGGCTGTGGCCTCAATCCTTCGAGACGCGTCGCGTTCCGCGACGCTCCTCAGGATGAGGGGATAATGCGGATTATGACGCGGTAGGACTAAAACACGCATGCTTTCAGCATGTCTCGCAGATTCAGCAGTGCGGCTTCCTTGCGGCGCGACATCGGTTCACGCCGTCGAAACAGGCTGAACGCAACATTGCGCGCCGGTTGAATCGACAGCGCCTTCAGCAATCCCAGCGTGACCTCATTTTCCGCGCAGGCGCGCGGCACGATGGCAAGACCGCCCCCGGATTGCACGATCATCTTGATGGTCTCGATATTATCGACGACCGCCAGAATATTCGGCTTGATACCGAGATCGGTGAACAGCGAGAGCACCACCTGCCCGTATCCGACCGTCAATTCACTCATGATGAAGGGTTCGGCAAGCAGGCGGCCGATGTCGATGGGCTGCTTGGAGCGCGCCAGCGCATGCTTCGGATGCGTGATCAGTGCCATCTCGACGTCGATCAGGCGGTCGAACACCAGTCCGGCCGGCAGTCGCTCCGGATCCGATTCAATCGCGATCCCCACATCGATCCGCTCTTCGTGCAGTTCGCTGAAGATGTTCTTGGTCGGCGCGGTCAGGATTTCCAGCCGCACACCCGGCAGCCTGTCTTTCAGGTCGGTGAACATGCGCGGAATGAAGATCTGGGCCATGCCGGACCCCATCGCGATCGTCAGCGTGTCCTGCAGCACGCCGCGCAGCCGCCGGGCGGTGTCGGAAAGGCTGAGCAAATCGCCCATCACCCGTTCGGACTCGTACAGGAAGGTGCGACCGCGGTCGGTGGATTCGATGCCGCGGGACGTCCGTGCAAACAGCTCGAAGCCAATCTCCTCCTCGAGCAGCTTGACCTGCTCGCTGACCGCCGACTGCGAGATATTCAGTCGCTTCGCCGCCTTGGTGAAGCTGCGCTCCTTGTAGACCGAAAGCGCGTAACGCAGTTGGCGGAAATCCAAGTTCGTTGGTCCTATTGGGCCGGGGCAGCTGGCAGATCGAAATAACGATGGGTCTCAAGTCTTGTCTCCGCGATCAGCTTGCCCTTTCGGATCACCCAGCGGCGCGGAGACCGCGTCGCAAAGGCCTCGCGCGCATCGCGGGCGTCCAGCACCACCAGATCCGCCGTCGCTCCAACCGCCACGCCAAAATCCTGCAAGCGCAATGCCCTGGCACCATGGCTGGTGACCATGTCCATGACGGTGCGAATTTCGGCCGGCTGGCTCATCTGCGATGCATGGCACAACAGGAATCCGATTTCGAGCGGATCGTTCTGGCCGAAGGGATAGAAAGTATCATGCACGCAGTCCTGGCCGCAGGCCACGTTGACGCCTGCCGCCAGCAGTTCCTTGACCTGGGTCACGCCGCGCCGTTTGGGATAATCGTCAAGCCGGCCCTGCAGCATCAGATTGGTGGCCGGGTTGGCGATCATGTTGACGCCAGCCTCGCGAAGACAGCCGATGACATGGTCGGCGTAGTTGCGCGGGTAGCTCGCCAGCGCGCAGGTGTGGCCGGCGGTCACCCGGCCCTGCCAGCCATTGCTGATCGTCAGTTCGGCGAGCACCTCCAACGTGCGCGCCATCGGATCGTCGGTCTCGTCGACATGCATGTCGATGTCGGCGTCGAATTCCCTGGCGATCTCGAAGGCAATCTCGATATGCCGCCGGCTGTCCGCCTGCGATACCTCGTTGAAGGGCATGCCGCCGACGACATCGACGCCTGATGTCATCACCTGGCGCATCAACGCTTCGGTGCCAGGCGACTTGACAATGCCTTCCTGCGGAAAGGCGACGATCTGGATATCCATCAGATCGCGAAAGCGATCGCGGGCGCGAATCAGGCCCTCGGCCGGGCGCGTGCCGCCGATCGGGTCGACGTCGACATGGGTGCGCAATCTGGAGATACCATGCTCCAGCGCGCGCTCGAGCACGCGCGATGCGCGATTGGCAATCTCGTCGACCGTGTAATTGCGCTTGATGTTCCAGAGAATTTCGATCGCTTCCGCCAACGTCCCCGAAACGTTGACCGGGGCGCGCTCGGAGATCAGCGCCTTGTCGAGGTGAATGTGAGGTTCGACAAATCCGGAGACGGCGATTCGCCCCTCGGCATCGAGCGTGAGTCCGGCATCCGGGGAATCGGCAGCCCGGGCGATGCTGACGAAACGGCCGTCGGCGATCCCGAGATCGCAATGTCCGTCGACGCCCCACAGGGCAACGTTCTTGACGAGAATATCCAGGGTCATGCGCATGGTTCCGGATCAGGCTGCCGCCCAATGTAACCAAACCCGTTGCGATGGGAACCATGCCGACCGGTCAAGCTGCTGCCCAGACAGGCGGCAAAGGCTTGGACCGTCCTTTTCGCACTGAGCCAACTAGCTGATCCCAGGTGCAGCCTACGACAATTGGACCCAGCAGTATCGGCAGCGACCCAGGCCTGCTTTTGATCCAAGACAAGTGTTCCGACTGACTGCGGCGTACTAGGAGTTCTGGTGCGGGCATGAAAATCATCTAGAGTGGGCCTCAGTCCCGGGATCAAGCGCTCGAATCGTGGCGATAGCCGCCTGGTGGTCGGTTCTGAGCGGGATGTCGAAGGGCAAGACCTGCGTTGAACGGCGAGCCCAGGTTGGCCAAGGAAGGATGACGCGATGTGCACTACCTGCGGCTGCGGAACTCACACATCCGAGGGCAACCAGGCGGCTGGTCATCGGCATGATCATTCCCACGACGCAGATCATCACCATGATGACGAGCACCATCACCACGATCACAGTCACCGTGATCACCATCATCATGATGACGATGCACTCCGGCAGGCGCCCGGCCTCATCGATGCCGGCGGCGGGCTTGCAGGTGTCCATATACCAGGATTGAGCCAGGAGCGGATCGTTCGCATTGAACGAGACATCCTTTCCAAGAACGACGCATACGCTCGCGTCAACCGCGCGCGGTTGGCCCGTACCGGCACCCTCGCGCTGAATTTCGTCTCCAGCCCCGGCTCGGGCAAGACGACGCTGCTCTGTCGGACCATCGCCGAGCTCAAGCACCGGATGCCGATTGCCGTGATCGAGGGCGACCAGCAGACCTCCAACGACGCCGAGCGCATCCGCGCCACGGGCGTAAAGGCCGTGCAGGTGAACACCGGACGGGGCTGCCATCTCGATGCGCACATGGTCCTCCACGCGCTTGACGATCTTCCGGCCGAGCCAGGTGGCCTGCTCTTCATCGAGAATGTCGGCAATCTTGTCTGCCCCTCGGCCTTCGACCTCGGCGAGGCGCACAAGGTGGTCGTGCTATCGGTCACCGAAGGCGAAGACAAGCCGTTGAAATACCCCGACATGTTCGCTGCCAGCGACCTCATGTTACTGAATAAGTCGGACCTGTTGCCGCATCTCGATTTCGACGTGGCTGCCTGCATGGCGGCGGCGTTGCGGGTTAATCCGCGTCTGCAGATCCTGACGGTCTCGGCGCGAACGGGGGAAGGCCTCGCCGCCCTCTATGCCTGGATCGAGGCGCGAGCCGCGGAAGCGCGCAGGTTGCAACCCGCGCCGGAACCGATGACGTGACAAAGCAGCTCTCCTGTCACTCACGACATAGGCGGTTCCTCGACGCGGCAGGCTGTTTGCTGGACAGAGACCTGGTGCAGGACTATGAGGGACGAGCGGCGAGTCGGTCACTTTTCCGCTTGCCTTGCCGGGGTCCGAACCAGCGTAGCACGAATGTCCCTCCGCGCTCGGACCCGGCCGATGGGATCCAATCGCAGACACGCACCAACTTCTTCCGTGGGGCACTGACGGCCAGGATCGACGTGACCGCGCGGTCTGCGCCGGAGCTTTCCGCGGACGACCGCCGCCAACGCTTCCGGCGGGCCAAAATGGGAAAGGGATGACGCCATGTGTCTTGCTGTACCCGCACTTGTCACGCAGTTGCTGCCCGATGAGATGGCCAGGATCAGCCTGGACGGGGTCACGAAGACGATTTCCGTCATGCTGGTAGGGGACGTCCAACCCGGCGACTACGTCATCGTCCATGTTGGCCACGCCCTGGCGAAGATCGACGCGGACGAAGCCGAGCACACACTGGCATTGCTCGCCGAAGCGGCCGCGCTCGGCGAAGCCGCGGTCGAGGAGCGACGCCTATGAAATACGTCAACGAATACCGCGATGGCGCGCTCGCACGTGACATCTCCGCAGCCATCGCCGCGGAGGTGCAGCCCGACCGCAGCTATGCCTTCATGGAGTTCTGTGGCGGCCATACGCACGCGATCTCGCGCTACGGAATCGAGGACCTGCTGCCGGCCAACCTGCGCATGATCCACGGTCCGGGTTGCCCCGTCTGCGTGCTGCCGGTGGGGCGGATCGACGATGCGATCGCACTGGCCCGGCGGCAGGGTGTCATTCTCTGCAGCTTTGCGGATTTGATGCGCGTGCCGGCTTCGCACAACGGCAGCCTGTTGAAGGCGAAGGCCGAGGGCGCAGATATCCGCATGATCTATTCGCCGCTCGACGCGGTACGCATCGCCGAGTCGGAGCCGAACCGCGAGGTGGTGTTCTTCGCCATCGGCTTCGAAACCACGACGCCGCCGACCGCGGTCGCGCTCAAGACCGCGGTGGCGAAAGGCCTCGGCAATTTCACCGTGTTCTGCAACCACGTGCTGACGCCGGTCGCGATGCGCGCCATTCTCGACGCGGCGCCGGAGCCCGGTATGCCGCCGATCGCCATCGAAGGGTTCGTCGGCCCCGCCCATGTTTCGACCATCATCGGCATGGAGCCGTACCGCTCGTTCGCGGAAATCGACCGCAAGCCGGTGGTCATCGCCGGGTTCGAGCCGCTTGATGTGATGCAGGCGATCCTGATGCTTGTGCGTCAGGTCAACGAGCAACGGAGCGAGGTGGAAAATCAGTATATCCGCGCCGTGACCTCGGCCGGCAATCGGAAAGCCCAGGCCCTCTGCGAGGAAGTCTTCGAAGTCCGGGACGATTTCGAATGGCGCGGCCTCGGCGTGCTCGCCGCGAGCGCGCTGAAGCTGCGCGAGGAATTTGCCGCTTTCGACGCCGAGCGGCGATTCGCGGTGGCGACGGTGCAGGCCGACGACAATCCGGCCTGCGAATGCGGCGCCATCCTGCGCGGTCAGAAAAAGCCGGTCGAGTGCAAGCTGTTCGGCACCGTCTGCACGCCCGAGACCCCAATGGGCGCGTGCATGGTGTCGTCCGAAGGGGCCTGTGCTGCGCACTGGACCTTTGGCCGGTTTCGCGAGCACCAGGCCCGGCAGCAAGTGAAACCGCCTCGCAGGCTGCAATCGGCATCATGAGCGTTGACGGCCCGACCAAAGCCTATCGCCGCAAGCTCGACATCAGGCGCGGCCGCGTCGACATGAGCCATGGCGCCGGCGGACGGGCGATGGTCGATCTCATCACCGGAATCTTCCGCGCGGCCTTCGACAACGAGTGGCTCAACCAGGGCAACGACCAGGCGAACTTCCCGACCCCCAATTCCGCCCGCATGGTCATGGCCACCGATGGTTACGTGGTCTCGCCACTGTTCTTCCCCGGCGGCGACATCGGTTCGCTCGCCGTCCACGGCACCATCAACGATGTCGCCATGTCGGGCGCGCGGCCACTTTATCTGTCGGCCAGCTTCATCATCGAGGAAGGCTTCCCGTTGAGCGATCTCAAACGGATCGCAGACTCGATGGGGCGGGCAGCGGCGGAGGCCGGCGTGCCGATCGTGACCGGGGATACCAAGGTGGTCGAACGCGGCAAGGCCGACGGCGTCTTTATCGCCACCACGGCCGTCGGCGCGGTGCCGGACGGCATCATGCTGTCCGGTGACCGGGCGGTCCCCGGCGATGTGGTCATCTGCTCCGGCTCGCTCGGCGATCATGGGGTCGCCATCATGTCGCTGCGGGCCAACCTGGAATTCGAGACCAGCATCCAGTCCGACAGCGCCCCGCTGCATGGGTTGGTTGCGGACGTGCTCGCCGCCGCAGGCCAGCAGCTGAGGTTGTTGCGCGATCCGACGCGCGGCGGATTAGCCGCGACGCTCAACGAACTGGCGCAGCAATCCGGCGTCGGTTTCCGCATCGATGAAGACGCGATCCCGGTGAAGCCCGAGGTCGCGGCGGCGTGCGAGTTGCTCGGCCTCGATCCCCTGTTCGTGGCCAACGAGGGAAAGCTGATCGCCGTCGTGGCGCCGGAGGGGGCGGCTGCGCTGCTCGCGGCGATGCGCGCGCACCGGCTGGGGCGCGAGGCGGCAATCATCGGCACCGTGGTCGAGGACGACCAGCGCTTTGTGCAGATGACGACGAGCTTCGGCGGTGGACGCATCGTCGACTGGTTGTCCGGCGAGCAGCTGCCGCGAATCTGTTGAGGCGGGTTGGTCCGACGCCGACTACTCGCCGTCGAATGAAACGACGCGCATTTCGCGGCCCGCGAGGATCTTGCGGGCGAAGCTGCCGCAGCTTGGGCACGGTTCGATCAGGGTTTCCGGCGCGTACTCCGCACCGCAGGATTCGCATCGCGCCTGCAAGCCAAGCGGCTCGATGACGAGCTCTGCTCCGGCGGCGATTGTTTCGGACGCCGTAATGGGAAAGCAGAACAACAGCGTCTGGGCGTCGACCGAGGCTGCAACACCAATCTCGACCACGACTCGCGAGATACGGACGATGTGCTCCCGGCGTGCGCATTCCAATACCAAGTCAACGATACTTTCACTCAAAGCCAATTCATGCATCGCATGCCTGTCCAGGTCGCCAGCGGGACGGTGCCAACATACCCGTTAGTTAAACATACCCGTTAGTTAGATGTGTAGCTATTGATCCAAATCAGGGCGGAGATCCTCGATCGGTGATTTGATTATGTTTGCGCTATTGATCTTAATCACGCTGGAGGTTCACGATCAGTGATTGATTCGTAGGCACGATTTCGCTTGCTCCTCTCGTCCTTGTATCCAACACATTCCAAGCGTAGTTGTTCGACCAACCCAAAGCGACATTACGCGAGATGGGATTAGCGAGCGCATCCGGTTTCGAAGATGCGCCGAGTTCTTGCAGGAGCATTATACATTCGAGTCGGCGCCCGGGAGCAGGCTTGATCGCAACAGTGAGGAAGACAAATGGCCCACATGCTAATGATCAATCCCGAAAAATGCACCGGGTGTCACAATTGCGAACTCGCGTGCTCAATGGCTCATGAGGGCGTCTTCCGCCCCGATGCGACCCGGGTACACGTATACAGCTGGGAGCGCGAAGGCTTCTCGGTACCGATGATGTGCCAGCATTGCCGTGACGCGCCCTGCATTACCGTTTGCACGCCGCATGCGTTGACCCGGGATCCTGATACCGGCTGGGTTAACCTCGATGAGGGGAAGTGCATCGGTTGCAAGATGTGTGTGCAGGCCTGCCCGTTTGGCAACTCGATCTGGGATGAGCTGACCCACAAGATCCTCAAATGCGACAACTGCGGCGGCGATCCCGCTTGCGCGAAGATGTGCCCGACCCAAGCACTGGAATGGGTGGATGATCTGACCGCGACGCGCCGGCGTAAACGCGCGTTCACAGAGAAATTCAAGGACGCTTTCTCGGAGTAAAGTGATGAATGGATGGACCGGAAAAATCCTTCGCGTGAACCTGTCGACGGGCAAGCTGTCAACCGAACCATTGGATCCCGACAGCGCCAAGGACTATCTTGGCGCGCGTGGCCTCGGCACAAAAATCATGACGGATGAGGTCGATCCGAAGGTCGATCCGCTATCGCCGAAGAACAAGCTGATCTTCGCGCCCGGCCCCTTGACCGGCTCATACGCGCCTTCGGCCGGCCGTTACACGGTCGTGACCAAAGGCGCGCTCACCGGCGCCATAGCCTCGTCGAACTCGGGCGGCGTCTGGGGTCCGGAACTGAAATTCGCCGGCTACGACGCGCTGATCATAGAGGGTGCAGCACCGAAGCCGGTCTATCTGTGGATCAGAAACCAGAAGGTCGAAATTCGCGATGCTTCGCATATCTGGGGCAAGACTGTTCCGGAGACCTCGGACGCCATTCGCGCGGAGACGGATGACGATGCCAAGATCGCCTGCATCGGTCCAGCCGGCGAGAACCGTGTGTTGTTCGCCGCAATCATGAATGATCTTCATCGCGCCGCCGGGCGAAGCGGCACAGGCGCGGTCATGGGCTCAAAGAATCTGAAGGCGATAGCGGTTGTCGGCTCCGGCGCGGTGACATGCGCCGATCCGAAAGCTTTTGAGACCGCCGTCATGGACGCGCGCGAAAAGATCCAGAAGCATCCGGTTGGCGGAGCCGGCCTCCGGCTTTACGGCACCAACGTCCTTACCAATATCCTCAACGAAGTCGGCGGCTATCCGACCAGGAATTTCCAGGATGGGCATTTCCCAACCGCCGACAAAATCGGTGGCGAGACCCTGGCGGCGACGCTGCTGCAACGGCCAAGAGGCTGCTTCTCGTGCATCATCTCATGTGGCCGCGTCACCAAGGTCACCAACAAGAAATACGCCGGCGAGGGTGAAGGCCCCGAATACGAAACCGCCTGGGGATTTGGCGGCGACTGTGGCGTCGATAATCTCGATGCAGTGACGAAAGCAAACTATCTCTGCAACGAGTACGGCATGGACACCATCTCCATGGCAGCCACCATTGCCTGCGCGATGGAGTTGTATGAGCGGGGTTTCATCAGCCGAAAGGATACTGGCGGAGTCGCTCTCGAGTGGGGCAACGCTGAAGCCATGGTCGAGGCTACGCGGCTTACCGGCGTCGGTGAAGGGTTCGGCAAGAAACTCGCGCTCGGATCGTACAGGCTCGCGGAATCGTACGGCCATTCGGAGCTGTCGATGACCGTCAAGAAGCAGGAGATACCGGCCTACGACGCACGGGCGATCCAAGGCATCGGCTTGAATTATGCGACGGCAAACTGCGGCGCCGCGCATGTTCGCGGTTACACGATATCGCCGGAGGTGCTCGGTGTGCCGATGAAGGTTGACAAGGACACCATCGAAGGCAAGCCGGCGCTGGTGATCCTGTTTCAGAATCTGACCGCCGCGCTGGACGCCACGGGCAGCTGCCTGTTTGCGACGTTTGGCATCGGTGCAGATGAATTGGCCGGGATGCTCTCCGCGGTTACGGGGGTCGCCTACACGACCGATGATTTCATGAAATGCGGCGATCGTATCTATAACCTCGAGCGGCAGTGGAACCTCGCGGCCGGCCTGACCGCGAAGGACGATACGCTGCCGATTCGGCTGTTGAACGAGCCGATCAAGACCGGTGCATCGAAGGGCATGGTCAGCCGGCTGCCGGAAATGCTGCCGACCTATTACGAGCTTCGCGGCTGGGACGGGAACGGGGTCCCGACGCCGGCGAAACTCGGGGAGCTTAGCCTCACGGCGTAGGATTGTCGTAAAACTCGGAAGAACGAATGCGGCGATGAAAGTCCAGTATTTCGCTACCCTCCGAGACGTCACCGGCAAGAAGGAAGAAGACTGGCAGGAGCCGGAGGCGACCGTTGGGGACCTGATACGTGCGCTGGTGACGCGTTACGGCCATGCGTTCGAACGATGGGTGGTGAAGGACGGCGATCTCTGGGATCTCGTCATCGTTCTTGTCAACGGGCACGACGTGCGCAACCTCCAGCGGTTCGGCACCAAGCTCGCGCCTGGCGACACTGTCGTCATCTTCCCGCCGGTCGGTGGTGGATAGGGGATGGTGCCGTGATCCATTTGGCCTTCGTTCCGACCCTGGTTTTGTTCGCTGGCGCAGCGCTTGAGATCGTCCTCGCCGGGGTGCTTTCGCGGGCAGCCAAGGGTTGGCTGGCATTTCTGGCAACGACGGTTGCCCTGGTGGCGGTGCTGGCAATGATGCCGGCCGTGATGCAGGGCGATGTGCTGACGGCGACCTGGTTCGATTGGGACACCGGCATTCCGCTAGCCTATCATGTCGACGGCCTGAGCATCCTTTTCATGCTGCTCGGCACCGGGATGGGCTCGGCGATCCTGCTCTACTCCGTCGGGTACATGGAGCACGAGACCGAGGGCACCACGCGCTTCTACGTATTGATGCTGCTGTTCATTGCCGGCTTCGTGGTGCTGGTGGATGCCGCCAATCTGCTGATGGCCTACTTCGCGTGGGAGCTCATCGGCCTGTGCTCCTATTTCCTGGTCGGTTTCTGGTACAAGCAGCAGGCTGCGGCGGATGGATCACGCAAGGTGCTGATCATCACCCACATGGCCGGCTATGGACTGCTTGCCGCAGTCATCCTTCTTTATGTCAGGACCGGAAGCTATCTTTGGACAGATCCGGCGATGGCAGCGGCGTTTTCCGGCGGCATTGCTCTGCTGATGATCGTGGCGGCCATGGCCAAGTCGGTCTTGTATCCGCTACACACCTGGATACCCGAGGCCATGAATGCGCCAACGCCGGTTTCGGCGCTGCTGCACTCCGCCTGCTACGTCAAGGCGGGAGCCTATTTGATTGCCCGACTGTATTCGATCGGGCCGTGGCATGTCGGGCTCGGCAACGTGTTGCTCGTGATCGGCTGCCTGACCATGGTGGTCGGCGTCGTGTTCGCCCTTGCCCAGACCGACCTGAAGCGGCTTCTTGCCTTCCATACCGTCAGCCAGCTCGGTTATGTCGTGACGGGTCTGGCTCTCGGCACCAGTCTCGGCGTCGCCTCGGGGCTGCTTTATGCGGCCAGTCATGCGCTGTTCAAAGGGACATTGTTCATGTGCGCCGGCGCGGTGCAGCACGCGACCGGCACACGCGACATGACAAAGCTCGGCGGCCTCAGCTCGCGCATGCCCGTGACGACACTGGTGTGGATTGTCGCCGCTGCCGCGATCGCCGGGGTGCCGCTGACGAACGGCTTCGTTGCCAAGTGGCTGCTGTTCAACGCCGCGCTCGATGCCAATCAGGCGGTGGTCGTGGTCGTGGCATGGGCTGTGAGCCTGCTGACGACCTTTTCGTTCCTGAAGGCGACCGTCAGCGTCTTCTATGGCATGGCATCGCGTGAGCTCTGCGCCGAGGAAGTCCACGAGGCCGCGCCCACCATGCAGGTCGGCATGGGAATAACCGGCGCGCTGTGCCTGGTGTTCGGCTTTGCCCCGCAACTGATCATCCAGCCGGTGATCGATCCGGCCGTGCACGCGCTGGGTTTCAACCAGCAGGTCCAGATGACATGGCTCGGAGTCCTGACCGGCTCTGGATCGATTGGGGTGACGGCCGGAGCAGCCGCAGGACTGGCGCTCGCGGTCGTGTTTGGCTTCGGCGCATATCATCTCGTTCGGGCGCCGCTCGCAGCCCAGACGGTGGCCGTCTTCAGCGGCGGCGAGAAGCTGCCCCTTGACGATACGCTCGGAGCCGCCGATTTCGCCGAGATGGCTGAGGAGGCGTTTGCGCCGATCTATGCCCTGGACCCCGACCGGGTGCTATTCCCGGTTTGGGGTGCGATCAGGGATGGAGCTACCGGTGCTCGCCATTTCGCGGCCGCCTGGCTGGAGAGAAACCCGGCGCTCACGGCGCTGGTTTCCGCGGCTGTCCTGCTCGTCGCGGTGTGGCTGCTATGAGCGTGGACCTCATCTTTGCCGGGACCTTCGCCGTGTTGGCGCTTGGGATCTGGCTTTACGCGATCTCGGTCCCGCAGGGCGGCCGCACTTGGTGGGCGCTGACAATCGCGATGGTCTTGCTGGCGATCGGGGGCGTACTGACAAGCGGTTCGCTGATCAGCACGATTTGCCTCGATCTGGCGGAACTCGCTGGCGTCGCGCTGGTCTGGTCGCACCGGACCAAGCCGGCCGAAGCCGCCGCACGAACCTACCTCTACGCGATCCTGCCCGGAATCGCCTGCACCCTGCTCGCCCTCGCCTTGATGGGAGAAACCGGCAACCGACCGGCGATTTTTGTCGAAGACCTGATCGTCTTCCTGATCATCCTGGGGTTTGCCCTGAAACTGGGACTGATCCCGTTTTATTTCTGGCTGCCGGCGGTGGCCTCCACGGCCCCGCCGATGACGACGGCATTGATTGTGGCTGTGGTCGATATCGCGACCTTCGTCGAGCTCGTCGCCATCCGACAGACATCGCCGTGGCTGTTTACCGAACACACCGCGATCTGGATGATCATCGCTTTGTCGTCGATGTTTGGCGGCGCCGTACTCGCGCTTGCCCAGACCGAGCTCAAGCGGATGCTGGCGTTCTCCACCATCGCCGACCTCGGGTTCTTGCTTGTCGGGCTGATCGCCGGAGGCTCGGCCGGCATCGCGGGCGTCTGGATCGGGGCGCTCAGCCACGCATTATCAAAAGTCGTCCTGTTCGGCGCCGTTGGACTCGGCGAAATGCGGATCGGGCGCCCCCTCACCCTCGACACCAGCGGACTTGGCGCCCAGCTGCCGTGGGCCAGCGCGGCGTTCATCGCGGCAGCGCTCAGCTTCATCGGCGTACCGCCGGGCTTCGGCTTCGCCGGTTACTGGCGAATTTACATCGCCGCAACGCAATTCGGCGGCCCGCTGCTGATCGCCGCCCTTCTCGCGACCGCCGCGCTCGATTTGCTGTGCTACGCACGCGCCATTCACCGCACCTGGCTTGGGCCGGCGCAGGTCCCGATCATCGGCACGCCAACTCACTTGGCTTCCGGCGTGTTGACGGTTCTTGCCGTCGTTACGGTCCTGCTGGGCTGCTATCCGGGCGTCCTGACCGGCGCCATCGTGCCACATCTGCTTGCGATGACTCAATAGAAAGCCCGCGGCATGAACATTTTCGCCAAGCTTCTCGCCGTTGCGCGCCGCAAGTCACCGTGGATCTACACGGTGAACAGTGGCTCATGTAATGGCTGCGATATCGAGATCGGCCCGTGCGTGAGCCCGCGCTATGACGGCGAGCAAATCGGCATGCTGCGGCAGGGCAGCCCCAAGCACGCCGACATCCTTGTGGTCACCGGAGCCATGACCAAGCGAGCGCGCCACGCCGTCCTGGAAATCTACGCGCAGATGCCGAGCCCCAAGGCAGTGGTCGCAATCGGCTCGTGCCCGGCGAGCGGCAATGTTTTCGCGGGCAGCCCCTTGGTTGACGGTTCGCTGGACACTTACATCCCGGTCGACATCTGGGTGTCCGGCTGTCCGCCCCGCCCGCAGATGATCATCGCCGGCGTGGCGCAGGCCGCACGGTTGTTGGCGGAGGGCAAGACCGCAGACCAGCAACGGAAAGCGAAGCCGTGATGGAAACCATTTGGCAATCGGCCTTTGCGGTCGCGGTGTGGCCCGGACTTCTCGGCGGGGCAGCGCTGGGATTCTTCTATCTGTGGGTCGCGCGCAAGCTCAGCGCCCGGCTGCAAGGACGAAGAGGACCGCCGTTCCTGCAGCCGTTTTTCGACTTCGTGAAACTGTTGGGCAAGGAGACCGTCATCTCCAGCGGCGTGAACCCCGCGCCATTTTATGCGCTGCCATATATCGCGCTTGCCTCGACCGTCTTCGGGCTGGTGATCGTTCCGGTGCCCGGCCACACCGTCGAGTCGTTTGCCGGCGATATCATTCTGCTGCTCTATCTGCTGGAGGTTCCGGTAATTTGCGACGTGATGGCCGGTTACGTGAGCCAATCCATCTATGGCCAGGTCAGCGCGATGCGCGAAGCCCTGATGACCCTCGCTTATAATCTGCCTCTGCTGGCCGCGGTGATCGCCATGTCGCAGAATGCCGGCAGTTTCCGCATCGGCACCCTGCAATCCGCTCCCACCGGCTTGGTCACCGTCCTCGCCGCGATCGCCTTTCTGGTGGCGATCCCAGCCCGTCTCAAGAGCAATCCGTTCTCCATTCCCAATGCCGAACAGGAAATTGTGGCCGGCGCGCACATCGAATACAACGGCGCGCCGCTGGCCATTTTCGAGTTGTCGCACGCCCTTGAAGTGGTGTTGTTGTTCGATACCTTCCTTGTGCTGTTCGTGCCGCATTTTCGCAATCAGCTGGCCGACACCGCATTGTACTTTGGGATTTCTCTCAGCTTGATGGTGCTGGTGACCTTGGCCGCCGCAACCACCGCGCGTCTCACGGTGAAGCGAGCCTTTCGGTTCTATTGGGTCTGGGGCGGGCTGGCCGCCGCGGCGGCGATGGTTGTCGCGATCGTCGGCTGAAGGAACAACAGATGGGTATCCTTGACATCGTCTGGCGGAATTTCGGTCGTAGCTCGCGGACGCGATACCCGACCGACATGCCGCCGACTCCGCCGCCATTTCGCGGATTGATCGAGCAGGATGCAAGCCTGTGCACGGGCTGCAAGGCGTGTGCGACGGTCTGCGCGCCCAAAGCCATCTCGTTCAGTGAGGCTGGGGACGCCGGTATCACCTGGAACTTCTTCGCCGGTCAATGCTCGTTCTGCGGGCTGTGCGTGCAATATTGCCCCACTCACGCAATCAGCAACCATGGCAAGTTGCCGCCGGTCACCGGCGATCAGTCGTTGCTGAGAGTCTCGCATGATATCCTGTACCAGCCGTGCACGGGTTGCGGCCGCCCGATCATTCCGATTCCCGAGGCGGCCATGGAGCACGTGTATAAGACCAAGCTGACCGGGTCCGAGGCCGAGCAACGGGAGCTGTGCCAGGAATGCCGGCGCAAAGCCGCAAGCCGCCATATTCGCGACGCTTTCCTGCGACCGAGAGGCTGACATGACGCCGAATGCTGGCGATACATCACGCACTGATCTGATCGCCGCGGTAGCGGAAATTCCGGGTTCAGCCCCAGTTGAAGAACGCGCCGGCGGGCTTTGGGTCACGGCACCCCAGCTCGACGTCGAGGCGATGGCACGCAAGATGAACGCGGTCGGCTACCGCCTGGTCACCATGACGGGTTTGGCACTGGACGATGTCGAAACCACCATCATCTATCACTATGCCCGGCATCACGACACGATCAATTTCAAGACCTCGTCACGCGGCGGCGCGATCCCGTCGATTGCCTCGCTGGCCCGTCCGGCGTCGTGGGCCGAGCGCGAACTCCACGATTTTTTCGCAACCAACTTCGTCGGTCACCCGAATCTCGCTCCGCTCATGCGCCCGCCGGAGCTGAAAGACGGATTTTTCCGCGACCCGGACCCCGGTTCGACCGCCTAGAGCGCAATGAGATTGGTTTTGAATCGTCGTCGCGCCCTGAGCTTTTTGATTGAGCATGATCTCCGCGCAAAGGCATCGCGTTTGTTAGCTAAGAGAAAACCGGTACCCAGGATCCTGCTCTGGACAGACAATAGGTGAGACGCCATGCCCTACACGATCCCGATCGGCCCCTTCCATCCGGCACTCGAGGAGCCTTACAAGATCAACGTCCGCTGCGTCGCTGAAACGGTCGAACAGGTCAGCGTCGATGTCGGCTTCAGCTTCCGCGGCATCGAGTTGCTGGCCCAGCGCCGCGAATGGGTTCCCAACGTCACCCTGATCGAACGCGTTTGCGGCATCTGCTCAAATGTGCATGCCATGACGTTCTGCCGCGCGGCAGAGCAGATCGCCGGCATCGAGGTTCCGCCGCGGGCCGTGTATATCAGGACGATCTTCTCCGAGCTCGAGCGGCTGCACTCACATCTTCTCTGGGCCGGTCTTGCCGCGGAGTTCATGGGTTTTCAAACGCTGTTCATGGAAGTGTTCACGCTGCGCGAACAGGTCATGGACCTGCTGGAAGCCATCTCGGGCAATCGCGTGAACTACGGCATGAACCGGATCGGCGGGGTAAACCGGGATATCGCCGATCCCAAGTCGGCCATCGACATCGTGCAGGCGATGGCCAAGGCCATCGAAAGCGATATCGTGCCTGGCTTCATGAACAACGCCTTTGCGCGTGACCGGATGAGCGGCGTCGGCCCGTTGACCAGGGAATTGGCGACCGAGTGGGGCGTCGTCGGCCCGGTCGCGCGCGCTTCCGGTCTGCAGATTGATGTGCGCAACGACCATCCCTACCTTGCCTATCAGGAGCTGGGGTTCAAGATCGCCATCCAGCAAGACGGTGATGTACGCGCCCGGGTCGTGGTCCGCGCCCTTGAGCTGCTTGAGAGCATCCGCCTCGTCACCGAGGCATTGCGCAATCTGCCGGCCGGCCCGTTGCGCGCTTTTGAGGGGATGCCGAATATTCCGCCGGGTGAAGCCGCCGTGCTCACCGAAGCGCCACGCGGCGAGGTCTTCTACTACGTTGCTTCCGACGGCGGGCGAACGCCGACGCGCGTCAAGATTCGTACGCCGTCTTTCGTCAATATTCCCGCGCTCGAGGCGATGACGGTCGGGCAGCAGTTGGCCAACATATCGTTGATCCAGGCGTCGGTCGACCCGTGCCTCTCCTGCACGGACCGGTAGCGGAGCAAACTCCATGCAGATGCGCTATTCGCGCCAAACGGTGCTGAAGGAGATCGGTGAAGCCGGGAAGGAGATGATCGCCAATTCGACCGTCGTTGTGGTCGGTTTGGGTGGGCTTGGCAGCAACAGCGCCAATCTCCTGGCGCGGGCGGGCGTCGGCACCCTGCGTTTGGCGGACAGAGACGTCGTCGATTTGAGCAACCTGCAGCGACAATCGCTGTTCGAGGAGGACGACGTCGCCCAATCGCTGCCAAAGGCGGAGGCGGCGGCGCGACACCTGAGGCGGATCAACTCCGAGGTCAGGTATGACTCCATTACCGAAGATGTCAACGCCACGAATGTCGAACGGATCGTAGCCGGCGCAACAGTCGTGATCGACGGGCTGGACAATTTTCACACCCGCGCACTCGTCAATCAGGCATGCGTCAAGCACGACATCCCCTGGGTCTACGGGGCGTGCCTGGGAACCTATGGGAGCGCAGCCACGTTCATTCCGCACGTGTCGGCATGCCTGAACTGTCTGCTGCCCGAGATCGGGCAGGCGACCACACCGCCGCCGAGTTGCGAGACGGTCGGTGTGCTCGGACCGATCGCGACCTTGGTTGCGTCGTGGCAGAGCGCCGAGGCGCTGAAGATCCTGGTTGGCAAGCGCGATTCCGTTTCGCCAAAATTGGTTCATATTGATTTGTGGTACAATGATTTTTCGACGCTGCCGATGACTCGTGCTGCGGACTGCGCGGTGTGCGGGCAGCACAAGTTCGATCTGCTCGAACATGGAAATCGCATGGCGACGGCGTCGCTGTGCGGGCGCAACGCGGTTCAGGTGATGCCTCCCGCCTCGTTTCAGCTGGATTTCGATTTGCTGCGCGAAACGCTGGGCCGGATATTCGCGACGGAAGAGAATCGGTTTCTGATCAAGTTCCAAGCCGACGGTCATGACGTGGTGGTGTTCCATGATGGCCGCGCGATAATATTCGGCATGTCCGATCCGAAGGCGGCGTTGAGCCTCTACGGCAAATACATCGGGGGCTGATCGCGCATGATCTACCTCGACAACGCGGCGACGAGTTGGCCCAAGCCGGAAGGAGTCTATCGTGCCGTCGACACCGCGATGCGCGAATACGGCGCCAACCCGGGCCGCGGTTCATATCGGATGTCGGTCGAGGCGCAACGCCTGGTGGACGAAACGCGGCAACAGGTTTGCCGCCTGTTCAACGCTCCGGCGCCGGAACGGGTCATTTTCACGCTGAACTGCACGGACGCGCTGTCCATGGTGCTGAAGGGGCTGATCAAGTCCGGCGACCGCGTCGTGACCGGTCCGTTTGAGCATAACTCCGTAACGCGCCCGCTTCACTCGCTGCGCCTTCGCGGCGCGCAGGTGGGGGTTGCACGATCGACGGAAAATCTCGGCGTGGACCTTGATCATTTTCGTGAGCTTTGCGGCGACCACGTCGATTACGTGGTTGTTTCGCACGTCTCGAACGTGACCGGGTGCGTGTCGCCGATCAAGGAGATGGCTGCCATCACCCACGAGCGCGGGGGATTGCTCGTGCTTGACGCCGCACAGAGCGCCGGAGATCTGGACATCGACATGCAGGATCTCGCTGTGGATGTGCTGGCGGCCCCCGGACACAAGGCGCTCTATGGACCCATGGGAACCGGCGTGCTGGTGCTGTCCGCGCCTCTGCCGGTGCAGGGGTTTCGCGAGGGCGGTACCGGCTTCCAATCGGAGAGTCCCGAACAGCCCACGGCATACCCATGGCGGCTCGAGGCGGGCACCGTCAACCTCCCGGGTATCGTCGGATTGGCCGCGGGAATCCGCTTCGTCGGATTAGCCACCGGCCCGACCGCCGAAGCAGCGACCCCCGCGGCGCTTGCGCAGACATTGGCGAACGCGTTGCGACAGATTGATGGGGTCAGCGTCTTCTGTGACAAGCTGCCTCGCACCGGAGTTGTCTCGTTTCGGGTCGGCGTCGAAAACGTCGCTCTTATCGGCACGATCCTCGACGAATCGTTTGGCATTGCCGTGCGCACCGGGCTGCATTGCGCACCGGCGGCACACCAGGCGATCGGGACTTTCCCGGAAGGAACCGTGCGGGCCAGCTTCGGAAAATTCAACACCCGGAGCGACGTGGACGCGCTCGTCGAGGCCGTGCGTCAAATCTGCGCCATGTCGCACTAGAGCGGGATGAGATTAGATCGAATTGGTCGCTACGACGGAAGTGCGCTCCCTCTCCCGCTTGCGGGGGAGGGCTGGGGTGGGGGTGCTTCCGTTAAACGCACTGGTCGACTGGATAGACCTTCCCCCACCCGCCGCGCTCTACCGAGCGCCATAGCCGAAGCTCAGCTTCGGCGTTCTATTTATTTTAGGACGGCCGCCGACGGCGGCCTTTGCTCCCCCGCAAGCGGGAGAGGTGCAGCGAACCCGTTGAAATGCCGATCCAACCAAGAGTCATCACGCTCTAGTTGCTGCGCGTAACCTCCCTGCCTGACCCTTTCGCTTCGATGTTGTCGGAAGACCTACCACCCTGCTCCTCGACGAGTGGCCGGCCGGCGAAGACGGCTTGGCCCACTGCAAGGCCGCCATCATTGGGGGGAATGCGATGATGCCAATGGGGATGGAAGCCGGCGTCGCGCAGACGGTCGATGGCCGCCTCCGCCAGCCGCCGATTCTGAAAGCAACCACCCGTCAGGAGCACGAGGGATATCCCGACACGCCGTGCGACGGCGACGATGGCATCCGCCAGCGCGTCGTGAAACGCGGACGCTAGCGACGCAACGGCAGCGCCGTCGCGGTGCGCCTCTACCATCGCCGCCAGCATCGGCCGCCAGTCGACGATGAGGGACTCGGCGCCGTCGGAGACAACGAACGGCGGAAGTCGGACCACGGCCGTCGCTCGCTCGGCTGCGAACTCGAGCGCCATCGCGGCCTCGCCCTCGAAGCTTGCTTTCTGGCACAGACCAAGAATTGCGGCGACGGCGTCAAACAGCCGGCCGACGCTGGAGGTTGCGGGCGCATTCAAGCCACGGGCCAGCATTTGCGCCAGAACCTGCCGCTCCGCCGGCAAGAAGGCGGCGACCGGCGGCAGATCCGCCATCGCGATCGCACCTTCTCCGAACACCGCATGGAGCGCCCCGAGCGCAGCGCGGCGTGGCTCACGGCTGGCGGCCTCGCCGCCGGGCAAGAGATACCGCGCGAGATGGGCGGCGCGACGCCATTTCATGTTGTCGACCGCCAGGAACTCGCCGCCCCAGACGGTGCCATCACGGCCATGGCCGGTCCCATCCCACGCCACGCCGAGGACCGGGCCGTCGAGGCCATTTTCATTCATGCCGGCGAGCACGTGCGCGAGGTGGTGGGGGACGCGGATGACCGGGGGTCCAAGCTGTTCGGCAAGACGGGTGCTGTAATAGTCCGGGTGAGCATCGCAGGCGACGGATTGCGCATGGAGATCATAGAGCGCGGTCAGACTTGCGACCGCATCGACCAGCGCGACCCGCGTCTCTGCACCGTCGAGATCGCCGATATGGGGACCGAGCACAATGTCGCCGCCGGTGGTCATCGCCACCGCATCCTTCTGGTGACCGCCGAGCGCGAGGCTCGGCGCGGCGGCGGGACAGCGAGCGGCAAAAGGCTGCGGTGCATAACCTCTCGCGTGGCGGAGGACCGTCTCCAGACCAGCAATCATCCGCACGACGGAGTCGTCAACCGGTCGCAGGATCTGACGGTCGTGGACGAGGAAGAGGTCGGCGAGGCCGCCGAGTTTGCGCAGCGCCTCGGCCTGATCGGCCACGATCGGCTCGCTGCCCCGGTTGCCGCTGGTCGCGATAACCGGAAAGCCGAGTTCGCGTGCAAGAAGGTGATGCAGCGGCGTCGCAGGCAGCATGACGCCACGGAGCGAAACGGTCGGGGCCACGCCGGGCGCGATCACCTCGGCGCCGGCACGCCGGCGCAAGAGGACGATCGGCGCCGCAGCCGAGGAGAGCAGCCGTTCTTCCTCGACGCCAATCTCCGCGATCGCGCGCGCCTCCGCGACGGTCGCGACCAGCAGCGCAAACGGCTTTGCCGGTCGGCGTTTGCGCTCGCGCAAGCGGCGCACCGCTTCCTCGCTGCGGGCATCCACCAGGAGTTGGAAGCCGCCGAGGCCCTTGAGGGCGACGACCTTTCCGCCGCGCAGAGCTTGCGCCGCCGCGGTCAGGCATTGATCCCCCGTCACGAGTTCGTTTCCCCTGCCGTCCACGAGCGCAAGACGCGGGCCGCAGGCGGAGCAAGCATTCGTTTCCGCATGAAAACGACGCGATCCGGGATCGTCATATTCCGACCGGCAGGCCGCGCACATCGGAAAATGCCGCATGACCGTACGCGCGCGGTCATAGGGGATCGCCTCGATGATGCTGTATCTTGGACCGCAATGGGTGCAGGTCGTAAACGGATAGCGATAGCGGCGATTCTCCGGATCGAGAATCTCGGCGAGGCAATGAGCGCAGGTTGCGAGATCAGGCAGCACGACCGCAGCGCGCCTGCCGCTTTCGTCGCTCGGGGCGATCACGAATGTGCGTTCGCCCGCGGGTTCAATCCATGACACCCGCCGCTCCCGCATGGCCGCAGGCGGTCGGATCTCGTCGTCGAGCCGGCGGAGAAAGCGCTCGACCGCCGGCTGCGTCCCTTCGACTTCAAGCGATGCGCCCTCGCTCGTATTGCGAACGTGGCCAGCAAGTCCTTCCGCGACAGCGAGCCGGTATACGAACGGCCGAAATCCGACCCCCTGCACGGCGCCGGTCACTTCCAGCCGCAACCGCCGCCGTCCATCGCCGCCCTCGGCAATGGACACCTGCCTCGTCATCAATCGTCTCCGTTCTTGTCGGGAACTTCGAAATCGATGCCCTCTACTGTCACGGCGTGCGCGGACATGATCAATTTTCATCGATTGGCGTCGATCGCTCTTGAGCTAAATCAACGAGCGTTCGTGACATGGTTATGAGTGCGGAAGAAACGCGTGGTTTCCATCTTTGGAGGACTGAGCAAGCCGAGCAGCTTGTGCAATTTTAGCTGAAATTGACGCGGATCAATGCACGAAGGACGGGCTGCTGGAGTAATTTTCAGAAATGTTGAGCCTCAGGAATCTTTAGGGAGTGAGGATCATGCATACTTATGAAAAGCCGCCCGGAAGCAGCCGCCAGAGTTCAGGCTACACGGGTTTGTTCGCCGTCATATGCTTGTTCGCGTCGATTTTCCTGGTGTGGGCGCTGATGAGAACGAGCCTTGTGAAAACAAGCCTCGAAATGATCAGCTCGCCACCTCAAACAACTGGAATGGCTTCGAACGCACCCGTCAATTCTGTCGCAAAGCCCTGAATAGCTCTCGCGGTCACACGCAATAACTGAGAGCAGCCCAAACCGGCGTTGCTGTTTTGGTGTTGAGCGTCAACGCGAACTTGGTGTGGGCTACCGCGCCGCCGCCGGGTTGCCCGGATTTGCCGAGTTCGAAATCACGCCGCGCGCGGTCGAGGTCGTGCTCCAGAACAACAACGACGCTCGTTTCCATAATGTCGCGGACGGGAGTCCTGGACGATGCGCGGCCTTTCAATACCACCTTCCGGACGTTCCGTGATGATGCCGACTTCTTGACGGAATCATAGACGGTCTCGTCCGGGCGAACTGAAGAAACCTCGTGGCCCTTTTGTCGAGCAGTTGCCTGATGTTTGTCATGTGACGACCCTCGATATCGAACCAGTAAGGGTAAGCACTCCTGCATTTTTTTGTCATTGTTTGTTTCGGTTGCCTGAGGAGCATTGATCTGGATCATTGTTTTCGGGATGATTGCAATATTTTATCGTCTCAACTCAGCCGCGCGCGTTCTGTGAAGCGGGCGCTTCTGTGAGGTCGGCAAAAGGGCCTGCGCGGATGCGAGGCGGCGTACTGCGAGGGGGTTTATCATGGCCATAGCTCTCACTCTCCAGCGCTACCTGACTGCGGAAAACATCAGATATGATGTGATCCCTCATGAACCCACCATGTCGTCTATGCGTACCGCCGAAGCCTGTCGGATTTCGCAGGATTGTCTGGCCAAGGGCGTCGTGCTGCGCCGCGATCGCGATGGCGGTTATCTGCTCGCCGTACTGCCGGCCTCACATCACGTGCAGCTTTCGGATTTGAGGAACGCGTTTGGTGAGGACGTCGAGATGGCCGAGGAAGCCGAAGTCGATCGGCTGTTTTGGGATTGCGCGCATGGTGCGGTCCCTCCCGTCGGCCGATGCTACGGGGTGCCCGTGGTCGTCGACGACAGTATCGATGCGCAGCCGGAAATCTATATGGAGGCAGGCGATCACAAGACGCTGCTCCACGTTGGTCATGCGCAGTTTGCGCATATGACCGCGGACGCAAGGCATGGTCGCTTCAGCGAGAGGCTGTCGGAGAGCGAAATGACGTTCGTCGTCTGGGCGTAAGCGACAGCGTTGCGGCAAGATTGAATCATGATCTTGCCGCCGTCCTGAGGTGCTCGCGAAGCGCGCCGACGGGATTGAAGCGTCCATCGCTTGGTGGATCAGTAGCATGGGTCGCCGATCGGCGTCGGGACCCCCACGCCGATTGCCACCCGGATATTCTGCACGGCGCCCTTCTTGCCGTGGCATGACAGTGCCGGCGCGAGATCGGAGCGGTACGTTTGTGATGGCCAAGACGGTCATTCCCAAACGGCATTTTCCGTGCCAGACATGCGCCATGTTGAAGCACCGCCGTCGCGAAACGAACGATCCCGCCAAACCGGCGCCCAGTCCGAAGAGCCGTCGCAAACGCAACCTGCCGGCTGAGGAGCGTCGCCGCGAACTGCTCGACGCCGCCCTCGATATTTTCTCTGAAAAGGGCATGGGCATTACGATCCAGGCGCTCGCGGATCGGGTGAGTGTCACCCAGCCGTTGGTGCACCGGTATTTCCGCACGCGCGCCGATCTCATTGCCGGCATCTGGGAGAAGATCCAATTCGCCCATTGGGATCCGACGTGGCGCGAACTGTTGACGGACCGCAGCCGCCCGCTGCAGGAGCGCATCCCCGAATTCTACGCTCGTTACCTGCCGCACATCTATAGCGCGCGCTGGTATCGCGGCTTCTGGTACGCGGCTCTGAGCGATCCGGCCTTCGCGCAAGCGTTTCTCGCGCGCGTGCATGAAGAGTTGTTGCTTTCGATCATCGGCGAAGCACGCCACAAGTTCGGCTATCCCGACCTCGAATGCGTGCCGGCGACGCCGCGCGAGATCGAACTCGTCTGGGGCATGCATTCGACCAACGTCTTCATCGGCGTCCGCCGCTACGTCTATCACGCGCCGGTCTCGCCGGACCTGCGCACGACCGTGCTCGATCAGATGCGCGCGTATCTCCACATCGTCCCAGAGGTAATGGAGGAACTGATGCCTTCGGCGCAGGCAAAGCGGCCTGTTGAGCGGTGAGCCCGCCATCTCGGGCAGACCGCGTTGATGCGCATACCCTGCCCTGTCGCCGGCGGCCGCCGGGTCACGCCGCAGCCGCGAACGCGGCGACGGCGTTGGCCGCCTCCGGCTTCTCGTCCAGCACGAGATGGCCGGCACCTTTGAAAATCTCGACCCTCGCCTTCGGCAGCGCCTTCTGCCAGAGCTCCGCGTGTTGCGGCGGAACGAGCTGGTCCTCGTCGCCCCATACGATGAGAGTCGGAACGTCGATGCGGTGGAGATAGCGCTGGAATTTGGGATCCCACGGCTTTTCCCATAACAGGCGCGCGAGCGTCGTCGCTTCGCGATAGCGCGCGCCCATGAACTCCGGGTCCGGTCCCGTCGGCAGCCAGGGTTTCAGCACGTCGAAATTCGACGCCAGCCTGCCAACAAGCTGGTCGCCGGGCGTCGCCAGCACGTCGAGCGTCGGAAATTCCGCGCTACGCATGCCGGGCGGCGCGACCAGCGTCAGCGATTTGACGCGCTGGCGCTGCTGCGAGGCGAATTGCGCGGCAAGGAATCCGCCGAGCGAAAAGCCGACGAGATGGACCTTGTCGAGCCCGAGCACATCGAGCAGGCCGACATAGTGCATGACGTAGTCGTTGAACGTATCCATCGCCGGATCGTCGCCCGATTCGCCAAATCCCGGATGGTAGGGATGCAGGACGCGGAACTTGTTCGCCCACGGCTTGGCGAATTCGTAGCCGTGGAACGTGCCCGCCCCGTGCAGGAAGAGCAGCGGCTCGCCCTTGCCGGCGCTGTAGAGGACGGTGTCGACGCCGTTGATCTTCAGCGTCTCTTTCTCGAAATCGACCATCTGTCTCTCCCCCATCATTCCGCTGCAAGACGCGCGGGCTGCTTGCCGCGCACGCGCGGCATGACATCTTCGGCGATCAGCTGCATGTTCTTCATCACCTTCCAATGCGGCATGTCGCCGAGCGCGCCCTGGATGTTGAAATGGGTGGTGCCCATCGTCTCGCCCCATTCGCCGATCTGATTGGCGACCTTTTCGGCGGTGCCGACGGCAACGAACAAGGCGTCGTTCACCAGGTTGAAGTCGAACGCGCCGTGCAATTTGTCGCCGACCGCGGCGCGCGCCTTCAACTGGTCGATCGAGAGATAGCCGGGCGGCGCCAGATACTGCGGCACGGTGCGCAGGGCGTCCTCGAAGAAGAAGCGCATGTGGTCGGTAAATTCGGCCTCCGCCTTCTCCTGCGTCTCGGCGACATAGGTCATGATTCCGAGCGGCAATTGGTCGGGCCGCACCTGATGGCCATAGGTGGCCGAGCGCTTGCGCAGATTGTCGTTGAGCTCCTGCGCGCGTTTCTTGGTGACGAACACGGCGGAATAGCCGAAGCCGAGCTCGGCGGCGAGCTCGATCGTCTCCGGGCTGCCGGTGCCGACGATGTAACAGGGCGGGTGAGGCCGCTGCATCGGGCGCACCCAGGGATTGAGAAAGCGATAGGTGTAGAACTCGCCGTAATGGTGCATCGGCCCGTCCTTCGTCCATGCCTTCAGGATGATTGCGATCGATTCCTTGTGGCGCTCGCGCGCCGTCGCCGGATTGACGGGATTGGCCCAATATTCCATGCCGGTGCCGAGCGGGAAGGCGACTTCGAGCCGCCCGCGCGACATCACGTCGAGCATCGCGTATTCCTCGGCGAGGCGGTTGGGATATTCGAGATTGGGCGGCGTGCCCCAGACGCAGATCCGCGCCGTTTTCACGCGCGCGATGAGCGCCGCCGCGATCAGGCTCGGCGCCGGCATCATCGAATAGCTGGTGTTGTGATGCTCGTTGACCACGATCGCGTCGAAGCCGACCTTGTCGGCGTATTCGAGCTCGTCGAGATAGCGGTCGTACAAAGCGGCCGCCTTGTCGGGATCATAATATTTGTTGGGGAAGTCCACCCACAGCGAATGGTAGTCCTTGTGATTCTTGGGCAGGTGCACATAGGGCATGAAGTGCATGAAATTGAAACGCGCCGTCATCGTCTCCTCCTTGAAGTTTCTTTGATTGCGCCGGCCACCTCATCCCATCAGCCGAAAGGTCATCTCCATCTGCGTCATGCGCTCGGCGAGTTCGGCGCTCGGCGCCGCCGTGCGTTCGTCATCGACCTCTGCGGCGACGAGCCGCAGCGGTAGTCGACCCGACGCGAAGGGGTGCCGCCGACGCCGACGATGACGGGTTTGCGATGCCGCAACGCGCTTCCTCTCTTGTTCCGGTCGACGCCGGGATTTTGAACAATTTTATAATTCTATAAAAAATGCGCAAGCAAAAATCTGCTGCCGCTTGCCCGGGGAAAGGTGACGCCATGTGCTCGGGCACGCCGTTCCCGCAGGGCCTGCGGAATGTTCAGAGACCCTCAAATCCCGTCAAAGCCCGAGATAGGCTTTTTGGATCATCTTGTCCTGGCGCATTTCCGCCGGGGTTCCGGCGCTGGCGATCCGGCCGTTTTCCAGGACATAGATGTAATCGGCGAGCTTGAGGCTCTGGTAGGCGTTCTGCTCGACCAGGACGATCGATTGCCCGCCCTCCGTCAGGCGACGAAGAATTGAAAAGAGATCGCCGACCAGACGCGGGCTGAGGCCAAGGGAGGGTTCGTCGAGCAGGAGGATTTTCGGTTCGGACATCAGCGCGCGGGCGATCGCCAGCATCTGCTGCTCGCCGCCGCTCATCGTCTTGGCGAGCTGCTGGCGGCGTTCGGCCAGGCGCGGAAACAGCGTCAATTGCCGCTCCAGCCGTTCGGATTCGCCGGCGCGGGCGCGCTCGGGATAGGCGCCGATGCGAAGATTGTCCAGCACCGACATTTCGCCGAACAGACGGCGGCCCTCCGGCACCAGCGCGATGCCGGCCGCGACGATGCGGTGGGGCGCCTCCTGTTCGATCGGCCGCTCGTTGAACAGAATCCTGCCGCCTGGCAGCGGTCGGACGAGACCGGCGACCGTCTTCAGAAGCGTGCTCTTGCCGGCGCCGTTGGCGCCGAGAATCGCCGTGGTGCGGCTTGGCGCGATATCGACCGTGACGTCGTGCAACGCCTCATGTTTGCCGTAGGCGACACTGACGTGCTCAAGCCTCAGCATCGTCTTCTCCAAGATAGACCTGCGTCACTTTCGGGTCGGACAGAACTTCGGCCGCCGTTCCCTCGGCGATCTTCATGCCGGCGTTCATGACGACGACATGGCCGCAGAGCGCGCGGATCGCCTCCATCACATGCTCGACCATGAGCACGGTGACGCCTTCGCGCTGGATCTGGCGAATGAGGTCGATGCCGATCTTGAGCTCGGTCGGATTGAGTCCGGCGAGCCATTCATCCAGCAAGAGGAGTTGCGGCCGGGTCGCCAGCGCGCGGGCGAGTTCGACGCGTTTCTGGTCGATATAGGTGAGCTGCGAGCCGATGAGTTGGGCGCGGTCCGCGAGACCGACCCGGTCGAGCAAGGCGTCGGCCTCGCTCAGCGCCGCGGCGGGGCCAGTCGGATCGCTGCCGAACATCCGGCCGAGCATGACGTTCTCGCGCGTCGTCATGCCGGGAAGGATGCGCACGAGCTGGAATGTGCGGGCGATGCGGGCGCGGCATATCTCGAACGACCGGACGCCGATGATCTCATCGCCTTGAAGGACGATCGACCCGGCGTTCGGCGGAAGCTCGCCAGTGATCAGATTGAGGACGGTGGTCTTGCCTGAGCCGTTCGGGCCGATCAGGCCGGTGATGCCGCCGATGGGGATATCGAAAGAGAGGTCACGGACGGCGATGAGACCGCCGAAAGCCTTCCTGAGGCCATGGACGCTGAGCATGACGTCCGGCGGCGGGCCGCCTCCGTCGCGCGCCACGAGCTTCGGGCCCGACCGGGCGAAGCGGCGCATGAGGAGGTGCAGCGCGGAGCGCCGACGGCGGACGACTGCGGGCATTTGCGCTCCCGGCTCGCTGTTCGCGGTAACCGCATCTGTCGCAGGCTCCGGCGACGTCGAGGCGCCCGACGCGCCGCTCGCAGTTTGGCGCACGCGGGCGAGCATGCCGTAGAGCTGCTCGATCCGGGGCGCGATTCCGCCCGGGATAAAATAGACGATCACGACGAAACAGATGCCGAGCGCGATGGTGAAGTATCTGGAGAAGGCGCCGACGAGAAAGTCGGACAGAAGGACCAGCAGCACGGCGCCGATTGCCGGGCCCCAGGGCCTGCCCGGACCGCCGAGCAAGGCAGCGATCAGCACCTGGAATGACCACGCGTTGCCGAACCCGACCGTGGGATCGATGCTCGGGTAGCGCAGCGCATAAACGCCGCCGACCAAAGACATCATCGATGCCGCGATCGCAAACACCAGCACCTTGATCCAGGTGGCGTTGATGCCGGTATGCCGGGCGACCGTCTCGTCCTCGCCGATCGCGCGGAGCGCATGACCGAGCCGGCTCGTGCTGACATACCAGCTGCCGACGACGGCCGCCACCGCCAGGACGAGCAGCATTTCGTAAATGGCGATCGAATCGATGCTGATCGTGATGAAGCGGTTCAGTTTGTTGGTGATGTTGATTTCGTACCAGCTCGAGATCTGGCGCATGAGTTCGGTAAGGCCAAACGTGAAGATGACGAAGTAAACGCCGCGAAGGCGGAGCGTCGAAAGCCCGACGACGAGCGCAAAGAAGAAACCGATGATCGCGGCAAGGGCCAGACAAACCGCGAGGTTCAGGCTGACATGCGCGAAGGCCACCGTGTACATTCCGATGCCGACGAACGCGGCGGTAGCCAGCGAAATGTAGCGGGTCGGGCCCGAAAACAGCGCCCAGGCGGTGGCCAGGGCGATATTGGCGAAATACACGATGCCGGTCGACACGCCGTAGGCCGAAAGGCCCAGCGGCAGCGCGGCCAGTATCGCGGTGCCGCCAATCGCCGCCAGCAATACCGGCCATTTCGATCTGTCAGCCACGGGCGAACAATCCCGTGGGCTTGACGAGGAGAACCAGAATGAGAATCCCATAGTTGATCGCCAGCGTGAGCCCGGGATCGACAAGATATCCACCCACCTGTTCGGCGACGCCCAACAGCAGACCGGCAGCGAGGGCGCCAGCCATGCGGCCGGGGCCGCCGACGATAATGACGATCAGCGCCTTCAGCGTGTAGACGATGCCCGCAGAGGCGCTGCTGGCGATGAAGGTGCTGACGAGCGCGCCGGAAACGGCGACCATTGCGCCGCCGAGGGCGAAGGCCAGCGCCGACAGGTTGAGAACATTGATCCCCGACAGGCCGGCGGCAATGGGGTCGATGGCGATGGCGCGGAGCGCTGTGCCGAAGCGGGTCTTGCGCATGACCAGGATCAGGATGCCGCCAAGAACCATCGCGGCGGCGAACGCCAGCAGCCGGTTCGCCGGCAGGCTCGCCGTGAAGAAATGGACCGGGATCGACAGGAAGTAGTAGCCGCGCACATTGCCGCCCCAGTACACTTGCTCGAAACCCTGGAACACGAAGAGCAGGCCGAAGGTGCACAGCACCACGTCGCCGTCGAGGGCGTCCTGGTTGGGCGCACGCCGGATCAGCGGCAGCAGAAGAAAGCGATAGACCGCCCAGTTGATGGCGAAGGACGCCGGGACGCTCACCAGCAGTCCAAGCAGCGGATTGACGTGGTAAAGGGTGATCGCAAAAAAGGACGCGAAGGCGCCGGCGGTGAAGAACTCGCCATAGGAGAGGTTCAGCATCCGGGCGATGCCGTATTGCAAATTCAGCCCGAGAGCGATGAGGCCGTACATCCCCCCAAGGATGAGGCCGTTCAGCACGACTTCGAACATTGTCAGCAAAACCCCCGACGCCGGCCGGGCGGACAGGATCCGCCCGGCCTGTCTTTCAGCTGGCTATGAGGCCCATTTCGGCTTCGGGAAAAGCGGCGGCTTCGCGTTCTGCTTGTTGGCCGGGAAGACGCCGACCATCTTGCCGCCTTGCCACTGGCCGACCGCCCAGGGATTGGCGTTCAACTGGTTCTTCCAGGTTATGTCGCCCCAGAGCGTATCCTTGCTGCCCTTGGCCATCTCGTCGCGGATCTTCTTCCGGTCGATCTCGCCGACCTTCTCGATCGCCTGCTGCACGATCTGCAGGCAGGCGTAGACCTGAACCGCACCCGCTTCCGGCTCCTGGTTGTACATGCCTTTCAGCGCTTTGGCGTAGTCTGCGTAGCCCGGCGCGGAGGGATCCTGTCCGCCATACGCAAAGATGCCTTCGACCTTGTCGGCGCCGAACTGATCCCGATAGCCCGGGAAGACTCCCCCGATGCAGACATAGAAGACCGCCGGGCTGAAACCGAGCTGTTGGGCTTGCCCGGTCACCATGAAGGTGTCCGGCGGGTAGCTGAACGCGAAGAATGCATCCGGATTGGTCGCCATGACTTGCCGCAGCAGCGGCTGCAGATCGGTAACGTCGGGGGGATAGCTCTTGTTGAAGACGAGATCGAGACCGGCCTTCGGGGCCAGCTTCGCGAAGGCGTTGGCCATTTCGACGCCCAGCTCGATGCCGATGTTGATGGCAGCGACGCGCCCCTTGATCTTGCCATCCTTTTTCATCTGGACAAGCCAGTCGATCAGAGGCTGGACCGATTCGTTCGGCTGCGAAAGCGACCAGAAAGCGTAAGGCCAGTCATTGGCCTTGGTGTAGAGAATCGAATCGCCGGCGGTCGTATAGATCACCGGATATTCATACTTGTTGGTGATCGGCGCCGAGGCGATGTTCCACGCCGTGCCCCATGGCGCCAGCATCATCTCGACCTTGTCGTCGAGGATGAGTTTCTCGGTGAGCTTGGTGGTTTCGTTGATGTCGAAACGGCCGTCGTAATAAACGATCTCGACCGGCACTTTCTTGTTGTATTTCGACAGCATCAGGCCGCCGGCGTCGTTGACCCTCTTGGCCCAGAGGTCATACTGGGAGATGGTCGTCGATTTCGAGCCGTCGACGAAAAGGCCGGACATGCCGACCGCGGTTCCGAAGCGGATTTTCGTCGGCGCCTCGGCCGCGGCATACAACCTTCGAGGCAGGCTTACCGCGCCGACCGCGGCGGCGCTTCCCTTGACAAACGTGCGTCTATCCATTGCTTCTGTCCTCCCTTGTCGTCCTTCACATCGTCGCAAAAGCTCCTTTGGCGTTTCCGCGGGGCGCCGACCGCAGCGACTACGCTGCGGCTCGGCTCCACGGCCGCTTGGTGGCGAGTTCCGCGCCCTGCGCGAGAGCTTCAAGCTTCGCCCAGGCAATTTGCGGATGCACACGACCGCCAAGCCCGCAATCGGTCGAGGCGACGACGTTGTCGCGGCCGACCGCCTCGGCGAAGTTGACGATCCGGTCGGCGACGAGTTCAGGGTGCTCGATGAGGTTGGTCGAGTGGCTGACGATGCCGGGCATGATCACCTTGCCCGCGGGCAGCGCGATGTCTTTCCACAGCTTCCACTCGTGCCCGTGGCGGGCGTTGGCCGCCTCGAAGGAATACGCGCCCGCATTGATCTGAAGCATCAGGTCGACCAGGTGCTTCATCGGAATGTCGGTGGTGTGCGGTCCATGCCAGCTGCCCCAGCAGAGGTGGAAGCGGATTTTCTCCGGGGGCAGCCCTCGGATCGCGTAGTTGAGGATCTCGACGCACTTCTGCGTGTAGCGCCTGTAGCCCTCGACACTCGGCTCTTTCTTCGACTGATCCCAGTTCTCGGCGAACGCCGGGTCGTCAAGCTGCACGCTCAGCCCGGCGTCGATGATCGCCTGGTATTCCTCGCGCATCGCGTCCGCGCATGCGTACATCAGCTCTTCTTCGCTCTTGTAGTATTCGTTCGCCATGCGCGAGACGCTCGCCGGCGCGATCGCGTTGATGTACGCGCCCCCCTCGACCCCGGCGGCCTTGAGCGCGGACTTGAGATTCGCGATCGTGCGCCTGATTTCCTCCTGGCCTTTGTATTTGATCGGGCCCCTGACGACGGGGTGGTGTTCGGTCATCCACTGCTCGGGAATCCCGCACCCGGAGTGGGGATCCATGTAGGCCTCCTGGAACTTGGCCATGTCCCGGCGCTCGCCCCAATCGCTCACCACGAAATCGTTGGGCGCCATCGGGGTTTTCGTCTGTGCCGAGAGGGTCGAACCCCAGAGCCCCGACTGGACCGCCTCCACACCGTCCAGACGTGGGATCACGTAGGACCACCACGCCCCGTAGTCCCAGGCCCAACCCACGTTATGGGGCAGTTCGCCATCATTGATGAGATCGACGCCGACCTGTTTCTGATGGCGGACGACGTCGGCCACGCCAGCTTCAATTTCGCGGTCGTACGCCGCCTTGTCGAAGGTCTCGCCAACAGAGCGCTTGTGGGCCAGCTCGACCAGCTTCGTCGGTGTCGGCAGCGCCCCCACGTGGGTCGTCAGAATCCGGTTCGCCATCTTCCCTTCCTCCATATGCGCGGTGTGCGGGCGCCGCGCCACCCGTTGCGGCTTGGTCGAATCCAACAACGGCGGCCCGCTGCGACTCGACAGTCGCGCGGACGCCGTTATCCTGCAGCCGACGCATGAAACTGCCGTCGTTCTTCAGGTCGTCGATCGGAATGGTTCTGAGACAGGCGAACGAAGCGCCGCGACGCATCGACAGGCGAGTTCCGGGCGAGCCGCGCCGGACTCGGCGCGTGTCATCGTTCGCGCACAACACTGGCCAGGTCCTCCCTGCCGTGGGCGCCAACGCTTTAAGGGCGCGTCGTTTCCCCCGCGGCTTGTTCGCTCGATAATAGCAACCGACGCCGCCTTCGCAATAAGATTTTATGAGATTATAAATTTGGCTTCCGGCTGTCGCCGCGCCCACTTCCGCTGCCGTCCGCGCAACGTGGGCGACGCGGACACGATCCTCGAGGTGCATCACCATACGTACGAGAACCTCGGCAACCGGCAGCCAAGGAGACGATCTAATGTCCGTCGAGAACATGACCCCTTCGGCTGAACGGCGAACGCCCGCGGTTGATGAATAGCTTGCCGAAGGCCGATCCGTTCAATGGACCGCCTGACCCGCAAGCGCGCCAAGACAGCCGCCGACCATGAGCAGATCGCTAAAACGCGAACGCGCTTGGCATATCACCGCGAATGTCGTGTTCATTCCTAGACGATCGATTCCATGAAACCAATCGTTTCCAGCCACGAGCGTTGTCCTCTCGCTCCCTCTCCCGCTTGCGGGGGAGGGTTGGGGTGGGGGCGCCACTCGGTACAGACCGGGTAGATTCCCGACAGTTTAGACCGGGTTGATAG
>Ga0307508_10000413_pt1 | contig 50697 bp, 39 predicted proteins | sample 9_EM_MG_FD_203089 | JGI IMG/M metagenome (GOLD analysis project Ga0307508, IMG submission 203089) | Populus trichocarpa ectomycorrhiza microbial communities from riparian zone in the Pacific Northwest, United States - 9_EM | ecosystem: Host-associated > Plants > Roots > Unclassified | place... | reverse complement strand
ATACGCTGCATCCCGATGCGCAGTGGTACCCCGATGCGGGACTGGGTTTGTTTATACACTGGGGATTATCGTCTGTAAAAAACCTGGATGCCTCCTGGCCGATGATACCGGGCCGGGCGCTGGTGAATAAAAAGCTCGATTCTGCCGAACTGGCAAGGGTGGTGCGCGAAAAAGATTATAACCTGAATGGGAAACCGCCGGCTATTACGCCCAATGAATATTGGGAGATGGCTAAAACGTTTAACCCGCAGCAGTACGATCCCGAAAAATGGATAAAGGCTGCCGCTGCCGCCGGCTTTACCTACGCCGTGCTCACTACCCGTCACCATGAGGGCTTTGCCATGTGGCCGAGCGCTTACGGCGATTTCAATACGAAGAGCTATATGGGTGGAAAGGACCTGGTAAAGCCTTTTATTGAAGCCTGCCGTAAGTATGGGCTGAAAGCGGGTTTGTATTACTCTCCGCCCGATTGGTATTTCGACCGGGAGTATATGAGCTTCCTGTACGGAAGGGTATATACCAACAACCCCGGGCTGCCCAGGGTGGATGCCAACCTGGAACCACGGGTGCTGAATAAAAGCGAAGAAGAGATAAAAAAACACCAGGCGGATTTTGCCGCCATGGTGAAAGGGCAGGTAACGGAGCTGCTCACCCGCTATGGAAAGATAGACCTGCTTTGGTTCGACGGCAAGCCGCCCATTCCCAATGGCAGCTCGGCCATCACGGCCGAAGAGATACGCAGGCTGCAGCCGGGTATCGTTATCAATCCCCGCCTGCATGGAAAGGGCGACTATATCACGTTTGAAAGAAACCCGCCGCAGCAGGATCCCGGCAATACCTGGGCAGAGTTCTGCAACCCATGGACTTCCAGCTGGGCCAACAGCAATACGCGTCCTTTCCGCGCCAATGGTTTTATACTGGGTCAGCTGGTTGCCTGCCGCGCTTTTGGCGTCAACTACCTGCTGGGCGTAGGTCCCACTTTGGATGGTATATTTCCCGAAGCGGTGTATACCAATATGAAAGTGGTGCAGGACTGGATGAAGATAAATGGGCCGTCGCTTAAAAATACGGGTAAGCTGCCGGCCGATGAATCGGCTTCGGTACCGGCAACGGCTAAAGGCAATACGCGCTACCTGTTTGTGATCCCGCCTTTTAAACCAAACGGTACTTATGAAGAAGACCGGCTGCCGGCAAAAGATATTACGCTTACACTCAGAACAAGGGATAAGCCAACGGCGGTCAGGCTGCTGGCGTCGAAGAAGCCGCTTGTATTCAGGTATGACGGCGGCGAAGTATCGGTAGACGTGCCCGCGGCTTTTCAAACCAGCCTCGTAGACGTGGTGCAGGTGGACCTCGTTAAAAGACCGGTAAAAGATGTAACGGTGACAAAATACGGTGCGGTAGGCGATGGGCAGACGCTTAATACCGTCTTTATACAAAAAGCCATCGACGACTGCAGTAAGAGTGGGGGCGGTCATGTTATTTTTCCTGCCGGTAAATATGTATCGGGCACCATTGTTTTGAAAGACAATGTCACCCTGCAGCTCCAAAAAGACGCGGTAATACTGGGCAGCACCGATGTAAACGATTACCAGAACATGGACCCCTTTGCCGACGGGCTGGGGGTTGACGTAGGCTGGGCCCTGCTGGTAGCCGTGGATGCAAAGAACATCGGCATCGAAGGCGAAGGCGCCATCGACGGGCAGGGTAGTAAATTAAAAGCACAACAGATTTTAACGGATACAAGACCTGAATCGCAACGCTGGGGACGGCGTCCTTTCTTGTTGCGCATTGTGCGCTGCAGCGGCGTTACCGTGAAAGGCGTAACACTCAACTATGCGGCGGCATGGACTTCGCATTATTTCCATAGCCGGCACATCGTAATAGAGAAAGTAAAAATTGAAAGCCATGGCGTGGCGCACAACGACGGCATGGACATCGACGGTTGCCAGGATGTGCGCATCAGGGATTGCGATGTGGTGAGCGGCGACGATGCGCTGTGCTTTAAAACCACCTCCAGCCTGATGGCCTGCAGTGATATCGTGGTATCGGGCCTGCGGTTAAAAAGTAACCAGGGCGCTATTAAAATGGGGACCGAATCGATGGCGCCGTTTGAAAACATAAAGATCTCCGACTGCTATATTTATGAAACCACCAATGGTGGTATCAAACTGCTCACGGTAGACGGTGCAGACCTCCGCAACGTGGAAATATCCGGTATTACGATGGTGGACGTAAGAACGCCTATCCTCGTGCGGCTCGGCGCGCGGCTGAGCGTATTCCGCAAGGGAAAAGATGTGCAGCAGGACGTGGGCACCCTGCAAAATGTGGTCATCCGCGATGTAAAAGCGAAGGCTTCCGCCAAAGCGCAGCTCATGCCGCCATCGGGTATTCTTATTACCGGTATACCGGGCCATTATATTACCAACCTGACCTTACAGAACATACAGGTAGATCTTGCCGGCGGCGGTACGGCGGAGCATGCCCGCCAGCAGGTGCCCGAAGCGATCGATAAATACCCCGAGGTAAAAACTTTCGGTCCGCTGGTACCGGCCTATGGCGTATGGGCACGGCATGTAAAAGGACTGAAGCTGTTAAATGTGAGCTTCCATATTGACAGCAATGATCTGCGGCCCGCTTTTGTTTGCGAAGACGGTATTGATGTTGAAGTGAATGGCTGGAATTTGCCGGCGGTGACCGGTGCGCAGGCTATTATACGGCTGGAGAATGTAGACAAGGCGCTTATCACCCATACCGAAGCGAAGGGAAGCGCCGCGGCCTTTGTACGGGTAGAAGGCGCAGGCAGCAAAGACGTGCGCGTTATCGACAATACCATAGGCGATATTAAACCCGTGGAATTACCTGCGGAGGTAAAACCGCGGCCGGCGGCCCGTGCGCCGGTGCCGGCTGTATTGCCGGGCAGGGGACTGGCGCAGCATGATTTCCTCTTTGCCGGTGAATGGGACACCCGCAAGGATTCGCAAACGGTTTTTATTATCAGGAAGGGGCGTATCGGCTGGTCGTACGCCATTCCGATCAAAGACAGGAACAATGTGCTGAGCGAATACAGCGATGTACACCTGCTCTCCAACGGCCATGTGCTGTATGCCTGCAAAACAGGCGCGGCAGAAGTAGACGCCAATAAAAAAATTACCTGGAGCTATGAATGCGCCACCGGTACCGAATGCCATTCGGCACAGCCCATTGGCAAAGACAAAGTGTTTTTATGCCTGAACGGCACACCGGCCAAAGCGGTGCTTATCAATAAAAAAACGGGTGCGGTAGAAATGGAGCAGGTAATACCTACGGCCCGGCCCGATGATCCCAAAAGCGTGCACGGGCAGTTCCGGCATATCCGCATGACCAAAGCAGGTACTTACCTGCTGGCGCATCTCAATATGGGCAAAGTAGTTGAATACGATAAAAACTGGCAGCCGGTCTGGTCGGTGGAGGCGCCTTCTGCCTGGGCGGCCGTGCGCCTGAAAAACGGTAACACGCTTATCAGCGGCAACCAGAACGGCTATGTACGCGAAGTAAATCGGGCCGGAGAAATAGTATGGGAGCTGAACAAAGACGATTTGCCCGGCTTCCCGCTGTATACTGTGCACGAGGTAACAAGGCTTGCCAATGGAAATACCGTTATTTGCAACTGGGGCGGCTTCCTGCGAAAAGAAGATTGGGATAAAGTAGTGCAGGTACTGGAAGTAACCCCCGATAAAAAAGTAGTATGGGCGGTGCATCAATGGAAAGACCCCGATTTGGGCCCTTCGTCCTGTATACAATTGCTCGATGAAAAGGGGAAAGAAGAGAATGGCGATTTACAGCGGTAAGGCAAGGATAAGGTATGCCATACCGGGGCTTTGTACCAGGGGCTTCGACCCTTCGACAAGCTCAGGGCAGGCTAAGCTCAGCCTGACAGAATTTCTAGTATGAACTTTGTCAGCCTGACAGAATTTTTAGTCTGAGTTTTGCCAGCCTGACAGATTTTCTAGTCAGAGTTTTGTCAGCCTGAGCTTGTCGAAGGCCATCAATAAAAACGTTACTAACTTTAAACAATAATATGAGAAGGAAATTCATGTTTGTGTCGATCGTTGTTGCGGCGGTCTGTATTCAGTCCGTTACCTGTTTTGCCCAGTCAAAAACAGACAACGGTGATTTAACGCATTTTCCCAAAGGCAGTTCGCCCAAAGAAGTAGGCAGCCGTGTAGCGGAACATTTCCTGGTTACCCCGCATACCAATTTCGGCCGCCCTACGCCGCCCAAGGTGATTACCTATCCCGAAGTATGCACCTGGTATGGGGCGCTGGCTTTTGCCAAAGTAAGCGGGGATAAAAAACTGGCTGCTCAGCTGGCTGAGCGTTTTGAACCCCTGTTTGGCAAGCAGGATACGCTGGTGCCGATACCCGATCACGTGGATTATGCGGTGTTTGGCTCCGTTCCGCTGGAGCTGTATATACAAACAAAAGACAAGCGCTACCTGGCGCTGGGACAGCGGTTTGCCGATTTCCAGTGGGGTGAGCCGCAGGGACCCCGTGCAAAGCCGGAGTCGAAAGTATTTTACGACAAAGGATACAGTTGGGAAACCCGCATGTGGATTGACGATATGTTTATGATCACCGCCCTGCAGGTGCAGGCTTACCGCGCTACCGGCGATGTGAAGTACATTAACCGGGCGGCCAAAGAAATGGTGCTGTACCTCGATTCGCTGCAAAACTCCAATGGTCTTTTTTACCATGCGCCCGATGTGCCTTATTTCTGGGGCCGCGGCGATGGATGGGTGGCGGTGGGCATGAGCGAGCTGTTGCGCTCGCTTCCCAACAATAATCCTTACCGCGCCCGTATCATGAAGGGATATAAAAGCATGATGGCCTCGCTGATCAAATACCAGGCGGCCGACGGCATGTGGCGGCAGCTTATTGATGATCCGGCTTCATGGCCTGAATCTTCCTGCACAGGCATGTTTACTTTTGCGATCATTACCGGTGTAAAGAACGGCTGGCTGAACAAGGCCGCCTATGCGCCGGCAGCGCGTAAGGGATGGCTGGCGCTGATAAGCTATATCAACGAAAATGCCGATATACGCGAAGTATGCGAGGGCACGAATAAAAAGAACGATCGCCAGTATTATATCGACCGCAAGCGCAATGTGGGCGACCTTCACGGACAGGCGCCGGTATTATGGTGCGCCGCTGCCCTGCTGCGTTAACAATCCATTAGTATCTGGTTGTTCTATTTGTCGTTACTTAGTACCATGATCAGGAAAAGCCCCCGCCCGTTATTACCTGCCATGGCCCTGCTTGCCGCAGCCGTGCTATCGTTGTTACTGCTGCCCGGGAAAGCATCGGCCCAGGCCGGGCATATGCCGGTTCAAAAAATCATTGGGCTGGTGGACAGCTTTAATGCCAGGCTACCTTCAGAGAAATTATACCTCCATTTCGACAAGCCTTATTATGCGGTAGGCGATACCATGTGGTTTAAAGCCTACCTTTTCCAGGCAGCTACGCATACCTGGTCGTCCAGCGGGCTGCTGTATGTGGAGCTGATAAATGACAGCGATAAATTGATCAGGCGGATGAGCTTCCCGGTAGGATATGGTATCTCATGGGGGCAGATTCCGCTTACGGGGGAAGACATGAGCGGCGGCAGGTATACGGTATATGCCTATACCAACTGGATGCAGAATGCGGGCCCCGCCTGTTTTTTTCACCAGCGTTTTGCCGTGGGCGACGCGGCTGCCAAATACTGGCTGGTAAAAGAAAACCATCGTATCAATGCCGGCGATGTAACGCTGGCCGTACAGCTCAGCGGGGCCGACGCACGTCCTGCACGATCAAAAGATATCCGCGTAAAAATAGTCGACGGCAAAAAGACGTTGCACCACGACGAGGTGCAAACCGGTCCCGACGGTAGTTTCCGTGCCGCGTTTACCCTGCCGCAAAAAGCCAGCGCCACGGGTGTTACCCTGGTGGCGGAAGATAAAAGCGATCCCTCGCTAAGAGTAATGGTGCCCCTTTCGGTTAGCCGTCCCGACAAAATCGATTTGCAGTTTATGCCCGAAGGCGGCTACCTCGTGGCCGGCCTTCCCTGCCGGCTGGGGTTTAAGGCCATCGGCGAGAATGGCAAGGGAGTAGATCTGAAAGGAAAGATTGTAGATAGCCATGATAAGGAAATCCTGTCTTTTGCCGCGCTTCATAAAGGGATGGGATCATTTTACCTGTCTCCCGGGGAGGGTGAGGCGTATACCGCCGTTGTTGTGGTGCCCGGCGCCGGGGAGCTCCGTTACCCGCTACCGGCGGTAAAGCCCTCCGGCAGCTTACTGCGCATCACCGACGAAGGAGATTCACTGCGTATCAGCGTTTTCTTTACGCCCGGCGCCAGGGCTAACGGCGGCTATCACCTGCTGGGACTGGCCCGCGGCCTGGTTTGTTATGGCGCCAACTTAAAACCTGGTTTGCAACAAATAGACGGACACGTTGCTAAAACAGCTTTTCCCGGGGGCATTGCCCATTTTACCCTGTTCAGCGACGAGGTGCAGCCGGTGAATGAAAGAATGCTGTTTATCGACCGGCAGGACAACCTGGATATAGATATCAGCAGCGACAAAGCCGGTTATGGCGTGAGGGACAGCATTGCTTTGCGTGTGCAGGTGACGGATAAGCAACATGCGCCGGTGCTGGGAAGCTTTTCATTGGCCGTAACCGATGATGCGCAGGTAAAAACAGGTGGTTCGGACGCAGATAATATCATTACCCGCCTGCTGCTGTCGTCGGAGCTGAAGGGAACGGTGGAAGACCCGTCCTGGTACTTTACCAGCCCGGGCGATACGGCTACGGCAAATGCGCTGGACGCGTTGATGCTTACACAGGGATGGGTAGGATATGACTGGACGAATATGTTTAAAAAGCCGGCGCCGCCGCGTTATCCCGCCGAAGCAGGATTTATGGTAAGGGGACGGGTAACGAACCTGCTGAACAAGCCCATGGAGAAAGCGAATGTATTGCTGATGGGTACCGGCAGGACCGTGGTATTCAGGGATACGATCACCAATAACGAAGGACGTTTTACCTTTTATAATTTTCCGGTGGTGGATACGCCTTCTTTTATCGTACAGGCACGAAATGCGAAGGGAAAGAATTTTGGTATCGGGATAGAAGTAGATGAGTTCAAACCTGCGGAGATACATGCGGAAGGCATGGGTGAGCTGGTTCCCTGGTATGTAAACAGCGATACGACGCTGCTGTCGTATGTAAAGAACAATTACCAGCACCAGCAGGATGCGCTTACGGGGGGCGGAAGATATAAATTATTAAGGGGGGTAGTGGTAAAAGGGAAAAAGGGAATAAAAGGATCTCATAACCTGAACGGGCCGGGCGAGGCCGACGAGGTAATTGACCAGGCAACCATTGAAAAAGCGGGTAAGATAAACTTGAAGCAGCTGCTGCAGCAAACGGTAAAAGGGTTCAGGATTATATATGGAAGCGAGGGCAGGGAGGCCTATACGATAAATTCAGACAGGCTGATCATTATCATCGACGGTGTGCACCTGGCGCGCTTTGGCCAGCAAAAGGAGACATTGGAATACCTGCAGGCTTCGGATATAAAAGGCATCGAGGTGATGCGCGGCCTGCGTACCAGCTCTAATTACCGCAGCACCTTTCTGACTACGGCGCAATTAATGGATATCACCAAACAGTATTTTTTCCTGGAGATTACCACCCATTCCGGCAATGGCGTCTTTATGAAGCATACGCCGGGTGTGTATGTATACAAACCCCTGCCCGTTAGCTGGCCGGTGCAGTTCTATGCGCCCCGCTATACTGTTAAAGATGCACCGGGCCGTCTGCCGGATCTGCGTTCCACTATTTTCTGGCAGCCCAACCTGGTGACCGATAAGCAGGGCGTGGTGGAAGCCTCTTTCTATTCGGCCGACAAGCCTTCTACCTATACGGTCATCCTGCAGGGCAGTGATATGAACGGGAATGTGGGGTACAGGATGAAGAAAATAGTCGTTAGCCGACCATGATCTCCATTCTTATATCCGCTCTCGCATACGGTGAATAGTCTACCGGTATTTCAACAAAGCCGAGTTTATGATAGAGGCTGATAGCCGGTGTAAGTATTCGATTCGATTCCAGCCATACCCTTCGGGCGCCCACGGCTTTTGCTTTTTCAATAGCGGCAAAGCCCAGTTTTTTTCCCAGCTGTTTTCCCTGCAGGGCAGGCGTTACGCCCATCTTTGCGAGCTCATATTCGGCTTCGCCTGTTTTTATCAGCGCGCAGGTGCCTACGGCCTTTCCTTCATACAAGGCAAAGAGGATATAACCGCCTTTTGAAATAATATATTCATCGGGGTTATTGAGTTGCTCCAGGTCGTGTTCCTCTACAGTGAAATACTTTTTTATCCAGTCAAGGTTCAATTGTTTAAAATCGGCGGCATACTTCGGGTCGTAGCCTGTTATTGTTACCTCTTCCATACAGGTAGTTTAAAATTTTTCAAATCGTTTGTAGTAAGATTGTTCTTCCAGCAATCCTTCCGTTTCTTCCAGGGCTTTGAGCAGGTTGTGTTGCCGGTTCTGGAACAGCTTTTTGTTGAGACGGGCTATTTTATCCCATACCTTTTGGAAGGCAGGAAGTGATTTTTTACCTTTTTTTGACAGGCGGAGCAGGCGTTTGCGACTGTCGCCGGGCGACTTTACCGATTCGATATACCCTTTCTTTTCCAGCTCTTTGGCGAGGTGGATAATGGCGGGGTGAGTAAGGCTGAGCTCCTCCGCTATTTCCATGATGCCGATACCGTCGCGCTTGCTGATAAGATAGAAAAGCGTGAAATGCTTTATTTCAAAATCAAGGCCGTTGTCCTCGTAAATCTTCCCCACATCCCTCGACAGGATATCGTACAGCCGCCGCATCCTGGCGCCGATGGCCAGCTCACCGAGCTGGTTGATGATGTTCTCTGCCATAAATAGGTAAGTATTTACGTAAATTTATACCAAAATAAGGAAATAAAAAAAAATGGCCTGTTTTGACAGGCCATCGTAATAAAAAGATGTATGCAGTGTTACAGGTATGCCATACCTGTATTTACCTTCTTTTTTCTATATCCACCATTTTATCCTTAGCACGGATGATCTCTGCGCCGGCCATCAGGAAGGCGCCCAGGCCATGGGTATCGTTGGTGGCGGCAGGACGGGTATAATAATAGCGGATGTCTTCTTCTATAGAAGTGCCGATGCAGATGTCCTGTATCTGTCCGTCGGCGGTTACTTTGGCGGCAAGGGCCTGCCAGCCGTTCTGGGCGATGGAAATATACCGGCGGCTGATCCAGCCTTCGTTGACAGCTTTGGCTACGGTATAGGTAAACATGGCGGTGATGGATGACTCGGCGTATGAATCGGGTTTATCCAGCAGCTGGTGCCACATGCCATTGATATCCTGGAAGCGGGAGAAACCAATTATCTGGCGGAGCAATAGTTTTATCAATTCCGGTCTTTTGGGATGGTTGGCCGGGAGATTGTTGAGCAGCTCGGCCTGCGCTACCGCCAGCCAGCCATTGCAGCGGCCCCAGCGGGCTACGCCGTTGGTGTTCTCATCATTATAAAAGCAATGAAAGAAAAGGCCGGAGGCGCTGTCGTAGAGGTAGCGGTTGAAGCTTTCTACCTGGCGGATGGCGAAATCGAAATATTTGCTGTCGCCCGTCAGCTTACCCATCCGGGCAAGATAGGGAACGCTCATGTACAAATCATCCGCCCACAGGGTCATTTTGCGGGGGTTGTTGCGGGCCAGGGTGCCATCGGGGAATTTGACCTGTTTGTTGATGATATAGTCGCCTACACGTTGCAGGTAGTCCATATAGTCCTTGCGCTGGTCCAACGCATATACATCCAGCAGGCCGGCGGCCATGGCGCCGCAGTCGTCCAGCGAGCCGATGCTGAAAACGGGCCTGTACTCCACCCCGCGGGAACCGGCATCGTATTGCTTTTTAAAATAATCGAGGTTATTGAATATGAAGTCGAAGTTTTTGCGGGAATAGGCGGCATATTTTGCATCGGCCAGGGTGGAAGACATCCGCATCATGCCTACGGTGAGCACCCCGTTTACATACATCCATTTATTGAACTTGCTTTCGGCTTTGACGTTGATGGAGGTGTCTATCCCTTTGGTGTTTTCCAGCGACTGGCCGCTTTTGTTGTTTATAAAACGGAAGCTGGTTGTTTTGATGATATTGTCTGCCACGCGGCGCACCAGCTCTTCGGGACTGGTGTTGGTTTGTGCGTTGAGGGAGATGCAGTAAAGAAATGCTGTTGTGAGCAGGATGTATTTCATGTGTTGTTTTGTATGTTATTTTTTTCTTTCGTTCAGCTGCGCCATATACAGGGAAGCGGGCTGCAGGCCTTTCTTATTTTGTCCTTCCCATTCGCCGTCGGGGCGGCCTTTCAGGCGGCCATCGTACTTACCGCCCTGCAGGCCGATGCAATAGTTTATACCTGCTGCCCAGGGGCTTTGCACGGCGGCTCTTTTTGCGGTGCAGTTCCACAGCACCTGTGTAACGCCGGACCAGCCGTGACCGCTGCCCCAGTTGCCACGGTCCTGTATATTGATTTCACCATCGCTCACAATATTATCATACAGGGTGCCTATGGCCCAGCGGTGGTGCGGGCCAATATCGGCATGGGTGTTTTGGGCGGTGCAATGATAAAATACATTGGGGCCGCATACCCTGGCGCCGGTTACATAATCATGCCGGCCTTCGGTGGCATGGCAGTCCATAAACAGATTGAGCTGCCCGGTATTATTAAAAGAATAGCGGCGTCCGCCGGTTATCTGCGATTTGGGGTCGAAGCAATTGCAGTCCTGAATGGTCATATTGCGGGCCTCGTCGCCGAGGTTGATGCAGGCATAGCCGAAATAGCGTGAAGTGATATTCCGCGCCCAGCCATGTTGGATCTTATCAAAAAGTATGGCATTCCATCCATGGTTTTCGGCGGTATCGCTGGTAAAGGCGGATTCGCAATACAGGTTTTCGATACCCACTTCGCTAAGGCGGCCGTTGAAGCTGTATTTATATACCTGTCCGCCGCCGTATTTTTTGTCGAGCGCCATCACGATGGGGTTATCGATATAAATGGTATTACCTTCTTTTTTGGTGACGACACGCTCAAACTGTAAATTATATTCTTTGGCGGTCCATTGTTTGGTACCGTCGCGGGCCTCTATCTGGTCCATCTTAAGATCTTTCACCCAGGCATCCGTACCCGGGCGATATACAATGATGCGGTCGCCGGGAGCAAAGCTTTCGGCCGATTGTACATGAAACGAGAAAGCGCCGGTAGGCACATAGTCGTCTGTTATGTTAGTGCGGGTGCCGGTTGTTTCTTCTATCTGGCCGGCGCCCGAAACGGAGATGAGCGCACGCTGGCCGGTGCCGGCAGCGACGAGCTTTGTATCGTTGCCTTCCCCGCGCAGCACGATACCGCTGGTATTGATGGTAATGGTGCCGGGTATAGTGTAAACGCCTTTCTTCAGCAGGATGGCGCCGCGGAAACCGTTTTTATCCGGGGTCCTGAGCGCTGTTTCGGCGATGGCGTCCTGTATCAGCTGCTGGCTGTTGTCGGCGGGCGCAATGGTTTTCACCACGGGCACTGCGGGCAGGGCGCCATTGTTTTCGTGGTAGCCTACCCGGCTGAAATCGGGAATGATATTTCCTTTTTCATCCGGTATGTATTGAAGCGTACCGTCGGCCCGTTGTTTTACGAAGCGCGATTCCCAGTCGTTGGCGGGGGGGTGAAAGGCGATGGCGGTGATGACCAGCAGGATGGACAGTGGGCGGCTGCGGCGTTGAAAGAAGCGCATAATGGGGGGAACAATCGTTAAAATGAACAATCGGTTTTTGAAAGAATAATATTCCGATAAAATTAACTGATAAAAAAGGGAATGACAGAATTGCTGAATAGTTTGCCAACAAAGGGCTGAGGCCGGAGGGGTGGTATATACCTTGTGCTACATGTATACCGATAGACCGATCAGTACCAGGGCAGCGCATACTACATACACGGTTACCACCAATATACGTAGCCAGACAGATTCTTTCAATGTGGGTCGTGACATAAGATAACTTAATGGTAATTTAAAATTACGCAGGTTATCGGTGTCACCCAATACTACTTTAGTAGTATTCCGTTTAAGTAGCATGTATTTATTTGTAATACATTATATTATATAATCGATTAAATATATATAATATGAGCCTTGGAGGCTACAGGCTTATCGTTCGTATAGCAAATCCAACATTTTATCGTTGGCCTGGGGGCTGATTTGCCTGGCGCTGGAAAGGCAGCCGGCGTCGGTGTATTTATTGCCGGCTTCGAGCAGCAGCCCGTAGAAGGCGGTTTTCCTGTACGTGGTAACCTGCTCGTAGGCCCAGGGTTTTTCTCCCAGGGCGTATGGTTTTAACCAGTTAAAGGCGGTACGCAGGGTAGCGCCTTTCTTATTGGTATAGTTCCATAAATCGGCGCCGGTTTTTTCGGCAAGGGTAGACAGATCGAAGAAGCCCTGCAGGTTGAGGATGCTATAGGAAAGGGAATTGGTTCGCACCAGCTCCAGGGGCATGTGTCCCTCTTTTTCCAGCTGGTTGTCCAATAATTTTTTACCCTCTTCTACCAGTTCCGCAGCTTTTGCTGTATCGCCGGTAAATAAGGCAAAATCCATTACCTGTACAAGGTACCATGTAACATGATTGTTTTTTGCCGCATGTTCGTCCTTCCCGTTTTTACTGTTGAGCATCCAGTTAAGGTATTGGCTATACCAGCTCTTTAATAATTTATCGTCTGTTTTTGACCATGATTTCGATCCGGCCAGCAGCAACGATGCATCGGCAATACCGGTTAGGGGAATGGATTCGATAATTCCGATGCCCCTTCCATTATTTACACCGGGAACAGCCTGCGCATAGTTCAGGTGGGGATTCATTTTTGTGGCCTCGTTAAAGAACCAATACCGGAGAAGGGAAGCCGCTTTTGCTGCATATTTTTCCTCGCCGGTCAGATACCAGGCGATTGATAACACCTGGCAGGCATTATTAAGATTGTTCAGGTTTTGGCGATCGATTATCAGATCGGCTTCGGGATTGTGGCGTCCATCCCGGTTGATATAGGGTAAGCCATTGGGTTTGCTGCTGTCGTACCAGAAATAGGGCGCCTGGCTCATGTAATCATGCCTGGTGCCGTTTGTGGAAGTAGCCGGTTTATCCATTACAGATATCGGGTTCATCAGCAGCAGGGTTTCGGCCTGTTTTTGTAAAAGCGTTACCAGCTGGCCTGTTGCCTCCTCCTGTTTCCACGCTTTTTTTATGGCCGCCAGCCTGTTGGCATTCAACAGAAGGGTGTTGGGTGTTTGCGCTTTTCCCGCCATAGCTGGGAGGTAAAGGATTCCAGTAATAAGGTATACTGATATTTTGGGCATACTTAGGGGAACAGGTATCCACAAAAACGCGCCGGGCAATACATTAGTATGCTGTTTTCCCGGATATTATTGACCGTACAGCAGTTCCGCCATTTTATCGTTGGCCTGGGCGCTGATTTGTTTGGCGCCGGCCAGGTAGGAGGGGTCGGTGTATTTTTTGCCGGCTTCGAGCAGCAGGCCATAAAAAGCCGTGTTTTTGTACCCGGATATCTGCTGCCAGGTCCAGGGTTTTTCGCCCAGGGCATAGGGCTTTAGCCAATCGAAGGCGGTGCGCAGGGTAGCGCCCTGTTTATTGCGGTAATGCCATAGGTCGATACCGGTTTTTTCGGCCAGGGTAGCCAGCCTGAACCAGCCCTGGAGGTTGTAGGTACTATAGGCAAGCGAGTTGGTACGTTCCAGCTCGAGGGGCATGGAGCCTTCTTTGGTAACCTGGTCGTCGAGTATATTCCTGCTTTCTTTGGCCAGCTGCTGTGCTTTTGCCTTATTGCCGGTAAACAGCGCAAAATCTACTGCCTGTACATAGTACCAGGTGCCGTGGTTGTTTTTGGCGGCATGCTCATCCTGCCCGTTCCTGCTGGTAAGCATCCAGTCGAGGTACCTGGCATACCAGCTTTTTAAGGCTGTTTCGTCTTTGGCGGTCCACGATTTGGAACCCTTGAGCAGGCCTGCTGCGTCGGCGATGCCGGTAAGAACGATGCTTTCGATGATGCCGATGCCCCTGCCGTTGTTGACGCCGGGAATGGCCTGGGCATAATCGAGGTTGGGGTTCATTTTGGTGGCCTCGTCGAAGAACCAGTAACGGAGCAGGGTAGTGGCTTTTTTAGCATACTTCTCGTCGCCGGTGAGGTACCATGCCAGCGCCAGGGCCTGGGAATTGGCGCTCAGGTCGGACAGGTTTTTATGATCGGCGATCTTATAGGTTTCGGGGTTGTGCTGCCCGTCTTTTCTCATATAAGGCCGGCCATTGGGTTTGCTGCTATCGTACCAGAAATACGGGGCCTGGCTCATGTAATCGTGTTTGGTGCCGCTTTCGGGGGTAGCGGCTTTGTCCATTACAGACACCGGCGTTAGCAGCAGGAGCCTGTCGGCCTGTTTCTGGAGTGATTTCACCAGCTGTTCCGTGTCCTTGTCCTGTTTCCAGCCGGCTTTTACTGCGGCCAGCCTTTTGGCATTTAGCAGCAATACGCCGGGTGTTTGCGCTTTTCCCGTAACAGCGGCGAGAAAGAGCATACCGAAGCAGGCGAGGCGGAATGCGGTGTTTTGCATGGTGAATATTTTGCTGTTACAAAAACGCGCCAGGCAATGGGTTAGTATAGCGGTTATTTATTAATGCTGAAACCCGCCCTGGCTTTGATATCTGTTGAGGAGCTTCCCAGCAAAACTTCAAAATCGCCCGGCTCTACGGTCCAGTTCATATTTTTATCCAGCAGGGCCAGGTCGTCGGGGTGCAGGGTAAAATGCACCGTCTTTTTTTCGCCTGGCTCCAGGCCGATGCGCTCAAAGCCGCGCAGCTGTATTTCGTATATGGTGACGCTGCTTACCTTATCTTTTACATAGAGCTGTACCACTTCATCGCCTTTGCGGCTGCCGGTGTTGGTCACCTCCACGCTTACTTCAACATCTCCCTGGGGCTGTTGTTTTGCCGGGCTTACCTGTAGGTTGCTATAGGCGAAGCTGGTATAGCTTAAGCCGTATCCAAAGGGATAAAGGGGGCCTACCACGGCTGTTTTGCCATAGCCGTTGGGGCCGTCGCCGGGCTGGCCTGCATGGGAGGCGGGTTTAAAAGGAAAGTTCAGCTCTATCTGTCCCATGGTTTTGGGAAAGGTGACCGACAGGTGACCGCCGGGATTGTACAGGCCAAAAAGGGCTTCGGTGATAGCTGTTCCGCCCGAGGGGCCGGGAAACCATGCTTCGAGGATGGCGTCCATAAAACGGTTTTCCCAGTTGATGGTGAGCGGCTGCCCGTTTACCAGCACCAGTACAATGGGCTTGCCGGTGGTTTGCAGGGCCTGGAGCAGCTGCAGTTGCCTGCCGGGCAGGCCCAGCCCGGTCCTGGTGAGGCTTTCGCCCACGCGTTTTTCATCTTCGCCCATTACAGCAATGATTACGTCGGACTGCTTTGCTTTGCCAACGGCGTCGTTGATGGCGTTTTGCTCTTCGGCGGTGAGGCTGGTGGGGATGATTTCGCTTTCGGGCCAGGTGGCGTCTACGATTTCACAGCCCTTGCTGTATTGTATGTTGCTGTTTTTGCCGGCATAATTTTTCAGCCCGGCCAGTACCGATACAACGGGGTTATTGGAAGGGCCGTACCTGCTGACCATATAATTGCTGGCATCGGCCAGGGGGCCGGTGACAAGAATATTTTTTGTTTTGGCAAGGTCGAGTGGCAGGAGATTATTGTTGTTTTTGAGCAATACCAGCGACTCGCGGTTTAGCTGCAGGGCCATGGCCTCATCGTCTTTTGTATGCACATCGGTATCGGCTTTTTTGGGGTCGGCCACATAGGGCTGATCAAACAAACCGAGGATGAATTTCACCCGCAGCACATCGGCCACGCGCTGGTCGATGGTTTTCATGGACAGTGACCCTTCCTTTACCAGCTGGCGCAGGGGGTCGATATACACTTCGGGCATGGTGAAGTCGGTGCGTACGTTCAGTCCTGCTTCCACTACCTGGCGAACGGCTTCTTTGTAATCGGCGGCCACATGGTGCTTATCGTACAGGTATTCTACGGCTTTACTGTCGGACACCACGTATCCGCGGAACCCGTATTGCTCCCGCAACAGTTCTGTAAGGAAGTAATGGCTGCCGGTGACGGGCTCGCCGTTCCAGTCGTTGTAGCTGCTCATTACGCCGAGGGCGCCGGCTTCCTGTATCACGCGGCGGAACGGGTAAAGGTATAGCTCGTGCAGCTCACGGGGGGCCACATGGGGGTCGGTACGGGCATTACCGTCGCGGCCGCCTTTGGGAACGCTGTATACGGCAAAATGTTTGAGGGTGGATGCCACGCCCTGCTCCTGGATGCCGAGGGTCATTTGCTTGCCCAGCTCGGCTACGAGAAAAGGGTCTTCGCCATAACATTCTACTACACGTCCCCAGCGCGGGTCGCGGGCGAGGTCAAGAATAGGGGCGTATATATTGGTATACCCGAGGGCTTTTGCCTCGCGGCCTTCGGTTTTGCCTGCCTGGTACACCAGCTTTTTATTCCAGGTGCTGCCGATGGCGATAGGAGCGGGCAGGGGTGTGGCGCGGTCGTGTGTGAGGCCATGGATACCCTCGTTGGTAAAATCAACGGGGATGCCCAGCCGGGTTTCTTCTATAAACCATTTCTGTACGGTGTTGATGGCTTCGGCGTGTTTGCTGAAGGGAAAGGAATAGGGTGATTTTGCCTTTTCGTTGAAAGGAAGGCTGTTCAGCTCTTCGTCGATATTGGCGATGCCGTCTTTCCATACGGCGGTTTTCCAGGCGGGCGTGGGCAATTCATCTTTCAGCACGCGCCCGTAGCCGTAGAGGGTGGTCATCTGGCAGGTCTTTTCGTCGACGGTCATCTGCGAGAGCAGGTCGGTAATCCTTTTTTCGATGGGCTGGGAAGGGTCTTCGTAGACATCCTTTTTCCCGTTCTTATTCAGGTCTATCCAACCCTTGTTGTAGATGCTTTTTTGCTGGGCAAAGCCGGTGGCTGCCAGGGTAATTCCTGCTGCGAGTACGGGCAATAACTTTTTTGTCACTGGAAAGAGGCTTATTGAGTGAATTATTTTTTTGTCTGCTGTAAGAGCCATTTGGCCAGGTCTTCGGCGGCTTTGTCGTTTTCGAAACCGAAGCTGGCAGGCAGGCGGCCATTGCAGTATTCGTTGTAAAACCAGGGGTCGCCCACGGCAAAGACGGTTCCTTTGCCATATTTGGCGGTGGCCATGATAACATCGCCTTTATCTGTATAGGCGGGTTTGGCCGGGGGCGTTACCGTGAGGGTGCATAGTTCCTTTATATATACTTTGCGGGCCGTGGTAAAAATGAGATGCCCGGCGGGAATGTTTAGCCCGCCCAGGTTAAACTCGTCGCGCGGCACGAGGTTGCGGTCGTCGAGGTTGAAATGGATACCAAAGACAGCGGCGAGGTGGTTGAAATGTTCAAACTCCGTATTGGCGCTGTCGTTGGCGAGCATCACCAGCACGCCGCCGGCTTTTACCCAGTCGCCGATGGCTTTTATATCGGCGGCTTCTATATAATTCGGGTTGTCGGTTTCTTTTTTGGTGTCGGGGTCAACGATAATATATACACCGGTGCCTTTAAGGGAGGCGGCGGTGGGAGCCGTTTCGAGGCTGTTTAGGGTAGCGCCGTTTTTACGAAATAAATCACCCCAGATGGAATAGCCGCTGGAAGCTTTGTCTTCCCAGGTATAGTGGAAGCGTTCTTTCTGGCCGGTGGTTTTATTGACGCGGTACTCGTGGTTGAAATAATAGTCGAGCGTAACTGTTTGCGCTTTTACTGCCTGCGTGCTGATGGCAATGGCAAGAAGCGCTGCGGTGCGAAACGCAGAATGCATGGATGAATGATTTGATTACGATAACGTTTTCGTTTAACGGGCAATAAATTCCTTCTGATAGCAGAGCGGACTTTTTCCGGTTATCAGCTTGAAATATTTATGGAAACTGGTAAAATTATTAAAACCGCTCTCGTAGCACAGCTGTTTTATGCTGAGGTTGTTTTCAATGAGCAGCTTACAGGCATGGCCTACCCTTATTTCGATCAGGAACTGCGAATAGGTTTTGCGGGTTCTTGATTTAAAATAGCGGCAAAACGAGTTGGGGCTGATATTGGCCACGGCGGCAATTTCTTCCAGCTGTATGCTGCGTTTGAAATTTTTAAGGCTGTAATCATAGATGGCGTTAACGCGATCGTTCTCTGCTTCGACCAGGTCGTGTTTGAAACCGATGGAGGACAGCTCCACGAGGTTCCTGCAGTTGCCGATGATGAGCAGGGCTTCTATAAGCAGGGTAATGCGGTGTGCGCCGTCGGAAGCAAGCAGCTCATCGAGCAGGGTGGCTACCTGGTGGCGGGTGGTGCCGGTTATCTGCAGGCCTCTTCTCGCCTTTTCGAGAACGGAGCGCAGGGGAACGTTTTCCGGCAGCTGCAGGAACTGGCTTCCCCAGAAGTCTTCGCAGAAATGGGCGACGCAGACATCGGAGGGCATGGTGCTGGCTTCTTCGAAATAACAGTCGTCGAAGCGCCAGTAATGGGGCAGGTAAGCGCCTACCAGGACTACATCGCCGGACTTAAAGCGCCTGATGTTGTCGCCGATAAACTGCGTGCCTTCGCCTTTTTTGAAATGTATGAGTTCGATTTCCGGGTGGTAATGCCACCGGTTGTTGACGTATGGAACGAGATCCTTGCGTACGCTAAATGAATGCATAGGTTCCCGTGACACCTTGAGAAGTTGGGGTCTCATTCAGCTATTTTTACTTCAAATGACAAGAATTGTTAGAATTAATGCCAATTTAGCTGCTTTTTTGGGACTATGAGAGAAATTCTACGCATACGTTTCCGGAAAACACGGTCGGCTCAAACGGCGCTGGATTGCCTTTCGATAAGCTTTGAGGGCAGCACCATTCTTTTTTCGCTGTGCAGGAGGGTTTTTTTCTCGATTATCTTAAACAGGACGATGGCGGATTCCTTGCCTATCTCATAGGCGGGCTGAACGATGGCCGTGAGGGGTGGGTTGAGCAGGGCCACCGCGGGCAGGTTGGAAAAGCCGATCACTTTTAATTGCTGTGGTATGGCGATATGCATTTCGTTGCAGATTTCGTAGGTGCTGATGGCAAACTTTTCGATGGCGGCAAAAATGCCATCGGGCCGTTGGGGCTGTTGCAGCAGCTTGCGGATTTGCTGTTCGTTCTGCCGGTCGTCGGGACCGCATTCCACTACCTGGCGGTATTTTGCCAGGCCGTGCTTTTCCAGCGCTTTGGTATAACCGCTTTTCCTGCCGCCGCTGATGGACAGGTTGTCTGACATCGACAGGAAGGCAATGCGCCGGCAACCGTTTTTAATAAGGTGCTCGGTGGCGCGGAAGGCGATGGCGGCATCGTCGGTAATGATTTTGGGCACATCGATGTTCTCATCGATGCGATCAAAGGATACCATTGGTATACCGGCCTCGCGGCAGGTTTCCAGGTGCGCATAGTCGGTGGTGGTATTGGATACGGATATCATGAGTCCGTCTACCCGGCCGTTGCGCAGCAGCTGCATCACGCTTTTCTCTTTATTATAATCTTCGTGTGTGAGATAGATGAGCACATGGTAACCTTTTTCCTGTGCTACGGATTCCACACCATTCAATACCTGTGAAAAGAAATGGTTCTCTATTTCGGGGATGACTACGGCGATGGTTTTGCTTTTATTCTGCCGCAGGCTGCTGGCGTGGGGATTGGGCTGGAAGCCGAGTTTTTTGGCCAGCGCCCTCACCCTTTCCCTGGTTTCCTGGCTTACTTCGTGGCTATCGCTCAACGCGCGGGATACGGTTGAGATGGCCAGGTTGAGTTCTTTTGCGAGTCTTTTAAGGTTGACTGTATCCATGGTTAGCTACTATAACGTTTTCGCCGCGGTAAAAATAAGCATACGGCGGGGGTTTACGGAAACCTTTCCGAAAAAAACAGGGCCTGATTCTGTGTATTTTATACACCTTCGGTCAGGAAGGCAGCGGCGGGGCCACCGTCATGACGGGTATGCGGGACTCATTAAAAAGGAAGCGGGAGAAAATGCGGTTGATAAAACCGGAAAGCAGGGATTCTTTGCCGGGATTGATGACGATTAGGTCGGCTTTTACGTCTTTGGCGTACTGGAGCGTGATGGTGGCGATGTTTTCACCCGGGAGGGTTTTGCATTCTACCGGTACTTCGGTATTGTCGCGTATCAGCCGGTAGGCTTTGAGCAAATAGGCATTGCCATCGGTATCCGGCCCGGGGTGGCTGCCCGACAGCGTCACCAGGTGAAGCCGGCTGTTGTATTTTTTGGCAAGATAAGTGGCAAACATCAGTTTGCGGATAGGCAGAAAGGACGAGCCTACGGGCATAACGATGTTTTTTACACTGTCGAGGTTGGCGCGGGCCTGGAGGGTGAGGACGGGACAGCCGGTTTTTTTGGACAGGCGGTTGATGCCGGAATGCATAAACCAGCCGGCGGATATGAGCGGGTGTGTTTTTCCCAGCACGACCAGGTCGATATGGTTTTTGATGGCATAGTTGGTGATGATGGTTTCCTGCCGCCCTTTTTCTACGGAGGTATACAGGCGCAGCGGCGGCGGCAGGTGCATGATGTACCCGGAGTACAGTTTTAATATCCGCTGGTTGATATCTTCTTCGTTTTTAAACCAGGCGAGCGGGTTGGTATATTTATGGCCCGGTTCAGGCAGCATGAATAAGAGATGTACGTTGCATTCAAAAGGACGCGCCAGCTCTATGGCTTCCTTTATGACGAATTCGCAAGGAGCATTTACATCTACAGGCACCAGTATGTTGCTGAATAATTTTTTCATCCGTTGTTATTGAAGTTACAGGCAAACCATTAAACGGGGATTAAGCGGGAATTAAATGCCTATTAATTACAATCGCCGGTTGTATTGCCCTGGCAGGCGGCTGCAGCGTGTAGTATAAACTGGTGATGGACTGAACAGTGGCGCCTGGTACATAGGTGATACATATTAATGAGTGGTATGAAGACAACAAAAAGGGTGTACAAAAATCATACACCCTTTTGTTTTGTGAAAGTGCAACCTAAAACCACCTTGCATGAAATGCGTACTCAATAACAAAAACAAATATGTACTCAACTCTTTAAAAGCGAATTAAACTCAAGTTAAAAGTGAATTAAAATAACTATTGCGGATAGTAGCTGCTTAGTGAAGGCAGCTGGATGGTGAAGGTAGTGCCGGCTACGACATCTGATTTTACTTCAATGTTTCCCTTGTGGAGGCGTATAATGCGTTTGGAGAGCGGCAGTCCCAGGCCAAAGCCTTTGGTTTCGCCGGCAGTGGAAGCGCGGTAGAAAGGATGAAAGATATTTTCTATTTCTTCTTCGGCGATGACATCGCCGTGGTTATGGATTTCTATGAGTACCTGCCTGTTGCTGAAGTGCAGGTATATCGAGGAGCGTTTGTCGGGCGAGTATTTGCAGCCGTTTTCGGCAATATTCTTGAGTGCGCTGTACAGCAAATCGGCATTGCCGTAAGCAAGGCAGCGTTTTTCATCGTCGGGAAACTCACCGAACTCGAGCTCGACCTGGTAGGCGGCGTTCAGCTTTTTTACATCGGACACGACTTTGAACATGATTTCATCGATCCTTACTTCGTTGAGCTCGATACCGCCTTCATAGCCTGTTTTGGCTATTTCGAGCAGGCTTTTGGTGAGGCGGCTCATCTGCTCTACATCTTCCTGTATGGAGTGCAGCACTTTCTGGTATTCTTCGGCGTTACGTTCCTTTTGCAGGGTTACCTGCAGCTGGCTGGAGATGGAGGTGAGGGGTGTGGACAGCTCGTGCGATGCATTGGAGATAAAGCGCCGCTGTATGGTAAACGATTCCTGGAGGCGGTTAAGGAGGTCGTTGAACGTGTTGGCAAGGCGGGAAAGCTCATCTTGTCCGTCGCCTTCATAGATACGGTGTGACAGGTTATGGGAGGAGATTTCATTTACTTCGGCGATGATGCGGCTGATAGGCCTTACCAGCTGTGCTGAAAAGATAAAGCCTACCCAGAAGGTGATGAAAACGCCTGCGAGCAGGCTCAGCCATAACATTTTCTGCAATTGTGCGAGGCGGCGCCAGCCATCTTCGTCAAAGGCGGTATATACTATGAGCAGTCCGCGCCTGGCTTCGGGATAGTAGCGCGCATATATATCGGTTTTCCTGGCATGGGAATACCGGTCTAAATCTCTTCTTACTGCGGCCAGGTAGTCTTTGTCCGTTTTGAAAGGAGGTATAACGCCTGTCTGGTTTTCGAATACGGGCTGGTTGTTATGGTCGAAGATGATGATATGTTTATTGGGCAGGTTGGCATTGGTGCTGTCGAGCCTTTTTAATATGGTGGTGCTGCTGTCGCCAAACAGCTGGAACAGCTGTACGATGTTATTGGACCTGCCGTCGAGACGGGTTCTGAATACGTTTTCGCGTTCGAGGGCGGAGAAATAATAAATAACGAAGCTTAGCAATGACAGCAGCGCCATTACCACAAGGGTAAACAGCACGGTTATTTTGAAGCGGATGTTCATAATTCCTTCAGGATATACCCCATGCCTACCTGTGTATGGATAAGCTTGTTGGGAAAGTCCCTGTCGAGTTTTTTACGGAGGAAAGTTACATAAACATCTATTACATTGGTCTTGGTGTCGAAATCAATGTCCCATACGTTGAGCGCTATATCGGCCCTGGACACGACGCGGTTTTTGTTTTTAACCAGGTATTCGAGCAGCTGGAATTCTTTGGCGGTGAGGGTGATGGCATGGCCGTCGCGGCTTACTTCCTTGCTGTCGAGGTTCATGACCAGATCGCCTACCCGGAGGATATTGCCTACCGGGCCGTTGTGGCGAAGGCGTTTGAGCAGGGCGCGGATGCGTACGAGCAGCTCTTTGAAGTCGAAGGGCTTCACCACGTAATCATCGGCGCCGGCATCGAATCCTTCTATCTTATCGTCGATGGCGTTTAAGGCGGTGAGCATGATGACGGGTACCTGCTGGTTGCGGTTTCGGATTTCCTTGCACAGCTCATAGCCGCTGATGCCGGGGAGGTTGATATCGAGTATCACGAGATCGAAAGGGTGGGAATGAAACAGTTTTTTGCCTACCAGCCCGTCGTATGCTACTTCCACATGGTACTGGTTTTCGCTCAATCCTTTTTTCAATGCATCCGCAATCTTCTTTTCATCCTCGACGAGTAAAATTTTTATTTCTTCCATATATGTTGATATCCGGATGTGCTGATACCGGGGCAAATTTCGGCTATAAAACCTACGAATGCCTGCCGGACTGCGGCGAATGAGTTAAAAAGAAATTAAAAATCTGCCTTGTTTACGCGTTGTTATACAGCTTATAAACAGATTCGCGCAGGGGCAGGCTTTTATCGCTGCAGATAAACTCGAGCGTATCAGCAATCTGCGAGGGTTGCACCCAATTGACGAAATTGGCTTTTGGCATGCTTTGCCGGTTTATTTCGGTGTCGATCGTGCTGGGTACGATGACGGAGGCTGTTACATTTTTGCCTTTGGCGGTGGCGTTGATGTATTCGGCCAGTTTGAACAGCAACGATTTTGATAAGGCATAGGCCAGCAGGTTTTTGCCGTCTTCGGGCTGGAGGGCGGGGCGGGCGCCGACGAAGACGAGGCGGCCGTTGTTGTTTTGCAGCATATGTTCCAGCAGGGGACGTGCGCTGTAGTAAGCGGTTCCGAAGTTGAGTGAGAACATATGGTCGAGCTCGCTTTTGCCGGTGGCAGCGATATCACCCATGGCAAAGCCGCCGACAAGCAGCAGGGCGCCGTCTATTTTTTTATGTTTGGCGATCATCTCCTGGATAAAGGCGCCGCTGGCGGTTTCGTCGACGAGGTTTACGGTGTGTAGTTCGAAGCGGTCGTTGTTACTGGCAAATACCAGGTGGCTGCCGGAATGGTCTACGGCGATGACACGATAGCCGGTATCGAGGAATTTTTTTACGGTGGCTGCGCCGAGATTGCCGTTGGCGCCGGTAATGATGATCGTCTTCATAACACTAATTTTCGCGAATGTTAAAACGCTAATTTGCGCGAATTTTTGCGAATATGGGCGAATCTCGCGAATATATCGAACAACAGAAGTGAAATTGAATTGGTTCAGCCCGGCGTCAGCCATTCGCCTCTATTCGCTATAATTCGCACGCATTAGCGTAAAAAAAAAGGGCCCTCTGTGGAAACAGGGGGCCTCAACGATTGCTTGCCTATATGAAAAAAAGTTATTGGCGACTTATGGAGAAGGTTGTCCAGATTTGTTGATTACTTTATATGTGAAAATTTGTAATCTATTATTTTTTCCTTCCTGAGTACAAATTAAAGGAATTTTATTGAAAATAACATATATATCATTTATATTAATATGAATAATGTGTTGAAAACCCCATTTCGAAGGCGGTCAGCCTTTTGGATGGGGGCTTTTAATTAAAGTGTTTTGCCGGGATATACCTTCAAGGCCTGCTCAAGACAGTCCATAGCAGCATGTATTGAATTGGTATTCAATACATAAGCAAGTCGCACTTCGTTTTTGCCGAGGCCAGGAGTACCATAAAAGCCGGTAGCGGGGGCCAGCATCACCGTTTGATTGTTATGGGAAAAAGATTCCAGCAGCCACTGGCAGAATTTATCTGCATCATCGATGGGCAGCCGGGCCATGGCATAAAAAGCGCCGCCGGGATTGGGGCAGAGCACACCGGGCATGGCGTTGAGGCGCTGTACGATGGTATCCCTTCTTTTAAGGTATTCTGCCTTGATGCCGTCGAAATAATCCAGGGGCAGGTCTACTGCGGCCTCTCCCAGTATTTGTGCAAAAGAGGGGGGGCTCAGTCTTGCCTGGGCAAATTTCAGGGCGGCGTCGAGCACCTGCTGGTTGCGCGTCACAAAGGCGCCGATGCGGCCGCCGCAGGCGCTGTAGCGTTTGCTGATGGTATCCATCAATATAATATGATCGTCTACCCCTTCCAGCTGCATGGCGCTGAAATGGGTACCGCTGTAGCAGAACTCGCGGTAAGCTTCGTCGGCAAACAGGTAGAGGTTATGCTTTTTGATGATCTGCTTAAGTGTCTCCATTTCTTCGCGGCTATAAAGGTAGCCGGTAGGATTGTTGGGATTGCAGATAACAATGGCTTTGGTGCGCGGGGTGATCACTTTCTCAAATGCCGACATGGGCGGCAGGGCAAAACCGCTTTCGATGCCTGACGTGATGGGTACGACGTTGACATCGGCTGCTACGGCAAAGCCGTTGTAGTTGGCATAAAATGGCTCGGGGATGATCACTTCATCGCCGGCATCCATGCAGGCCATGAAGCCAAACAGGATGGCTTCGGAGCCGCCGGTGGTGACGATGATCTGGCCGGGCGTAATATCGATGCCTACGCGTTTATAGTATTCTGTGAGCTTGCGGCGGTAGCTTTCATTGCCTGCGCTGTGACTGTATTCCAGCACCTTGAAATCGGCATGCCGCACGGCATCGAGGATGGCGGGGGGCGTTTCAATATCGGGCTGGCCGATGTTGAGGTGGTATACGGTGATTCCTTTTTTCCGGGCAGCTTCTGCATAGGGCACGAGCTTCCTGATGGGTGAGGGCGGCATGACCTGGCCGCGATGACTTATAGATAACATGCGGCAAAAATACGGAGGATGAAGGTGGAAATGTGGTAAATGTGACAAATGTGCTGATACCGTGTGCCAGCCGCGTGCCGGGTGATATGAATGCAAAATCCCGCCGGGACGGCGGGATTTTATATGATATACATTGATTATGTAAAAGCGGGAGGACTACTTACCTGCTTTTTTTGATTTCTCTGCTTCGTATTTCGCGTAGGCATCGGCATTGAGCACTTCGCCTTTTATTTTCAGCTCGAGGGGCTGGGCGGCGCCGGCTACTTTAACGAAGATGGTTTTTTCGAACGTATTGGGCGTAGCGGCGTTAAAACCGGCTTTGATAACATCGCTCTTGCCTTTTGCTATGGGCTTTTCGGGTTTTGCGGGGGTGGTGCAACCGCAGCTGGCGGTAGCAGACTCGATGACAACGGGTTGCCTGCTGATATTTTTGAAAGCAAAATCATACGTCACGGGAACGCCGAGTTTGATTTTACCGAAATCGTGCACGGTTTCCTTAAAGGTAACCAGGTCGGTTGGTTTGGTGGTAGCGGCAGGTTCCTGTGCAAACACGGCTGCTGTAGCCACTATCGCCGCAAGGGATAAGAAAAGCTTTTTCATTGTTTATTGGTTTGATGTTGTTTATTAATTGGATTGTTTTAATACCTGTACGCCGCTGTTTTCGGGGGCAGGGGTGGCCGGCGCTTTATAGACGGCACCCTTAATAGTGAGCATTTTTGTTTGCCCGGCGTTGTATAGTATGGTCACTGTTTTTTCGAAAGTCCCATCATTATAGGCATTGTAGCCTACGGTGATTTTGGACGAGGCGCCGGGGGCAATGGGCTCTCTTTTCCAAACGGGGGTGGTGCAGCCGCAGCTGGCGCGCACATCGTCGAGCTTGAGGGAGTCTGTGCCATTGTTGGCAATGATAAACTCATGGGTCACGGGGCGGCCCTGCTGAATTTTGCCAAAATCCCAGGCGGTTTCCTTCAATACCAGTACTTCTGCTATGGGCTTGACGGGGGCGGTGGTGGTGCCCTGTGCGATGGCCATATTGACTATGATTGCGGTGGCCAGGAGCGTAAACAATGTTTTCATCCGTTCAGTATTTATTTTCCAGTAAATAACGTCCCCCAAATTTACATATTGTAGGGCAACTGTCACAGGCATTTTTTTGGGATAAGTATTTTTTAACATGAGCGGGGAACCGGGCGCCGGAGGCGCCCCTCCTTCCTCACATTTGTTAGTTTTTTGTGGCTAACCTGTTTGAAAAAACACGTAGGTTTGTCGCATGGAACAGACCCGCAATGTTACCAGCGATTTATCGGCTGCCGAAAAGCTATCTTTCGACCATTTTCGCGAAGAGGTATTGAGCGATTTCCGCCTGGCCTGCCAGAGCCGGGAAGCCAGCCTGCTAGGGCGAAAGGAAGTGCTGACGGGCAAGGCCAAATTCGGCATTTTTGGCGATGGGAAGGAAGTGCCCCAGGTGGCGATGGCGAAGTTTTTTAAGCCGGGCGATTTTTACAGTGGTTATTACCGCGACCAGACTTTTGCTTTTGCCAGCGGGGCGGCGTCGGTAACGGAATTTTTTGCGCAGCTATATGCCGATCCGGACACCAGCCATGACCCTCATAGCGGCGGCCGCCAGATGAATTCCCATTTTGCGACGGCCAACGTGGATGAAAACGGCGTGTTTCTCGATTTGGCCAATACCAAGAACCTGGCATCGGGCATGGCCCCTACGGCGGCGCAGATGCCCCGCTCGCTGGGACTGGCTTTTGCCTCCAAGGCATTTCGCCATATCGGGTTACTGAAGCAGTTTCCGCATCTTTCCAATAATGGCAATGAAGTTTGTTTTTGCACCATCGGCGATGCGTCCACCAGCGAGGGGCATTTCTGGGAAACCGTGAATGCAGCGGGTGTGTTGCAGGTGCCGCTGGCGATGTTTATATGGGATGACGGCTATGGTATTTCGGTGCCCAAAAAGGTCCAGACCACCAAGGGATCCATATCGGAGGCCCTGAAGGGGTTCCAGAAAAAAGAAGGCACCAACGGCATCGATATTTACCGGGTGAAGGCATGGGACTATGCGGGTATGTGCGAGGTATTCGAGGCGGGTATCCGTAAGATGCGCGAAACGCATATACCGGCCCTGTTTCATGTAGAGGAAGTAACCCAGCCGCAGGGACATTCCACATCAGGCAGCCATGAGCGTTATAAATCGCCCGAGCGGCTGGAATGGGAGCGTGAATGGGATGCGATTAAAAAAATGAAGGAATGGATCATCGATAATGCGCTTGCCAGTGACGATGAGCTGGGCGATATCGAAGTGTCTGCCAAGGAATATGTGCGTGAGTGCAGGAGCGCCGCCTGGGAGGCGTATCATACGCCTATCCGGCAGCAGGTGAGCCGTGCCGCGGGGCTGGTGACGGCGCTGGCGGATACCCTGCCGCAGCAGGGCGACGCGCTGCGTAAGCTGGTAAAAGAGCTGGTATACAACCGCGAGCCCAACCGCCGCGATGTGATGCGTGTGCTGCACAGCGCCATCCTGCTTGCGGGCGATGATTTGGCGGCATATGACACCGCAGCGTATTACAACAGCCTGAAGGAGGAAAATAAATTACTGTATAATTCCTGTTTATATAATGAAGGCAGCAGGAGCCCGCTGAAAGTGGCCGAAGTAAAACCTGCTTATGGCTATGATGCCCAGCTGGTGAATGGCTACGAGATTGTCAATAAATATTTCGATCAGCTGTTTGCCGGCAACCCGAAGGTGCTGGCTTTTGGCGAGGACCTTGGTTTTATCGGCGACGTGAACCAGGGCTTTGCGGGGCTGCAGGCAAAGCATGGCAACCAGCGTATATTCGATACCGGCATACGCGAGCTCACCATTATCGGGCAGGGCATTGGCCTTGCCATGCGGGGGCTGCGGCCGATTGCAGAGATCCAGTACCTGGATTACCTGCTGTATGGCCTGCAACCGCTGAGCGACGATGTGGCCAGCCTGCATTACCGTACCGCGGGCAGGCAAAGCGTGCCGCTTATCGTGCGCTCGAGGGGGCATCGTCTTGAAGGCATCTGGCACAGCGGTTCGCCGATGGGCATGATCATTAATTCGTTGCGGGGGCTGCATATCTGCGTGCCGCGGAATATGGTGCAGGCCGCGGGCATGTACAATACGCTGCTGGAAGGCAATGACCCGGCGCTGGTGATTGAATGCCTGAATGGTTACCGCCTCAAAGAAAAATTACCGATTAACCTGGGCGATATGCGGGTGCCGCTGGGCATACCCGAAGTGGTGCGCGAGGGAGAGGACGTGACCATTGTTTCCTATGGCTCTACGCTGCGGATCATTGGCGACGCCGCCAAAATACTGGAAGAGCAGTTGGGCATCAACGTAGAAATCATCGATGTGCAGACGCTGCTGCCGTTTGATATTCACCATAGCATACTGGACTCCCTGCGCAAAACCAACCGCATCCTTTTCGTGGACGAGGATGTACCGGGAGGGGCTGCCGCCTATATGTTCAACAAGGTGATGGAAGAGCAGGGCGGTTACCGCTGGCTGGATGTGGCGCCCAAAACGCTTACGGCCAAGGCACACCGGCCGGCCTATGCGAGCGACGGCGATTATTTCAGCAAGCCGAATGTGGAAGATGTGATAGATGCGGTAAGGGGACTGATGAAGGAGTAGCCCTTCGACCCTTCGACAAGCTCAGGACAGGCTAAGCACAGGGTGACAGTTCTTAATCAAGAAATTTCTTCTTCAATTCGGGCGTAGGTACCCAGCAGGCTTCTTTTTTTCCAAACCATTTATAGCGGTTCCTGGCGATGAGGTTGTATACGGCATCGCGGATAAAGCGCGGCACGATGATAAACGCGTACAGGAGGGACCATGCGCCACCGAGTGAGCGGGCCACGCGCAATGCGGCGGTGGAATGCGTATAGCAGCTATCGCCTTCCACCAATAAAAACGAATGAAAATCATCTGCCGGAAGGCCGAACCGGTGCAGGTATTGCTGACCGGCGGCGCCCTGCAGGGATGCAAACAGAAACCGGTTCTTTTTATCTCTTTTTATAACAAACTGAACGCTGCTGCTGCAGAGATTGCAGATACCGTCGAAGAGGATGATTTTTGACACAGCGTTTGTTGTTGGTTTCCGGGCACGCCTGCCTTTTATTTCAGGTTGTGAAACACTTTCTGTACGTCTTCGTCCTGCTCAATCTTGTCTACCAGCTTCATGACTTCTTCGGCCTGCGCTTCGTTGAGCTCTACGGTTACGGTAGGTATCCATTCCAGCTCGGAGCTTAAGGGCGTGATATTCCTTTCTTCGAGGGCTTTTTGGAGGCTGCCGAAATCGGTAAAGGCGCAACGGAGCACCAGTACGGTCTCACCGTTTTCGCCGGCGCCTTCGCCCAGCTCATCCAGGCCAAAATCGATGAGCTCCAGCTCGAGGTCGTCGGCGTTCATGCCTTCGGTCTTTAGCTTGAATACGCCCATCTTTTTAAACTGGAAGCTAACGCTGCCACTGTTGCCCAGGGTGCCGCCGCCTTTATTGAAAATAGATTTTACGTTGGCTACGGTGCGTACGTGGTTGTCGGTGGCGGTTTCCACGAGGATGGCTACACCGTGGGGGCCATAGCCTTCGTAGAGGATTTCGTCGTAGTTGGTCATTTCCTTGCCCTGGGCCCTTTTGATGGCCGCTTCCACGCGGTCTTTGGGCATGCCTACGCTGCGGGCGTTCTGGAAGCAGCGGCGCAGGGCGGGGTTGATAGCAGGGTCGGGGCCACCGGCCTTTACTGCGATAATGATTTCCTTCCCGATGCGGGTAAACTGTTTGGCCATCCGGTCCCAGCGGGCAAACATGGTGGCTTTACGTACTTCAAATATCCTTCCCATTGTACTGGTTTATAATTGTAATAGGTTTTGGGCCCCTTCGACAAGCTCAGGGCAGGCCCTCCGGCAAGCGCAGGGCGGACGCAAATTTAGGAATAAGGGGGCAAATTGGGTGTTGAAATGAAAAAAGGATGTCATCTTTCCGTAAAGACGACATCCTTTCTTATTTCGATATAATATAGTTATTTATCGGGATTGCGCAGCTTGCTGTTTTTGGCGCTGTAGCCAAAATAGATGATAAAGCCGATAAGCAGCCATACAAACAGGCGGATCCAGGTATCCAGCGGCAGGAACACCATCATAAACAAGCAGGTAAAGATACCCAGTATGGGCACCAGCGGTACCAATGGCGTTCTGAAAGCGCGTGGGGCGTCGGGCATTTTTTTGCGCATGACGATGACCCCGATGCAGACCAGGATAAAGGCAAACAGGGTGCCGATGCTGGTCATTTCGCCCACCACCCTGGCCGGAACGAAGGCGGCAAACAGGCTTACGAACAGCATGAACAACAGATTTGATTTGGCCGGTGTGCGGAATTTCGGGTGCACGCGGGAGAATACCGGGGGTATCAGCCCGTCTTTGCTCATGCTGAAGAACACACGCGACTGGCCGAGCAGCATCACCAGGATAACCGATGAGTAGCCTGCCAGGATGGCGAGGATGATGAGCCTGTTGAGCCAGGGATAGGCGGCATGAATAACGCCATTGGCATCTGCCGTGCCCATTTTGTCGATGGCAACGGCCACGGGAGCGATACCGTCCTGTCCCTTAAACGATGTATAATTGGCCACGCCGGTCATAACGTGGGCAAAAAGGATGTATAGAACCGTACAGATGGCCAGTGAGCCGAGGATGCCGATGGGCATATCTTTACGGGGGTTCTTGGCTTCCTGTGCGGCGGTGGACACGGCGTCAAAGCCTATATAGGCAAAGAACACGATGGCCGCTGCCCGTATGATGCCGCTGAAACCGTATTCACCAAACGTACCGTTGTTTTCGGGGATATAGGGTTTGTAATTGGCGTTATTGATGTATTTCCAGCCAACGAAGATAAACACCAGCACGACGGCCACTTTCAGGGTTACGATAACGGCGTTTACTTTGGCGGATTCTTCCGTTCCTTTTATGAGCAGCAGGCTCATGAGGATGACGATAAAAACGGCAGGGAGGTTGATAATACCCCCGTCCCACGGACCAACAGTCAGCGCATGGTCAAGGTGCAGCCCGAACCCGTCGAGGAATTTGACGAGGTACCTGCTCCAGCTGATGCTTACGGTGGCGGCGCCTACGGCATATTCGAGCACGAGGTCCCAACCGATTATCCATGCGATGAACTCACCCATGGTGGCATAACTATAGGTATATGCGCTGCCGGCAACGGGTATCATGGAAGCGAATTCGGCATAACAAAGCCCGGCAAACCCACAGCCCAGGGCGGCTACAACAAACGACAGGGTGATGGCGGGTCCGGCCTGGTTGGCAGCGGCGCCGCCTGTAATGGAGAACAGGCCTGCGCCGATGATAGCGCCGATACCTAATGCCACGAGAGAACGTGGCCCGAGGGTTTTTTTGAGAGAATGCCCACCGGTGTCATTGGCTTCCGCCAACAGGCCGGCGAGGGGCTTTTTAACGAAAAGACTCATAGTTTTAGTTTGGTATGTTATCGATTTACAATAAGAGTAATTAGCGGCTCAAAATAAACAATTATTTAATACCCCTTCCTTTCTTTTGACCACCCGGCCTGATTTAAGGATTAAAGTTTTGCAGTGTCGGTATTTTTTCGAATTTTCGGTGTTGAAACCGAATGGCTTCCCTTAAAACTATGTATGGCTAAACAGAACCGTCTTACTATCTACGTGCTGATTGCAATGGGGCTGGGCGTTATCACGGGTTACCTTATCCACAGAAACCTGCCGGCGGAGTCGGCTAAAAAGTTTGCGGATAATATCCGGCTGCTTACCAAGATATTCCTCTTCCTGGTGCAGATGATCATCGCTCCCCTGGTATTTTGTACCCTGGTGGTGGGCATTGCCAAGCTGGGTGATTTGAAAACCGTGGGGCGGGTAGGGGGCAAGGCCCTGCTGTGGTTTGTATCGGCCTCGCTGATAAGCCTGCTGCTGGGCATGCTGATTGTGAACCTCTCCCGGCCGGGCGAGGCGATCGATTTGAGCAATGCCGATATGGCGGGCGCAAAAGATGTTATCAGCAAAACGCAGGAGTTTTCTCTCAGCGCCTTCGTGGAGCACGTATTTCCCACCAGCCTTATCAAGGCGATGGCCGATAACCAGATATTACAAATAGTGGTGTTCAGCATCTTTTTTGGCGTGGCTACAACGGCGATAGGCGATTATGCCAAACCCGTGGTAAAGGCGCTGGATGCGGCGGCGCATATCATTCTGAAGATGGTGGGCTATGTGATGGCGTTTGCGCCGCTGGGTGTGTTTGGCGCCATTTCGGCGGTCATTGCGCTGAAGGGGCTGGACGTGTTTAAATTCTACGGCCTGTACCTGATGTATTTTATACTGGGCATCGCCCTGCTCTGGGCGATATTGCTGACGGTGGGCTTTATTGTGCTGGGCAAACGCGTACCGGTATTGCTAAAACGCATTGCACAACCTTTGCTGGTTGCTTTCAGCACCACGAGCAGCGAAGCGGTATTTCCCAAGCTGACCGAGGAGCTGGAACGTTTTGGGTGCAAAGACAAGATAGTGGCTTTTATCCTGCCGCTGGGCTATAGCTTTAACCTGGATGGCAGCATGATGTATATGACTTTTGCCAGCCTGGCCATTGCGCAGGCGTACGGCGTTCATATGGATGTGGGCACACAGCTGACCATGCTGCTGGTGCTCATGCTGACCAGCAAAGGGATTGCCGGCGTGCCGCGCGCCTCGCTGGTGGTGGTCACGGCCACCTGCGCCATGTTTAAGATACCGCCCGAAGGCATTGCGCTGATACTGCCTATCGACCATTTTTGCGATATGTTCAGAACAGGTACCAACGTATTGGGTAATGCGTTGGCCACAAGCGTGGTAAGCAAATGGGAAGGAGAGCTTGAAAATGCATAATTTGCGGACCTTTAACCGCGAACGCTTTAACCAAAAAGTAATGCCGCCATGCTGGAGTTATTAAATATTACGCTGAAGGATTTGCTCAACCCCGAGTTTTATATCAACAACGGGGGATTGTGGCTGTTGCTTTTTATCGTGTTTGCCGAGACGGGGCTGATGGTGGGGTTCTTCCTGCCGGGCGACAGCCTGCTGTTTGTGGCCGGTATCTACAGCAAAATGCTGGTGAACAGTATGATACCGGGGGGAACGGGCAGCGATTTTATCGATTTGGTGGTGCTGGTGATTATGCTGTCTGTTTGCGGTATCCTGGGTAATATGGCCGGCTATTGGTTTGGCAAGAAAAGCGGGCCTTTTTTGTATACGCGCAAGGACACGTTTTTCTTCAAACGAAAATACCTGATACGGGCCAAGGAGTTTTTTGACAAGCATGGCGGGCAGGCCATTGTATTTGCCCGGTTCCTGCCTATTATCCGCACGTTTGCGCCCATTGTGGCGGGTATCGTGCAAATGGACGGGCGGAAGTTTCTTGTTTATAATGTTATCGGCTGCATTGCCTGGGTAACCAGCATGCTGTTTGCGGGGCATTACCTGCAAAAGCTCTTCCTGGTCAAGTTTAACTTTGATCTTACCAAGCACCTTGAGGTGATTGTGATTGGTATCGTTCTCATTACTACGCTTCCTGTTATCTACAAGCTGTTCTTTGGCAAAAAAGAAAGCGACGGGGAAATTCCTTCGTAAAAAATCCGTGTTATATAAACCAATATCGAATGGACAAAAAACAAGCATCGGTATTTAGCCTGGCTGTTATTGTGGCTGCGCTGGGTTATTTTGTCGATATCTACGATTTGCTGCTGTTTACAATCGTCAAGAAACAAAGTATGCTCGATGTGGGCGCTACCGCCGATACAATGCTTGCGGATAGCACCAAAGTGATTAACTGGCAAATGGTGGGCCTGTTGCTGGGAGGCATCCTTTGGGGGGTGCTGGGAGATAAAAAAGGAAGATTGTCTGTGTTGTTCGGCTCTATCATATTGTATTCTGTAGCCAATTTTATTACTGGTTTTGTTCATACGGTTGACCAATACGCGATCTGTCGTTTTGCAGCAGGGCTGGGCCTGGCGGGAGAGCTGGGGGCTGGTATTACCCTGGTGGCCGAATTACTGCCGCAAAACAAAAGAGGTATCGGTACTTCTATGGTAGCAGGTATCGGGCTGGGTGGCGCCGTTGCGGCTTATTTTACTTTTCAGTTCACAGAGGACTGGCGCCTGTGTTATAAAATCGGCGGCTGCCTCGGCATCGTTTTGCTCCTGATGCGTGTAAGCGTTGCCGAATCCGGCATGTTCAGGCAGATAAAAGAACAAAATGTACGTCGTGGTAATTTCCTGATGTTCTTTACCGATGCCCGCCGGTTCAGGAAATATGCGCTGGCGATCCTTATCGGCTTACCCACCTGGTATGTGATTGGCATACTCGTAAACCAAAGCGATAAATTTGCTGCTGCGATGTTTGGAAGCAAAACGATCGATTCCGGCAAATCTATCATGTTTGCTTATGCCGCCATATCGATAGGGGATATTGTAGTAGGGTTCGTATGCCAGTATTTTAAAAGCCGTAAAAAAGGCTTGCTGGTGTTTTACATACTGTGTATCGTATCTCTTGTGCTGTTTTTCAGCACATACAATAACTCAGAGGCTTCCATGTATACTATTTGCGCCATGCTGGGTTTCAGCACCGGCTTTTGGGCTATTTTCGTAACCATGGGAGCTGAACAATTCGGTACCAATTTACGGGCAACGGCGGCTACTACCATTCCCAATATGGTGCGGGGCGCTTTACCCCTGATCAATTTATTATTTCTGAATCTGTTTCAGCTACACTGGAAATGGTCATTGATTAAAAGTGGTATCATCACGGGCATTGTGGTAATGATGATAGCGCTTGTGGCATTTTATTTTACGGAAGAAACCTATCACAAAGACCTGAACTATACAGAGGGTGAAGACAGGCTGCCTATTTAATAAATACTCATTAACACGAATGGAAGCGAGTTAGTGCCAATTCGTTTCCATTCGCCCATATTCGTGTATGAAGTTTTTGATTATCCGTTTTTCCTCCATTGGCGATATCGTGCTCACCACGCCCGTTGTGCGCTGTTTGAAGAAACAGGTGGCGACGGCCGAGGTGCATTATCTTACCCGGAAGCGGTATGCGGGCATCGTGGAAAGCAATCCGTATATCGACAGGGTGCATGCCATGGACGACAGCCTGGATGCGGTGATAGAAACGCTGCGGGCGGAAGATTTTGATTATGTGATAGATCTGCACCATAACCTGCGTACGCTCAAGGTAAAAAAAGCGCTGGGCAAGCAGGCGTTTTCCTTCAATAAGCTCAATATAGAGAAGTGGCTGCTGACGGCGTTTAAAATAAACCGGCTGCCGGATATACATATTGCAGACCGTTATATGGAGACTGTCAAAAGTTTTGGCGTTACCAATGACGGGGCGGGGCTGGATTATTTTATCCCGGATGGGGAGCTTATCAAAGAATCGGATATTCCCACTTCGCACCATGCTGGTTATATAGGGCTGGTGATAGGGGCGGCGCATCATACCAAGAAATACCCGCTTGAAAAACTACAGGCGTTTTGCGCCGGTATCGATCATCCCGTTATTGTTTTGGGGGGAAAGGAGGATGCGGAGCGCGGGGAGCAGCTGGCAGCCCTTGACCCGTTTAAAATATACAATGCCTGCGGCAAGTTCAGCCTGCATGAGTCGGCCGACCTGGCGCGGCGGGCGAAGCTGGTAGTGACCAACGATACCGGGCTGATGCATATAGCGGCGGCGTTTAAGCGCCCCATTGTGTCGCTCTGGGGTAATACCATCCCGGGATTTGGCATGTACCCGTATTACGGAAGCAATTACCTGTCGCACCAGCAGCAGGCGCCCTTCGATATACTGGAAGTGAACGGTTTGCGCTGCCGTCCCTGCTCCAAGATAGGGTATGACAAATGCCCTAAAGGCCATTTTAAATGCATGCGGGAGATAGGCGAGGAGCGGCTGAGGGAGGTGGTGATGCAACGATTGGGGCGTACTATTTGATGTGCATCCCGGTCCATTCTCCCTGTTTATCAAAGAGATTATAGCCTGCCATTGAATCAAAACAGAGAAAGCTGCCGGTCCATTTGCCCGACAGGTTGAACTGGTTGAACGTGCCTTTGGCGGTCCTGACGTAGAAGCGTACCCATTCGCCCTTTTTATCGAATTCGAGCAGTAAGTCGTTGCTGTACCGGGTGATATATCCTGCCAGGTCGTCGTCTTTGTCAAATAGGTACAGTCCTTTCCAGAGTTCGTATTTGGGCGACAGGCAGATAACGAACATAGGGTTGAGGTCGGTATTGACGACGGGGTTGAGCTGTTTGTTTTTGGCCGGGTTGATCTGGTCTACGTGTTCGGGGCTGATAAGCCCGTTTTTGAGCGGATTGATATTCCAGTTGGAACGGGGGTTGATGGTGGCGTTGTGCTCGGGACAAATAACGGTATTGTGGGAGGGACTGAGGTTCAGGTCAAGGCGGGGGTTATGCTTCGCATCCAGCCCCTGGGCAGCCGCTGCAAGAAAAAAGAGCAATAAACCATGAGTGAGGGTAACTATTTTCCCCATAAGCGCGATTTTATATTAGTAGGGCTGTTGCGGTAAACGGCAACAGGGGGAGAATTTCATGGAATACCGGGAGCTGCTAATCCGGCTTTCACAAATGTACTCATTCGGCCGTAAATATGAGTAATAATTAATATAACCTGCACCGGGCGGGCTTTTCGTAAGTAAAGGGTACTGCCGGCGTCGTACCAGCATTTACCGGACAAACGAAGCTGGTACCGAAAGAATCATATTTTAGTTTGTGTATCTCTGTTATAGTTAGTTCCTCTCATATTTCATGCCGAGCTATCGTATTACTAAAAAACTTTATTGGTGAAACGGGTTCACAACGCCTGCTCTGGCTTTTTTTCGTTTTACAGTATGCGTGGGGATTTGTTAATGAGTTGCAAAAAGATGAAATAGCTGTTTATACCTGCAAGGCGTTCGTTATAGAGGGACTTTTGTGGTGTGTGTTCCCAAAATTGGGGGAATTAATTGGTCATGTTTTGTTTAGCGTGAGCTGTTGAAGCGGTAGCAGCAATGGCATGATTTTTTAAGCATTCTGCGATAGTCGTTTTCCCATGATAAACAACCATAATTATTATAATGCATTAGAGACAACGGATCTCGTTGAATTGCTCGCAGAAGCAACGCAAAGATACTCCCAGGCATCGGTTACCGGTGAAAGTGAACGAACACTTGATAGTTACCGCGAGCTGATGGGTCTTCTCCACACTGAAATACAGCAGCGCAATGCCGAAGATTGCGCAAAAAACAGCTCTCCTGAACCGGGCCATATTGTACCTGCCCATACCTAACGCCTGCCAGATAAAATATTCTAAACACGGTTTTCAATAGGATTATTGGATTATGTACGGGCCCGATGTCTATCGGGCCTTTTTTTATGCTATAAAATAAGAAAACGTTGTTTGTATGATAGCGGTTTAGCCGGCGGCGGACATTTCCGGGCAGGGCAGATAAATGTTTATGACGGCTCCTTTCTGTGGTTTTCCTTCGGCGGTAATGAAGCCCTGGTGGTTTTCGACGATCTTTTTGCAGATGGCCAGCCCGATGCCGGTGCCGTCGTATTCCTCTTTTGTGTGCAGGCGGTTAAAGATTTCGAATATTTTTTGGTTATTGGCCGGTGCAAAGCCAATCCCGTTGTCGGTAAAAGAAATATGGTAGTAACGCGTGTCTGCCAGGTCTGCGCTGATATTTATGCTGCGGCCGACGACGATGTGTGTTTTTATAATAATGTGTGGCGGGATATCTTTTTTGGCATATTTGAGCGAGTTGCTGATGATATTAATAAACAGCTGCTGGAACTGGAAATATATGACTGGGAAGGTGGGCAGGGGATCGGATTCTATGACGGCGTGTTTTTCTTCGATAAGCTCTTTCATCTCGTCTTTGGCTCCCTGGAGGAAAACATCGAGCGGCGTGTTTATGAGCGCGGGGTAGCTGACATTGGTACGCGAATAGGCGAGCAGGTCGTGAATAAGCGTTTTCATACGGCCGGCGGTCGTGTCCATGCGTTGAAAAAAATCCTGGCCTTTTGCGGAGAGGCGGTCTTTTTCGAAATGGAGAATATAGGAGGCAAAGGTTTGAATTTTCCTGAGCGGCTCCTGTAGGTCGTGGCTCGATATGTATACGAAAGACGAAAGCTCCTGGTTCATTTTATCGAGCTCGTTGTTTTTCTCTTCTATCTGGCGGTTTTTTTCCCTGAGCGCATCGTCGCTCAGCTTTTTCTCGGTGAGGTCGCGGGTTACTTTCGAAAAGCCGATGATTTTACTGTCGTTGTCGTGCAGGGCGGTGATAACAACGCTGCTCCAGAATAAGCTGCCGTCTTTTTTAACGCGCCAGCCTTCGTGGTTGGCTTTGCCGTTGGTTCTTGCTTCGGCCAGCAGCTGTTGGGGCAGGCGCCTGTTGCGGTCTTCCTGTGTATAGAAGACCTGGAAATTTTTGCCGGTGATTTCCGCGGCCGAATAACCTTTTATTTTTTCGGCGCCTTTGTTCCAGTTTTGTATATAACCTTCTGTGTCGAGCAGCAGGATGGCATAGTCCTGTACTTCGGAAATCATGCGGTGGTAGCGTTCCTCGCTTTCCTTTAATTCGTTTGTTCTTTCTGCTACCTTTTGTTCCAGCATATTTTTTGCTTCGCCCTGTTCCGTTATATCGATCAGCATATTGAGGGCGCCGATTAGTTTTCCTGTGCTGTCAAAAAGGGGGTCCGGGTAGGGTTTGATGAGTCGGCGTTCGCCATCGGGCCGTTCTACAATGATTTCCCAGTCGGTTATAGCGCGGCCTTCTTTGAGGGTAAGGGCCATGGGGCATTCGTCGAGGGGCAGGTCGGTACCGTCGGCGCGATATATTTTCCACGAGCCGCACCACATATCCACACCTGGCTGGGGCTCACGTCCCCATAACACGGCGGCGGCTTTATTGTAAAAATTGATATAGCCCCGGCTATCGCAGGTATATACGGCAACCGGCAGTCGTGATAGTATTTCACTAAAGCGGAGTTCGGTCCCCATTGGATTTTTGCTTTCGGTACCCGTCATAGTCTTCATGATCAATTTCCTTTTATGGGGAATATTTTACCTATACAGTGCATAGAATCAGGATTGGACTACCATTAAAAAAATCATACCAGGCCCCGGAGCAGTGCCTTTTTAACCGCCCTGGTTGAGCAGCCGGGTGATAAAATTGCAGACTTCCAGGAACCCGGAGGGTTTTTTTATACAATTGGCGGCGCCGAGCTGCATGGCTTTTTCGATGTCTTCGGGCCGTACCGACGTTGAATAAATAAAAACCGGTATATGTCTGAGGCGCTCCTGTTTTTTTATTTGAATGAGGGTTTCGAAGCCATTTAGAATGGGCATGTTTATATCCAGGAAAATAACATCGGGGTATACTGTGTCGCCGTTTAACTGCTGAAGGGCTTCTTCACCATTGCTGGCAGTAGCAAAAACAACGGTCTGGGCTACTTCGGCCAAAGCAGTCCTGAAAATATCCTGGTCATCCATATCATCGTCTACCAGTAAGAGATATTTCATGGGGATGTTTAAAAGGTCAGGCTATCATTCCCCGAATATACAACACCGGGGCCACTGTGTGGCCCGGTGTTCTTTTTTGACCCTCCCGTTTACAGCACCTGTTCGCCGGATTTTTTGCTCCTGTACAGCAGCGGCAGTCCAAAGGAGGCGCTGAAGCTGCCGGGGTTAATTTTTTATGAACGCGGATGGTAGCTGCAGGAATAGTTATTAACTTGCATGTCCATTCAAGTAAGGAACTCCTATGGATAAGGAAGCTGTAGCACTATCCCCTACAAAACGATTCTCCAACCGGGTAGAAAATTATGTAAAGTACCGTCCTTCATACCCGGTAGCGATGATACCATTTTTTGAAACAAGTCTCGGCCTGGCGCAAGGGCAGCGCATTGTGGATGTGGGCTCGGGAACGGGCCTTTTTGCGAAGCCATTGCTGGAGCGGGGATATGCCGTGACCTGTATAGAACCCAACGATGATATGCGCCGGGCGGGAGAGCTGGAGCTGGGCCGCTTTGCGGGTTTTACCAGCCGCAAGCACAAGGCGGAGCAAACGGGGCTGCGGGGACAGAGCGTGGATCTGATCACGGTGGCGCAGGCCTTTCACTGGATGGACCCCGCGGCGACAAAAAAGGAATTTAACCGTATCCTTAAACCGGGCGGCCACATTGTGCTGGCATGGAACCTGCGACAGCATACCACCCCGTTCATGCAGGCTTATCATGAGCTGAAGGAACGGTATCGTATAGAGGAAACGCCTGCACGGCGTGATGATGAAGAAACGCTGGCGGCTTTCTTTGCGCCCGGGGCGATGCAGGTGCAGCGGTTCGGGAACAACCAGCTCCTGAATTTCGAGGAGCTGAAGGGACAGTTACTATCGGCGTCGTATATCCCTTTGCCCGGCCATCCGCTGTACGAGGAAATGATCGCCTCGCTGGCGGAATTGTTCGTGAACAGCCAGCAGGGTGGCGTGGTGACGATGGTGCACGAGACTAAAATATACTGGGCCTGACAAGTTTGCCCCGGCCATTGGTATATGAAAAATGTTTGTTTATCCGCATTATCTGCGCGCTTGGATAATTTATCGTTTTAGTATGCTTCTTATGCAGGTTTCTATTGTAATATCGCACCGGATTACCTCTATAAATCCGCTTACCTCCACAAATCATTTACGATAGTTTTCTCATGTGACGTGTTGTAAAAACACACCACGAAGGCTTGTTTCTACAATGCCTTCCTGTTTTTTATGGGTGTTACCGGTTTATGCGGTATTGCCCGAACATGATAGAAACTATCCGCCGGGAATGCCATGAAACTTTTCATAACCAGGACGCCTGTTAAATAAAAAACCCCGGGGGAACCGGGGTTTTTTTCGAGAAACGTGAGACGTGAGTCGTTTGCGACGATTTCACGTCTCACGTTTCCCGATCTCATTATAATGTTTTCAGTACATCATTCATGTTTCTTACGGCATCGGCGCTTTTGTTGAAAAGGGCTTGCTCGTCGGCATTGAGGCCGAAATCAAGGATCTTTTCCCAACCGTTTTTGCCGATAACGACGGGTACGCCGAGACAAATGTCTTTCTGGCCGTATTCGCCTTCGAGGGAAACGCAGCAGGTGAAGAGTTTTTTCTCATCGCGCACGATGCTTTCCACCAGGGCTGCACCGGCAGCGCCGGGCGCATACCAGGCGGAAGTACCGATGAGCCTGGTGAGGGTAGCGCCGCCCACCATGGTATCGGCCACGATTTGCTTTTGTTGCGCTTCGCTCAGGAATTTGGTAACGGGAACGCTGTTCCAGGTAGCGAGACGGATAAGGGGTATCATGGTGGTATCGCCGTGACCGCCTACTACAACGGCGTTCAGATCGGCGGGGCTGCAACCGAGGTGCTGGCTCAGCTGGTAACGGAAGCGGGCGCTGTCGAGCGTACCGCCCATACCGATGATACGGTTTTTTGGCAGACCGGAAGTGGTGAGGGTCAGGTAAGCCATCGTATCCATCGGGTTGCTGATAACGATGATGATGGTATCGGGAGAATATTTCAGGATGTTTTCTGTAACGCCTCTTACGATACCGGCATTGGTGCCGATAAGCTCTTCCCTGGTCATGCCCGGTTTGCGGGGCAGGCCGGATGTAATGACAACGACATCGGAGCCGGCGGTTTTGGAATAGTCGGCGGTGCTGCCGGTGATTCTTGTGTCGAAGCCCAGCAGGGCAGCGGTTTGCATCATGTCCTGCGCCTTGCCTTCGGCGAGCCCTTCTTTGATATCGAGTAATACCAGCTCTTCGGCCAATTCCTTGCGGGCAATATTATCAGCGCAGGTAGCACCTACAGCCCCAGCGCCTACAACAGTAACTTTCATGTTGAACTACTATTTTATGAAGAAAGATTATTTGCGCTGCAAAGGTAAAGGCCAAATAACAGATGTAAAGAAAAAGCTGCTAAAACCGGAAATAAATAAAGGAATTGCTGCTCTGCATGCTTAAAATGACCAGCCAGGCCATCACGACCCATATAATCGTGCGCAGCCAGCGCGGCGTTTGGATGATCATGGCAGGCAGGTTGCGGTCGCGCGCGGTCCATTGCAACAGCAGCATGCCTGCTATAATGATCCATACACGGCTGGCATCGGAAGGCGACAGCAATGCGGGGCCGGCGGCTGCCTGCCCGAACAGGGCGCTGAAGACAACGCCGGCGGCGCTAAAGCTGGTGGCGCGAAAGAAAACCCAGGCGAGGGCCACGCAAAAAAAGACCAGCAAGCTCTTTATTACCAGGGCGGGTGTCATGGATGCGGCCAGCTGGCGGGTGCGATTGAACCCGCGTTCGATGCACAGGTAGAGACCGTGCAGCGCGCCCCAGGCCACGAAGGTCCAGGAAGCGCCATGCCACAGGCCGCCGAGCAGCATCGTGATCATGATATTGCGACCTGTATTCCATTTGCCCGAGCGGTTGCCGCCCAGGGGTATGTAGAGATAATCGCGGAGCCAGGCGGAGAGGGTAATATGCCACCTGCGCCAGAAATCGGCGAAGCCGGTAGCGGCATAAGGGAAGCGGAAATTTTCGGGCAGCACAAAGCCAAGGCACAGGGCGACACCGATGGCACAGGTGGAATAGCCGGCGAAATCGAAATATATCTGCCCGGTAAATGCCAGCACACCGGCCCAGGCATCCAGCGGACGCAGGGCCTGCGGAGAACCGAATACGGCATTGGCGGCGGGGGCCAGCAGGACGTCGGCCAGGAATACTTTGAGAAACAGCCCTATGGTAAACAGCAGGAGCCCGTATTGCAACTGTGCGGCGGTGGCTTTGCGCGGGGTGGCAAACTGCGGCGCCAGCTGCGGGGGCCGCACGATGGGGCCTGCCACCAGGTGGGGGAAAAAGGAGACAAAAAGTGAGAAATCGAGCAGGGAGCTTACCGGCGGAGATTTCCTTTTATACATATCGATGGTATAGCTGAGGGAAGTGAACGTATAAAATGAAATGCCGGCGGGCAGGATGATATCGGGTTTGGCAGGATGAAAATCGAAACCAAGCGCGTGTGTGGCGGCGACGAAATTGTCCAGCAGGAAGCCGCCGTATTTAAAAAAGCAGAGTATACCCAGGTTGGCGGTAAGGCTTAGCGCCAGCAGCCATTTTCGCTTGTGCGAATCGGGCATTTTGTAGAGTGCGCCGCCGGCAACATAGTCTATACCGGTGCAAAGCCAGAGCAGCAATACAAAGGGCGGGTTCCAGGCGGCATAAAAGAGATAGCTGCCCAGGAGGAGGTTTATTTTTTTTACCGTCCACGAAAAAGGCATGTAATGCAATGCCAGCATGACGGCAAAAAAAGCAACAAATGTATAGGAGTTAAACAGCATTGGCAGGCATACGCTCGCTGGGTTTACCGGGCTATGATGGTGTTAATTGTCCCTGTCTTTTTGAAATGCTTCCACGATGGCGGCTACCTTCTGGTTGCCTTCGAACGTGGTGACCAGGTTTCCTTTTTTATTGTACAGGGCCAGGTAAGGCAGGCTTTTCATGCGGTAGTAGGGGGGCAGGAAAAACGTAGCGTCGCGGCCCAGTTTGATATTGGGGTATTTGGCCAGCTGGTATTTTTTATAAAAGCCGGTCATTTCTTCGAAGGGCTGGTAGGTGGCCATGATTATCTGAACGTCTTTGAGCGAGTCCATCCCGGCGAGCATGTCTTCGGTCTGGTGCTGGCAATGGGGACAATCGGGGCTGAAAAACATGATAATGGTATTGCGCTTTTTTTCCACTTTGTCTTTGGTGAGGTGAGTGCTGCTGTCTGTTTGCAGCAGGTCGAACGGGGGAATGACGGGAAAGCGGAGGTAAGGTGCGTCGATGCTGTCTTTTTGTGCGTGGACGGAAAGGGCGGACAGGAGGATAAGAAAAAGCAGGGGATACTTCATATTGGTATTGTATTCTTTTGCTCAAAAATAATTTGAATAATGATTAATTGCTAATTCTTTGTGTTAATAAGGGGAGGGAAGAGGTTTTGCGCCTCCGGCGCTTTTTTAGCACGGAGAAGGACAGAGGATCAGAGGACACGGAGGCGCTGTATTAACATTTCATTGGAGAAAAATATTTGGAGTATTACGAAACTTCCGTAGATTTACGAAAACTTCGTAGATATGCCGGAAAAACTAACCAGACAGGAAGAAGAGGCCATGCTGGCCGCCTGGAAGACAGGAGAGGGGAGCGTAAAGGCGATACTGGAAAATATGGACCCGCCGCTGCCGCCGTATACCACCCTTGCTTCGACGATCAAAAACCTGGAAAAAAAAGGCTGGCTGAGCAGCCGGCTGGTAGGCAATACTTACCTGTACCAGCCCGCCATTGCGGAGGAGGAGTATAAGAAGAGCTTTCTTACGCAGGTGGTAAAAAATCATTTCGACAATTCTTACAAGGACCTGGTGGCCTTTTTCGCGGAGCAAAAGCAGATAAGCGCGAAGGAGCTGAAAGAGATACTGGCCATGATCGAGAAAAAGTAACCCTGTTTTTATAACAGCTGCCAATAACCATTCAATACTTACTTATGAACTTCTATTCTTTTATACGCCGCCGCTTGTTGATTGAAAGCCCCGGCGCTCTTGCACTCCGGTTTACTTCTTCGCGTGTAAAAAAGCGCATCGTTATGATCAATAAACTAAAGAGCGCCCGGCTGGCGGCAGTATGGTTTGTACTGGTGCTGCCGATGGTAGCGGCCCTGCTGCTGGCTTTCCGTGGTAAAGGCACGGGGAACAACCGGTTTACCGGTGGGGTGGGCACGGATACCCTGACCTGGACGATCCGCACGCAAAAAAGGGAGCATCACCCGGTATACCTGCTGAACGGAAAACCCAGTGACGCCAAAACGGTGCATGAGTATGCAGACGCCAAAAAGGTGATCAGCTGGGAGTATTCGGGCAATGAAGACATGGCAAAAAAATACGGTCCGCAGTACAACGAGATCGAGAATTTCAGGACCGGGAAAGAGGACGGTTCTATTTTCTCTCCCGGGCCGGCCGCCAATAAAGAAGGCGGGAGCAACAGTGTGCTTTATACAGATATGCCCAATGTGCTGAAAGTGGAGGCAGAAGGAATTCCCTTCAGCCAGCTGGAAGCGCGTATCAGCGAAGGCACTGTTGTAAAAAGCAATGGCTGTTTTGTATTGCAACCCGTTAAACCAGGTTACAATGTCGAGCTGGTTATATATACAGTGGAAGACAGCGGGCTGAAACAGCTGGATACTCATTATTACAGAACGGTAGCGGGCGATGCCCGGGCCAGCCGGTAAATAATAAAGAACGACTACCTGATATAAAAACATTCTTATGCCTTTGCTTTTTTCTTACCTGTTTAAATTTTCGGTCAGCATTGCGGTGGTATACGTGTTTTATCAACTGGTATTGCGGCGGCTCACATTTTACCAGTGGAACCGGTTTTACCTGCTGGGGTATTCGCTGTTGTGCTTTGCGATCCCTTTTATTCATATCGACGGGTGGATAGCGCAGGCTTCGGGTGGTGCGGAGAGCGGGTTCATCACCGTTATTCCCGCGCTGGGGCCTTATCCTGCGGGGGCCTTGCCTGCCAGCGCCGCCGGGACGGTTGCTGTGGCGAAGGCCGCATGGGGGCTATATGACTGGATGGGGTTTGTTTTGCTGACGGGCACGGTGCTGATGACGGGAAGACTGACCTTACTTTTTCTTTCATTGCAGCGCCTGCGCCGGAAATCGGTTTTGATAACAGACGATACAACACTAAAGCTGTATGAAACGGCTGCGGGAATTGCCCCGTTTTCGTTTGGCCGTTCAGTTTATTTCAACCCGGTGCGGCATACCGCCGAAGAGCTGGAGCAGATCATGCGGCATGAATACGTGCATGTGAAGCAGCGGCATACCATCGATTTGCTGGCGGGTGAATTGCTTTGCCTGGTGAACTGGTATAATCCTTTTGCCTGGCTGGTGCGTTATTCCATCCGGCAGAACCTGGAGTTTATTGCCGACAGCAAAGTGCTGGAAAACGGGGTGGATAAAAAAGAATACCAATACCTTCTTTTAAAAGTAGTGGGTATTTCGCAATATCGTATCGCCAACCATTTTAATTTTTCCAACCTTAAAAAACGTATTGTTATGATGAATAAAATGAAGAGTGCCCGCCTGCACCTGGGCCGGTTTCTTTTTGTATTGCCATTGCTGGCGGTGCTGCTGGTCGCTTTCCGTGGTGCAGGCGGCGGTCCCTCCGGACAAAATATGATTACTGCGGGTATCGTGCTCGACGTATCTACCCGTCAACCGCTTGCGGGTGTATTGGTAAAAGAAAGGCTTTCGGGTGTTTCGGCAATAACCAATAAGCAGGGTTTCTACAGCTTAACGATTGCGGTGAGCGCCACGGCGCCGGCCACCCCGGTTAAATATTTTTTTGTGGCTTCGCTGGAGGGGTATGATTCTACGCTAACGGGGTTCAGCCCCGCACCAGGTAAGGTGTTTACAGGCAGCCGGCTGGAAATTATTGCGCTGAGATCACTTCATGGGCCCGCAACACCGGTGATGTTTATGCCGACGTTTGCAAAAATAGAGGAGAACGATCAGGAGGCGCCTACTTATGAGCAAGCCCTGAAGGGATACTATGAATACGTGAAGCAGCTGGATGATCTTGCGCTGCTCACCAGGCAGTTATCCGGTAATCCGCAGGTACAGCAGTTTTACACGACGGAAGACAAGAAAAAACAGGTTGTTTTCCTGAAAAACGGCGGTATCGAGAAATACGGCTATCCCGGTACGCCGCCTGTAGCGGAAATGGAAAAGAGGTATGGTCAGCTACCTTCTTTTTCGAAAGAAGACCATCATCCCGCCACCTATTATAATAAACAGTGGCAGGACATTTCAGAACGGCTGACAAACGCATTTATTCCTTCGGGTGATGCAAAGGCCGTTGTATTTCCGGGGGATAGCCGCGTGCTGGTACAATCGCCCGACAATAAGGTAACCATGTATGATATGGACTACCAGCAGGACCGTGATAAGTTTGAGGCCCTGTATGGCAAACTACCGGGCCTGCCGCCGGCGGGCCGGAGTGATACGACGCCTAATAAAGCCGGGGTAAGGGCTATGACGCCGGATACCGTGCCTTCGACCATACGTATAAGAAAGAGCAGCGGCATAGATACCGTTATTACGGGCTGGATGAAGGTAGACGTCAAAAAAGGCGAACCGCTTATATTGGTGGATGGGAAGGAAAGAGCGGATGTAAACGATATCAACCCGGCAGATATTGAACATATCTCCGTATTTAAAGATACGGAGAGCATAAAGATATACGGTGACAAGGGGCGGAACGGCGTGATACTGGTAACGACCAAATGGAAGAAACCAGTCATGGATACGGTACGGGTAGAAGCGGATACCGTCAGATGGTCAGCCGCGGGGCGTGTGTTCGAGCTGAAGGGCAATCCGCAGCTGTCCAGGCGCGACGTTGTCATACAAAGCGCCATTATCGATTTCCGTAATTTTCCCCTGCAATTGGCGATGAAGGACAAGCTGCTGGACATGAACCGCGATTTTACGCTGGTAAACAAGGGCGGCAGGTATGAGCTTACCGCGCTCACGAAAGCCGCGGCGATGGAGAAATACGGTATCCGGACGAAGGATGGGGTACTGGAAATAAGGCCTTTATAGTAATATAAGCCTGCGCGGGATTGGCGCGGGGAAGAATTAGGCGTGCCACGGTCGTTTGCTTCGATAGCTAACCGTGGCACGCCCTTTTGCTTCGACAGCTAACCCCCGCAAATAAGCGGGGCAGGCTGTGGCACGCCCTTTGGCTTCGGGGGTTGGCTGCGGCATGCCCTTTTTTGTATGCTACCATTTTTACCTTAGCTTTGCCGCCTCATAAATTTGTTTTTTATTATGGCAACAACAGCAGATATCAGCCGCGGTATGGTTATTAAGCTGGACGGCAGTTTGTATAGTGTGATAGAGTTTGGGGAAAACAAGACTGCCCGCGCTGCGGCCAAGGTATGGGCCAAGCTGAAAGGCGTGGACAACAGCCGCAGCATTGAAAAAACCTGGAACAGCGGCGACAATATTCACCCGGTACGGGTGGAAAGAAAGGATTACCAGTATTTATATAAGGACGATACGGGCTATAACTTCATGGATAATGAGACTTTTGAGCAGGTAGCGGTAGCCGAAAACCTGGTAGATGCTCCCCAGTTTTTGAAAGAAGGCGCGCCGGTAAGTGTATTGATCAATACCGAAACCGAGCTGCCCATGAGCGTTGAGCTGCCCGATAAAGTGGTTATGCTGGTCACTTACAGCGAGCCGGGTATGAAAGGCGATACGGCTACCCGCACATTGAAACCTGCTACTGTTGAAACAGGCGCTACCGTTATGGTGCCGTTGTTTGTAAACGAAGGCGAAATGATTCGTGTCAATACCAAAACCGGTGAATACGTGGAACGGGTTAAGTAACCTGCGCGTATAAAAAACTATCCGGGGCGTGGGTATCAGTAGTTTCCTTATCTTAGCCCCTATTTAATCTTAATAACTGAAAAATCCCGGTCATGGATTTCAAACAAATTCAGGAGTTGATTCGCCTGATCAACAAGTCAAACATCGGAGAGATAAGCGTAGAGGAGAAAGGATTTAAAATAGTTATCAAGCAAAAGCAGGACCAGATTCAACAGGTAGTAGCTGCGCCCATGTATGCACAGGCGCCGGCCATTGCCGCTCCCGTAGCAGCTGCTCCTGCAGCTTCCGCACCGGCGGCCGAGAAAACGAAGCCTGCCGCAGAGCCTGCCGTCAGCAACCTGCTCACTATAAAAAGCCCGATGATTGGCACTTTCTATCGCCGGCCCTCGCCCGACAAGCCCCTGTTTGCCGAAGTAGGTGACGAAGTAACACCCGGCAAAGTGGTTTGCATTATCGAGGCAATGAAGCTGTTCAATGAAATTGAAAGCGAGGTTAAAGGCAAGATTGTAAAGATCCTTGCAGAGGATGCTTCACCTGTAGAATATGACCAACCTTTATTTCTCGTTGATCCATCTTAATCAATGTGGGGATATGAAAATGTGAAAATGCGGAAATGCCTTGTGCAGCCTTCATTTTCACATTTTCATGTTTACCACATTTTTCATATTATTTTTCCAATTCAATAGTCTATGTTTAAAAAAATACTGATTGCCAATAGGGGAGAGATTGCTTTACGCGTCATTCGTACCTGCAGGGAGATGGGTATTAAAACCGTGGCTGTTTATTCTACTGCCGATAAGGACAGCCTGCACGTGAAATTTGCCGATGAGGCGGTTTGTATCGGTAAGCCCCCGAGCTCAGATTCTTACCTTAATATTCCTCATATTATGGCGGCAGCGGAAATAACCAATGCCGATGCCATTCACCCCGGTTACGGTTTCCTGGCCGAGAATTCGAAGTTTGCCCAGATATGCCTGGAGCACGATATCAAATTTATCGGTCCCACGCCGGATATGATCAATGCGATGGGGGACAAGATAACAGCCAAGGAAACGATGATACGCGCTGGTGTGCCCGTGGTGCCCGGCGGCCAGGGCCTGCTGGAAAGCGTAAACCAGGCCAAAGGGCTGGCCAAAGAAGTGGGCTATCCCGTGATATTAAAGGCTACTGCCGGCGGCGGCGGCAAGGGTATGCGCGTGGTATGGAGTGAAGACGAGCTGGAAAAAGCGTTTAATACTGCCAAGATAGAGGCCGCTGCTTCGTTTAAGAACGACGGCATATACATGGAGAAGTTCGTAGAGGAG